>JACCDR010212185.1_pt1 | contig 24214 bp, 22 predicted proteins | sample 7446431 | NCBI WGS metagenome assembly JACCDR01 (sample SAMN15323443, study PRJNA562643) | freshwater metagenome | isolation source: river surface water | place: USA:Blue River Watershed | collected 2017-08-17 | reverse complement strand
ATAGGAGAGTATAATAAAAATTTTCTTAGTAATATTAATAGAAATACTGAAGAAAAATCATTTTTACCAGTATCAAGTTTCTTACCTATTTTAAAAAATGGTAATACGCATAATTTAGAATATGCATGTAGAGGTCTTTTTGGTATTGAAAAAGCTACTGCTGAAAATTTTCCAGGTTTTTATAATTTAGTAAATATACATAATAATACTTCATTAATAAAAATAGATGGTGAAACATCTGATAATGTAGCTAATATTATTATTAAATTGTTTAATAATATATATATGATACTAAATCAACCTAATAAAACAGTAGTCTGTGATAAATCAGAAAGACTTAGTAGTCCTGAGTTTTTATCATTTTTAATTTATCGTGATATATATAATTTACCTAAAATGACGGGAGATGTTAGATCTATGTATAATAATAAAGAGGATAGATTTAACCGTATTGACGAAACTAATATGTTATCTATAATAAGTGAACTAAGATATGAATATGCAATAAATAATTATATAAAGATGTTAAATATTAAAAATACAGAAGATAATATTGAAATCGCTAATATCCTCGAAATGAATCTAATGCCTTTAAATCTTAGAACACTATATAGATCTGTAATATTTTCTAATATACATATACTTGCTATTATAGGAAAAAATCAAAGTTATTATAATATAGGTAACAATAGTTATGTGAATGACCCAGAATTTGATAAATTAAATAATAATAAAAATATTCGTGGTATTAATTATTGGAATAATAATATTTTTAATATTGATATTAATACGACAATTATAAAATTTGGTAGATTATATCTTTCATATAAAAATACTAGTAATATTAAATTATTTGATGATATAAATGTCGGAAATAGGGGGGAAACAGCAAATAAATTATACAAACATATACTTACAGGGTAAATGTTTAAGTGAATTTAATTTAGATGAAAATGAGTTTATAAGATTAAAAAAAAAACATTTATTTGTAACAGCAATACCTGAAGACATTATTAAAATAAAAAAACACTGGGGCACATATAAAGCTCCTATAATTTTTGGTAGAATATTAATAAATAGTAAAAATCCTGTAACACTGGATACTAATTTTATTTTTCATTGTAAAATTGTAAAATATAATGGATTAGATAAATTTGGAAAAAAATATACTAATTTTAAACTAGTACTTATAGATTGTAATCGTTTTTAAAATACATGTGTTTATTACGCTTAAATACACTATTATCTATATCAGGTATTTGAGTTGCAGTAGGATCTATTTCAACAAAACGTGGTTTAGAAAATCCCAAATAATTTGTGAATAAATCAGAAGTATTATCATCAGATACTGCTGTATAATTTGCTCCTGAACTATACTGTCTAGTATTAGCAATATAATCACTATGAGACTCAGAAATAGAAGGATCTAAACTTTTATCTTGTAAAACATCATTCCAACTTTTTTCAACTGGTACATCAATTTTTTTAGAAATTTCTTTTGTAGTAAATACTTCTTTTTTTTCAGGCTGTAAATAGTAAATAATTAGTAGTACAACTATTATGGTAATTAATAATACTTTCATTTTAAATGATTTAAAAAAAAAATTTATTAGTTTAATTATTTAAGAAGTCCTCCATTAAGTTATTAAATTTGTTATCTATAATAAAATTATCTAATTCTTCATCTAAATTTATAGTAAAATTAGATTTTTCTTTGATATTAAATATCATATCTTCTATTGTTATTAATTTTCGTATATGTTTTAATTTTTCTTCACAATCTTTAATTGCAACATGTGGATATAAAATTTTATCTATACCAATACAAATATTATTAATTTTTGTAAGCAATTCTTTTTTAAGTAACTCAATTTTTTTTACATGTATTAATCTAGAATCGCCATTTAGTTTATTAATTTCACTACTAGGTAATTTTATAACATTATTTACCATTACAGGTATAAATAATTTAATTGTTTCATTAGTAAGTTTTTCATTAGTAAAATCAGATTCTGTCATATATTTTTTAAATAAAGTAGCAATTTTACCAGTACCAACGATTTGTTTATATGGTACATCTTGTTCTTTAAATTTTAGTTTGAGTTTACTGCTATCACATATAATACTACTAAAATGATTTTTATATTTGTTATTAAGATCTTTTTTTACATTAGCAATAACATATTTTTCCGCATCTTTAAGAGCTTGTTTAGTCGATCCTTTTTCAATATATTTATCATTAATCATTGTACTGTATCTGTTTAAATACAATAAAAATCTTGCAACTTTGCCATATAATTCATTAAAATATACACTAAAATCTATATTAATATTAGTAATATTTACAATGATATTATTTTTTTCATAATCACTTTTAATTAATTGTGCATAGTATTTATTACCTAACATTTTGGGATATTCTAAATAATCTCCTCTGCGTTTTTGTGTTTTACCGCCTCTGTCATTTAAAATATCAGGTCTAATAACTAAAACTAAATCTTCTCTGTCACCATAATTAGGATAATTAAAATTAAGATTTAATAAATTATCATCTATAACATAATTACTATCATATACTGTATCAAATAATTTTAATGTTTCATAACCACTTAAATCACCATTTTTAATTTGATAGTATGCTCTGTTTATTTGTTCTCTTTTGTAGTAATTTAACATTCTTTCACGAAATCTCATTTGAGCAGTATGACTATTTTCTCTGGGTTCACGAAAACTATAGTTTTTTTTAATTTTCTCAGTATATTTACTAGGTTCCATAATAGTCATATTTATATATGATTCAATAGTATTGTATACTATTTCCTCATATGAATTTGTCTCATATAAACTGCAAAATTTTATTAATATTTCATTAAGTATTTCTTTAACAAATTTTGAACCATCTCTGCGGCGTAGTGGTAGTCCTCTTACAAATATTTGTTTTAAAAATACATTACTATCAGGATTTTTACACAAACTGAAGTCTATAGAATTTATATGTTTGACACCAAAATAATTTTTTTTACCGAAGAAACCAAATGGAAATAGTACTTCTTCGTATTCCATATTTAAAAACGGATTACCTATTTTTTTAAGTAAATATGCAGCTACTTCAGAACTAATTTCTTTCATTTTAACCATAGTAATTCCTACCATTTCTTCATAAAAATTTTCTTTTGTTATTTCGCCATTTAGATATTTGTTATCGATCTCACTAAAACAATCTTCTGGTGGAGATATATATACACTGTCAGTATCACCATAATACACTTTGTAACCTTTTTTGATTACAAATTTTTTAACTCTTTTAAGTGCACGCCTGCCCATTTTTGTTACGCCTCCTGACATAGGTATGATGAAAAATGGACTATCAACGCTGCCCATTTCACCATAAAATGTGTTCATAAAAACTTTAATTGCGTTTTGTTTTGTATTGTAGTAATTGTAGTTGAATTGAGCATTTTCATACAGTATTTCTAGACACTTAAACTGTTCTAATTTTTCAGATATTAGCTTATAAGCATATTCATAATTTTTAATTTTATCTAATTCTAGCTTCTTTTTGTGTCCAGTGTAATTTACAGAACGCTCTTCTATGACTTTAATTTTAGTATCTATTATTGTTTTAATTAATTCTATATTACAATTTTTAAGTAGTATATTTTCTTTAGATATATATGGCTTAATATCGCAATCTATTTTTTCTAATATAACTGCCCATGTATTCATATCCTGTTTGATTAATTTACGTTTATTAAACAGACGTCTAAGTACAGTAGGGAAAATACCATGATTTTCATATCTCCATGTATTATTTTCAAAAATGGATTTTTGACGCATAAAATATCCTACTACAACAGTTTCTTCTGTTTTTTCTTCACTATTTAATTTGTAGTGAGTAGATATATGAAGTGTTTCATAGTTACCAAGTAGGTAGTGTGAAGGAGTAAAATAGTATTCAGGACTAAAATTATATGCCATAATTAAACTTGGATACAGCGAAGAAAAATCAAGTCCACTACATGGTCTATCAGAAATTACTTTATTATTTACGATTTGTACTTTACCATATATACCTTTATCAGGAAAAATTACATGTCCTCCTGGATATTTTTTTTTCTCTTCTTTTTTCTTTTTATATTCTTTTTTTACATAAACTACATTACCACTGAAAGAAAGCGTATATTTTTCCTCCCAAGACCCCCATTCTGGTTTCATGGAAAAATAGTATAAACAATTACGAACTTTAATTCCGTCAGCATTATAAAAGCCATCCATCATAGTTGTAAATGCTATGTTTCCCATTTCACGTGTATCAGAAACAATAGAAATTTTATGCAGTAAATCTAAACAAGCTTCGGCATCACGTAAACAATAAACTCCTACATTATTAGAATCTTTAAATAATTCTAGTATGTCATAAGGATTTAAATTATTTATACTGTTACGGCCTACTTTAGCGTCATTACTAAAAGGATAATAATTTTTAACATCTACTTTATCATTAATTAAATTTTGCATTTCTTCAGGAGTAGTAAGTTCCCATAGATGAAAAATTTTATCCATTTTTTCATAAGGCATATCATATTTTAATTCAATACCATATTTTTGTAAAAAGTTATTAAGACTTCTCCATTTAGTTTCTGTTTTGTTTATGCGGCGCATTACAATAGAAGTATCGAAACATATGGCGCCAGGTATTAAAAAACCATTATATCTGGCTGAATTTTCAGCATCTATTTTAATAATTTTAATACGAGGATTTTCATTTTCTTTCATTGAACCATATAATTTTTTTTCAAAATCAGATAGTTTAATAGGACTAACAATATCTAACATTTTTACACAATCAATACGATTTTTAATAAAAGGCCAATCGTAATTACCATCATTATAACCAGTAATTAAATCAGGCATCATGCGACTTAAAACATTAGCAAATTCTAGTGGTATATTTTCAGTATAAATAATTTCTAAATTTGGTAAATCTAACTTTATAGGTATAGAGGTAATTAGTACTTGATGTAGTATCTCTTTAGACCAATAGTATTTAAAAACCATAGAGCACATTTTAATTTTATCACCCTGTATATTAGGATCAGGTACACGACCATATTTGTAATCAGTGTATGTTTCTAAATCCCATGCACATATTATAGTACGATCTTTTTTAAGATTTTCAGGAATTTCTTCACATTTTTCTATTTGTTTCTTTTTACTGTCAAGATTTAATTCCACTAAAACTTGATATTTAAATTTAGGTTCACTCATAATACGTTCATAACCTGATATTATATTCCAATTACATGTATTTATATCCATGTATCTAGTAAATAAAAATTTATAATTATCATCATTACCTAGTAAAAAACCGGTGTATTTTATAATTTTATCTCCATATTTTGCATTGCCATGTAAATATTTACCACTTAAGCCATACACGTTATTAATAAAAGTTACTCTGTCTTTTATAGACTTAAAATATATACGAGCATAGTCAAGTGGTTCACTAAAGCCTTTGCCAGGTAGTTGTTTAATAATGGTATAGTCATTATTAGCTATTAATTTTACAGTTTCATCTGTTAGTATCATATCTACAAATATAGGTAAATTAGTGACTCTTACAAGTGTTTTGTGACCGCCACTATTAATTCCTATAATATCAAGATAAGAAACTCCATAGTTATTTCTATAAATAAAATCTATGGGCATAAAATAAAAACTTCTGTTATTAATTGGTACATTTAAACAAAAATCTTCACGTTTTTTCATATTATTTAAATAAAAAAATAATTCAATTTTTTTTTTATTTTTTTATATCAACTTTAAAAAAAATGTTTTATGACTTTATTCAAAACCATACAGGTGAAAGTTTATGTGTTGCAGTGGTATTAGTACTGCTTATATGGTACTATTTTGAAGTATATAAAAAGGGTAAATCTATACATGATATAATGTCCAAAGAAAAAAAATCTACATGTCAAACAACTGTAGAAGTAAAACAAGAAGAATTTGAAAATAATATAAGTAGCCACATAAATCGCTTTGATACAGATACATTGAAAAAGAATTTATATATGTAAAATTGAATTTTTAATTTAGGAAAAAATGGAATCATTGTGTTATGAATGTAATACTGAAATAAATCATGAAGAATATAAAAAAAATGAAGGATATTGTTATTCTTGTAAATATAAACTATATATTAAAATATGCGTAATTTGTAAGAAATACAACAATGATAACAAGAATATCATATGTGATAAATGTAAAATATATGGTATAAATAAATAAATTAAAATTGAATTTTTTTTAAAAAATGCAGTATTGTAGTAATTGTAATATAGAACTCTATTTGAGTACTGGTTATGAGTTATCATACTGTAAAAAACATAAAAAACATAAAAAACATCCTGTATTATGTGTGTGCTGTAAAATGATATGTGCATATACAAAAAAAATAGTAGAAGATAGTATTTGTTTTGAGTGCTTATCAAATAAATGCAACATAATTTTTTGTAAATCATGTTCTGTAGAAATTGGAACTGGTGTAATGCCAAAAGGTAAATATCAATGCGGTTTATGTGCTAGTGCAAATATATGCTGCATTATATGTAAAGGTGCCGTAGCTAGCTCAAATAAAAATTATTGTAACTATATAATTTGCAGTGAATGTTTCTTATATAAATGCCATGAATGTAATATGTATCTTAATGAATGCATATGTAAATATAATTTTATTGATGTTGTTAGGACATGCAGCAAATGTGGTGCATTTATGGTTGAAAACAAGTGTTTAAATTGTTTAAATAGATGCGAATACTGCAATACTGTAAAAGTCAATAGAAATGGCATACTCACGTGTACTACATGTAGCAGTACATATAAATTACAAAATTGTCCTAATTGTGGTAGAACTATTGTAAATTCTTGTAATTGGTGCTGCAAAATCTGCAAAATTGGTGAAGCATATAATGATTACTGTCCTCAGTGTGAAATAAATATAAGATATAAAATTAAAATTACACCTAGTAATTTTAAATATGAATCACAATACATTAAAGACTTTGTAATTACATTTTTAATAATTATGAAAATTTATAGAAAAAAAATTGTAAAACCTTTAATATTTAAAATAATTAACTTAATAATGTAAAAAAACTATTTTTTTATAACAAACCATGTAAACTCTGTAGTGCATCATTATTATTACTTTGTAGTGAAGTTTGTTGACTTCTAAGTGTTGCATGCATTAACGCTGAAGGTATTAATGAAAGTGCAATTTGACCTAGTGATCCAATTTCATATTTTTTGAAAAAATCGCTGGCTAAATTTGAAAGTTCTGTTTTAAGAGCATTTAATTTAAGTTTGGCCGTGCGATCCCAACCAATTAAATTAGGTCTATGTCCCCAACTTGTTTCTCTTCCATCGCAAAAATTAACAAGTTGATTAATTCCAACTAGTATTAAATCACGACTAGTTTCAAAGTGTATATTTACATTTTTTTTATAAAGTAACATTTTATAAACATTTTTAATATCACTCATACATGAATCTTCATTTACGTTAGGAATACCTGAAATCTTAATTTCCATACGTGTTAATTCTTCTTTTAAAGCATCAATACTTTCAATTAAATTAATACGTTCAACATCATTTTCTTCTTCATTATCACTGTTATAAAGTAATTTATTAAACTGTTTTTTTTCATATGTTGTTTCTTTAACTTTAGTAGTTTTTTTTGGCGTAAAATCAAAATTTTGACTCAAAATATTTTCATCTACTTCTGGTTTTTCAATAGGTTTTTTTTCTTCAACTACTTCTACAATATTATCTTTTTTTTTATCCGAACCTAATCTTTTAAGTATTTTATTATAGTAAATATTATAGTCTTCACTAATCGTAGAATTTAGAGAAAGAATTTTATATTCTTCTAATTTTTTACAATCAAAATCTTCACGATGTTTTACAAAATTAGATATGCCATACAAACACCCTATTCCTTCTATATAATTAAACATTTTTAATTAATAAATTTAATTTTTAATTATTTTAATAACAAAAAAATATTATGTTATTGTATTTGAAACACTACGGGTGAAGAATAAAATGAATTTAATATTTATTATGAAAACTAAATGAATAAAATACTACTTAAAGGAATATTTATTGATCATTTACTAAATAAAGGGATTATTGAGAATGATAAATTACCAGAAACAATTATAGAAACTGATAATTTATTTTGGGATGAATTAGAAAAAAAACATATAGATAATAAAGTACAGGAAAACCAAATAGAACTTGCATGCTGGTGTTGTGGTTTATTTTTTGAAGAAACACCATGGGGAATTCCAATATTTACAAGTAGTGAAATAAACATAGTTAATGATGAAAAATATGAATTACATAATAATTTACTTGATTCTGTTTCTAGAAAAGAAAAAAAACATGTAAAATATATGGGTAATTTTTGTAGTGTGTGTTGCGCAATTAGATTTTTAAATGAAACTTCCGAAATACCTGATAACTGCAAAGATAATTATCGCAATCTGCTATACTACATATATGAGCAAAAAATATGCAAAAAAATTACATTCATACCCATGGCACATCCTAAACACAAAATGAGTTTATATTCAGGTAAAGATGGATGGTCTGAACAAGAATTTAAAGAAAAAAATAAACAACTTGAAAGACAGTTTGTTATTTAGAATATTGTTGTTTTCTAATTTCTAAATTATCTACATATTTTTCAGTAATTTCTTTGAGTTTTTTAATTTTTAAATTTATATCTCTTTCATTACTAAGTAAACCATGAGGAGGTCTAGTTAAAGGCTGCATGCAGTATTTAGAAGCTTGGTCAAATAATTCTTTTAAAGTAAATCTGCCGTATTTATTTATATATTCTTGAAATATTTGAGTTTCAGACCAGCAGTCATGACAATGACAAATACCTGGTACACTAGGCATATCATAGTCATGCCATGCATTACGCTGATATCTATTGTAGTAGTATAGTCTATCATTGTATTCATCATTATCATAAATTTTATTTTTTTTACAATCAGTATATAATCTAGTTTCTGTACTTATACATCCTATACGTGGTTGTGTATATATTTCACCATCAAAATATTCTGTACTACCATACTCCCAAGGCAATCTAAATTTTATCATTGCCATTTTAATATTAGGTAGCATTCTAATACACCAGTCTCTTTGCAATTCCATATCTATTTTAACATGATCTTCGGATGAACCAGTTCTAATATCAGTTAAAAATAGTATTTTTTTTAGAGATTTACCCCAATTATTTAAACCATTAACATCACCATAGTGATCAGCATCTTCTGCAGTAAAATATTTATTATATGTTACACATTTTTCATAGTTGTATTCATGAAATTTATTAGTGTCGTAAAATTCAAAATATATGTCTGGAAACATTTTAAATATCATCATATTATGATGTCCAGGTGCAGCTCCTGCATATACTACAGTATCACCTGGTTCTGCATATTTAGTATAAAATTCTATTTCTGTCATTAGTAGTTTACGCTGTCCTGCCTTTAAACATAAATACTCTTGTTTATCACGAATTTTATAACTTTCTCTACTGTCTCCCAATAATCTAGAATAGTGTGGTATAAAATTTATATATCCTGCATTGATTTTTTTAATTCTCTCTTCAACATCACGTATTTCTGAAAATTTTCCATGTTGCGGCGCACTATATGGTAATTTAATTCCACATTTTGTAAGTATATATTTTTCTGCCCAACAATCATAACAATGATCCTGCATACCTTCAACTTCATACCATGAATTACGTATGTATTTTTGAAAATAGTAGTAATTTTTAAATATATCAGTATAGTCTATCATTTGTTTACATTCTGTAAATACATATATGTACTGTTTATTATAAAAGCTATATGGAAATATATATATCTTACCAGAGTAATTAGTAGCATTATTTACGGGAATTACTGCAATTTTTAAATTTTTAAATGATTTGCAAATATCATTTTGCATCATGTAAAAATTATCTATATCTTTTACAATGTGGTTATTAATAAATATTACTGGTTGATCATAATTACCGGCATCTTCTTTACTTAAATTTCTATTAATGACTTCACAATCATGTGGTGCAAACTGTGACTCACTATAAAAATTAAAAGTAACATCCGGAAATGTATCCACTAGATAATCCAAATAGAAGCCTGGTGCAGCATTACCATACACTACAATGTCACCAGGCTTCCAATAATTACTAATTACATATATGTCTCTAATTAGATAATTACGTGATTTATCTTCTACACATATTCTTTCATTTGCATTAATGGTTTCCACAGGCTCGTCATAATTACACTGTAATTCTATATCATATTGTGGTATATATTTTGAATTACCACCAGTATAGATTAAAGTGTATGTAGAAACTAATAAAATTATAAAAATTAATAAAAATATCAACATAATTTTTTATGTAATTACAAAAATTTATTTAAATAATCATTAAGTATATTTGTTAATTTAGTACCTGATCTAGTACTAATATCAATAAATAAATTAAAACCCTCTATTACTTGTTTTAATTTTAGTTTGTATCCTGCATTGGTAAGTATTTTAATAATATTAAAAAGTACTATTTTAGTTGCATCTTCAGTAGTGTATGTAAGTAGATGATATGTTGAATGTGATATTGGTATTATAATAGTGGACAGTCTGGTTTGTATACCTTCAATGATTTTTTGTTCAATTTCATTAACCAATATTTTAATATGGCCTTCTAAATCTTCTGTATTAACTGCAATTTTATAAAGTTCATCGAAATTTTTAATCTTTATTTTATTTTCCATATTTTTATGTAATAATAAAAAAAATGCAATATAATGATTATTATGATTACGATTATGTACCACAACAAAGGGTTATTAGAGAAAAAATAATAGTACCACAAGAAAAAAAAGAAGATGATAGATTTTTTCTTTATGTAATAATATTGCTGCTCATATGCACAATTATTGTTATTACATGTAATTTTCAAAATAAATACTCGAAATTACTAGAAAAACATATAAAAGTTATTTAATCAGATTTATATTTAAGTGTTACATTTCCCATATTATCAATTTCTAACCAATTTAAACAGTAAGCCAGCATATATATATTTCCTTCTATTGAAGAATTATATTTAATATAAAAATTACGTTCATTACTTACATTATAACTGCCGCTAGGATCATCTAAAAAACTATCTCTGGAAAATCCATACATCATTAAACCAGGATCCACAGGACTTATATCTTTAACAAGTGGCTGCAAACAATTATAAAAATCAGCACCTTCTTCGCGAATTATTTCAACATTTTTAGTATAAAAACTAATTTTTGACATTGTAGTTTTAGGTCTAATTGCAGTGTCAGTATAAAAAACTAATTGATTAGGTGGTTCAAACATGGGAAAAGTTACATTAATAGTATCTGTTTCATGATATCGCCACCATGTATTTGGATCTATATTTACAGATGGTTTAAGACCAAAATACAATCTTTCTATGGGAAATCTAAGTTGATCTAATTTATGTACTTCTGTTTCTTTAGCAGCAAAAGATGTTTCTTTAAAAACTCTATATAAACTTTTATAAGTTCCTACTTTTAATTTATCACTTATTTGACGATCTATAAAAATATTTTCAACATTTATAGATCCGGTAATGGTAGGCATAATGGGAGGTACAGTATTAGAATACACAATATCTTCTGGTTTACCTAATTCAATATATAAAAATTTTAAACCAAAAGGAATTTTAGATGAAAATAAACCTGCTGATTTACGTACACAAAAATCAAATAATATGGGAATATTTATATACATGTCTTCATGTTGTGGTTTAGGTGTTTGATAGCCGGAAGTAATAATTTTTTCTTCTCTGTAGCCATCATGAGGTACATAGGCTTTAGTTGGAATTTCTTGACCAACTGCTCTAAGCCATGATATTTTTTTGTCTTCAGGTACAAAATAATTATACCATACATTATATGCTTCTCCACTGTATTCATCTATAGTATTTCCGTTAATTTCTAATTTTACACTTTTAATTAATTTATGTGCAGGAAAATCTACATATGCACATCTGCCTTCTGCGTCACTTTTTGCTAAACCACTTAATTTTGCAGATAGTACTATTTGACCTGTAAAATCTCCATAATTTTGTAGAGAAAATCTGTTAACTCCCCATGATAAATCTCCTGTTTCTGCTACTTCTCTGCGAAATTCATAAGCAACTGGAATTATCGGTTTATAAAATTTTTTTACAAAGTTTTCATGAGTACTACTTAACCAAAATAGTAGAGGACCACATTGTTTTTCTTCTAATCTTTTATATAGTAAATTACGATTATAAATAATTTCATCTTGTTTAAAATTAGTTATATTTTCAACTATATATTTACCTCCTGTAGACATTATTTTTTTATTATTTTTTTATTTTTAATTTTAAAGCGTTTATACCACCTGCTTCTTTTATACGCTCCTCAGAAAAATATTTACTTAATATTTCTAGTAACTCTTTATCACTTTCTAGATGTGGGGCAATTTTACTATAATCTTCTTTTTTAATTAAATCTTTAAGAGATTTATAGGAATTAACTTCTTTTATTTCTACTTCTACTTCATCTTTTTTATGGTAGTATGTTACATCTTTACCAATTAATTCTTCAAATTTTGAAGGTTCTCCCACTCTAACATCAATTGTTTTTTTACCTGATTTTATTTGTGTAAACCATGGTTCACCTGCATAGAATTTTTTTTCACCAAATCCTATTTTATCTTTAAATAAATACAGGATAACAACAATAATTATAATAAATATTAGTATCATTAACATTTTTTTTAACTTAGTAGAAAAATTAAAATTGAAAATTTAATTAAAAATATCATGTTTACTCCTTTGAGATTTTTAATGATGTCAGTACAAGCAAAATTATTAGGTTATGAATTTGAATCTAATAAAGTGTACTGGCAATTTGAAAAACCTTTGGTTTATATTAAATCTGACTGTCAAAAATCATATTCAGATGACTATAAATTATAAGAAAAAAAATCAAAAAGAGGTAGGAAAAAAAAAAATACGGAAGGTCCAAAAAAATTTAAAAGTAATGTTTCTTTTGTTTTACGCAGATATATACATAGAAAAATAAAAAAAGATAATTTCACAAAAACTGCTCTTAAATGTGAAGAACATGTGGGATGTGAAATTATGATTAAAGACTATAATATTAGATTATTTAACAAGGGTAAAGTTGTTTGTGTAGGAGTACTAAATGAAGATAAAAGTGATTTCTTTAGTTGCATTGAAGAAATTATTAATTTTTTAAAGAAGAAAAGTCCTGGAAGTATATATGTTATTAAAAATATCAAAAGTACTGTTGAAAACTATCAGTTTTCATTAAATCAAAACATAGATTTATATAAACTTAAAGATTTCTTTATATTTAAAAGTCAAGAACTTATTAATATAGACTACAATAAACTGTATAAATTTTTTGCAGAAACATGTTTAGTAGAAAAATATGACTACAGTAATGAAACACTAATTACTTTATTAAATCAAAAAAATACTGTATGTAAACATGTTGTATCTAAGCAGTTACTTCTAAAAATACTAAATAATTTTAACTTAAAAGTTATTAATTTAAATTTTATGATATACTGGAAAGAATCTATTATACGCCGTAAATATGAGCCAGGTATAAATATTAAATATGCTTTTCTTAAACAATTTATAATTTATAATTTTAAGCCATATAGAAAACAATTAAATTTACTAGGCTGCGCACTTGTAAAAAGTGTGATTTTTAAAGAACCTAAAAATACACTTATGGTTAAAAAAAATATTGATGATTGCAACGTCAACATTAGAATTTTTGGTACTGGAAATATAAATATACAAGGCAGTAAAAGCAGAGTAACAGCTGAAAAAGCATATAATGAATTGTGTACTATCATAAAGGAAAATAAATCTAAAATTTTATATTTACCTGATAATCCTCCTATGATAAATTTTGATGAAATTATATCAGTTCACTTTTAACTAAAAAGTCAACTGCTAAATAAGATGTAGCCATGAAAAATGCTCCTATTAAAATACCTTTTTCAGTAGGAGTTTCATATTCTATGGCTCCTGGTATTTTTTTTAAGAAAAAATTATTAAACATTTTAGAGAGTAAGAAAAAATAGATTATCATTATAAACAATGCAATTTTAAATTCCATTTTAATTTGTAATAAAAAAATTACTTTAATTTTATATATATGTTTTCGTTTGCATGCTTATTCATGTAAAGTTTTTTAAAATTATAAATGCCTTGTTTAAATAACTCACATTTAATAGGATTTTGACTTTCTTCAACAATTGCTTTAACCATTACTTGATTTTCTTCACTGGCATAATCTTCAAGTTTAAGAGGAAATGTAAGATTCTTATATTTTTGGAAAAATTTTTCCTTAAAATAAGCATAGTCATTAAATTTATGATTTAAAAAATGTGTAAGTATGGGATCTAGTTTTGTAGTTTTAGCATTTAAAATAATTTCTGGTTCATAATTCCAGTATTCAATTTTTACATCGGGAAAATCACTAATTTTAGCATTAACAAAATTAACATACTCGCCTATTCTATATGCCTTCACCGTGTCATTAAGTACATATATTTTATCTATTATGAAATCACCATAAGTTTTTTTATATTCTTCTAGAAATTTTTTAGTTTCAGTTATATCATATTGTTTTATTATTATTTTATTATACTGCATATCATTAATTTTGGTTTTTTCAACGGAAACATAAATATTATCATTAATTTCAACTGCATATATAATACCATCATGACTAAGTATATTTACTTTTCCATAATTTAATTCTATAATTTTTTGTAGTGTAAATAGTTTTTCTTGTTTCTTTTTAATTAAAAGTTTTTCAATAAGCCTTATAAATTGATCATCATAATTGTATAATTTTTTTTCAACAGTTCCTTCTTTGGAATATATAAAAGGAATTATTATGTATACAGGATTGTAAAATTCACCATTTTTTAATAAAACTATAAAATTATTATCTATATTATCGAATTCATCATATATATGCTGCATGTGTATATCAATATTATTATTTTTAAAATTAATAACAATGGGAATAAAATTATATAGTATAGGTAGAATTTCATAAAATAAATCATTCCAATTAACTGTATCAGTAATTATATGTTCTATAAAAAATTCACTAATTTGTTTAATTAAATCATTAGTTAAATAATTACTTATAAACTCTCTTTTTCTAAGTTTATTAATTATATCATCTATAAACAATTCAACAGTATCAAAATACACGTCACATATGGAAAGTAGAAAAGAACAATTTTCTTTTAGAAAATTATAATTAATACCCATGATATAATAAAATGGTTCTTTATCATTATCGCCACCTTCAATTTCAATGGCCGTTGTAATAAAAGATACATTTTTAATATCATATTTTCTGATAAAACATCTTTTTAGTTGTTTTTCTGAAACAAATTTTACTTGAATATTTTTAATTTTTTTAAGAAAACAATGAGCAAGTCTATGAAATCCATCAATTACTACATATCTGCCCTTGTCATTATAAACATATATGGGATTATCTAAATTTGCTTGTAGTATGTTTTTGTAGTGTTTTGCAAATATTGGATTTTTTTTTGGATTTTCTAAAACTTCAATGGGCTTGATTAATTCGCTGCCCTTGCGTTTACGTTTCCACACAGGAGTATTCATAAATTTTTCAAATATTACTATAGGTATTTCTTGTATTTTCGTGTCTTTAGTGTATTTAAATAATCTACTGATAGAGTATATTTTGCCGGCATATTGAAATACATTTAGCGTTACTGATTCAGAAATAATATTTACATCAGATAAATTATATATTAAAAATTTGTTTATTATATTAGGTAAATTACCTATGCGGCCTGCTTCTAAAAATTTACCATGATTAATTATATATCTAAAATTACTATCCTTTTTTTGATTTTCATATTTATGTGTATTCATACATTCATTATAAATTAAATCTTTTTTACTTTTTTTTTTAAAACAACATACTAAACAATTTCCATCTGGATGAAAATTCGTAATAAAACCAGGATATGGATATTTTGAATTAGGGCAGTAGTATATTAGGGGTTCTTCTTTAGTTGTATTCCAGTAGTGAAGTAGCCTATCAGTATCTATATTTTTAGTTTCAACAATGGGAACAGGCTGACGTGGTTTTTGGCATATACGTGTGAAAGGTTTTTTAATATTATAATTAATTGGATCAATTGACCTAAGTAGTTTTAAATTATTTTTAACGTTTTTAGTATTTGTATTTTTAATAGTTGAAAACATATACTGTATATACTTGATAATATTTTTAAAATCTTTATCCTTAAATTGAGTTAATATAATGCATACATCTGTGTATTTATTAATTATTTCAATAGTGTTTTCTGGTAGTCTTTTGTATACATTACAGTAGTAATCAAAACCATTAAAATTATCAATGGCTTCATATTCAATACTCTTAATCCAATGATATTTTTCATCATGAGTAATAAATGGTGTTTTTACAAAAGTGTTTACAAAATTAGAAAATTTTAATTGATCTAGGTTAATGTTGTAAGTAATAGTAGAATTTATTTTAATTATTTTATAAAATGATTCTATTATTTTTTCTTTAAAAAATGATATTTCAAGTTGATCAAGATGTTCATATAATATCTTACTGTTATCAATAATTATTTTTTTAGCTTTTTCAAAATTTATGGGTATATTTGTATTATTAATAGTTGCATATATGGTACCCGTTTTATCTAATTCAAAATATATATTATCAATTATGAAATATATACATGACTTTTTTTCTTTAAATATATTGGGATTAATAAAATTTTCATATCTGTAGTATATTTTAGTAAAGGATACATTGTAGTTGTTATAAATAATAATAGGTATTTTTTCATTTGTAGAAATAAGTTTAAATATATTGCTTAAATCAGGCAAACCTCTTATTTGCAATAGTACTTTTAATTTATTTATGTTAAAAATTAAATTAGATTTTTTACTGTTGATATCGATTTTTTCATCATACTTCATTGTGTATATATTTTTAAGTATACTTTCTTCTTCTTTTAGATTTTTATAAACATGTTCTCTATCAATAAACAAAAGAGGATAATTACTGTGAATACCATCAATATAATCTCTAAAAGCTAGTGTATTGAAATATGGAAAAAATTGTATTAGGGACCAGTATACTATGTCAGTATATTCGTGAATTTTAAGTGATTTTAATGAGAGCACATCCAAGGTGTAAGATTTATCCATGTATTCACTAATCATCATGTGTTCTTCATTAATGATTGTAAGATTGTGTTTCATGTGATAAATTTCTCTAAAAATAGGTAATTCTCCATCATACTCTGGTGCATTAAATGGAGAATTGTTTATTTCGCCAACGATTGATTTTACTTTAAATCCTATACTGCCATTTTTATTAAATATATACTGTTCACACGGCAGTATACCAGTAGCTAAATATATTTTTTCTTTAACAGTTTTAATAGAATCTTCTTGAAAAATAGGAAACATTTTTTCTTTTATTTTGACTTCTTCAAATATATCGCCTCCATGTACACTTAAGTTATCATAATATTTAAATTTAATTATATTAATATTTTTTTTAAAGTCATATATATTTATTTTTAAAGTCGTCATTTATTTTTATTTGACAATAAAATGTTAATACCAGTAATTATTTGTTTACTATTAGTATTTATATACTTTAGTGAATTTAATACTTTTAGAGTAAATGGATACAATGTAAAAAACTATGATTCAGTAAAATTACTAGAAGAAATTAATACAAGAATTAAAAAATTACAAGAATTTATGTTAAAAAAATATAGTGTAAATAGATATGTAAACGGATACAATATGTATGAGAGAACTGTACAATTAATTGAAAATTATAACCATGAAAATATACATGAAATATCACCTTTTAATTTGTTGGGCAACACAAGCTTTACACAGTATAAAAAAAAAATGGTTTTTTGTTTACGTGATAAAAATGGTAAATTACACGATATAAATACAGTAATGTTTGTAGTTTTACATGAAATTACTCACTTGATGAATGATAGATGGGGTCATGAAACATATTTTTGGGGATTGTTTCACATAATTTTAATTGATTCTGTTCAGTGCGGTATATATAATCCCATAAATTACAATGTTAACCCACAGTCATATTGTGGTATTAAAATTACTGAAAATCCATACTATATTAGTATATAAATGCTGTAAAATTATTACGTTCTTTGTAAAGTAGCGTTCTATCATTAAAAGGTTTAATAACTGCAAATTTTTCAGTACCCTTATAGAGTATTAAATTATTGTCTTTGTTTACATATTTAAAAGTTTTATCTTGTATTATGATATGTTCATCGTCAACTATTTTAATAATTACTTCCTCTATAATAGAACTTCTCAATAAATACCATTTTTCAAATTTTTTTATAATATTCATTTTATTAAAAAATTTAATTTTTTAATATAAATGAATCCTAATATATATATAGAAAGACTCACAGTTGATGAATTTTTATTAAAAAATCCTACTAGTAGTATTGCATATTTTGATAATGGGCAACTGTCAACACTTGATTTTGGACCAGTAGGAACAGTTCTTACTAGCGCTGGCACAGGTGTTCCGCCCGTATTTAATACACCAGGTTCATTAACAGTACCAGATCCATTAATTTTAAATGAGGTTAAAACTAATAAATTAAGTGTTAAAGATAATGGTTATATTGATATTGATCAAGTACATATCACATCTACAAATACAAATACGTTATACGGATTTGAAAGTGGTGAAGGATCATCTAACCTAAGAAATACTTCAATGGGTTATCAATCTCTTAAAAATAATAGTACCGGAACTGATAATGTAGGAGTAGGCTATCAAAGTTTATTAAACAGTAATATAAATTTTTGTGTTGCAATAGGATCAGGAGCTCTGCAGTCAAATAGTGTAAGTGGTAATACTGCAGTGGGATATCAAAGTCTGCAATTAGGAAATAACACAAGAACTACTGCAATTGGATATTTAACTGGAAGAAATACGTCTAATACTGATAGTATTATGATAGGATATAGTACATCTACTGGATTTAGTGGTAATTTAAATATAGTAGTGGGAAATAATTCACACTCTACTAGTAGCGGTGTAAATTTAATTTCAATAGGGCATAATTCTAGTGGAAATACAGCAAATAATAATATTTTTATTGGTACAATTCAAGGATCTACGGCAGGTAATAATTTTATTGTTGATAATATAAGTGCCCTTAATACGGCAAATTCAGTAATTATATTATCTAGCGGCACAAAAGACACAACAGTTAACAGTATCATTATAGGTTATCAAGCAGTACAAAATGATGGCAATATTATTACTGCAGTAGGTTATCAAGCAGGACAAAATAGCACAGGCACAACTACTAATACATGTTATGGGTATAGATCAATGAATGGAAATACAAACGGAGAAAGAAATTCAGTATATGGTCACAATTCAGGATTAGTTTTAAATTCTTCAGATAATACAATATTTGGTTATGAGGCAGGTATTAATTTAACAGGTATACGCAACTGTATATTTGGTTCACAAGCTGTATCTTTGATTACAGTAGATAATGCCGTTGCAATTGGATACGGTACTTCTGTAGTTACTGAAGGAATTGTGGTAGGCAGTGGAAGTACTGCAGGAAGTAGATCAGTAATTATAGGAACAGGAATTGTAAATACTGGCAGTAATACAGTAGCAGTAGGATATCAAGCCTTAAATTCTAATATCAGCAATTGTACTGCCATAGGTTATCAATCAGGTTCTAATTCTACTGGTACCAATTGCATATATGTGGGGCAGTGTGGAATTAATAATACTGGAAACGGAAATATAATTCTAGGTAATAGTACAGCAAGTAATATAGGTAATTTTAACTGTGTAATGGGCAATAATACCCTTACTTCTAATACGGCTTTAAGATCATGTATTATGGGACACGATATTATCTGCAATGCAACAGATAGTGTAATACTGGGATATAATAGTGCTTCAGGTACACTTACACAAACTATTATTATAGGTTCTGAATGTGCAACTAATACAACAACAAGTGGCATATTTATAGGATATGCAACTGCAACAAACTGCAGTGGCACAGGAAATATAATTATGGGCAGCACTAATTCACAAAATATATCAGGTACTGATAATGTACTACTAGGTAATAATCAAAATATAATCTCAGGTTCTAATAACGTTGCAATAGGTAAAAACATATGCTTAAATGCCATAACACAACCTAGTGAGTCTATATTAATAGGAAATAACGTATCAAGAGTTAATGGTTCTACACGTTTAATTGCAGTAGGTAATAACTGTGCGCAACTGGGAATTAATAATGATTCTATACTTGTGGGAACTGGTATTTCAAATTCTGGTACGGGAGGTACTAATAATGTTATAATAGGTAATGCCGTAGATCTTTCAGGTGTACAAGATACTGTTGTAATAGGCAGAGATGCATTAAGCAGCAATACTAGTTTATCTTTACTTAATACTGTAGTAGTGGGAAGAAATAGTTTAACAAATGTAGCAATTGCAATGCAGGGTCTTACTATTATTGGTGATTCTGCATGTAGAAATGGTAGTACTGATAATTGTATTTCAATAGGATATTTATCATTAAATTCTGCAGTGGCAGGCTCCAATTTAGCAATAGGTAATTCTGCAGGATTTAGTTGTACAGGAACTAATAATACAATAATTGGGCATCTATCGGGTACATCACTAAGTAGTAATAATATTGTTCTTGGAAGTGGTTCACTTACTACTGCCGGAGCAGTTAATCACATAGTTATAGGTAATAATTCAGAATCAACTGGTAATTTAAATACTATTGTAGGCAGTAATATAAATTCTATTTCTGGACTTAGAAATATACTATTTGGTTTTAATCTATCTGGAATTACCTCTAATGATAATATAAAAATAGGTAACAATATAGGTACAATTAGTAGTACTAATAATATAACAATCGGCAGCAATATTGCTGCAATAAGTGGCCAGACAAATGTTTATATATGCCCTACCATGGGAGGTAATATAATTAATAGTGGAAATGGTAACGTTATTATTGGAACAGGTATTAACTCTACAGTTGCAAACAGTACATTTTCCTCTTGTGTAATTTTAGGAAGTTCCGCAGGTACAGATAGTAATGTAAATTTAACTGATAGTGTGTGTATCGGAACACTAGCAAAACTTTCAACAAATAATAGTGTACAATTTTTAAATCCTCTTGACACAGCAGCAGGTATTATGAAATTTAAATCACAGCAAATTATTAATGCTTCATTTATTGGAGGAGGATTAACTACGGCTTCTATTAATAATAATGGTGATATTATAAGAACAGTTTCTGATCGCCGTATTAAGGAAAATATTGAAGAAGCAGATGATAGAACAGATGATATTATGAAAGTAAATGTACGTAAATATGAATATATTGATAAAAAAAAATATACAGATAAAAAAGAATATGGTGTAATTGCACAAGAAATAGGTGATATATTTCCGGAAATTGTAGGAGGTACTGAAGAAGATATGTATTCGGTAAATTACATAGGTTTAATACCTCATTTAATAAAAACTATACAAAAACTTAATGAACGAGTAAAATATTTAGAATCAAAAATTAATTAATAAATAATCCCCAATATTTTTCAGTAGTTTTAAATATTTTATGTTTTACAGAATATAATTTATTTATTTTTTTTTTTATATCATATTTAGGCATATATTGTAGATAATTTTCATGAACACAGATAAATATTTTGGTTTTACGATTTTCAATAAGTTTTACAAATGTTTTACAAATATCTATATTTTTGGGTACCATGCAAAACAAATCTTTATCACTATTTTGATTTAAGAAATCCTGCCAGAAACCTAGTGATCCGTATTTTTTTTCAATATCTAGAGGATCAGTGCAGCAGTAGTACCAAAAGGATTTACTGTATATATTACTGAATAAATCTACTATGTTTAGGTGATTTAAATTTAAAAAATCCATTTGTATTTTCTTATCAAATATATAGAAATTATAAAGTTCTTTAATAAAATCAGGTGTAACAGTCCATTCTAGTGTAGGCCATGATAAATATTTTAAATTTATATTTTTATCAATGTCATCATAAATCATATTTTGAGGTATATATGATTCCTTGTAGAAATTTTTATTTTCATATTTAAAGTTTTCTTTATTTATTGCATCATATATATTTTGATTACTGTAGTAGGAATACAAATAAATTTCTTTATATTTCTTTATATTATCAGTATTTTTTAGTGAACTATATATGTACCATAATTTTTTATAAATATCTTTTTCAAAACTACCAGATCTCTTAATATTTGATAATATAATGATAAAAATGATAAACAACAATATAATAACAAACATTTATTTTTTTTATTTTTAACTTTTTTTTAAAGTTTTTAAAATGAATAGTGATTTAAAAATTGATGGAGGTAAACCAAAAAAAAAAATTACCAAAAAGAAAACTACTACCACTAAAAAAACTACTACCAGACCAAGTACCAAAAAAAAATCTACTACCAAGAAAGGTAAAGCAGAAGATGATCTCAGTTCTGAATAGAAGGTTTAATACCGAATGATGAACTTTGCATATAGTTTTTATTAGATCTACGTTCTCTAATTAATTTTGTAGAATATACTTTAATTTCTACATCTTTTTCATTATATGTGTCAATTGATCCAAGTTCTTCAACTTGCGATGTAAAAGGTAGATTTTTACTATCAACTCTACCTTTCATTTTTTTTGATTTTTTCTTTAAAATATCACGACCTAATTTTTCTTCTGCTTTCTTTTCTTCTAAAATAGCATTCATGACTTTTGTTTTATCATCGTTATATGTAATTTTATCTCTGTTTTGTTTCCAAGGATCAATAAAAATCCAATGACCAAAAGGTATACGCATAACACTCATATCAAAATCATTTTGATATTTATTTTCCCACTGTTCTGCTTTTTTTGTATCATTAAAAGATTCACGTGCAATTACAGCACATTCAAATTCATTAATTTTACCATAAATATCATCAGTGCATTGACGCAAATATTCATAGTTAGTTTCATAGTAATTATGTAGAGAATAAAAGGTATCACTAGGAGGAATTAAAAAACTTTCAAAATCTTTAGTTACTACCATGCCATTTTCAGTAAATTTAAAATTATTAGGATTTTTTTTAATAAGTTCTTGCATTTTTTTATCATAATTAGGAGCATAATTACATCTAATATGATTATTGGGATCAAATTTCAAATAAAAATCAAGAAAATCTAAAATATCATCCTGCTTTTGTTTTTGTTTATCTTGTAAAGTTTTTTTAATTCCTTTTTCTTGTTTAATTTCTTGTTTAATAATTTCATATGTTTCTTGAGGAATTTCCTTTTCAGTAGGATATACTGCATTGTGACTAATTTCATTATTTCTACAAAATTCTTCAGCATGTTTCGTATTTAAAAATATATCAAGTGCACGTAAATATCTTGCATAATTTTCTTTAGTCTGATCTTGCAAATATACTTGATCATAGTAATAAACTTGATAATATGGTCTATATTCTTTAAGTTTATTATTCATCGCAATTGCAAATTCTCCTTCATTTTCAGAAGGATATTTATTACTTTTAATTTCATATTCACATGCCATTTTATAAAGAAATCCTATGGTGGTGGTCATCATAAGTTTTTCAAGATATTCTTTTTGTGTGTTAATATATGAAAATTCTAAAAATTTCTTTTTAGGTTCATATATGGGTTTACGATATGGATTTGAATAATAACGTAATTTTTCAATTTGATCATCTGTTAATTTTTCGATGATTTTTTCTTTTTCTTCAGGTGTAGCTTTTTGTATAATATTCCATAATTTACGATATTTATTATTTTCTTCCATTTTTTTTTTAGTTAATTTTATTTTTTTTAGTACAAAAAAAAATTTATTTTTTATTTTTTTTTTTTCTTTTTTAT
>JACCDR010176456.1_pt1 | contig 24236 bp, 26 predicted proteins | sample 7446431 | NCBI WGS metagenome assembly JACCDR01 (sample SAMN15323443, study PRJNA562643) | freshwater metagenome | isolation source: river surface water | place: USA:Blue River Watershed | collected 2017-08-17 | reverse complement strand
GTGGCCCGGGCAGTCCACGTGGGCGTAGTGGCGGTTGGCCGTCTCGTACTCGACGTGGGCGGTGTTGATGGTGATGCCGCGGGCCTTTTCTTCGGGAGCCGCGTCGATCTGGTCATAGGCCTTGGCTTCGCCGCCGAACTTGGCAGCCAGCACGGTGGCGATAGCAGCCGTCAGGGTGGTCTTGCCGTGGTCCACGTGACCGATGGTGCCCACGTTCACGTGCGGCTTGGTCCGCTCAAACTTACCTTTTGCCATTTTTTCGCCCTTCGAAAGAGATAGCTAGACGATCGATTGAAACTGGTGCCCTTGGCGGGAATCGGACCCGCGACCTCTCCCTTACCAAGGGAGTGCTCTACCACTGAGCCACAAGGGCGAAATTCTTTCGCTGCGCAAACCTGATCGATGGAGCGGGAGACGGGAATCGAACCCGCGTCATTAGCTTGGAAGGCTAAGGTTCTACCATTGAACTACTCCCGCATCGGGCGAAGCTCATGGGCCCTCGGCAGGCTTCCTGCGCTACCACTCAATCAGTCCACACAATCTCGCGAACACTTTCGTGTCCCCATGATTTCCCAAGCAAGACGCTTGAGAAACCTGGTGGAGGAGGCTGGATTCGAACCAGCGTAGGCGTAAGCCAACAGATTTACAGTCTGCCCCCTTTAGCCACTCGGGCACCCCTCCGCGAGGAATCTCGAACTATAGCACGGTTTTTGGTCTTCAGCACGCTGCCAGCCTGCGAAAAATTCCCTGGCGGGCCGCATCGACGGCATCCGGCCGGCTACCGGCTGTTACACGGACGCCACGCCGGCCGGCACGCCGCCCAGAATCGGCCGATGGAGACCGCCGGCGGCCCGCGGCCAAAGACCCTCAACCTGGCGTTGCAGGGCGGCGGCAGCCATGGCGCCTTCACCTGGGGGGTGCTGGACGCCCTGCTGGCGGACCGGCGCATCGGGCTGGAGGGGCTGTCCGGCACCAGCGCGGGTGCGGTGAACGCCGTGGCCCTGGCCAGCGGCTGGGCCACCGCACGCGGCGACCCGCGCGTGGGGGCCCGCGAGACCCTGGCACGGGTGTGGGATGAGATCGGCAGCTGGGGCTCGCTGGGCGCGCTGCAGGCCCGGCTGGGGCGCGCGATGTGGGGCGGCGGCACGGGCGCCGAGTGGGTGGAGCCCACCCTGTGGACGCAGGCCTTCAGCGGGCTGATCTCCCCCTACCAGGCCAACCCGCTGGACCTCAACCCGCTGCGCGAGTTGCTGCGGCGGCGCATCGACTTCACCGCGATCCGCCGGCCGGGCGTGCCCCGGGTGTTCGTGTCGGCCACCCATGTGGCCACGGGCAAGGCGGTGGTGTTCACCGGCGCGGCGCTGGCACGGGAGGCGGTGGTGGCCTCGGCCTGCCTGCCCACCCTGTTCCAGGCGGTGCGCATCGACGGCCAGGCCTACTGGGACGGCGGATACGCCGTCAACCCGCCCATCACGCCGCTGATCGCCAGCGGGCGGCATGACGACATCCTGGTGGTGCAGATCAACCCGCTGCGCCGCGACGGGCTGCCCGACTCGGCCACCGAGATCCTGGACCGCATGAACGAGCTGACCTTCAACGCCAGCCTGCTGGCGCAGATGCGCGGCATCGACAAGATCAACCGGCTGATCGATGACGGCGCGCTCGCGCCCGGGCACTGCAAGGCGGTGCGGCTGCACCGCATCGACGGCGGGGCGGCGATGCTGGCCTTCACGGCCTCCTCCAAGACACGCACCGACCCGGGGCTGATCCGCGACCTGTTCCACATCGGGCAGGAGGCGGCGCGGCAGTGGCTGGCGGCGCATTTCGACGAGATCGGCCTGCGCAGCACGGTGGACGTGCGCGCGGATTACGACGACGACACGCGCATCGCCTGGCCACAGGCCTGCATGCCGCCCGCCGCAGGCCAGCCCGCGCCGCAGCGGGGATTCCGGCCGTGGCTGGCGAAGGTGCTGGGGCGCTAGGACGCTGGGCGGGCGTTGCGCGCCGCTCAGATCACGCCAGTGACGCCGCGCTCGGCCAGCCACTGGCGGGCTCGCACGAACTGCCCGCTGCCGATGAAGGGCACGGGAGCGCGGGTGGCGGACAAGGGCGAGGGATGGTTGGTCTGGATCACCAGGGCCTCGCGGCCATGCGCGCTGGCTTCGGCCTGGATGAGGCCGGCTTTGGCCTGGGCGTGCGCACCCCACAGGAAGTAGACGCAGGGCGAGGCCGTGGCGGCGACACGGGCGATGAGCGCGTCGGTGAGCAGCTCCCAGCCACGCTTGGCGTGGCTGGCGGGCTGGCCCTCCTCCACGGTGAGGCTGGTGTTCAGGAGCAGGACGCCGCGGCGGGCCCAGTCGACGAGGGAGCCATGGACCGGTTGCGCGGGCGTGGCGCCCAACTCCTTGAAGATGTTGCGCAGGGAGGGCGGCAGCTTGACGCCCGGCGCGACGGAAAAGGCCAACCCCTCGGCCTGGCCCAGGCCGTGGTACGGGTCCTGGCCGAGGATCACGGCGCGCACGGAGGACAACGGCGTGAGCTCCAGCGCGCGGAACGGCCGGGGCGGGAAGATGGTGGCACCCGCCTCGATGCGCGCGCGGATGAACTCACCCAGCTGGCGGCCGGCGGGGCTGTCCAGGAAGGCCTCGACCACCGGCTTCCAGTCGGGGGCGACGGGCCAGTGGTGGGGATCCCAGTCCTGGAGGCGGTCCGCCATGGCGGCGGCTCCGGCCTCGGCGGCGAACAGGTCCGGCGTCATCAGCCCGCGATCAACCGAACAGGTCGGCCAGCGCCTCGCCCGGCTCGGGCGCGCGCATGAAGGCTTCGCCGACCAGGAAGGCGTTGACATTGGCCGCACGCATCTTCTGCACGTCGGCCTTGCCGAGGATGCCGGACTCGGTGACGAGCAGCTTGTCGGCCGGCACGCGCGGCAGCAGTCCCAGCGTGGTGTCCAGCGAGACCTCGAAGGTGCGCAGGTTGCGGTTGTTGATGCCGACCAGCGAGGTCTTGAGCTTGAGCGCCCGGTCCAGCTCCTCGCCGTCGTGCACCTCGACGAGGACGGCCATGTCCAGGCTGCGGGCGATGGCTTCGAGCTCGTTCATCTGTGCATCGGACAGGCAGGCCGCGATCAGCAGGATGCAGTCGGCGCCCATGACGCGGGCCTCGTAGACCTGGTACGGGTCCACCATGAAGTCCTTGCGCAGGACCGGCAGGTCACACGAGGCACGGGCCTGCTTGAGGTAGTCGGGCTGGCCCTGGAAGAACTGGCGGTCGGTGAGGACCGACAGGCAGGCCGCGCCATGCTCGGCATAGCTCTGGGCGATGTCGGCGGGGATGAAGTCGGCACGGATCACGCCCTTGCTGGGGCTGGCCTTCTTGATCTCGGCAATGACGGCGGGCTGGCCGGCGGCGATCTTGCGGCGCAGCGCCCCCTCGAAGTCGCGCGTGAGGACGCGGCTGTTGGCGTCGTCGCGCATGGCCTCCAGGGAGACCTTCTTCTTGGCGGCGGCGACTTCCTCGTGCTTGACGGCGACGATCTGGTTCAGGATGTCTGTGGACATGGGGAATTCCTGCGGTTCAGGCCTTGTGTTGTGCGGCGACCTCGACGAGGCGCGCCAGTTTGGCCTTCGCAGCGCCGCTTTCGAGCGCGACGCGGGCCTTATCGATGCCGGCCTTCATGCTGTCCGCGACGTTTGCCGCATACAGCGCGACGCCCGCGTTGAGCAGGACGATGTCACGGGCCGGGCCGGGCTGATTGTCCAGGACACCCAGGAGCATCCGGCGCGATTCCTCGGCGGTCTCGACCTTGAGGGCGCGGTTGCTGGCCATGGCCAGGCCGAAGTCCTCGGGGTGGATCTCGTACTCGGTGACCTGGCCGTCCTTGAGCTCGCCCACCAGGGTGGCGGCGCCCAGGCTGACCTCGTCCATGCCGTCACGGCCGTAGACGACGACCGCATGCTTGGCGCCCAGGCGCTGCAGCGCGCGAACCTGGATGCCCACGAGGTCGGGGTGGAACACGCCCATGAGAATGTTGGGCGCATCAGCCGGGTTGGTGAGCGGGCCCAGGATGTTGAAGATCGTGCGCACGCCCAGCTCCTTGCGCACCGGGGCGACGTTCTTCATCGCGGGGTGGTGGTTGGGCGCGAACATGAAGCCGATGCCGACGTCCTGCACGCATTTCGCAATCGCTTCGGGCGGCAGGTTGATGTTGACGCCCAGGCTTTCGAGGACATCGGCGCTGCCGGACTTGCTGCTGACGCTGCGGCCGCCGTGCTTGGAGACCTTGGCGCCGGCCGCGGCGGCGACGAACATCGAGCAGGTGGAGATGTTGAAGGTGTGCGAGCCGTCACCGCCGGTGCCGACGATGTCGACCAGGTGCGTCTTGTCGGCCACGTTCACCTTGGTGGAGAACTCGCGCATGACCTGCGCGGCGGCGGTGATTTCGCCGATGGTTTCCTTCTTCACGCGCAGGCCGGTGAGGATGGCCGCCGTCATGACCGGCGAGAGCTCGCCGCCCATGATCAGGCGCATGAGGTGCAGCATCTCGTCGTGGAAGATCTCGCGGTGCTCGATGGTGCGCTGCAGGGCTTCCTGGGGGGTGATGGACATGGTGCCGGGCTCCGGGGATCAGCGTTGATCGAGGAAGTTCTTCAGCATGGCATGGCCATGCTCGGTGAGGATGGACTCGGGATGGAACTGCACGCCCTGAATCGGCAGCTCGCGGTGGCGCACGCCCATGATCTCGCCGTCCTCGGTCCAGGCGGTGGTGACGAGTTCCTTGGGGCAGGTCTGGCGCTCGATGGCCAGCGAGTGGTAACGGTTGACCGTGAAGCGCGCCGGCAGGTCGGCGAAGACGCCCTCCTGCGTGGTGGTGATCTCGCTGGTCTTGCCGTGCATCAGCTGCTGCGCGCGGATGATGTTTCCGCCGAAGGCCGCTCCGATGCTCTGGTGGCCCAGGCACACGCCCAGGATGGGGAGCTTGCCGGCGAAGTGGCGGATGGCCGCCACCGAGATGCCGGCCTCGGCCGGCGAGCACGGGCCGGGGGAGATGACCAGGCGGTCGGGATTCCGGGCGGCCACACCTTCGAGGGTGATCTCGTCGTTGCGGAACACCTCCACCTGCGCGCCCAGCTCGCCGAAGTACTGCACCAGGTTGAAGGTGAAGCTGTCGTAGTTGTCGATCATCAGCAACTTCATGGCTTACTCCAATCCCTCTTCGACGAGTTCGGAGGCACGTAGCAGCGCCCTCGCCTTCGCCTCGGTTTCCTTCCACTCCAGCTCGGGCACCGAGTCGGCGACCACGCCGGCCGCGGCCTGGACGTAGAGCGTCTGGTCCTTGACGATGCCGGTTCGGATGGCGATGGCCACGTCCATGTCGCCCGCAAAACTCAGGTAACCGCAGGCGCCGCCATACAGGCCGCGCTTGCTCGGCTCCAGCTGGTCGATCAGCTCCATGGCGTGGACCTTGGGCGCGCCCGTGAGCGTGCCAGCGGGGAAGGTGGCGCGCAGGACGTCCATGTTGCTCATGCCGTCATTGAGCAGGCCCTCGACGTTGCTCACGATGTGCATGACGTGGCTGTAACGCTCGACGACGAAGGCCTCGGTGACCTTGACGCTGCCGGTCTTGGCGATGCGGCCGATGTCGTTGCGGGCCAGGTCGATCAGCATGACGTGCTCGGCCCGCTCCTTGGGGTCCGCCAGCAGCTCCAGCTCGGCAGCCTTGTCCAGCTCGGGCGAGGCGCCGCGCGGGCGGGTGCCGGCCAGCGGGCGGATGGTGATCTTCTGGCCGCCCTCGACCTGCTCCTGGCGCACCAGGATCTCGGGCGAGGCGCCGACCACGTGGAAGTCGCCGCCCTTGCCGTCGTAGCCCGTGAAGTTGTAGTAGTACATGTACGGGCTGGGATTGAGCGATCGCAGCGCGCGGTACAGGGACAGCGGGGACTCGGTGTAGCGCTTCTTGATCCGCTGGCCCACCTGCACCTGCATGAAGTCACCGGCGGCGATCAGCTCCTTGGCGCGATCCACGGCCTTCAGGTAATCGGCCTTGGCGAACTCGCGCTCGGCGGGGAAGGTCTGGGTCTGCTTGACGGTGGGCGCGCTGACGGAATACTTCAGCAGGTCCTTGAGCTCGCGCAGGCGCTTCTTGCCGTTGGCGTAGGCCTCGGGCTGTGACGGGTCGGCGTAGACGATGAGATACAGCTTGCCCGAGAGGTTGTCGATGACCGCCAGCTCCTCGCACTGCAGCAGCAGGATGTCGGGGCAGCCGAGGGTGTCGGGCGGGCAGGACGTCTCGAGCTTCTTCTCGATGTGGCGGACGGTGTCGTAGCCGAAGTAACCCGCCAGGCCGCCACAGAAGCGCGGCAGGCCCGGGCGCAGGGCGACCTTGAAGCGCTGCTGGTAAGCCTCGATGAAGTCCAGCGGGTTGCCGTGGTTCGTCTCGACGACGACGCCATCGCGCACGACCTCGGTCTTCGCGTCGGCGCCAAAGCCGCTGGCGCGCAGCAGGGTGCGGGCGGGCAGGCCGATGAAGCTGTAGCGGCCGAAGCGCTCGCCGCCAACGACGGACTCCAGCAGGAAGCTCAGGCGGCCATCACCCTTGGCATGGGCCAGCTTGAGGTACAGGGACAGCGGGGTTTCCAGGTCCGCGAAGGCCTCGGCGATGAGGGGAATGCGGTTGAAGCCCTGCTGCGCAAGACTCTTGAATTCGAGTTCGGTGATCATGGGTGAGCCTCCACAAGCTCGGCGGCGCAGGGGCCGCGGTGATCGATTGGTTGCCCCTGGGACGGGATCGTCACGGGGCGCGGGGGCACGGGAGGCCCCGTGCAATCAGGCGCGCACGTTCACTGGCTTACGCCAGGGCCAGGCTCCCCGGTCGGAGAGACCTGTGATGGTGCTGCGGTGGATGAACATGCGGGCCAGTGTAGCAAAGAGTGCTGACGGCCGGGCCCGGGTTTGTCAGAGCGCGGCCAGGGAGTCGACCCAGGCATCGGCGTCGACTTCGGTGACGGGCTGGCCGTGGTTGTAGCCATAGGTGACCAGCAGCACCGGGCAGCCGGCCGCGCGGGCCGCCTGGGCGTCGTTGCTGGAGTCGCCCACCATCAGGGTGCGCGCAGGCTCGCTGCCCAGGGTCCTGCAGGCCTCCAGCAGGGGCTGGGGATGCGGCTTCTTGTGCTCGAAGGCATCGCCGCCGAAGACCACGTCGAAGAAACCGCGCAGGCCCTTGGCGCGCAGCAGGTCCTCGGCGAAGCGGCCGGGCTTGTTGGTGACGCAGGCCAGCTTCAGCCCCTGGGCGCGCAGGCGCTCCATGCCCTCGCGGGCACCGGGGTAGACATCGGCATGGCGGCCATTGGTGGCGTCGTAGTGGCGCTGGTAGGCGGCCCAGGCGTCACGGAAACGGTCCGCATGCGCGCCGACGGCGTGCAGGGCGCTGCGAATGAGGTGCTCGGAACCCTTGCCGACCATGCGCTCGATGGCGGTGCGCTCCAGCGTGGGCAGTGCCAGTTCCGACAGGGTGGCGTTGAGGGCGACGGTGAAGTCGCCCAGGGTGTCGACCAGGGTGCCATCGAGGTCGACGATCGCGGCTTGCAGGGTGGGCAGCGGGGGAAGGCTCATGCACGCAAGTGTGCCTGAGCCTCTTCAGCAGCTGCCCGGGGGTGGCCGGTGGCCTCAGCGGTTGCCGCCCTGCCCGCCCTGGCTGCCGCCGCTGCGGCCGCCGCCGTGGCTGGCTTCACCGCCCTTGCGGCCCGCCTCACGAGCCTCCTCAGGGGTGAACTCGTGGGCCGTGCCCTTCTCATGGGCGGCCTTGCCGCCCTTGCTGCCGGCCTCGCGCGCCTCTTCCGAGGTGAACTCGTGGGCATGGCCGCTTTCGTGCGCCGCCTTGCCGCCCTGGCTGGCGATCTCGCGCTGCTTGTCCGGGTCCATGGAGGCGAAGCCGCGGTTGGAACCGCTTTGGCTGCTCGGGTTGCCCTTGTTCCCGCCCTGGTTGCCTTGGTTGGATGCCATGGTGATCTCCTGTGTCTCCTGAGGGAAGTGAGCAGCCGGCCCCATGCCGGCCACGCCCGCATTGGGAGACTGCGCCGCCGGGCCCATGGTCGGCGGCGAGGTGCAGCCCTCGTAGGAGGGCACCTTCAGGCAGACACGGCCTCGAGCCCGGGGCGAGACCAGTGGCGGTGCCGGGCGATGGCCTGGATGAAGTCCTGCGCCATCTGCAGGCGGGTGGCCGGGTCGTTGCGGCCCAGGATGACGCCAGCGGCGGCCGCGGTGGCCTCGAGGCCGCCCTCGAGGCCCGGCACCCGCAGCAGCTGCGCGCTCTCGCCGATCAGGCACAGGGGCTTGCCGTGGCGGTAGGCCTCGAGCACGAAGTGCACGGCCTCGCCGCTGGCGCCCAGCGCCTGGGCCGCCGGCGCGCCCCCCGGGACCAGGACGGCGTCCCACACGAGCGAGGGCATGGTGGACCACGGGTGGTCCACCGGCAGCTGCTGGCCCGAGGAGGTAGAGACGAAGCCCAGCTGGGCCGCGACCACGCGGGTGATGGCGCCGTGGTCCTGCAGGGCCTGCTGCAGCACCTTCATGGCGCCGATCTCCACGCCATGCGCCACCAGGATGGCGACCCGGCGCGTGGCGATCACGGGGCCGTTGCCCGGGGCCGGGGACTCCAGGCTGAGGCCGGCCGAGCGCTCCAGCGGCAAGGGGGCGGACGGCCCGCGAAAGCCCGCGCGCCCGGCAGCGGCACGCGGATCGGGCGGGCCCAGGCCCAGTGGCTCGGCCACCTTGCGCGCCAGGCGCATGTCCACGTGGGCGAGGTTGTCGACGACGCGCTGGCGCACGGCGGCGGATTCGACGCGCGCCAGCTCCCACTGGAAGGCGGCGACGAGGTGCTCCTTCTCGGCGGCGCCCTGGCTGTTCCAGAACAGCGTGGCCTGGCCGAAGTCGTCGTCGAAGCCCGGGGGACGGCGGCGCAGCTTGGGCGCGGGCTCGTGCGTGTCCTGCGCCGTCCCGGGCGCGTTCTGGAATCCCTGCTGGCCGCCATCGACACGGAACTCGCTGCCCTGGGCCAGGGAGTTGGGCTCGTAGTTGACGGCGCCATGCGCGATGGCCAGGCGGGCGCGACCATCGCGCTGGAAGTTGTGGACCGGGCAGGCCGGGCGGTTGATCGGCAGCTCGTCCCCGTTGGGGCCGCCCAGCCGGGCGCGCTGCGCGCCGCTGTACGACATCAGCCGCCCCTGCAGCAGGGGGTCGTGGCTGAAGTCGATGCCGGGGACCAGGTGGCCGGGATGGAAGGCCACCTGCTCGCACTCGGCGAAGAAGTTGTCCGGGTTGCGGCACAGGACCAGCCGGCCCGCCGGCTGCACGGGCACGAGTTCCTCGGGCAGGAGCTTGGTCGGGTCCAGCAGGTCCACGCCCAGGCTGTCGGCCCGGCCCTCCTCCACCAGCTGCAGGCCCAGCTCCCACTCCGGCTGATGGCCGGCCTCGATGGCCGTCCACAGGTCGCGGCGCAGGAAGTCCGGGTCATGGCCGGCCAGCCGGCGGGCCTCGTCCGCCGCCAGGGCATGGCGGCCCAGCTTGGGGCGCCAGTGGAACTTGGCGTAGTGGGTCGCCCCATGCGCGTTGACCAGGCGCAGGCTGTGGACGCCGAAGCCCTCCATCATCCGCAGGCTGCGCGGCAGGGCGCGGTCCGACATGAGCCACAGGAGGGCGTGCGTGGTCTCGGGCAGGAGGGAGACGAAGTCCCAGAAGTTGTCATGCGCGCTGGAGGCCTGCGGCATGCCGTGGTGCGGCTCGGGCTTGAGCGCGTGGACGAAGTCGGGGAACTTCATGGCGTCCTGCACGAAGGCCACGGGGAAGCTGCCGCCCACCAGGTCGAAGTTGCCCTCGCGCGTGTAGAACTTGACGGCGAAGCCGCGGGTATCGCGCACGGTGTCGGCGGACCCGCGCTCGCCGGTGAGGTTGGAGAAGCGCACGAAGACCGGGGTGCGGTTGGCCGGGTCCTGCAGGAAGTCGGCGCGGGTGTAGGCGCCCAGCGACCGGTACGGTTCGAACCAGCCATGGGCGGCGCAGCCGCGCGCGTGGATGACGCGCTCGGCGATGCGCTCGTGCTCGAAGTGCGCGAGCTTTTCCCGCAGGATGAAGTCCTCGGCGACGAGCGGGCCGCGCAGCCCGGCGCGCAGGGAGTTGTGGTTGTCGGGGATGACGACGCCCTGCTGCGTGGTCAGCGGCCCTTCGGCCGGCACGGCGAAGGCCTCGAGCTGGCGCTGGCGGGTGGCCACGCCATCGCCGGGCCGGGGCTTGCGGGGCGGTTCGTTGCGGGGGCTGGGCATGGGGATCAATGCCCGTCGAGGTCCAGCGCGGCCTCGATCACGCACACCACGACCGCGACGGCCAGGATGCCCGCGCCGCTCGCGGCGCACCACACCAGCCACTCGGGCCAACCGGCCAGGAATTCCATGCGCTCCCCCTGCTGCAACGACAAGCCACGAGCGTAGGCAAGCTCAGGGGACCCGTCCGTAGCCGCGGGGCGGGCGGGTTCGTCGGTGGGGACGGTCGGCCCCGGTAGGAGCGGGCCGACAGCTGCGGCGACGCCGTCCTATGGCGCGCGCGCAAGGCCGTGCGCACGATGGCCGGATGAACGAGAAGCCAGACCGGTCCCTGGACCGCACCCAGGACAGCCCCCAGCGCAGCCCGCAAGCGCGCCAGCCGGAGGGCACGACGTCCACCGCCCAGGGCGGGACGCAGCAGCCTGCGCCGCGCCTGCCGCATGAACGCGATGAATCCGCCGACTCGCAGGCGCCGGGCCACCCGGCCGCCGACCGGGTCGGCCAGCTGGCGCACGACGACGTGGTGCACGGCGTGGCCGATACCTCCCGCAGCGTGGAGACCGACCAGACCTACCACCGGCTGCGCGAGGGCGCGCCGGAAGGCAGGAAGAAGACCTAGAGGCTCAGGCCGCCAGGGCGGCGCGCATGGCGTCGATGACGCCCCGGTAGTCGGGCTTGCCGAAGATGGCGCTGCCCGCCACGAAGGTGTCGGCGCCGGCGGCGGCGACACGGGCGATGTTGTCGGCCTTGATGCCGCCGTCGACCTCCAGGCGGATGTCGCGGCCGCTGGCCTCGATGCGCTTGCGCGCCTGCTCGATCTTGCGCAGCGCCGAGTCGATGAAGGACTGGCCCCCGAAGCCCGGGTTGACGCTCATGATCAGGATCAGGTCGATGTCGTCGATGGTCCAGTCCAGCACGTCCAGCGGCTCGGCCGGGTTGAACACCAGGCCGGCCTTGCAGCCGCGGGCCTTGATGGCCTGTACGCTGCGGTGCACGTGGGTGGAGGCATCCGGGTGGAAGCTGATGTAGTCGGCGCCGGCATCAGCGAACAGCTGGGCCAGCGGGTCGACCGGCTGCACCATCAGGTGCACGTCGATCGGCACGGGGGTGCCGTCGGGCTTCTTCGCGTGCGGCTTGAGGGCCTGGCAGACCATGGGGCCGAAGGTGAGGTTGGGGACGTAGTGGTTGTCCATCACGTCGAAGTGGATCCAGTCCGCGCCGGCGGCGATGACGTTGCGCACTTCCTCGCCGAGGCGGGCGAAGTCGGCCGAGAGGATGGACGGGGCGATGCGGTAGGTCTTGCTCATGGCCGCATTTTCTCAGACCGCGCAGGCGCTACCATCGCCACCCATGGCCAAGTACCAGTTCCGCGTGGAAGCCGCGCCCCAGTTCCTGCCCGAGCAGTCGGTGCCGGCACAGGGCATCTACAGCTTCGCCTACACGATCACCATCACCAACACCGGCGAGGTGCCTGCGCAGCTGATCTCGCGCCACTGGCACATCACCGACGCCACCGGCCAGGTGGAACAGGTCAAGGGCCTGGGCGTGGTGGGCCACCAGCCCGTGCTCAAGCCGGGCGAGTCCTTCCAGTACACCAGCGGCTGCCGCCTGCGCACACCCAGCGGCACCATGCACGGCACCTACTTCTTCGTGGCCGAGGACGGCGAGCGCTTCGACACCGAGATCCCGCTGTTCGTGCTGGATGACGGCAGCCGGCGCACGCTGCACTGAGTCACCACCGCCTCCCGCGGGAGGAACTTTTCCCGCGACTCAAGCTCAGCCCTTAGGGACCTTGTCCTACAAGGAAGCACAGCAAGGGCGGGCTACAGTACCCGCGGAGGAAATGACTGGATGATCGACATCACGGCGATCTGGTCCGACTGGCTGCGGCCGTCGGCCGGCCTGCCCACGGTGCAATGGTCGCTGCTGCTGGCGCTGGCCGCGGCTGCCGGCCACCTCGTGCAGCGGCATGCCGGGCTGCCCAAGGTCGTGGGGTATTCACTGGTTGGCGCAGCGGCTGGCATGGCCGGGTTTTCCGGTGCGGCATGGCCCCTGGAAGGCATCGGCCTGTTCCTGCTGGAACTGGGCGTGTCCATCGTGCTGTTCGAGGCCGGCGGGCGCATCGCGCTGCGCTGGTTCCGCCACAACCCGATGGTGCTGGTGCAAAGCCTGCTGGAGGCGGCGCTCACCTTCGGGTTCGTCTACTACACCATGCGCTGGCTGGGGGTGGCGGCGACCGTGTCCGAGTCCCTGGCCGCGATAGCGATGGTCGGCTCGCCCGCCCTCCTCAGTCGCATCCGGCTGGACACGCGTGCCAATGGGCCCATGATCGAACGCGCCACGGTGCTGACCACGCTGGGGGCGCTGTACGCGCTGGTGCTGGTGAGCGCGCGCACCAATGTGATGGGGCGTGTGCGCGAGACCGCCCTGGACACGCTGCTGCCCATCGTGGTGGTGCTGAGCCTGTCCCTGCTGGTGGGGGCGGCGATGGCCTACGCATTGCGCCTGGCGCTGCGGATGATGAGCCCCACCAGCGAGAACACGTCCATCCTGCTCCTGAGCCTGATCGCCGCCGGGACCGCCGTGGTCTCGCACCTGGGCGGCTCCGCGCCGCTGGCGGCGCTGCTGGGGGGCATCCTGCTCAAGCAACTGACACCGCGTCCCTGGGCCTGGCCGCGCCAGATGGGAACGGCCGCTTCGCTGCTGGTGATGCTGAACTTCGTGCTGGTGTCGGTGGTGGCCGCGCAGGCCCCCTGGAACCCCGCCGTCGTGGGCCTGGTGATGGCCTTCCTGGGCGCGCGCCTGCTGGGGAAGGTGCTGGGCGTGAACCTGGCCAACTGGGGCAGCGGCCTGGGTTGGGGCAAGGCCTTCTGGACAGGCTGCGCGATGCTGCCCATGTCCTCGGTGGCCCTGCTGCTGGTGGCGCGGTTCGTGGCCGCGTCCCCCGAGCGGGGGCCGGCCATTGCCAGCGTGGCGCTGCCGGCCATCCTGCTGATGGAGGTGATGGGCGCGATCATCGCCACCTATGCCATTTACCGGGCCGGGGAGAGCACACAGCCGCTGGCGGCTCGCGCGCTGGCGGCCACGAAGGAGCGTCATGGCTGAAGCCGCCCGACTCGAGCCGTTCCAGCACTCCGCCGCCCTGTCCCTCGGGGTGGAGCTGGAGCTGCAGCTGGTCAACACCAACGACTACGACCTGGCGCCCTACGCCGATGAAATGCTGCGGCTGATGGCGCGGCACAAGCTGCCTGGCAGCGTGGTGCCGGAGATGACCTCCAGCATGATCGAGATCTCGACGGGCATCTGCCACTCGGCGCCCGAGGTGCTGGCGCAACTGTCCGTGACCCGCGACGCGCTGGTGCATTGCGCCGACAAGCTGAACATCGCCGTGGTGGGCGGGGGCACGCACCCGTTCCAGCGCTGGCACGAGCAGCGCATCTACGACAAGCCGCGCTTCCGGCAGCTGTCGGAGCTGTATGGCTACCTGAGCAAGCAGTTCACCATCTTCGGCCAGCACGTGCACGTGGGCTGCCCGGACGCGGACGCGGCGCTGCTGATGCTGCACCGGATGTCGCGCTTCATCCCGCACTTCATCGCGCTGTCGGCGTCCTCGCCTTTCGTGCAGGCGCAGGACACGCAGTTCGACTCGGCGCGGCTGAACTCGGTGTTCGCCTTCCCGATGTCGGGGCGGGCGCCGTTCACGCTGTCCTGGTCGCAGTTCGAGGAGTTCTTCGCCAAGACCACCCGCACCGGGGTGGTGAAAAGCATGAAGGACTTCTACTGGGACATCCGGCCCAAGCCGGAGTACGGCACGATCGAGATCCGGGTGTTCGACACGCCGCTGACGGTGCAACGCGCCGCGGCCCTGGCGGGTTTCGTGCAGGCGCTGGCGGCCTGGTTCCTCAAGGAAGCCCCCTTCATGCCGCAGGAGGACGACTACATGGTCTACACCTACAACCGCTTCCAGGCCTGCCGCTTCGGGCTGGACGCGGTGTACGTGGAGCCCACCACGGGCGAGCACCTGCCGCTGCGGGACCACATCGTGCGCACGCTGGAACGGATTGCCGACCACGCGGTGGACCTGAGCGCGCAGGCCGACATCGCCCTGCTGGCGCGCGAGGCCGCGGGCGGGCGCAATGACGCGCGCTGGCTGCGAGAGACCCAGGCCCGCGAGGGGCTGCTGGCCGAGACTGTCCGACTGGCATCACGGGAATTCCGCAGCGCAGCTTGAAACTTTGGCAGCACTGCCTAGAATGAAACTGCATCGACTTTCAGGCGATGCGCTTTTCAGGACTTCCTTGTTTGAGCCCCGTCCGACGGGGCTCTTCTTTGCCTGCGGCTATGCTCGGCGATCATGGGTGAATTCGACCTGATCGACCGTTTCTTCAAGCGCCCCGCGCGCCGCAGCCCCCTGGGCGTGGGCGATGACTGCGCGCTGCTGGCCCCCACGCCCGGCATGCAGCTGGCCGTGTCAACCGACCTGCTGGTGGAAGGGCGCCATTTCCTGTCCACCGTCGACCCGGCGCGCCTGGGCCACAAGTGCCTGGCCGTGAACCTGAGCGACCTGGCGGCCTGCGGCGCGCAGCCCCTGGCCTTCACGCTGTCGCTGTCCCTGCCGCACGCCGACGCCGCCTGGCTGGAGCCGTTTTCCCGCAGGCTGCTGGCCCTGGCGGATGCCCACGATTGCGAGCTGGTGGGCGGCGACACGACGCGCGGGCCGCTGGTGATCGGCATCACCGTGTTCGGCGAGGTGCCGCCCGGGCAGGCCCTGCTTCGCAGCGGCGCGCGGGCGGGCGATGACGTGTGGGTGAGTGGTCACACCGGCGACGCACGGCTGGCGCTGGAGGTATTCCGGGGCACCTTGTCCGTGCCGCAGGCGGTGTTCGAGGCAGCCCGCCTGCGCATGGAGCGGCCCGAGCCCCGGGTGGCGCTGGGCCTGGCGCTGCGCGGGGTGGCGACGGCGGCGATCGACGTGTCAGACGGCCTGCTGGGCGACCTGGGGCACATCCTGCGGCAATCCGGGGTGGGGGCCACGATCGCCGCCAGCGACGCAGCCACGCTGGTCGCCGCCGGTGACGCGCTGGACGCGGGGCGCCGGCTGGATTTCGCCCTGGCGGGCGGCGACGACTATGAACTGGCCTTCACCGCCCCCGCCACCGCGCGCGAAGCGGTGCACGCGGCCGCGGCGCAGGCAGGCACACGGGTGACGCGCATCGGACGGATCGACGCCGAACCCGGGGTGCGCGTGCTCGATGCCCAGGGCCGGCCCCTGGCGCAGCGCTTTGGCTCCTGGGACCATTTCGCCTGAGGGACTGCCGATGGCGTCGCGCCAGTGCTTACGGGCCGCCGCGCTGCTGGCATGGCTGGCCCAGGCCGCCATCGGTCTGGCGCTCACCGCCGGCATGGCCCGTGCCGAGGACTTCGACGCCATCGTCACCCGCGTGAGCGATGGCGACTCCTTGCGCGTGCGGCCCGTGGACGGCGGGCCGCCGCGGGTGCTGCGGCTGGTGGGCCTGGACGCGCCCGAGCGCTGCCAGGCCTACGGCGCGCAGGCGCGCGCCGCGCTGGCCCGGCAGGTGTTGTGGCGGCCGGTGCGCGTGCAGGTGAGCGCCCGTGACCGTTACCAGCGGGAGCTGGCCCGTGTGGGCACACAGGACATCCCCGACATGAACGCCTGGATGGTGGCCCAGGGCCATGCCTGGTCCTACCGGCTGCGGGACGCCCCCGGGCCCTACGCCGGGGAAGAAGCCCAGGCCCGCCAGGCCCAGCGCGGCCTGTGGGCCCTGCCCTCCCCGCAGGAGCCGCGTGCCTTCCGGCGCGCGCACGGCCCCTGCCCCTGAACCTGCAGGCTTAACATCGGGCGCATGAGCCTGTCCGCTTCCGACGCCGAGTTCCCTGCCGCGCCCCGCCTGTCGGTGCGCTTCGTCTTCTCCCACCCCGCCCACGCCATCGCGCTGGGCTTCGGCACCGGCCTGTCGCCCGTGGCGCCCGGCACCGCGGGCACGCTGTGGGCCTGGGTCAGCTACCTGGTGATGCAGCTGTGGCTGACACAGGCGCAGATCGGCTGGGTGATCGCGGTGTCCCTGGCCGTGGGATGGTGGGCCTGCGCCGTGACGGCCGAGAACCTGCGCAGCTTCGACCCCGGCAACGTGGTGTGGGACGAGGTGGTGGCCTTCTGGATCGTGCTGTGGCTGGTGATGCCCACGGGCTGGCTGGGCCAGTTGTGCGCGTTCGGGCTGTTCCGGTTCTTCGATGCCGTCAAGCCGGGGCCTGTCGGCTGGGCGGACCGCCTGTTCCATGGCTACGGCTGGCGCGGTGGCCTGGGCGTGATGATCGACGACCTGATGGCCGCCTTCTGCACCCTGCTGGTGATTGCCGTGTGGAGGTTCGTATGAATGACGCAATGGGCCAGGCGGCGCTGGCCGACGTGGCACACCTGTCCAGCCTGCTGCTGGCCCGGGGCTGGATGCTGGCGGCGGCCGAGAGCTGCACGGGCGGCCTGATCGCCGCCCACTGCACCGCGGTGAGCGGCTCGAGCGACTGGTTCGACCGCGGCTTCGTGACCTACTCCAACGAGGCCAAGGCCGACATGCTGGGGGTGGACCCCGGGCAGATCGCCGCGCATGGCGCCGTGAGCGAGGTGGTGGCGCGGGCCATGGCGCATGGCGCGGTGCGGCATTCACGCGCCCGGGTAGGCGTGGCCGTGACCGGCATCGCCGGGCCCTCCGGCGGCAGCCCGGACAAGCCGGTGGGCACGGTGTGGTTCGGCTTCATGGTCGACGGCCGCCTGTCCAGCGAGATGCGGCGCTTCGACGGCGACCGGGCCGCCGTGCGCGCGGCCACCGTGCGCCACGCGCTGCAACGCGCGGCGCAGCTGGTGCAGGCGACCGAGGAGTAGGCGCCCCGGGATCAGAAACGGACGCCGAAGTTCTGCGTCCAGTACATGCCGTAGCGCGAGCCCGACTTGTAGGCGACGCTGACGCCGTAGTCCTTGTAGCGGGCGTTCATGATGTTGCGGCAATGGCCCGAGCTTTGCAGCCAGGAGGCCAGGGTGGCATCCATGGTGCTGCGGCCCGCCGAGATGTTCTCCGCGGCGGCGCGCCAGTCGGCATAGCCCTGGGCCTCGATGCGGTCGATGAAGCTGCGGCCGTCCAGGCTGGTGTGGGAGAAGTAGTTCTTCGTGGCCATGTCCAGCGAATGCCCGGTCGCGGCCCGGGCCAGGGCCTCGTTCCACGCCAGGGGCGGGGCCGCCGGGTACCAGGTGGTGCCGCACAGGCGGCCCACCGCCCGCGCGGCATTGACCTTGGCCAGCGCTTCGCCGATGGTGATGGCCGAGGCGTAGGTGGTGGAGATGGGCGACTGCAGGCTGTAGGCCTTGGCCACGACTTCGGGCTGCGGCGGCGTCAGGGACGGCGCGGCAGGCTCCGGAGCGGCCGTGTCGGTGGCCACATCCTGCGCAGCGCGCGCCTCGACGGCCTCGGGCAGGGCCTCCTGCGACGCGTCCGCAGGCACGGCGGCGGCCAGCGTGGCTGCGGCCGGGCCCGCACCGTCGGTTGCGCCGGCAACGTCATCGCCGCCTCCGCAGGCGGCCAGCAAGGACAGGGACAGGGGCAAGGCGAGGATCAGGCCACGGCGGGCCGGCTTCTGGAACGAGCGCATGGAGAACAGGGCTTTCGGCTGAGTGACAAAGCCGGCCACTGTAGGGATGCAGCCCCCTGCGCGGGAGGCGAGTGTGTTGCACCGCCGTCAGGAAGGGTAACGAGCCGGAACGGACCGCGCCGTTACCGCCAAATTGTTGGCAAGCGGCGGCCGGCGCACAATCGCTTGCGTGCGGGCGGGTGACGCCACACGGCATCCGCGGAGAACAAGGAGACTGGGTCATGGACTGGTTCAAGGGCTTCGAGCAGGACCGCTTCGCGGTCAACGGGGTCGAGATCTTTGCCCGCTTCGGCGGCACGCGCGGCAAGCCGCCGCTGCTGCTGTTGCATGGCTTTCCGCAGACGCACGCGATCTGGCACCGCGTGGCGCGGCAGCTGTCGGGGGACTACTTCCTCGTGATGCCGGACCTGCGCGGCTACGGCGACTCCGCGCGTCCGCCCGGCCTGCCGGACCACGCCAACTACAGCAAGCGGGAGATGGCCCGCGACATGGCCGGCGTGATGACGGCCCTGGGCTGCCCCGACTTCTTCGTGTGCGGCCACGACCGTGGCGGGCGCGTGGCGCACCGGCTGGCGCTGGACCATGCGCGGCGCGTGCGCAAGCTGTGCGTGATCGACATCGCGCCCACGCTGGACATGTACGAGGCCACCGACATGGCCTTTGCCCGGGCCTACTACCACTGGTTCCACCTGATCCAGCCGTCGCCCCTGCCCGAGACCATGATCGGGGGCTGCGCCCTGCCCTACCTGCATGCCAAGCTGGGGGGATGGGGCGCGGGCGGCCTGGGCCACATCGAGCCGCAGGCGCTGGCGGAGTACGAGCGCTGCTTCAACCGGCCCGACGCCATCCATTCGGCCTGCGAGGACTACCGCGCGGCGGCCAGCGTGGACCTGGACCATGACCGCGCGAGCCGCGCAGCGGGGGAGAAGGTGGCCTGCGACATCCTGGCGCTGTGGGGCGAGCGGGGCACCGTGGCAAAGATGTTCAAGCCGCTGGACCTGTGGCAGGCCCAGTGCGAGGGCCGCGTGAGCGGGCAGGCCGTGCCTGCCGGTCACTTCATCCCCGAGGAACTGCCCCGGGAGACGGCCGACGCGCTGTGGTCGTTCTTCCGCGAGGCCTGAAGCGCCTCCGCGGCCGGGTGGCGCAGGGCCAGGAGGCCCGCCATCAGCGGCGGGTCAGGCCCCGCAGCACTTCTTGTACTTCTTGCCGCTGCCGCAGGAGCAGGGGTCGTTGCGGCCCGGTTCGGCGGCCTTGCGCACGGCCTCGACGCGCGGGCCCAGGCTGCGCCAGATCTGGCGAATGTCATAGACCGACCAGATCGCCTCGCCGAACTCGTTCAGGCGCATCTCGCTGACGCTGGGCGGGCCGTCCTCGGTGTGCATGTTGAGGGCCGGCGTGTCGGTGTCGCTGGAAGCCAGCTGCTCGATGGACTGGATGGCGTCGGCCAGCATCTCGGCGACTTCCTTGTCGCGCGGGGGCGCCCAGTCGTCCTCGAAGGCCTGCACGGCGTGGATGAAGCCATGGGCCCAGGCCTCGGCGAAGGAGGGCAACTCGTCGATGGGCGTGTCGCCGCGCTCGGCCTCGGGCAGCGCCAGGACCGCGCCGCGCACGTCCAGGATCTCGGGCTGGTAGGCGCGCTCGTCCTCCAGCGTGTCGACCTCGGTGTCCAGGCCGGTGGCGATCTCCTGCCAGCGGCGCTTCCAGCGCCAGACGAACTCCATGTGCTCCATGGGCTTGAACTCGTCGCCCAGGAGGACGGGCCAGTATTCCTCCGGCGTGACCTCGCGGCGGGTGCAGACCAGGGCGGCGAGGAATCCCTCGCAGTATTCCCAGTCGGGCGTGTCTTCGAAAGTCTCGCGCAGCTGGTCCAGGACGGCGTCCTGCGCGTCGAAGTCGTCGGCGCCCAGGGGGGCGGTGGTAGGGGTGTCTTGGGTCATGGTGTCGGGAGGGGATCGAGGGCGGCCTGGGCACGGACGGACCAGGGCAACAGGCGTTTCTTCATGGACAGGACCGCGCGGTCCTTGCTCAATAGCAGGGCCTGGCGCGCCACCGCCAGGTCGATGAATTTCTGGTCGTCGGGGTCGCTGCAGGTCAGGGGCGCCTTGGGCGGCGGCTCGACGACGGCGGCATGCTGGTCGAAGCGCGCCAGCACGTCCGCAGCCTGCAGGCCGTAGTAGGCCAGGCGCGGCACGATCTGCGGATAGGCCAGCACGCGCGCGAGCTCGTCGCGCATGGCGGCCGTGGCCAGCCAGCGCAGGTGGCCCGCCTCCAGCGCCGGCAGCACCGGGCGGGCGGCTTCGTCGGCGAAGACGAAGACATCCAGCACGATGTTGGTGTCCAGGATGACACAGGCCCCCACGCTCGGCACTGCGTGTCCGTCGCTGCCCCCCGAGGGGGCGCGAGCTTGCTTGGGGCGGCCCGGCGCTGCGCTCATGCTCATGGCGCTCGAGAGTCACCCGCCTCGCGCTGGCGGGCCGAGCCGGCCACCATGTCGAAGCGGAACAGGCGGCACTCGATGGGGCCGTTCCACATGGGCATGCGGCGCGATTCCTTCAGGCGCATGCGCGAGGGCAGCTTGAGGTCGGGCGTGAGGACCCAGGCCGTCCAGCCGGCATAGTTCTTCTTCCAGTGCGAGGCCAGCTGCACGAAGAAGTCGCCGGCCTCCTCGGTCTGCGCATGCTCGCGCCCGGCGCCCGGCGCGGCGCGCACGCGCCCGCCCTGCGTCCGCCCGGCCACGCCGGCAGTCTCGATGCGCTCGCCATAGGGCGGGTTCACCAGCATGAGGCCCGGCTGCTCGCAGGGCGGCATGCGCTGCAGGGCATCACCGCCGCGGAACTGCACCACGCCCTCGACACCCGCACGCTGCGCGTTGCGGTTGGCGAAGTCGACCATGCGGAAGGCGACGTCGGAGCCGTAGACCGTCACCTCGGCGGGCCGCGCCATGGCCTGGGCCTCACCCTTGAGGTCGGACCACACATGGGCCTGGTAGGGCAACAGCTTCTCGAAACCGAAGCGGCGAAGCAGCCCGGGCGCGATGCGGCAGGCGACCTGGGCCGCCTCGATGGCGATGGTGCCACTGCCACAGCACGGGTCGTACAGCGGCACGGTGGCATCCCACCCGCTGGCGGCGATCATGGCGGCGGCCAGGGTCTCCTTCAGCGGGGCGTCGCCCTTGTCCTCCCGCCAGCCGCGCTTGAACAGCGGCTCGCCCGAGGTGTCGATGTACAGCGTGCAATGGGTGGCCGTGAGGTGGGCATACAGGCGCACATCGGGCCACTGGGTCTCGATGCTGGGACGCACGCCGAACTTGTTGCGGAAGCGGTCGACGACCGCATCCTTGACCTTGAGCGTGGCGAAGTTCAGGCTCTTGAGCGGGCTGTGCTGCGCGGTGATCTCCACCTTGAAGGTCTGGCGCGGCGTGAACCAGATTTCCCAGGCGACGGCGGCCGCTGCCTCGTACAGGTCGGCCTCGCTGCGGTACGGCGTGTGCGACAGCTGCACCAGCACGCGCTGGGACAGGCGGCTGTGGAGGTTCAGGCGCAGCGCGTCGCGCCAGGAGGCCTGGACGACCACGCCGCCCCGGCCGACCAGCAGGTCGTTGCCGGCCAGGCCGGTGAGGCGGTGGACTTCGTCGGCCAGCAAGTCCTCGACGCCTGCGGCGCAAGGCAGGAACAGTTGCAGTGCATTCATGGGGAAACGGGGTTACAGCGCCTTGCGCAGGTTCGCCGGGGCGATGCGCAGCGCTTCGCGGTACTTGGCCACGGTGCGACGCGCGCACTCGATGCCCTGCTCCTTGAGCAGGTCGGAAATCTGGCTGTCGGACAGCGGCTTCTTGGGGCTTTCGGCGGCCACCAGCTGGCGAATCAGCGCACGCACCGCGGTGCTGGAGGCGTTGCCACCGGTCTCGGTGCCCAGGGCCGAGCCGAAGAAGTACTTCAGCTCGAAGGTGCCGTACGGCGTGGCCATGTACTTGGCCGTGGTCACGCGCGAGATGGTGGACTCGTGCAGGCCCAGCTCGTCGGCGATCTCGCGCAGCACCAGAGGGCGCATGGCGAGCTCGCCGTGGATGAAGAAGTTCTTCTGGCGCACCACGATGGCATTGGACACGCGCAGGATGGTGTCGAAGCGCTGCTGGATGTTCTTGATGAACCAGCGCGCCTCCTGCAGCCTCTGCTGCAGCGCCTGGTGGCCCTCGCCCTTGTGCGAGCGCAGCGCGCCGGCATAGATGTCGTGCACGCGCAGTCGCGGCATGACGTCGGGATTGAGCTGCACCCGGAAACGCGGCTGGCCGTTGCCGGCGATGCGCGTGACCAGGACGTCGGGGATGACGATGTTGCGCTCCACGTCCACGAAGCGTCGGCCCGGCTTGGGCTCCAGCCGCGCGATCAGGCCGATGGCCGCCTTGATGGCGGCCTCGCCCTCGCCCGTGAGCTGGGCCAGGCGCTTGACGTCACGCTTGGCGAGCAGCTCCATCGGGTGGCGCAGGATGGCCAGCGCCGCGAGCACAGGGGACTCGCGGTCGTCGCTGGCCTCGGCCATCGCCTGCAGCTGCAGGGTCAGGCACTCGGCCAGGGTGCGCGCGCCCACGCCCGCAGGCTCCAGGTGGTGCAGCAGGCGCAGGGCCACGGTGAAGTGGTGGACCAGCTCCTCCTGCTGCTCGAAGTCGCCGGGGGCCAGGGACTCGGCCAGTTCCTCCAGCGAGTCCTCGAGGTAGCCGTCGTCGTTGAGGTTCTCGATCAGGAACCGCAGGGCGGCCGAATCCTCCTCGCACAGGCGCAGGGACAGGGCCTGGCGGTGCAGGTGCATCTGCAGCGACTCGCCGCCGCGGGCGAGCTCGGTGGCGTCGACCTCGTCGCTGTCACCGGCGTTGCTGCTGGTGTGGTTGCGCGCCGGGGCGTCACCGCCCCACTCGCCGTCGTCGGGGATGACCTCGGTGCTGCCATCGCCCTCCCAGTCGGAGGGGCCGGCCTCGGACGAGGAAGCCTCGCCGCCGGAATCGCTGCCAGTGAAGTCGCTGCCGGAGAAGTCGCCGCCGGCATCGCCCGCGGCCTCGTGCGTCTCCGCAACGGCCGGCGTGTCGGCGCGCGCCAGGCCGAACTCCTCGCGCGGCGCCTCGTCGGTGGCCAGCTCGAGGAAGGGGTTGTCCCCCAGCATCTGCTCGACCTCCTGCGACAGCTCCAGCGTCGACAGCTGCAGCAGGCGGATGGACTGCTGCAGCTGGGGCGTCAGCGCCAGGTGCTGGGAGACGCGAAGCGAGAGACCCTGCTTCATTCGAGACAGCAAGACTTGAGCGCCGCCGGGCCGCCCCAAGGCGCGAGGGCCCCCTCGGGGGGCAGCGCAGTACACGAAGTGACAAGCGTGGGGGCCATGACTACATGCGGAAGTGCTCGCCGAGGTAGACCCGGCGCACGTCGGCGTTGTTGACGATCTCGTGGGGCGTGCCCTGGGCGAGCACGTGGCCGTCGCTGATGATGTAGGCGTGGTCGCAGATGCCCAGCGTCTCGCGCACGTTGTGGTCCGTGATGAGGACGCCGATCCCGCGCGACTTGAGGAAGCCGATGATGCGCTGGATCTCGATCACCGCGATGGGGTCGATGCCGGCGAAGGGCTCGTCCAGCAGGATGAAGCGCGGCTGCGTGGCCAGGGCCCGGGCGATCTCCACCCGGCGGCGCTCGCCGCCGGACAGGGCCACCGCGGGCGACGCGCGCAGGTGGTCCACCCGCAGGTCGTGCAGCAGCGCCGTCAGGCGCGTTTCGATCTCGGCCCGGGACAGCGGCTTGCCGTCGGCGCCATGCTGCAACTCCAGCACCGCGCGCACGTTGTCCTCGACATTGAGCTTGCGGAAGATGGAGGCTTCCTGCGGCAGGTAGGACAGGCCCAGGCGCGAGCGGCGGTGGATGGGCATGTGCTCGACGGACTGGCCGTCGATGCTGATGGCGCCGCCGTCGGCGCGCACCAGGCCCACGATCATGTAGAACGAGGTGGTCTTGCCCGCGCCGTTGGGGCCCAGCAGGCCCACGACCTCGCCTTCGGCCACGGCCAGGGAGACGTCCTTGACGACCTGGCGGCTGCCGTAGCTTTTCTGCAGGTGGCGGGCTTCCAGGCGGGCGGTCGGTGGGCCGCTCGCGGGGGCCGGGCTGGCCGGCTCGGTCGGGAGCGTCACTTGCGCTCCCCGCCCAGGGTGGTGCTCGGGCGCAACGGCGCAGCGGGCGCGGGCGCGGCGGGGCCCGCAGGCGCCGAGGCCGCGCCACGCGGCGACAGCAC
>JACCDR012233468.1_pt1 | contig 24244 bp, 19 predicted proteins | sample 7446431 | NCBI WGS metagenome assembly JACCDR01 (sample SAMN15323443, study PRJNA562643) | freshwater metagenome | isolation source: river surface water | place: USA:Blue River Watershed | collected 2017-08-17 | reverse complement strand
GCCTGATGACCATAGCAAGTTGGTACCACTCCTTCCCATCCCGAACAGGACCGTGAAACGACTTAGCGCCGATGATAGTGCGGATTCCCGTGTGAAAGTAGGACATCGTCAGGCTCTTACAGCCTCAGAAACCCCCGCTCAGTCGAGTGGGGGTTTTTGTTTTTATGGCCCGAATTTCCTAGATAAATTAATTGGTATTAACGAGGTGCGTATCATTCAAAGCACATGCACCGACTTTTTCTAGATCGTTGCACAGTTCGATCAACCAAGCGTTGTAGCTTTTGTCCTGTGCATGGCTTGCATGAAGCAGCTTGAGGTACTCAACAGAGTCGGCCCAAATTAAAAAATCAGTCAATTTGATTTTTTGAAACTCCAGAAGTTTGAATTTCAGCAGCACTTTAGCCGCATAACTTGCGTGCTTTTGCGGCGATTTTCGAAACTGCTCCAATCGACTGCGTGCACGAACAATAGCGCCATCGACGTCTGTAAATAGAGCGCCGTGACCTGGAAGTACCAGTTGAGGCTTCAGTTTTTCGATGATGTCGAGCGTTTTTTCCACATCATCAAAGGCCTCTTGTCCTTCGATTTCAGGAAAGACAACGCCAAAACCGTTTTCCCAAAGTGCATCAGCTGAAATTAATATGCCGTCATTCTCATTCATCAGAATGATCGAGTGAGGGTCGTGCCCAGGCGCTGCATGGATACGCCATCTTTTCCCTCCAATGACAAAAGACTCACCATTCTCAAGCGATGATGTTCGTTCGAATGGTGGGCAATGTTGTCCTGTTGGGGTGTAAGTGAGCGATACAGGGTCCCAGTCATCCACAAATTCCGCATGCCCAGGCGGAATGCGCGTTTTTAGTTGGGAGTAATGCGATTGAAGGTAAGAGTTACCACCGCAGTGGTCGCTATGCAGATGCGTGTTGATCAGCGTTGTGAGCGGGGTAGCTCCCAAGACCGAGGTGATCAGCGCGTGGGTTTGCTCAGCGTGAGTCCAGTACCCACTGTCTACCAAAATGGATTGATCATCATCGTGAATCAACACATTGTTGGAGGATAGCCAGCCGCGTTCGAAAAAAGTAAGGCCTAAAGGTAATGGATTCATGGAGCTCACAAACAGGTCGCAAAGCATTTGCCGTATCTGCATCATTCTGACAGTAACAACAACAGATTTATTCTGAATTTGAGCTGTACGTTGCAGCATGTCATTTTTGGCAAATTAGAGAGACCCATCTAAATGCTGTCAGACAAATGAAAGAATGAGGGAAAACCCGTAGAATGATGCCATGACTTTCGCACAGACTTTGGCAAAAACTACCCTAGAAGGGGGATTGCAAATGCTTCGATTGACAGGTGTTTCTCAGGAGCAACTCCGCAAGACGGAAGGTGCTTTGGTGCCCATTGTTCCATTGGGTGAAGAGCATCTGCCAGATATTCTCAAGCATTTGCTGGCGTTGTCCGAGCATGATCGCTACTTGCGTTTTGGTTACACGGCCACTGACGAACACATCCAACGGTACGTCGACGGATTGAACTTTGAGCGAGACGAAATTTATGGCATTTTCAACACCTCCCTCGAAATCATTGCCATGGCTCATTTGGCCTTGATGAAAGACGAAGGTCGTGAGGCCAACTCAGAGTTTGGCGTTTCGGTTTCCGCGCACGCGCGTGGTCGTGGGTATGGTGCGCGCTTGTTTGATCGTGCTGTCATTCACGCGCGCAATGAAAAGGTGTACCAGATGTACATCCATGCGCTCAGTGAAAACGCGCCCATGATTCGGATTGCACGCAAAGGTGGCGCACATATCGAACGTGATGGTTCAGAAACTGAGGCTTATCTGCGCTTGCCCAAGCGAGATTTAGACAGTCGGGTCACCGAGTTTGTGGCGGATCAGTACGCTAAAACCAACTACCACATCAAAGAAGATGCCAAACGTTTTTGGAACTTCTTAGCCAAAGTGCAAGAAATTCGTGAAGGCGTGCGCGACGCTCGGCACCAAGCCGCCGAATAAGTGAGTTCTTTTATATGGGCTATGCTTAAGGCTTGTGAGACTCCCGCAGCACAAGCTGCAACACTGTGATACCCCCGCAATCCCGAGAGACAGAAAAGCAAGACAAGCGTACGTATTGGCAGCGCTTGATTGAATTCATACACCCAGGTCCTGATTCCCGCGAAGAGCTGCTAGACGCGCTCTCTGATGCGGAGGACAACCAAGTGATTGGCGCTGAAAGTCGCCTCATGCTAGAGGGGGTGTTGCGCATGGCCGATCTGACGGCTGGGCAAGTCATGGTCGCCGCACCACGGATGGACCTCATCAATTTAGAAGCGCCGATTGACGAAAGCCTTCACAAGGTGATTGACACGGGGCATTCACGGTTTCCTGTGTATGAAGGCGAGCGCGATAACCTAGTAGGCATATTGCTGGCCAAGGATTTGCTCAAACTTCAGCGTGCCCCCTCACTCAATATCCGGACCTTGTTGCGTCCTCCGGTGTTTGTTCCCGAGAGCAAAGGCTTGAACGATTTATTGCGTGAATTTCGCAATACACGTAACCACATGGCTTTGGTGGTCGACGAGTTTGGCCGGATTGCGGGTCTGATCACCATTGAAGACGTGTTAGAGCAAATTGTGGGCGACATCGAAGATGAGTTTGACATCCAAGAGGATGTGGGTGACATCTTCGCCTTAGCCGATCAAACCTACCGTGTCAGCGGTGATGCCGCGATCGACCGCGTGGCAGAAGCATTTGCGACAAAACTGGATGTGACCTCTGATGAAGAGTCGGATGACACACGTTTTGACACCATTGGCGGCTTGATCGCACACGCGATGGGTCATGTTCCCAAGCGTGGCGAACACTACGATCTGAGTGGTTGGCGTTTCGAAGTGTTGCATACCCGCGGTGGTGCGGTGAAGTGGTTCAAGGTCTACCCCGCTCCGTCTGCCCACACACAGCCATAACGCATGGACCATCCGCGCGCCAAATTGGACTGGGCAATTTCCAAAAAAACCGCCGCAATTCTGCTGGTGGCAGGCCTGCTCCAAGCTTTATCACTTGCATGGCCGTTTGACGGTGCGTTCAAGGGGGCATCGCAGGGCTGGCTGCAGTGCGCTTGCATGGCTGTTTTGGCGTTTTATGTGGATCGAAGCGCCACAGCGAAACAAGCCTTTGCGACCGCATGGCTGTTTGCTTTGGCTTGGCTCATTGGCAGCATTTGGTGGTTGTTCATTTCAATGCATCGCTACGGCGGCCTTGCTGCGCCACTGGCGGCCTTGGCCGTTGGCTTGATGGCGATGGGACTTGCAATTTTTTATGGTGCAGCCGCAGCTGTGCATCATGCGGTTTGCAATAAAAAAGTGAGTGTGCTTGCGCGGGCCGCGGCATTTTCTGCCGTGTGGGTACTGGCCGAAATGGTGCGTGGCACCCTTTGGACTGGGTTCCCTTGGGGGGCAGTTGGCTACGCGCATGTCGATGGTGTGCTGCATCTCTGGGCCCCGTGGGTTGGCGTGTATGGCCTTTGCGCCATGACTGCATTCTTCGCCATGGCATTGGTCGCAGAACGTCAAGACCATCGCCCTTTCTCGCGTATAGCCCAAATCGGCGTATTTGGATTGGTGCTGGCAGTGGCCTATACCGGCATCACCTCGCCGAGCCGTGTCGCCAGCGACACCCACGTATCGACGCAACCCTTGCGTGTGACGCTGCTGCAGGGCAATATCCCGCAAGATTTGAAGTTTGGTGAAGGCGTCAACCTCGCCCTGCGCGGCTACCGTGACGCATTGCTCTCCAGCGCAAGCGACTTGACGGTGACGCCAGAGACTGCCATTCCACTCATTCAGCAGCAAATGCCAGGTCACTATTGGCGCGACTTGGAAACCCATTTTTCCAAAGGTCAACAAGCCGCACTGATTGGTTTGCCGCTGGCTATGCGCAGCGAACAAGGCCAGTTGCAATACAGCAATTCAGCGGTCGCCTTAATGCCGCAAGCCACGCCGGCATCGACCGCGAGTTACCAGTACGACAAACACCACTTGGTGCCTTTTGGTGAATTTGTGCCGCCACTCTTTCAGTGGTTTGTCCGCTTGATGAACATCCCTTTGGGCGACTTCACCCGTGGCGATGTCGCCCAGCCTAGCTTGGTGTTCAAAGGCGAGCGAATCGCCCCCAATATTTGCTACGAAGACTTGTTTGGCGAAGAGCTGGCTCGTAGTTTTGCTGACCCAAACAAGGCTCCCACCATGATGGTCAACCTCAGCAACATCGCTTGGTTTGGCGACACGGTGGCGATTGACCAACATCTCAACATCTCGCGCATGCGGGCTCTTGAGATGGGGCGTCCCATGCTGCGCGCTACCAACACGGGGGCAACTGCCATTATCAATGCGCAGGGCGATGTCACACATCGCTTACCGAGTGCCATTCAGAGCGCACTCACCGCTGAGGTCTATGGCGTGCATGGAGCAATCACGCCCTACGCTCGCTGGGTGTCTGCATGGGGGCTTTGGCCCTTGGCAGGACTGGCCGTGGTCACCCTCTTGATCGTGGCTGCCATCTCGCATGCATCTAGGCACGGCCAGAGGCGTTTCGGCCCGTAAAATCAGAGGTTTGCGGGCGTCTTGACCTGCAACCTAATTTGCCAGCCTTGGCTGGTCACATGGCATGCTGACTTTTCAACAAATCATTCTCAAACTCCAGTCCTATTGGGCCGAACAAGGTTGTGCCTTGTTGCAACCCATCGACATGGAAGTCGGTGCAGGCACCTCGCACACCGCCACGTTTTTGCGCGCACTCGGCCCAGAGCCTTGGAAGGCTGCGTATGTGCAACCGAGCCGCCGCCCGAAAGATGGCCGCTACGGCGAAAACCCAAACCGCTTGCAGCACTACTACCAATACCAAGTCGTGTTGAAGCCCGCGCCCAGCAACATCTTGGAGTTGTATCTAGGCTCGCTCGAAGCGCTCGGCTTTGACCTCAAGAAAAACGACATCCGTTTTGTGGAAGACGATTGGGAAAACCCAACCCTGGGCGCATGGGGCTTGGGCTGGGAGGTTTGGTTGAACGGCATGGAAGTCACGCAGTTCACCTACTTCCAACAAGTCGGCGGCATTGACTGCAAACCCATCACGGGCGAAATCACCTACGGTCTCGAGCGCTTGGCCATGTACCTGCAAGGCGTCGACAACGTTTACAACTTGCAATGGACCGATGGGCTCACCTACGGTGACGTGTACAAGCAAAACGAAGTCGAGCAATCCACCTACAACTTCGAACACAGCGATGCGGAGTTTTTGTTCACGGCCTTTGGTGCGCACGAAAAGCAAGCGCAGCACCTCATGGGCGCACAGTTGGCGTTGCCCGCTTACGAGCAAGTGCTCAAAGCCGCACACACGTTCAACTTGCTCGACGCCCGCGGCGCCATCAGCGTGACCGAACGTGCCGCCTACATTGGGCGCATTCGTAACTTGGCACGCGCTGTGGCGCAAAGTTATTACGAAAGCCGCGAACGCTTGGGTTTCCCCATGGCGCCGCGCGAATGGGTTGACCAAATTCCAAAGAAGACCGCTTGAGCGTAGGACATAAGAACATGACGACACACAACCTACTCATCGAACTCTTCGTGGAAGAGCTGCCCCCCAAGGCGTTGCAAAAACTCGGCGACGCTTTTTCTGGCGTGCTGTTTGAACAACTCAAAGCCCAAGGCTTGACCGCCGCCAATTCCGCTGTAACGGCTTACGCATCCCCCCGCCGTTTGGCCGCGCACATCACAGCGGTTTCAGCGCTGGCCGCTGACAAGCCAGTGCAACAAAAACTCATGCCCGTCACCGTGGGCTTAGATGCCAGTGGCAACGCCACCCCCGCATTGCTGAAAAAACTGCAAGCTTTGGGCGCAGGCCCCGAGGCTGTGGCGCAACTCAAGCGCGCCCCTGACGGCAAAGCCGAAGCTTTGTTCTACGACAGCATCGTCAAAGGCGCGAGCTTGGCCGATGGTTTGCAAAAAGCCTTGAACGAAGCCATTGCCAAATTGCCGATTCCTAAAGTGATGAGCTACCAGCTCGAAACCGACTGCGAATTGCCCGGTTGGAGCAGCGTGAACTTTGTGCGTCCTGCACACAGCTTGGTCGCTTTGCATGGCAACACCGTGGTGCCCGTCAAAGCTTTGGGCTTGACTGCTGGCAACAGCACGCAAGGCCACCGCTTTGAAGCCAAGGTGTCACCCGTGGTGTTGGCCGATGCCGATGTGTACGCAGACACGCTGGCCAAAGACGGCGCGGTCATTGCCAGCTTCACCGAGCGTCGTGCCGAAATCGCACGACAACTCGAAGCTGCTGCCGCTAAGGTTGGTGGTGGTGAGAATGCAAAGTCGCACGGAGCGCTCCGGCCCATTGACGACGCAGCGTTGCTCGACGAAGTCACCGCCTTGGTCGAACGCCCCAACGTGTTGGTGTGCGAGTTTGAAAAACAATTCCTCGATGTGCCGCAAGAGTGCCTCATCCTCACGATGAAGGCCAACCAAAAATATTTCCCTTTGCTCGATGCCGCAGGCAAGCTCACCCACCAATTCTTGGTGGTCAGCAACATCACGCCTGACGATGCCTCTGCTGTGATCGGCGGCAACGAGCGCGTGGTGCGTCCACGTTTGGCCGATGCCAAATTCTTCTTTGACCAAGACCGCAAAAAGACACTTGCCTCGCGCGTGGAAGGCTTGGCCAAGGTGGTGTATCACAACAAACTCGGCACACAAGGCGAGCGTACCGACCGCGTGCGAGCTATCGCCAAAGGCATTGCCGCTTTGCTGCCGAATGGTAAAGACACCACTTTCATACAAGCTGTGGACACCGCTGCACAGTTGGCCAAAACCGATTTGCTCACCGACATGGTGGGTGAGTTCCCCGAGCTGCAAGGCATCATGGGTGGCTACTACGCGCGTCACGATGGTTTAGGCGAAGACGTGGCACAAGCCATTGAAGACCACTACAAGCCTCGCTTTGCAGGTGACGAATTGCCACGCAACACCGTGGGTGTGGTGGTGGCCTTGGCTGACAAGCTTGAAACCCTGGTGGGCATGTTTGGTATTGGCAATTTGCCCACAGGCGACAAAGATCCGTTTGCGTTGCGCCGTCATGCCTTGGGTGTGATTCGCATGTTGGTTGAGGCTGACCTGCCTGTTGGTTTAGATGACCTGTTGCTGCGTGCCTTTGAAGATGCGCAGTGGGGCGCAGCAATTCAAGCTGTTGCTGCTACAGGCCACGCCACATCAACTGTGTATTTGAATTACGAAGCCGCAACGCCGTTAGCTGCTTTCATCTACGACCGCCTCTCAGGCGGCCTGCGCGAGCAAGGTTACTCAGCCCAAGAAGTCGAAGCCGTATTGGCCTTGCGTCCACAACGTTTGAGCGATGTGACCAAGCGTCTCACCGCTGTGCGTGCCTTCGCTGCATTGCCAGAAAGCCCAGCCTTGGCTGCGGCCAACAAGCGCATTGGCAACGTGCTCAAAAAAGCAGGCGAGGTGGATGCACACGTCAACACGGCTTTGTTCAAAGAAGATGCCGAGCAAGCGTTGTACGCCGTCATGCAAAAGCTGCTGCCCGAATCTGAGGCGCAGTTCAATGCCGGTGACTACACCGCCTCTTTGCAAACCTTGGCAGCCTTGCGTTCACCCGTGGATGCATTCTTTGACGACGTCATGGTCAACGCCGAAGAGATGGACTTGCGCTTGAACCGTCAAGGCATGCTCAAGAAGTTGCACGAAGCCATGAACCGTGTGGCCGATTTGTCTGCCCTCGCGTCTTAAAACCAACGCTCAGCCATGCAAACCAAACTCGTCATCCTCGATCGCGACGGCACCATCAACTGCGACAGTGACGACTACGTCAAATCAGCCGAAGAGTGGATTCCTTTACCGGGCGCTCTCGAAGCGATTGCGCGTCTGAACCACGCAGGCTGGCGCGTGGTGGTGGCGTCTAACCAATCGGGCTTAGGTCGTGGTTTGTTTGACGTGGCGGCTTTGAACGCCATGCACACCAAAATGCACAAGCTCTTGGCAGCTGTGGGTGGCCGCATCGACGCCGTGTTTTATTGCCCGCACAGCCCAGAAGAAACGTGCAACTGTCGCAAGCCATTGCCCGGTCTGTACGAGCAAATTGGCGAGCGCTACGGCATGGACCTCAAAGGCGTGCACACTGTGGGCGACTCGTTGCGCGATTTGCAAGCCGGCGCCGCTGTCGGGTGCGCCACACACTTGGTGCACACCGGCAAAGGTGAAAAACTCAAAGGCCAACCGCTGCCGACGGATTTTCCAGCAAGCACCGTGGCGCACGAAGACTTGGGCGTTTTCGTTGATTGGTTACTCGCGCAGCCTGACCCAATGGCGAAAGCGAACAAAGCAGGAGTCCACGCATGATGGCCATGCTCCGTTCCACGCTGCACATGGCGTTCATGTTTGTCACGGTCATCCCGTACACCTTGGCCATTTTGCTGGCCCGTTTGTTCGGTGCCAAAGGCGACGCCCGTTACGCGATTGCGCAAAAGTGGCTCACGCTCAGCATTGATGCGGCGCGCGCCATCATGGGCATTCGCTACGAAGTGCAAGGTCAAGACAATTTGCCTGTGGGTGAAACCAGCCCCGCCATTTTGTTGGTCAAACACCAGTCCACCTACGAAACGTTTTTGATGCCGGCCATCATGCCGCACCCCTTGGCCTACGTGTTCAAAAAAGAATTGCTCTACGTGCCCTTCTTTGGTTGGTCGATTGGCAGCTTGGACATGATTCACATCGATCGCAGCCAACGTGCGCGTGCGTTTGCCAAAGTCGTGGAGCAGGGCCGGGCACTGCTTGATCGTGGCGTGTGGGTCATTATGTTTCCTGAAGGCACACGCATCCCTCGCGGCGAACGCGGCAGCTACAAAAGCGGTGGCACGCGTTTGGCCATTGCCACGGGCGCGCCCGTTATTCCAGTGGCGGTCACCTCCGCCAAGTGCTGGCCTCGCCGCGCGTTCATCAAAACCCCGGGCGTGGTAGATGTGTCAATTGGCAAACCCATCCCTAGCGTGGGCCGTGACGCCGACGAGCTGATGCGCGAAGTCGAAGCTTGGATCGAAGCCGAAATGCACCGCCTCGACCCCGAGGCCTACGCCGGTAAGCACTGAGCTCGCACGCATGAGCCGCTTCTTGCAACTCGTGCTCGACATGTTCGATGGTGGCACCGCAAAAACCTCTGCGGTGCAGGGGCCACACCTGCCGCCGGAACCTTTGGCGCAAGTGCTACCCAAGGCGCATTACGTACACCCTCGTGCCACACGACGCATACAACTGGGCAGCACCGATGTGGCCTATGCATTTCGTCGCAGCAAACGCCGCACCATTGGCATGGCGGTTGGTCCTGACGGGTTAGAGGTGAGTGCGCCGCGTTGGGTCGCCTTGGGCGAGGTGGAGTCTGCCTTGCATGAGAAAGCCGATTGGATCGCTCGCAAACTGGTCGAGATGCAAGAACGTCAAGCGCAATTGGGCGCTGCGCGCATTGTGTGGGCCGATGGCGTGGTCTTGCCGTATTTGGGGGATCAGTTGCAAGTGGTGCTCGACTCTTCCAGCACGCTCAAGAAAAACAGCGCGCAGTTTGAGCCTGCGCCGCGGCCTAGCGAAGAGCTAGCGCATAACGCGGTCGCGCAAGGGGACGCAGTTGTGCAAACTGCATCGCCTTTGCGACACACCCTACGCCTTGGTTTACCTCTCAATGCCGAACCCCCACAAATTCGCGACGCCGTGCAGGCTTGGCTCATGCGTCAAGCCAAAGCCTTGTTTGTGGCGCGGCTCAACCACTACGCGCCGCAACTGGGTGTGCAATGGCACAAGGTCTCACTCAGCAGCGCTGCCACGCGTTGGGGCAGCGCCAGTGCCAATGGCGCGATTCGTCTCAACTGGCGACTGGTGCACCATAAGCCGGATGTGATCGACTATGTGGTGGCCCACGAATTGAGCCATTTGCGCGTCATGGACCACAGCCCACGTTTTTGGGAAACCGTGCAAAGCGTCATGCCCGACTACGCCCAGCGCAGGCGTGTTCTTAAGGATGAACCCTTACCTCCGTGGTCTTGACTTGGAATTTGGAAAAAAATCGCCATAATTGACGTTTACGTAAACGTAAACAAGGAAATCATGGCGACCACCTATTCCATCAGCGACCTAGCGCGTGAGTTTGACCTCACCACGCGAGCCATCCGTTTTTACGAAGACATGGGCCTGTTGCAACCCGAGCGCTCCGGTCCCGGCGGGCGCAACCGCGTGTACAGCCACCGTGACCGCACCCGTTTGAAACTCACCTTGCGCGCCAAGCGTTTGGGTTTGTCGTTGACCGAGGCCAAAGACCTGATCGATATGTACGACAGCCCGCGCGACACCGGGCCGCAACTGCAAAAGTTTTTGGTCGTGCTGGATGCGCACAAGCGCGAACTCGAAGCGCAGATGGCGGAGATTCAAGCCAACCTCGACGAGGTGAAAGCACACGAGAAAGAAGCTCGTGCTTTGCTGGCCAAGCAAGGCGAAAAACCTGCCAAAGCGACGAAAGCGAGCAAAGCATGAGCCAACCCGCACATCCCGATTTGCATGCCCGCATCGAAGCCAGCTTTGTGCGCCAAGGCATGATGCAGCACCTCGGCGCACGCATCGTCTCGGTCGCCCCGGGCGAGGTGGAAATTGCCTTGCCTTATTCAGAGCGAGTGACCCAACAACAAGGGGGCTACCACGGTGGCGCCATGGGCGCTTTGGCCGACATTGCTGCTGGCTACGCTGGCCTCACGATGGCCGCTGAAGGCCAAGAGGTGACGACCGTGGAATACAAGATCAACTTTTTAGCCGCTTTCTCTGGCGGTGAATTGCGCGCACGCGGCCATGTGGTGCGTGCGGGCAAACGCCTCATCATCACCACAGCCGAAGTGGTGCACCTCAACGACGATGGCGGCGAGTCGCCTTGCGCCTTGATGCAGCAAACCCTCGCCACCGTCAATAAGACTTATTAAGACAACCCTCAGGAGACACACCATGCACAACATGCCCGGACTTAACTTTCAACTCGGTGAAGACATTGACGCCTTGCGCGACGCCGTGCGTGAATTTGCGCAAGCCGAAATCGCCCCACGCGCTGCGGAGATTGACCATAGCGACCAGTTCCCCATGGACCTGTGGCGCAAGATGGGCGATTTGGGCGTGCTCGGCATCACAGTGGGCGAAGAATACGGCGGCGCCAACATGGGCTACTTGGCTCACATGGTGGCCATGGAAGAAATCTCTCGTGCGTCGGCCAGCGTGGGTCTGTCTTACGGCGCGCACAGCAACTTGTGCGTGAACCAAATCAAGCGCAACGGCAACGATGCACAACGCGCCAAGTACTTGCCCAAACTCATCAGCGGCGAGCACGTGGGTGCTTTGGCCATGTCTGAACCCGGCGCGGGCTCTGACGTCATCAGCATGAAGTTAAAAGCCGAAGACAAGGGCGGCTACTACGTGCTCAACGGCAACAAGATGTGGATCACCAACGGCCCCGACGCCGACACCTTGGTGGTCTACGCCAAAACCGAACCCGAGTTGGGCGCACGCGGCGTCACCGCCTTCTTGATTGAAAAAGGCATGAAAGGTTTCAGCATCGCGCAAAAGCTCGACAAGCTGGGCATGCGCGGTAGCCACACCGGCGAGCTGGTGTTCCAAAACGTCGAGGTGCCTGCCGAAAACATTTTGGGCGGCCTCAACATGGGCGCCAAAGTGTTGATGAGCGGTTTGGACTACGAACGTGCGGTCCTCACGGGCGGCCCCTTGGGCATCATGCAATCGGTGATGGACAACGTCATTCCCTACATCCACGACCGCAAACAGTTTGGCCAAAGCATTGGCGAGTTTCAGCTCATCCAAGGCAAAGTGGCCGACATGTACACCGTGTTGCAAGCCGCTCGCAGCTTCGCCTACACCGTGGCCAAAAACCTCGACATGTTGGGCTTGGACCACGTGCGTCAAGTGCGCAAAGACTGCGCGTCCGTCATTTTGTGGACCGCCGAAAAAGCCACATGGATGGCCGGTGAAGGCGTGCAAATTTTTGGCGGCAACGGCTACATCAACGAATACCCACTGGGCCGTTTGTGGCGCGACGCCAAGCTGTATGAAATCGGTGCAGGCACCAGCGAAATCCGCCGCATGCTGATTGGCCGCGAGTTGTTTGCCGAGACAATGTAGGGATATCCCGCCCCACGTAGCATGAGGGCTGGATCGTCAACATGCAACAGGGAAACAAAAATGCCACATTCACTGCAACACCTCTTTGACAACAACCGCGAATGGGCCTCGCGCATGGAGCGCGAGCAGCCCGGCTTTTTCTCGCACCTGTCGCAGCAACAAAACCCCAAGTACTTGTGGATTGGTTGCTCCGACAGTCGCGTACCCGCCAACCAAATCACAGGCTTGGAGCCTGGTGAAGTGTTTGTGCATCGCAACGTGGCCAACGTGGTGGTGCACTCCGATTTGAATGCCTTGTCTGTCATTCAATACGCGGTCGACTTCTTGAAGGTGGAGCACATCTTGGTGGTGGGTCACTACGGTTGCGGTGGCGTGTTGGCCACCTTGCGCGGTGCGCGTGTGGGCTTGGCCGACAACTGGCTGCGCCATGTGCACGACGTGAAGATTCGTCACCGCCGTCGCCTCGACCACTTGCCCGTGCCTGTGCAAGAAGACGTGCTGTGCGAAATGAACGTCATTGAACAAGTGGGCAACGTGGCTCTAAGCAACGTGCTGCAAGACGCTTGGGCCCGCGGCCAAAAAGTGTCGGTGCACGGCTGGTGCTACGGCCTCAAAGACGGCATTGCCAAAGACTTGGGCGTGAGCATGAACCACGCCGGCGAGGTGATGGAGGTGTTTCGCAACGCCCTCAAACGTTATCCACGCGGCGCCTAAAGCGCGCCTGCGTTTCATTTTCAAAACATTTAGGAGACTTCTCAATGACCACTCACGCAGACCCCATCGTCATCGTCAGCGCCGCGCGCACACCCATGGGCAGCTTTCAAGGCGACTTCTCGAGCCTCGCCGCCCATGACCTCGGTGGTGCCGCCATCAAGGCCGCGGTGGAGCGCGCGGGCATCAATCCAGAGTTGGTCACCGAAGTCTTGTTTGGCAACTGCTTGATGGCAGGTCAAGGCCAAGCGCCGGCACGCCAAGCGGCGTTCAAAGGCGGTTTGCCTAAGAGCGCTGGCGCTGTCACGTTGTCGAAGATGTGTGGCTCGGGCATGCGCGCCGCCATGTTTGCGCACGACATGTTGTTGGCAGGTACGCACGATGTGTTGGTGGCCGGTGGCATGGAGAGCATGACCAACGCGCCTTACCTCATGCTCAAAGGCCGTGGCGGTTATCGCATTGGCCACGACCGCATTTTTGATCACATGATGCTCGACGGTTTGGAAGACGCTTACGAACCAGGCCGTAGCATGGGCACCTTTGGTGAAGACTGCGCGGCCAAATACAGCTTCACGCGCGCCGAACAAGATGCATTTGCCACTGCCAGCGTGCAACGCGCCAAAGCTGCCACCGAAAGCGGTGCATTCGCGACCGAGATCACCCCTGTCAGGGTGAAAGGCCGTGCCGGCGAGACCGTGATTTCGATTGACGAAGGCCCAGGCAAGATCAAGCTCGACAAAATCACCTCGCTCAAGCCTGCGTTCAAAAAAGACGGCACCATCACCGCCGCTTCTAGCTCGTCCATCAACGACGGTGGCGCTGCCATGGTGTTGATGCGTGAGAGCACTGCGAAGCAATTGGGTTGCAAGCCTTTGGCCCGCATCGTCAGTCACGCTACGCATGCGCAAGAGCCTGAGTGGTTTGCCACCGCCCCTGTGGGTGCCACCCAAAAAGCCTTGGCCAAAGCCGGTTGGAAAGTGGAAGACGTGGACCTGTGGGAAGTCAACGAAGCCTTTGCCGTGGTACCCATGGCCTTGATGAAAGAGCTCAACGTGTCGCACGACAAAGTCAACGTCAATGGTGGCGCCTGTGCCTTGGGTCACCCCATTGGTGCATCGGGTGCGCGCATCATGGTCACGCTCATTCACGCGCTCAAAGCACGCGGCCTCAAAAAAGGTTTGGCCACTTTGTGCATTGGCGGCGGCGAGGGCACGGCCGTTGCCCTTGAAGTGATCTAAGGCATCACGCCCAACACGCGCATGCAAACCGCGCTCATCCTCGGTGCGTCACGCGGCATTGGCTTAGAGCTTGTGCGCCAGTACCTCGCCAATGGCTGGCGCGTCATTGCCACTGCACGTGACGATGCAGGCTTGGCACTGCTCAAAAGCATGGGCGCACAAGCCTTGCGTGTGGATGTGGCCAACCCCATCAGCGTGAGCGGTTTGGATTGGATGCTCGATGGCGAAAAGCTCGATGTTGCGATGTATGTGGCGGGTGTCATTGACCAAGCCGCCATTGACAACGCGCCCACCCAGCAAGCCTTTGACCGCGTGATGCACACCAACGTCATGGGCGCCATGATGACCTTGCCGCAAATCGCCAACAAGGTCGAAGCCGCAGGTGGCGTGTTGGCTTTTGTCAGCAGCGTCATGGGCAGTTTGCAAGGCACGCACAGCAGCGATGCGGCGTTGTACCGCATCAGCAAAGCCGCGCTCAATATGGTGGTGCGCACCGCGCAACCTGCGTATCCCAAAGCGCGCATCGTGGCGCTGCATCCGGGTTGGGTGCAAACCGAAATGGGTGGCCCCAACGCCACGCTCACGCCCGAGCAAGCGGTCTCACGCATGCGCCAAACCTTGGCCAACATCACCCCCGAACAATCGGGCCAGTTTTTGTCTTACGACGGCAGCACCATTGCATGGTGAGGCTGTTCACATACTTTCTTTGAAACGGAACCTGCCATGTTGCTTACCCCCGACCAAATCATGATTCGCGATGCCGTGCGCGACTTTGCTCAGCAAGAACTCTGGCCCAACGCCGCCAAGTGGGACAAAGAAGAAACTTTCCCGCACGAAGTACACAAAGGCTTGGCCGCGCTCGGCGCGTATGGCATTTGCGTGCCCGAAGAGTTGGGCGGCGCAGGCTTGGACTACCTCACCCTCGCCTTGGTGTTGGAAGAAATTGCCGCAGGCGATGGTGGCACCAGCACCGCCATCAGCGTGACCAACTGCCCCGTCAACGCCATCCTCATGCGCTACGGCAACGATGCGCAGAAAAAGAAATGGCTCACCGAATTGGCGCAAGGCCATATGCTGGGCGCCTTTTGTTTGACCGAGCCACACGTGGGCTCCGACGCTTCAGCCTTGCGCACCACCGCCACCAAAGAGGGTGACGAATACGTCATCAACGGCGTCAAGCAATTCATCACCAGTGGCAAAAATGGCCACGTCGCCATCGTCATCGCCGTGACCGACAAAGGCGCAGGCAAAAAGGGCATGAGTGCCTTCATCGTGCCCACCAACGCCCCCGGTTATCACGTGGCCCGCTTGGAAGAAAAGCTCGGCCAGCACAGCAGCGACACCGCACAAATCAACTTTGACAACTGCCGCATTCCCGCAGAGAACCTCATTGGTCAAGAAGGCGAGGGCTACAAGATTGCCTTGTCCGCTTTGGAAGGCGGACGCATTGGCATTGCCGCGCAAAGCATTGGCATGGCCCGCAGCGCGTTTGAAGCCGCGTTGCAGTACAGCAAAGAACGTGTGAGCTTTGGCACCGCCATCTTCAACCACCAAGCCGTGGGCTTCCGCTTGGCCGACTGCGCCACACAGCTCGAAGCCGCACGCCAACTCATGTACCACGCGGCCAGCTTGCGCGACGCGGGTTTGCCTTGTTTGAAAGAAGCCGCCATGGCCAAACTCTTTGCCAGCGAAACGGCAGAGAAGGTGTGCAGCGTCGCCATTCAAACCTTGGGTGGCTACGGCGTGGTGAGCGACTTCCCCGTGGAGCGCATTTACCGCGACGTGCGCGTGTGCCAAATTTATGAAGGTACCAGCGACGTGCAAAAAATCATCATCCAACGCGCGTTGGCTTGATGGTGTTTGCATCGGTCGTTCTCGCAAAGGCTTGCGCATGAGCGCCGCGCAGGTTTGCCCTTGCGGGCGCGTGGATGTACGGAAACGCCCTGTGGCCTACGTCGATTGCTGCGGTCGCTTTATCGACCATTTCAGCACCACGCCAGCGCCTGATGCCGAACACCTCATGCGCTCGCGCTACAGCGCGTTTGTGCGCGAGCAACCCAGCTACTTGCTGGCGACATGGCACAGCAGCACGCGCCCTGCGTCGCTCGACTTTGACGCGGGTGCCAAGTGGCTGGGCTTGGACGTGCGCCAACACCAAGTGACGGACGCTGACACTGCCGAGGTGGAGTTTGTCGCGCGTTACCGCGTGCAGGGCCAAGCAGTGCGTTTGCACGAACGCAGCCGTTTTGTGCGTGAAGATGGTCGTTGGTTTTACGTGGATGGCGATCAATCCTGATCGCGCCTCATGGCAGCGCCGCGTGTGCACCCGTCGATAATTCCCGCATGACTTTTGAAGCAGTTTTATTTGATTGCGATGGCGTGTTGGTCGACAGCGAAGCCATCACCTGCGGTGCGCTGCGCGACATGCTGGAAGAAAACGGCTGGCGCTTGAGTTTGGCCGAATGCATGGCCCACTTTGTGGGGTACACCGTGCGCAGCCGCGCTGAGCTGATTGAGCGCCACACCGGCAAGCCCTTGACCGATGCGTTCATGGACGAGTTTTATCGCCGCCGTAACCTGCGTCTTGAAACTGAAATCACCTTGATTGATGGCGCCCTCGATGCTGTGCGTTACTGGCATACCCAATGCCAAGGCCGCATTGCTGTGGCCTCAGGTGCAGACCGCTACAAGGTCGAAATGATGTTGCAGCGCGTGGGCTTGGCTGAGTTTTTTGAGGGGCGCATTTTCAGCGGCCACGAAACCCCGCGCAGCAAGCCCTTCCCCGATGTGTACTTGGCCGCTGCCGCGCATTTGCAAGCCGACCCCAAGCGTTGTTTGGTGGTGGAAGACACGCCCATTGGCGTGACGGCGGGGGTGGCCGCGGGCGCCACCGTGTGGGGCTATGCGCCGGCGGGCGCGGATGCGCAGGTGTTGCGCGAGGCGGGTGCCTCCATCGTGATTAGCAGCTGGAATGAAGCTCGTTTGGCATGTTGAGCATCCATTTGAATAAAATTAACTAATACTTTAATATTAATTAAATATAAAATTCGCACCCTTAATAACAGGGGTGCTGATGAGGGTGAGCAATAAGGGTGGGCTTTCGCGGTGGCGTATGGCCTGCATGGTGTTGGCGTGTTTCGGTTCTTGGTGCAACACATACGCCCAAACCTCGGCATTGGACGCTGCCGTTCGTCAACACGAACGAGCTGTGCAAGACGCTACACGAAGGGATGTCAGAGAGGTTGATTCACTCTCACCTGAGAGTGATGCTGCTACATCAAGCCAAGCATCTAAACCACAAGCTGGTGCGTGTCGAGTCATCCAAAACATCCGTTTAGAGGGGCATCCTGACGCAATGGGTAATCAGCCTCAGAAAGTGCTGGCTGCGTACATTGGTCGGTGCTTGGTGGCTGAAGAAGTCAATGCTTTGTTGGGTGATCTCAACCGTTGGTATCAAGCCAAAGGTTGGACGACCACTCGCGTTTACGCCGCAGAGCAAGACATCAACGGTGGCGAATTGGTTTTACGTGTGGTGCCGGGGCGAGTTGAGGGTTATCGATTCAGCGACAAGCCAGAAGATGAGCGGTTGAGCGCAGCGTTTCCACGCACATCAAAGGGCTACCTCAACCTTCGTGATCTCGAGCAAGGCTTAGAAAACCTCAACCGTGTGCCCTCTCAAGAGGCCAAGTTTCAAATCTATCCAGGCAAAGAGCCAGGCACATCGGTGGTGGTGGTGGAGATGGTTGAAAAACCACGCACGCGTTGGACCGAGATGGTTGACAACAGTGGTAACGCCAGCATGGGTTATTGGCGCAGCAATACCGAGTTTTCAATTGATAACTTATTAGGTCGCAACGATCAATTGGCACTTGGCTATAACCACAACCTAGATCGCGGCACGCTAAGGTCAAACTTTGAAGGCTTCACAGCCAACTACACACTGTCAGATGGCAACCACTTATGGGGCACATCACTCGCTCTATTCAACACAGACTTCACACTGCCGGGCATCAATCAAAACTACTTGCTCCAAACGCACTCTAAAAAGGCTGGGGTGAGCTATGAATACCTGCTCACCCGAGACCAAAGCAGCAAGCTCAGTTTAATTGCAGGGTTGGACTTCACACACCAGCGTAGCTTCACGCAGGGCATCAACATTGATAGCCAATACCGTCGACTGGCCGTGGCCTATGTAGGCGTCAAAGGCAAAAAATACTTTGGCAACAACATCTTTGACTGGCAGCTGCGCAAGGATCAGGGGACGGGTGCGCTCGATGCAATGAGCAGCATTCCGGGCGGTACCGACCCGCGTTATTGGGCGCACAAAGCGCAGGCCAACTTAACAGTCCCACTGCCAGACAACAAGGGTATTTGGCGGTCAAGCTTGCAAGTGCAAGATGCGCAAAACAACGTGCCCACACTCGCACAAATGTATGTCGGCAGTCGTTACAACGTGCGTGGCTACCAAGACAACAGCCTCTATGGCGCCACGGGGGCATGGTGGCGTAACGATCTGGAAAGCAGTCCAGTTCGATTAGATCAGCTCAGCTTGACACCCTATATCGGCTACGACGCTGGCCACATCAAACCAACAGCCCAACAGCAAGTTAGTCAACACCATGTCACGGGCATGGCCGTGGGCGTGCGCATGGATTGGGGCAAGGTCAAAGCAGATCTTGCCTACACCCGAGCGTTGAGTCGCCCCGAAGAATTTGCCAGCGAATCACGCGTGCGCTGGTTGGCCCATCTCAGTATTGCTTTGTGAGTGAGTACATCATGACCTACTACCATCTCTCTCGTCGCCAAATTGCCAGCGTGATGTTGGCCAGCTATTTGTTGGGGCCAGCTTTGGTTTTCGCGCAAGTGGTCATCAACGGGGGGACACCTAACGATGGGCGTAGGGCGTATGTCGACCAAACGCAAAACGGGTTGCCTAAAGTCAACATTGCAACGCCCAACGGGGCAGGCGTATCGCACAACGTTTACCAAGAATTTAACGTGGGCAAGCAAGGCCTCATCTTGAACAACGGCGCCAACAACAGCAACACATCGTTGGCAGGCTGGGTAGAAGGTAACCCCAACCTCAGGGCAGGCAACGAAGCCAAGATGATTCTGAATGAAGTGGTGGGGGCCAAGCAATCGCAATTGCAAGGGTTCTTAGAGGTTGCAGGCAAAAAGGCCGATGTCATCATTGCTAACGAAAACGGTATCACCTGCAACGGCTGTGGTTTTATCAACACCAGTCGCGTCACGCTCAGCACGGGCACACCCATGTGGGGCAGTTCGGGGCAATTAGAAGGGCTCAAAATTCGCCAAGGCTCAGTGGTCATTGGTAGCGAGGGCTTAAGTGCGCCCGATAGTCGGGTGGATTTGCTCTCGCAAGTCATCAACATTCAAGGTGGCATTCATGCCGACAAAATCAATGCAGTGGCCGGTGGCAACGACATTCGTTATGACGACTTGAGCCTGAACAAACAAGCGGATATCAAAGGCGCGCTTGACATCGCGGCGTTGGGCGGCATGTATGCCAACCAAATTCAATTGGTGGCGACTGGCACAGGCGTTGGTGTGCGTGTGGACGGCACGCTCATCAGTGCTGGCAACATCAGCATCACCAGCGATGGGCAATTGGTCAACACCGGCAGTGTCAATGCACAAGCACAGCTCAAAACCCAAACGGTCGATCTAGAAAACTCCGGCACACTCAACGGCAAAACGCTAGACATCACGACCGATAAGTTGCTCAACCTTGGCTCAGGCACGGTGGCCAGCAGCGGTGACGCGGTGATACGCGCCACCACACTCAACAACTTGGGGCGTGTCCACACAGAAGGGCAAACCACACTCGATGCGCGTCGCATCAACAACTCAGGTGACATCGAAGCCACCGCAGGCTTGAACGTCAACCAAGCTTGGACGCTCCAAAACAGCGGTAGCGTGAGTGGCTCAGCGGTGAATGTTCAAACGCAAGAGTTCAACAACACAGGGCGCGTGCAAGCCAACCAGCTCACACTCTCTTCGTATCAAGACAGCAGTATTCCTGCCACTGACAAACTCAGCCAAACAGTCGTCGCCAACAGTGGTGTCATCGCAGCTAATCGCGTGAGCATCAGTGGCTATGGCCGTGTGACCAATACGAACCAAATTAGCACCGACATCACCAGCAGCGGTACTGCTGTGGACAGCGGCAACATCAGCATTCAAGCCGATACGGTGGACAACACGGGCGGCAGCATCCTGGCTAAAAACAAACTCACCATCCAGGCGGTGGATCTGTATAACAACCGCGCTACGCTCAGCAGCAAAGGCGACCTCAACATCACTGCCACAGGCAATGTGGACAACGGCAGTGGTTTAATCTTGCACCAAGGCACGGGTACAGCCCAAGTGCAAGCCGGTTTGGCGATCAACAATGCCCAAGGCCAAATTGAAGGCCAAGGTCAAAGCCTTGTTGTTGGCGCAGGTGACATCGACAACACCCAAGGCCAAATCATTCAGACCAAAGCAGCCACAGGTGCGCAGCCCGCCACCTTGAGCGTCATTGTCCAAGCCGGCGTTGGCACAGCCAACTCACCGGCCTCCACCAAGGGGCAGTTGGTCAACATCAAAGGCAAGATCAGCAGCACGGGCAACGCGACTGTCACGGCTAACAGCATCATCACCGACCCCACGCGTGCACAACTCAGTGGTGGCAGTAGCCTGAATTTTTTAGACAAAAGCAAAGCCAATAACGGTGCCACGACCAGCACAAGCGGGTACGACTGGAATGCAGACATCAAGGCATCAAATGCCGTTACACAAGCACAGTCTGCTTTGGATGCCGCTAATGCTGATGCCACAACCAAAGCCTCGGCTTTGCAAGCGGCCAAAGACACCTTGACCAAAGTTCAAGCAGATAAAACCAGCACAGCCACAGCCATTGCACAGGCGCAAAGTAATGTTGCCACGGCCCAAACTGCCAGCGATAACGCGAAGGCTGCGGTCACAGCCGCAGAGCAACAACTTGTCACAGCCAAAGCGGCTGTGCCTGCCATCAACGAAGGCACCTCGGGCACGAACACCGTTCAGCCCAATGGCAAACCCAGCGACATGACCGCGCCTGATGCACCTGTCATCGTGCTCAACACACCCACCTCCATCATTCAAGCGGGTAACGACTTGACGCTCAACACGGGCGCTGGTCTGCTAGACAACCGCCAAGGCAGCTTAGCTGCGGGGCGCAACCTCACCGTCAATGCACAAGGTGATGTGTTGAGTGGGCAAATGGCGGCTGGCAACGCCTTGAGCGTCACAGCCAGACAGCTTGAAGTTGATCAACAAATTCGAGGCAAAACAGCCACCGTGACAGCCGACAAATTGGTCGTCACGGGACGCGTGCAAGGCGATGACAGTTTGACCGTCAAAGCCGACAGCATCACCAATAGCGGCACCCTGACTGGTCAAGACACGGTGCTGCAAGGTCGCAGTCGTGAAACCTCACTTGAGCTGGGCAACACCGGCATGGTGCAAGGCAACCACAGCCTCACCATCAAAGCCAACAAGGTGCTCAACCAAGCCACCTTAGCTTCGGGCGGGGACCTCAACACCCAAACCCAATATTTAGAAAACCAAGCACTCATCTACAGCGGGGGCCACCAAAACCACTACGGTGTCGAGTTGGTCAACAACGGTGGGCGCATGTATGCCATGGGTGACATCACCATCCAAGGCAATGCAGCGGGTGACAACGCACAAAGCGTGCTCAACTACATTGGCCGCATTGAAGCGCAAGGCGACATCAACCTCAAGGCCAACACCATCACCAACCGTGCCGTGGTGCCAACGGTGAATGCCCGTGCCATCGTAGAAAGATCGGTCACCAGCGAAAAAATCACCACCACCGCCAAAGACACGTTTAACGCCGATGGCAAGAATGCCGAAATCTTGGCGGGCAAAAACCTCAACATCAAAGCCGATACGCTCAACAACGAATACGGCATCATCTCTGCGCGGTTGAATGCCAACATTGGCACACGCTTGCTCACCAACCGTGCGTATGGCGCCATTCAAACGCAAAACTATGTGGTCAAAGCGGCTTGTTTTAACTGCCACCAAACGGTGAGCTACAGCGAAACATGGGGTGGTGTCATTTCTGCAGGCGGCACTGTCAAGGTCACAGCCACCGAAAAAATTGACAACCAAACCATCGACACCCGCGACGGCTTTGCAGGCTTATCGGGGGATCCCCGCGTGGCCATTGTGGACGAGCGCTCTGGCACGGCATCGCCACTGACCCAAGCCTTCAAAGACCGTTTTGGCATTGTCAATGGCCCATCCAGCAGCACCGCTGGCTCGGCGCCCGGCCTCAACTTGGGCAGCCCCAAGGCCTTGTCTGACGGCATTGTGCTCAAACCCGATGGCACGTTTGACTTCAGCCACTACGTTGTTCCCAACGAAAAAACAGGCCTCTTTGAAAAAGCCCCTGCCGACTCGCCCTACCTCATCAAAGGCCGCAGCGACCTCTACACCCCCGCCACCAACGGCCAATACACCAGCTACGACAAATTTGCTGGCTCTGACTACTTGCTCACCCGTTTGGGCCTCATGCCCAGCGGCATCAAACTCTTAGGCGATGCTTGGTACGAAACCCAGCTCGTGCAAGACCAGATGTACGCCCTCAAAGGCCGCACCCACTTGGTGGCAGGCACCGACAACGACTACGACCTGATGATGGGCCTCATGGACGCAGGCCTGTTGGCCCAAGCCCAGTTTGGGTTTGGTTTGGGCGATGCCTTGAGCCCCGCCCAACAAGCAGCCCTGACCAAAGACATGGTGTGGCCCGAATGGCAAATGGTCGATGGCCAACGCGTGCTTGTGCCCAAGCTCTACGTTGCACACCTTGACCAAAACAATGACAACAACAAAGGTGCAAGGATTGTCGGCACAGACGTAGCCATCACCACCCGCGAGCTAGAAAACACAGGCACGCTGCAAGCCAGCAACAGCTTGGCCATCAACGCCAGCGGCAGCGTGAGCGGTGGCGGCAGCTACAGCGGCGGCAAAGCCGTGGCCATCGTGGCTGACAGCGTGGACTTGAAACACGCCAGTATTCAAAGCGGCGGGTGGTTAAGCATAGACACCGCCAACGACCTGACCTTGACGGCCAGCCAAATTAAAGCTGAGGGTGATGCGCGCCTGAGCGCAGGCGGCAACATTGCCTTAAATGCAGAGAAACACGAATCCCATGTGGTGCGCGCCAACGGCAGCACCAAAGACGAAGTGCGCTATGAAACCACCAACGTCACTTCGGGCGGCAACCTCACCATTGAAGCCACAAAAAATGTGGTGGCCCAAGGCAGCCAGCTCCAAGCCGCAGGAGACTTCAAACTCTCATCCACCCAAGGCGATGTGGACTTGCAAGCCGTTAAAAACAGCGAAACAGTCAACCTCAAAAGCACAGCAGCAAGAGGAGGCGGGTGGTTCTCCAGCCTGATACGAGGACTCACCAGCACCAACACCCACAGCGAAGAAGTCCAAGGCGTGAACATTCAAGCGGGAGGCAACGCCTTAGTGCAAGCCACCCAGAGCGATGTGAGCGCACAAAGCCTGCAAATGCACGCAGGCAAACAAGCCGCAGTAGTGGCTGGCGGTGCGGTGGAACTCACCAGCGAGCAGGCCTACAGCAAAACACAAAGCGGTAGTGATGTAAACCAACGCTCGGTCACTAAGCGCAGCAGCATCAGCGGCGACCAAGGCGTCACCCTCTATGGTCAAAACAGCGTGCAGTTGGATGCTGCCACTGTCCAATCCTCCAAGGGAGATGTGAACGTTATGTCTGCTGGTGATGTGAAACTGGGGTTCAACACCGATACCCAGCAACACAACTGGACCACCAGCAGCACAAGTAGCAGTTGGGGTGGTTTAAAGAGCAGTACCACCACGACCCAACACGAGACCTTGGACAAAACAGCGCAAGTCACAGAGTTGCAAGGCCAGAGCATCAAAGTGCTGGGCAACAACGTCAAGAGCGAAGGTGCCAAGCTAGAGGGCGCGAAGCTGGTGCAAGTGGAAGGGGTGAACAACACTCAGCTGTACGCCG
>JACCDR010007266.1_pt1 | contig 24245 bp, 33 predicted proteins | sample 7446431 | NCBI WGS metagenome assembly JACCDR01 (sample SAMN15323443, study PRJNA562643) | freshwater metagenome | isolation source: river surface water | place: USA:Blue River Watershed | collected 2017-08-17 | reverse complement strand
GTCTGTGCAGAATAGATAAAACACACGTTTATCTGTTAACTCACGCCGAATTTATTTCATTAGCTCCTAGCGCGGAACTTTCAAATCACGAATTCTTTTTGAGCGACGAAGGACGCAGGGTAGGCATAGACACGCCAGAAGAACTAAAACAAATATTGAGCCAGTGGGGGTATTTATGAGTACATGGTTAGAAATTATTGAAGAATCGGCGCCAAAGTTTAAGGCTATAGCAACAACTCACAACCTTGTTACATGGGCCGAAGAGTCGCAATTCGCAATCCAAGCAATCCAAAAGAACGAAAAGCTAGCACAGTGCATTCCGCACACGGTTCAAAACGCCGTTATTAACGTCGCTGCAGTAGGTTTAACGCTCAATCCAGCATTAGGCTATGCCTATCTAGTGCCCGAGTCGGAAAAGATCAAGGAAGGCGGCAGAGATCAATGGATTCAGTGCTGCAACCTTCGGGTGTCGTTTAAAGGCCTTCTAAAGATCGCAACCGATAGCGGCTCAATACTGTGGGCGAAGGCCGAGATAGTCAAAAAGAACGATCTATTCAAGTACTGCGGCCCTTGCGAACTACCTAAGCACGAAATGGAGCCGTTTGGTGATCGCGGGGAAGTGGTTGGCGTTTACTGCGTAGCCAAAACGCACCAAGGCGACTACCTAGTGGACGTTATGAGCGCCGCCGAGATAGCCAAAATACGCGCAGCAGCCAAGCAAGATGGCGTTTGGTCTAAGTGGCCAGAGGAAATGGCTAAAAAAGCCATCCTGAAGCGCGCCAGCAAGCAATGGCCGAAAACCGATAGGACAGACCGCCTAGACCGGGCAATCGCCGTTGTGAATGAGTATGAGGGCAGCGATGAGCGGGATATAACGCCGCATGAAGAAAGCCAGGAAGAAATTAACGCACGCTTTGAAGAAATTATTACTGAGATAAAAATCGGCATTAACAAGGGCGAGTTAGCGCGGGCTGCTGACGCTTGGTATTCACTGACGGATGAGGAAAAGTCTCTACTATGGAAGGCCCCAAGCAAAGGAGGAGCGTTCACAACCAAAGAGCGGGAAATCATGAAAAGCTCGGAATTCCGCGAGGCTAAACCAGCTTTACCAATCGAACACCAACAATGATTTAACTGTACTGGGGGAATTTATGAGTCAGAGTTTATTTTACACGCCAGTGCTTAAGCGTGATTACCTGAGCGGCAATGGTACATTCCAGCAAATTCTTGCCGATGTTTTTGGCGAGTATCCGATTTCGCTAAATCTAGGACACTCCGCAAGGCTTAGGATTATAGCCACGTGCGGATGGAAGGAAGCAGAAGAAATAATTGAGGCATTAGAAAAATACGATTCAATCATTGTTGGCAAGGAGTAATTTATGGAACTGCTAATAACGATCCAGCTCGTAATTATTATCGCGCTGCTGGTTAAAAACTCGTATTTGTATCGAGAATCCAAGGATCTTAAATGCGAAATTTCTGAAGCAAAGGCGCTTATCAAAGAGCTAGGTGAAAAACTATACAAATTAAATGCATACAAAAAATCTCTTGAACTTCTGCTGGGGAAAATACGATGAGCCTAACAATAACCGAGTTTACGCACCTAGTCATAGTTCGCAGCTCACAGCAGACCGCCAACGCCCTTGCAGATCACAAGCTTCGGGAGAGCGAGCACAAAACGATAGAGCAACAGGTGCAGGAGTTTCTGAAGCGCGGCGGGGTAATCAATGAGATAAACACAGCCAAAAATGTCTCAACGCCTGCTTTTGTTCCCAACTTAACAAGCCCGGAATATGTGTTTTTGCAGAATGCGCTTAAAAATCTTAAGAGCATGTTCGGCAACGAGCTGGATATTAAGCCGATGCCAAATGGCAAGTTCCTGGCTTACTACAAAGGCCAGCAGGTAGGCAAAAATCATCCATCAATATCAAAGGCTGAGGCCGCTATTCGGTGCCTTGCGCTAAAGGACAAGCCAACAATTACACGGAGGCGCAAGTATGATCGATAGAGAATTGTTAGAGCTGGCGGCTAAGGCTAGAGGAGGAGTTAAGTATTTTAATGAGGCGTTTCGCTCGGCGGAAACAGGATACCGAGAGTGGAACCCTCTTGATGACGACGGCGACGCGCTACGCTTGGCTGTAAAGCTTCAGTTAACGATATGCAATGAGCACATAAATGCTGGGGCGGCTTACTGCACGAATGGAGACACAGATTATCCAATGGTGGTATCAGGAGAAAACGAGGAGGAGGTAATAGATAGCGACTTTGCGGCGACACGCCGCGCTATAGTTTTGGCCGCAGCAGAAATAGGGAGGCTACTATGAGCGCTAACCGCAACAAGAAATACAATCCTGCTAGAGGAGAATACCGCAGGAGATCAATGCTGTATCGATTCCGCGATGCGAAGATGAGTCGCCTAGTCAAAGGCGTCACAGTGGCCCACAATGGCAAGTGGGTAACTAAAGACGCGCACGACCCGCTACAGGATAAAATGGAGTACCAAATAACAGGACTAGAGCCGCTGCGCGATCATCTGCACAATATGAAATCAACGGACTGTGCATTTAGGACGCTAATTAAACGGGTGGAACACTGGCGCTTTTACATCACGATTTACAACACGGATTCTTACGGAGTTGATTATGATATTAAGCTGCCAGTAATTGACCGAAAGGACAAATTTACCGCGATTTGCTGGGACATTCTCAACAACATCATTCCGAAATCGCTTGAAAAACGCAATCAGAACGATGTTATTGAGTGGGGGTTTTTCGGAGAGGTAGTTTAATCAGGAAACCAAAAGCCGAGCGAATTAATCCAGGTGTACGTTCTTGCGCGGTTTGTCGATGTAATGGTGTCGGTAGTCAGTGCGCCGTCTATTTTTCCATAAACTGACACTGTGCCAGAGCCTGACATTCTGACTGTGATTTGCTGCCCGTCAAACGGAGTGTAGGCAGCACCACCGGCGCCATTAATTCTTAAGGTTTGACCGTTTTGCAATATGTAAACACGGATATAAACATTGTTCTGATCAAGATCCTGCGTGGCTGCTCCGCCAGTACCGTCATACACGCGCGGGTGAACGGATACTGCTCTAAATACCATTCCGGCAGAAGCGCCGATGATACTGCACTGTGAAGAATTGGCGGGGTCGCCCATGGATAGAACATTGTTTGCCGTTTGATTAATTAATAATCCTCCAGAATAAACAGTTCCCCCAGATGGCACAAACTCTTCTTTGATCAGGATTTTATTGGTTCTGGTGAAAGTCTCAAAAGCTCCACCGGAGTTATTACCGAGTGACATGCCAGTTAATTTATTACCAATGCCAGCGTCAACGTAGTTTTTACCAGCAGTCCAGAATTGCACGTCAATAATATTCGCCAGCGTATTAGCGCCAAATTCTATGAATGCATTAGTCGGCAGTTCCACAAAAATACTACCAGTTGAACCGCGCACATAATCTAAATAAATACCGTTCCCGCCATCTGAAAACGATTTTAATAATATGAACGAGTGCTGGCCCCAATTAATACTATACCCATCGTCTAACGCACCCGCTGAGTTGGTAAACCACGAACCGTGGGAAGCATCAAAAGCCTTGTCGCTGACATAGAAATTATTAACTTTGTGGCTGAAGCTGTGAACATTATTAAAGATAGCAAATGGGCCTTCTTGCCAGTCGATACCGCGATTGCCGCCACCCGTTAAAAGCGCATCCTCAACAACACATTGAGCTGCGTTTATGTAACCACCAACAACACTTTGGCCATTTGCGCCGTCATTTCTACCAATTACAATGTCGGACGATGTGTCGCCAGATATTGAACCGACTATTTGAAATCGTTTCATTTTTACGTGCGAAGAATGAAAACGAAATGCGTCAACTGCGGCTGTTTTTGTGAAGACAACCTGGTCTTGCGAGTCACACTCAATAACAATCGGAGACGTTATTGTGATCGGACTTCCAGGAAGCAAAACGGTTCCGGCTCTGATTTTTAAAACGCCGTTAGCTGCTGCCGCAACTGCATCGGCTAGGTTTCCGCCAAAATCGTCAAGATGATATTCATTTATTTCTTTTACGTAAGCTTTTGATCCGGATACTAAAACAGTACCGCCGTCATCCGAATATGATCCAGCCGCAACAACGTTAAAAATCCCACCACCTACAGGCGGCGTTGTATGCCCGGTTATTGAAACTTTACTACCAATAGGCGTATCGTCTCCGGTTAGACTGGAAAATGTTGGAACTATTTTTATATAGTCCTCAAGGTACGAAGCGACATCGGTAACCTGACTAACCGCCGACAAATTCACTATTGCACTAGCAAAATTGTTTGCATCTGCGTCTGCTGCACTTTGGTAAATCACATATCTAAACGAACTGAACGAAGAATTAACATGTGGGATGAAAATAGTAGTTTCGTCACTAGCATTAGAAATTGGAAACCCTCTGCCATTTAATTTGCACTTGGCAATCTGTGTAGCCCCGGTTTCGTCGGTTGCCATCAGTGTTGGGGTTGTAGTAGCCGCCAGGTAGAATTTAAGATAATACCCGCTTGCAGGAGTACCGTCGGGTTTCTCGTACTGTATCGGTGTGCGGGCAATCGGTAGCCAAGCCATTCTATTTTTGCTCCTCGTCTTGTGAGGTCATCAGCCAAATGGGGATTCCACCGGCTGCAATTATTTGTTTTCGGGCGTCTGCGGTTGCTGCGGCCATAAAATCGTTTGCCGCCTTTGTTTTCATTAGCTGAGCTGATAAAGCTTTAGCGTCTGCCGCAGTTGGGTTTCTGGCAGCCTCAATAGCTGCCTTCATGAATGTTGGCGAGCTTATCATTCTGGTTACATTGTTAATTGCACTATTGTCGCCTGCCTGGGCAATAGCCGAAACACCATCAACAGCCGCAGCAGCTTGGCCACCTCCTGGGATTCCTGTTGCAGCGCTTCCAAGCCTCATGGCGCGGGATAATTTGGCAGCAACGCCGTTTGGCTTGTCGAACTCTCTCAGTGCTACAGCGGCCACGCCGGTTGGCTTACCGCCCAATGCACGAGAAACACCCTTTGCCATATCTGCCAGCTTGTCGAACGCCTGATAGGAGTCATCGCCAAGGATTCCTTTAACCCTGGAATTCAAAGCAGCATCGCCGCGAATATTCGACCACATATTAGCAAATGTGCCTGACCTCATAGCCTCTGCGCTGGCGTCTGGGCTTATTTTTAACGCTTGGTTCATCACTGTAGCAAGTGCGCCCTTGCGGTATGGCTCGGGAATGTTTTCCATCACGCGGTCAAATTGCGCATAGTCAACGCGCTGCGCACCACCAGCAACCTGGTTAAGCTTTGAAACCATAGAACCTAGGCCGTCATTCTGGCCGAAGAATTCAATTTGATCTTGCAGTGCATGGCGCTGCTTGGATATTTCTTGAGCCATTCGCAAGTCGTCACCGCCAACTAGCCCGCGAGCAAATTTGTTTTGCGCTTCTTGCAGTTGGCCGTATAGATATTTAAGCGTTGCCTGGTCTTGCGTAGCGTATTCCCCACGAGGCATAGAACCAATCGAATTGCCAATTTTTTTCCTAAGATTATCGATGTCGTAATAGGTCGGCTTTTTGCTCAATACTCCAAGAGTTTCCGCCTCTACAGGACTCAACCCGGTGGCACGCAATTTTTCGGCCTTCGCCATAAGTGACGACTTTAACCCTGGGGCCCTAACGGCCATTGGAGGCAATGAGGCAAGGCGAGCGTCTATCTGTTGCCCAAGCCTTGTGTACGCGTCGTTTTCAGCTTGATAGATCGTTTCTCTGGCAGACCGCATGGCATTTAATGTGCGTTCGCTGAATTCGCCCGCGGCCATAGAGCCGCCAGCCTCTTCAATGGTTTGGCGGGCAGTATTTCTAACTGCATCCGCCAGTTTTAAGGCTTGATCTTTTGCAAGACTTCCAGGTATCGCCGCTAGCTGGGCGCTCATGTCCGCCACTTGGTTGTTGCGACTTACCGCGGCAAGAGGAATATCCTCAACATTAATCCCAGCATCCACATAATTCTGAATCAGGCGCGGATTTACCGCGGCAAGAGCTGCAGGAATGTCAATCTGTTGTAAATTCTCAAGTCCAGCCGCGGTGGTGGGAGCAGCCTCAGCAAATGATTGCGCGGTTCCGGTCTCGCTCTGAGCTTCGCGAATGGCTTGCTCAGGAGTAATGCCCTCAGAATCAAGATACTGACGGAATTCAGGCGTTAATTGCCCGTCTGGCTGCACCAGTTGCGTTTGCTCTACGGGCCGACCAATACGGCGCCTAACATAAGAAACGAGAGCCGGGCCAATAATAGGCAAAGCCTCAGCAGCAATGCCGATCCCAGCGCCAATAAGGCCGCTTTTAACTTGCTCTTGTCCACTTTGCTCAACCCCTTTTGAAATTATTGCGCCTTCAGTACCGCCAATAGCACCACCTAGCGCGACTCTGGCAGGTATTGATGCGACATTAGCCAGAGGCAGACCTGGCACTAAAAATGGCGACGCCTGCCCAGCTATCTGCCCGGCTGTAGCAGCAGTACTAACATCGGTCAAAGGCTGATCGCCAGGGGTTTCGCCAGGGATGAATCCCATTGACTGACCAACAGCGGTGTCAGCCAATCCGGTGCCTTGGGCAATGTCATTAATCCCCATGCCAAAACCAACAACTGCACGTTCCCCTGGTGACATTGCGCGAATCTGAGCGCCCAAATAGGGATTTTGCTTTTCAATAGCTTGCAGCTTTGCCTCTTTCTCGGCGTTCCACTCAGCATTCAAATTCTGCAGATTCTCTTTTGCAATGGGCCCAGTAATTGGATTAAATAACCCGGCAACGTTCGCAAGCGCACGGGCAGGACGAGAACCAGCTATTTGAAAGATTATTCCCGGCTGTTCTTGCTGCGGCTCCTGAGCATCGGGTTTTAATTGCTGCTCTATCGTTTGTGCTGGCTGACCAAAGTCGGATTCAGTGGCCAACCCTGCCTTTATTGCCTTGGCCTTAATCTCATCTTTTGAAGTGCCATCAGGAATACCTTTTAAAAGCACACCACTAGGCAAGCGAACATCCATTACAGATCTCCCCAATTCACTTCTTTAGGTGCAGAAGTAGCAGCTTTAGGCGGCGCAACAGTCTCGGGCTTGTAGCTGTAATCGCGTGTAAGGGTTTCAAGCGCTGTGCCGTACTCTTCCCGTTTTTTTGCTGTATCAATGGCACGCTGCTTGAGATTTTTATTCCTACTCACAACCCGTTTCAATAACTCAATGTTAGACTTTGACCCAAGGTCAAAATTAGGACCGGTTTTCTCAATCAATTCTTGGTCGGCCTTGGTTTGGGTGCCTTTGTTTTGCTGTAACAGCTCAACTATGTTTTGGCTAAAAGTTGACTGCACCAAAGATTCGTTTGATGTGTCCAAGCCAAACCGGTCAGCTATGGCTTTTGCCCAGCGGTTAAACCCGCCAGTGTTTACCTTTTGCATTAAGTCCAGTGTTTCCTCAAGGCGAGGTAAATTCTCGGCTGCACTTACGCCTTGGTCTATCAGCGTTTTCTCTAGCGCTATTTTTTCTTTTGCAGCTGCTTTGGCTGCCTCTTGCTCCTTTCCTATATCGATCATTTCCTGCTCTACACCAAGCTTAATGCCAGCCTTTCCACCTTCAACTTCAAGCGCCTTTTGGGCAGCGTATGCTTCCTGCTGCCTTTTTAATCTTAAATCGGACTCATATTTTTCCAGCGCGGTTTGCCCCATGCGATTAGTGATACTACCTGAAGGGCCTAAGGCGGTTTCGATCAAGCTAACTTTTTGAGTGCGAGGATCAAATACTCGGCTTTGCGCATAGGCTATGCCGTCTTTATCGACAATGGTCTCGTTGCCAATTGGCCTGCTTGATGCAAGTTGCTGCCCTGGTACCACTGTATACGGCTTGGTCGCCGCAATAAACGAATCCAGTGAAGCATCATCAAGGCTGTCGTCCAGGTTAAGGCCTTCAACGTCAACGCCCATTTTCTGCAACTGAGGTAATGCGGTGCTAGCAATCTGTGCGCGCTGCTCAATTGGGGCGGATTTTAGCTGTACGGCAGTATCATGAGCATACTTCAAAGCCTGGATATTTAGGCCCTGTTGCGCTTTTTGCATTTCCGTTTTATTAGCTGCGATTTGCTGCCCAGCCTGAAGGCCGCCCAGTGCCGCACCCATGATGCCAGGCGCTTGAGCTTGTAGTGGTATTGAAGGATCGATTGCCATTAGCCGTACATCCCATAGATAGAGGTTAAGCCACCGGTTATGTCCTTGATCATATTTCCGCGAGCATTAGCGGCGCCAACGATGCCAGCAGCCTGAGCATTGCCGATTCCAGTCAATGTGTTGCCGATATTTGCTGAGGTTGTGAGGGCATTATTAGCTTGGCCTGCTGCGGATGCTTGACCTAATTGAGCCGCATTGAATAAGTTGTTTGTTTGGTAGTTCAGTAATGGCAGTGCAGCGGCTTGGAAATTATCAGCAAATCGCTGACGAGTATCCCCGGCATTTAATCGCCCGCGCACAGCGGCATTGTTCAACACCTGCTCATTCATGTTTTTGAGTGATGCCTGAAAAATAGGATTGTTCTGCAGATAATCTATTTGACCCTGTGGCGATATCATCTGCGCCAATGGGGTTAATTGCGCCACGCCAAATTGCTCGTATGGAAGCAACCGTGCAGCCGATTCTTCGCGAGCCGCCCGCGCTTCATCAATAGCCGCTTGCCCTGACTGAGCTTGAATCCTGGCTGCGTCTTTAGCCGCACTAGCAGCCTTATTGCCAGAATAGATGCTGCCAGCAATGGCCGCCGCTCCACCTAATCCTAATAACGCTCCACCTAATGGCATAAAAACACCTCTTTATCCAATTCGTATAATGTGCCACAAGGCTTTAAGAACTCAGCGGCTATTTTCTTCGCAGCCGGATTGCTGTCATAGGCATAGCTTGTTATTTTCTCGGCGCCCTGGTTTTTGAACATGTCGTCTAGCGTAAATTGTATGAACTCGCGAAGAACTTTACCCCTGCCAGCCTTTAACGCTTGGGTGTGCGCCTCGTAAATACCGCACCCTTTAAATACGTAGATTATAGCGCCATTTTCGTATGAATAGGCTATTCCTTGCTCTAAAAGTGGAGTTACATCAACGTCATATGCCCCACCTGCGCGCACATCCGGATGATTAGCAATGTAGTTCAGAAACTCAACATCTTTCGTCTGTTTAAACATCCCCTGACACCGTAAAAGCTATTGTGTTTACAACGCTTGAAGAGATTACCAAGCTGCCACCTGGAGGTATTACCGCGCCAACAACAGATTGCGGAATTTCATATCGATACCTGTTTAAAACTTTTGGCGGAACCAAGCTGTAAGACACTCCACCGCCTGCTGGATAAATTTTAACCGAGTACATAGCCGCCGTTGCTGTGTCATTGTGCGCGGCGAAATGGGTTATTAATACCCCAGTGCTATTAGTGTCTGCGGTGTATAAAGTGGCCTCTGCCGTTGTTGTTGGCCTGTAGGCATTCTTTAGGCTCCTAACTGTCATCGGCGCACCAAAATAGATACTCTATGGACGTTTATCGTGCTTGTGTCGTCGTTATTCGACAAGACCGGCTTCAATCTATCACCCGTGGACAGGCTTACCACTGCAATATAAGTTACCGATAATTCTGTGGACCCGTGCATTATTGGTCCTTTAATTGTCGATGCAACGCCGTTTTTGGCATGCCGCACCTCTATACGCTTTGTTCCTGCCGAGGCTACCGCAGTAACGGTTATGTGCACCTCTGCGGCGGTCAGCGCTTCCGTTCCGTCATACTGCAAAACCTGGTTGGTACCATCGTTAACAAGGCTGAAATTAACCAGCTCCGCGCTAGTAAAATCCGAAGTTCCTCCAATTCCGTAAAACGTACCTGATGACGCAATAGCAACGGCGATAGGGGGAGAAGCGCTTAAATACATGAACCCGGATGATCTTAGACCGGTTATAGCCGCGTTGGCCGTATCCGCATCGGATTGAGCATCTGACGCTGCTGTGGCATTTGCTGCAGATGAGGTATAAAGCTCTTGCAGCATTGTGTTAATTGAAGAAAAAGCGTCTCTGATTGGCTCGCCTGTGCCATCATTAGCATATGTTCCTACATTTACCGGGTCATAACTCATGCAATATCCGCCGTTATATAGTAATTGTCAGCAGTTAAACTGGCACAGTCGCACGTCAAGTTAACACCTGATGAAAGTCGAGACAAAGCGCCATTTAGCTGAGCGCTCAGCGCCGCAAAATTTCCAGAAACTCCACCTGTTGAGCCAACAAATTCAGTTCCGCCAATCAACGCCAGAAGGCGCTCAAGTTCTCTGAAATACCCATCAACATCTCGGTTGCTCTTTAATTCTGGAGGCCTAATTTTGTCTAGCGAGCGGGTCGAAACAGTCATACTCCAGCCTCGCGAACATCAACAGCAGCAGAAAATAGAACGCACCGCACCGGGTCTGATAATCTAATCCTTATAGCTAGCTGCTGGAATCGGACAAAGTGGCTCCACTCAATTTCTTTGGAGAAATCCCCTGCTCGCCCAATCTCAATGAATTCTTCATTGCTCCAGGTTTTTCCGTCTATCGAATGCGACACCATTATGTACGGGTTTTCGCCCTGGCCTGATGACAATCCGACGCCAGGTTCAATGCCTAAATATATTTTTGACGCCTCAAACCATCCCCGCGGGTCGCCAAATTTCTCGCCGCAGACAAAGTCAAAAACCTTCTCGCGAATTACAATTACATTGCTATTGAAATAGGTTTCCCAGTCCAGTTTATAAACATAAGAATTTGAACGATCTAAAAAATGATGCAGACCGTAGCAAAAAGCATACGAGCCACCTTGCCAAGCAGCCTCATTAGTGCCACTTGTCAGGTTGAAAAATTCTCCTGTATTTTCGGAAAAAACTAGAGTCTTATCATCAACATAAAAGTTAAATATGACGAACCAATGGCCGTTAAATTTAACCGCGTTAGCTGTGTACCTTGTTAAATCGTAAGCTTTTATGATGTTTGAAATTGCGTGATTACTAACAACATCGGCCTGATATGAGCGGATTCGGCAAATAACGCCTGATCTATCAATGAAATACATGAAATCCGATGTATTGCAGATGCCGTGTACGGACGAACACCCGGAACCATCAACAATTGCCTGCGATTCGCGCTCAAAACTTGGGTTACCACTTCCAACATCGCGCCAGGGCTCTACAGTCCTAGTGCCAAATAAATATAAAATTTGGTTAAACACATACGGAGCAACAAAAGGATCCGGATTAGACTCTGGCGCGGCAAAGTTAGCCCCATCAATAAAAACGGTCCCTGGGTTTGTATGCCAAAAATTTCCTGTATCGCTGTTAAATATGAACTTACCGTTCAGATATTTTACGGAAGTAGGGTTAAAGGTAATGTCAGTTAAAATAGTTAATGCGGTGCCATCATATTGATAAACTGGGCCACCAGTAACAATAACCATGACATTGCCATTGTCGGCAAACTGGCAGATTTTAGACCCATAAATAGCGCCAATTGATGACGCATTACCGGCTGAATCCTGGGTGTAAAGATAGCTTCCCTTTACAAAATACAGGGCACTGTTAAAAACCCACGCGCCGCGATCAGGATATGACGCCTCGGAAACAACAGCACCGCCCCATATTGTAAGGCCCGGAAATGGGTACAATGCGGCCTGTCCGGTGCCGTTAGGTGTCGATTCTGGGTACCAGTTGGACAGATTGGTAATTGATACTGCGCGAGATTGGGCTTGGTTAATGCCAGAGGCCACATTCATTGGTATTTTTTTGTAGCGCGAAGTCCTGGGCATTAGCGCCCCCGCATCGTGACATAACGAAGGTTACTTCGTTGAACTCCTGAAAATGACGGCTCAGGGCCGAATGCAGAGCTTTTGTAGATTGCGTTTGCTGATCCAATAGCCTTATCTAGTTTAAACTTCTCCCGGTCTGCCAGCTCTAGCTCTTTCGCGTACTCGTTGACGGCCCATAGGACGCCATATAGGAACACTTGCGGATAAGCCGTTAAAACAGCATTGGTCGGCGCCGCTTCAGTCAATTTAGTCGGTCTGGTGAAGTGCTCCATGACAAAGCTGTAGGCGAAATCTGGCTCAACGTCGAACTCAATTTCGGTCGTGATTTTGAACTGACGCGGGCGCCCGCTTAGGTCTCGGTTATCAATGGCATCAAGGCTGTATTCAACCGGCCAGCGCGTACCGTTAGTATCGGTGTAGCAGCCTTTGGGCACAGCTTCAAGAAAACGAGTAGGCAGCGCCAGGGTTCTATCACCAACAACCAGCGAAGCCGTATAAGTCGCAAGCATTTCACGTACACGAAGCGCGCGATAAATCTCAGCTTCGGCCATTTCAATCATGGTGTCGAAGTCTTGATCTATAACAGTGACGCGAGTAAATCGCTTTGCTGCGTCTCTAAGCTCGCTGTACGTGGCGGCGCTCATTCAGAAACTACCTTCTTGGGCGCTTTTTTCTTGCTGGTGTCGATTTCTACTGTTTCGACTTTTTTAGCCCCGAATACGCCCAAAATAACAAACCATGAAGGCTTGCCATTGGCGAATACAGAGCCGGGAATATCTGCTTCTTTGCCCTTGCGAACTATCTCGCCATGCTGTTGCGGGAAACCATCCTCAAGCGCGCGGATCTTCACGAAATCACTTGGCTCAATGTCGTATTGCTCGGAACCTTCGGTTATCAAATAACCCATAAAAACCCCTGTTTCAAAGGAAAAAAGGGGCCGAAGCCCCTATGTGTTAGCCTACCACAAGACCGCTATCAATGGCAGTCAATGGGCCGGTTAACATGTCTTTTAACAGACCGTAGTAACAGGACCACGTGACGGTAGGCGATGTGCCTGCTGACACAACAGAACCCTCGATGTAGCGCTCGTTTTCGTTTGGCAGAGCCAATACGATCTTGCGGCCAGCAGTCAAAAGGTTGCCGTTGATTGCGCCAGTTTCAGCCAGTACAGTCAAAGACGAAAAGCCGGTATTGTCATCGGTAACAAGGCGGAAATTATGAGTTTCGTCGCCGGTGGTAAAGTCGGCCGCAGTGTTGATCACAAACATAATGCCTTTCGGCTCACCTGGGCCTTGATCGTAATCGCCGCCAAAGTCTTTTGTGTTGGTGGTGCGGGTAGTGGTCGCAGTAGTAACTGCTTGTGACGTGCCCAGTACTTCTAAAGAGGATAACATAGCTTTTTCTCCTATTAGGACACAGTGGTTTCGTTGTTGACGATGGAATCAGTCACCATGATTTCATAGCCGCAAAGCTTAGGAACGATTTTGCCGCTAATGGTGTCCTGGGTGTACATGCCGTTTGACTTGTTATAAAGCTGGACTTGCAGCATTTCAAACACGCTGCGGTTCATCCAAATCTTAACATCTTGATACTGCGCCATTTGGGCAGATGGCAAGCGTGAAACAGCTTTGAACACAAGGTTAGGAATGTTGATAGTTGTCCCTGCGGTGTCCGCCATTAACACTGATTTGTCAATGTTGCAGATACGTACACAGGTGCGCCAGTCAGGGATTAGCAAGCCGCGATAGATGCAGAATTCCAAGAACTTCTGGAATGTTACCTCACCTGAACTGTTAGTTACCGGCGTCCATTCTGCGGAACCGGTGCGCTCAAAGCCCAATGATGGAGAGCCCATAGGGTAGATGAACTGCGCGCCGCCGTTACCACCAATACCGGTGATAAAGATTGACGTAGCATCGCCACCAGACACAGATCCGGCAGAAATCACGTTGTCAGCAATGTTACCGCTCAATGAGTTGTAGCGGTTAGCTAACCCACGAATTTGCAGAATGTCGGTGTTTGAGCCGTAGAACACGGCAGAAGAAACCGCGATATCTTGGGCCGCCATGTGCGCAATCATTTCTGACTTCACATAGGCATCGCCGTTGCCACCAAGCTCGTAAATCTCTTTGTCGATGTTGAGTACGCTTTTGAAGATTTTGATGCCTTCTTCGCGGTTAACAACTTCGGACTTAGTAGGTACGGCGCCTTGCCCGGCCAACACGTTTGAAACGGTAGGTAGCAACACGCGCTCAGGGTAGCGGTGAGAGGTAAGGTTGTTTGCTTCAGTGGTAGGGAGAGTTTGCAGAATCGCGGTATCTTGATTCAGCAACTCAACGAAAAAGCGCGCAAAATTCTTGCTGCGCGGGTCCATCCGATTAATTTTATCGGACAGCGTGGGCACTCGTGAAAGTACTGCCATGGTCTTTTACTCCGGGTTATTTAGTTTGCCAGCCAGCAGCAACGACATCGAATTCATCGCTTGCAGGCGCTTTTGCCTTAATTCCGGAGGTGTTTGGGAGCTTTTTAGGTGGTGCAGTTTTAGCGGCTTTTGCTTTTTCCACAAGCGCATCGTATTTCTTTGCCTTCTCGCGATCCCGTTTTGCCTGAATCGCTAAAAGAAACACTTTGCCGTCAGTCGTGGACTCTACGGGAATGCCGACCTCTTGAAATATTTCCGCAGCTTCGCCAAGCAACTCTTTGCGCTTCTTGGTATCGGCCCACTCTTGTGGGTATGCTGTGGATAAAATCTCTATTCCTTCGGCTATTTCCGATTCTCGTCGGGCCGTCTTGATGCTGGCAGATTTCTCCGCAATCTCATCAAGCAAAGCCTTTTGCCGCTTGTACTCTGGCAGGTCGTTTTCCATCAAGAACTCAAGGTGCTCTTTGGCCTTCTCGCTCTGCCCAAACACTTCTAATAGCTCGCCAAGCCTCTCGGCTTCGGCCTCAATTTTTTTCCGCTCGGTGTCGACTTCGGCTAGTCGGCTGTTGTGCTCATCCAGCAGCTTCTTTTGCTGCTTATCAAAGTTAAGGCCTTTCTGCGCGTAGTCTTTAAGCTCGTCGATATCAAGCTCAACGGTCTCGCCGTATGCCTTAATCGCGTACTTCTCCGCCTTAGCGTCGGTTGATTCCTCTTCGCCCTCTTCATCGTCTAGCGATAGCTCAAGCTCTTCGGTTTCGGTTGTCTCTGCCTCAGATTGGTCATCGGCGCCGGTTTCACGGTTAGTCGATTCGTCTTCATCTGTCAGATTGAGTGCATCAAAAAAAATGTCCGGGCCGGATTGACGGTGATCGGTCATGTGTAAGTCCTGTAGTTGCGTAACGTAATATTATTACATGTTGCAATAGGTGGCTCGCGGTGCTATAAAAGACAGAACGTTCTGAACGTCATCTTTAGCCAATCACTGGGGGAATAATGCAAAAACTAAGCATAGAAACACACGGCAACGCTATACGGTTCTACATAGATATGCTGGAGTCGGAAATAAAACGGTTAACGCAGCAAGTCGGCGACCTTAAAACTGTCAATAAAAACCTTAAGAAAAACCTTAAGGCCTACACTGCGTCAGAACACCTTCAACGAAACAAAGGGGAAAACAATGGCTAATCACACACCTGAGGCGATGACTGCGGCGCAGGCTCTTGATCACCTAGAGCGTATCAAGGCCGTTAATCCTCGCAAAATGGACGCCGTTTTGTCGGTTGAGGTATACGCTCCTGGCACTGTCGGTGGCAGTCCTACAGTGCCAGTCATTAGCGTTGATCTTGGGTTTGACTGGAGCGATGGCAAACTGATAATTCGCCCAGAAAAGCAGCTAACACAGCTCAGTCCTGAGCAGGTAGACGCGATTCTTGAAAGCGTGCGCAAAGGCAATTCCTGGCACGCCTATGAGCGCCACAAGCAGCACAAGGCGCGGGAGAAAGAGCTGTCCGATCAGCTCGCAGCCGTCACCGCCCAGCGGGATGAGCTGCTAGCGGCGCTGAAGCAATATGCTGACGATGAAAACTGGTGTTACGACACCTGCAACATTGGAAGTGGTGAAGCAAAAAAGGCCATTGCCAAGTGCGAGGGGCAAAACGATGGTTGATTTAGAGGATTTAAAAGATAAGGCTTCAGTTGCTACGCCAGGCCCTTGGTGCCACCAAGTCAAGGATGGCGCAATTTTTACTACCTGGGGCACACAGGGTGGCTGGATAGCTCTCACTAGAAAAGGCGATGATTGCGCCTATATCGCAGCCGCCAACCCGTCAGCAGTGCTTGAGCTGATTGATCGACTGGAAAAATCTGAGGCAGAGCGAGACGCGCTAAAGGATGAGATCGAGGCGGCGCGGAAGCAGGAGCCGTGCGGATGGCAGTGCACTATTGTCGGAGAGAATAACTGGTTTCAATGCTCAAAAGAAAATTATGAAACTGTTATGGCCGCGCCTAATGAATATCCTGGCTTTGAAGTGCGGGCGGTATACGCCAGCCCTGTACCGGCGCAGCAACCAGAAATATCCGAAGAAGAACTTTTGCGGCTCACGAAGATTGCTCAGCAAGACGGACTAGTTCGTGTACCGGCGCAGCGACCGGCGGAGGTAACGCCAGCAATGTTGCGGGCGGCTCAACTGCAATCCGAACTAGGCGCTATTGCCTGCAGCGAGATGGCTGGAGCTTACGGTCTGATTACAGAACTCTATGAAGGCATGCACAAGGCTTCACTAAAAGGCGGCGATAATGAGCGATAAAACCAAAACGATAACCGAAGTAATACCTTTTGAGGCGGAAATTCTAGCAAGCCTTGATAATGGGCTTAACGTAAGCCTATTGGCTGATTTAAAAAAAGCGCTTGCCGATATTCGATTAAAGCGGCCACCAAAAACAATCACCGCCAAAGAGTCAGCGCGCAGAGGCCAGCACTTCTGGGACGCCTTCAACGGCATGACGGTGAAGATAAACCACCAGCGCTTTCCTGACGGGATATTCGAACTCACCTACCGCAAGCGCCAGGCTTGTTTTAGTGATGAGCATTACTATAAGGGTAATTGTGAAAATGCTGGAGATTTAGACCGATGAATATTGAAGACTTGAAGTCCAAGGCGCTGGCTGCTACTCCAGGGCCGTGGTGCGCCCAGACTAAGGACCATGCTGTTTTTACTACCTGTGGCCAGCCCGACAACTGGATGGCTCTAGCCCGAAAAGATGAGGATTGCGAATTTATTGCTGCCGCAAACCCTGCTGCAATTCTGGAGCTTATTGCAGAGCTTGAAGCGGTTAAGTCCGAGCGTGACGAACTAAAAAATCTGCATGACGCTGAAATTGCGTTAGCTGAATCAAGGCAGGAGACTATATATTCATTACGCGCCCGCATCGAGACTGCTGAGAAGCAGGAGCCTGCTCAGTCCTGCATGGAGCACTCAAAAGAGGTTCCGTGCGAGCCAATGCAGCAATACGAAATCACCACTCCTGGCTAAAACAGCAAGACGATGAACTATCTGCAATTTGCGGATTTACAAATACTAAGCTCACTTTTTGCACAGAGGTGGATTCAGATGAATAAGCGCTTCGACTTCCTGCAAATGCTTAAGGATGGGCATAGAGAGTGCTCTGAATCTCAACATGACGGATTGACCAAAGAGTGGCGCGACTTCATCAACGCAATTTGCGAGTTTTACTATGAATAAATGGTTCTATCTATTCCACACAAACGGCATGACTGCGGAAGAACTTATTGATTCTTTAAATTACGGGACTGATTTCATTTTAAAACAACAAATGCGCCCGGTTTTGCTGAGAATTCCTGAGGCGCACAAAAAAACTATTGGACTATTTATATGGGAAGAAATGCGGTCTGTATGCGTGGATCCGAGTACATCTCCGCCTACAATGTTCGGCCTGCCAATTGAGCATCACCCAACCATGTTTGCAATTCTTGCGGAGGATTTATGACTTTATTTGCAGTATTTAAAAACGGGGCTTATAGGTCCGAATGCGGCGGCATCTTTTCGTCAGAAGAAAAGGCAAAAGAGGCAGCGTTGCATCTTGCCTCAAATGACCGGGACGATTATCACTCTTATAACGTGTGCGCTTTTGAATTAGATGAAATACTTCCGCAAGATCCTGTCACTAGCAAATGGACAGGCGGCGGGATATTAGAGCCTGATCCAATCTTTTCCTGCCGCAAACAAATCACGCCGACTTCTTAGCGTTCATCTTCTCAACTTCTTCCATTGCGTTACGAGCGGCGGCCTCTGCAGATTGTAGGGCCGCTTCTATTGCGATTACTCCTTGTAGCTGCGCCCAAATGGATTCACGTAGTTTGCGCTGATACCACTTTGAGCCAGCATATTGATCGTACAAAGATTTCTTCTTGGCAAGAAATGCCGCTGAGAAAATAGGATTCTCACGCAGAGCCCGAGCGTGTTCGCCCGCCTCAAGATCACGCTTGATTTGATTAAGGCGCTCTTTCTGACTATTGAACGGTAGATTCATTTTGCTTGAACTCGCTGTCTAGTTGTTTGCTTTCGGATGTTTCCATTTCGGTTAACTTCAGAGCGGTGTCGGTTGCCAGTTTATCGCGCTTAAATGCGTCATCCATCTGCGCTTTCATGGTGTCAACCTGGGCCTTCATCTGCTCGATCTGCATCAACGGTGTAGCGTCGGCAATCTGCTGCTGTAGCTGGGCCAATTGAGCCTTTAACTGCTCATTCTCGGCCAGGATGGTTTCTTCTTTGTTCTCCGGGTCGTTCAGGTAGTCGGAAACGTTACTCAGTCCGCCTGCGTGGGCCATTTTAACCAGCAAATTATACATCTTCTTAGCGTCAACAATGCCGGTGCCCTGGAGCTGTCCGAATGCCATAAACAAGGCGTTTAGTGTGTCCAGGGTTTTCTCATTGTCGCCGTAGCCAGTGCCGACGGTTACGCCGCAGTGATGGTCAATCATCCACTCGCCGGGGTTGATTTTCATTTCCTCGCCAAGCACCTTAATTTCTAAAGCCTTCAAGCGGTGGCGCTGGGCATAGTAAGCCATGCCCTCATAGAGGTCTTTAATCACTGTCTCGGCGATGTTGCGAACCAATAACTCAACCTTGGCCTGTGCAGAGTCATCAACGCCTTTAAACCGGGTCGCAGTCTCTTTGTAAAGGGTATCGGCTTTAAGGCCCTGGTTAGCCATTAGGGAGCCGGTTGCCTGGGATCTTTGGCTGTCTAGGTACTGAATAACTGTAAGCGCTTCTGTGGCTACTGGCTGAACCGGAACCGGGAACATCAGCATGGACGGGTCAATCGGCTGTGTTGGGTTGTACCGAATGATATTGCCGCCGCCCATCAGGTCATAAGCGTTAATGCCAGCCTCTTGTGATTGATTGACCAACGTGCGCCCACGGGTAAGCTGTGCCGTGTTATCCAACATTGCCCGGGTCATGTCGGTGATTGAATCCTGGTACGGAATAGCCCGCTCGCCACGGCTCATGCCAATAACGTTATCAGGTAACATCGTGGCAGAGCAGAACGCAAAGTTGATCGCCCTTGGATCGCCGTCTAGCTCTTCATTCTCAAGCAGCACATCGCCAAATATTAGAACTTTGCGGACTTCGATAATTCCGTCTCCGTCAAAATCGCAGCAAAAGAAGCCGTCGAAGCCCATAACGACCTCGCTTGCCCATTCGACATGCTCGGCTCGGTATGGGTTTATGCTGTAATCGGTGTTGTCAGCAGAGCGCGGTATTTTCTCAACGTCCTCTTTCTTGTATCCGCGGGCAACGAGCTCACCACGACGGATGAAAATGTCCTCGCCAATAATGCGCGCATCCTCTTTGCCTGTAGCGTCTTGTGATATGCGAAATCGCGAAGGGTGAACGCGGCGAATGTAGGGAATTGGGTCTTCTTTCTTGGTCAGCCGATACTTGACCTCATACAGGATCTCTCCGCCTTCCTGCATTTCGTCTTCATCGACTTTCTTCTCTACTATCTCTACATCGTCGTATTCTTTTCGGTATTGTTCATCAAGAAGTATTTCTGTCTCGGCAGTAATCCCGCAGTGCTCTTTAACGCGGACGGTTTTCTTCTCCTGCAGTCCATAGCGCAGGATAGAAATCTTGTGCATCTCCACGCCCATGAGCATGGATAGCATGGTGCGGTAATATCCTGGCGCGCTGGTGATTAGCTTCTCAACGTAGCGGGTTTTGTTGCTGGCCTCGCGCGCGTCCTCTTTGCTGTTCTCGTTGCAGGGTAGGAACTCAACAGCCTTGCCAGCGCCTAGAAATATCCGAACAAGCGTCGGCATGTCCGAGTCAACCAAATCGGCAACCTGTGAGCTGGTAAAAGTGGCAAAACCCTCTTTCTCGTCTCCCCTAGGTGCACATGCGTAATAATCATCAGCCACATCACAGTCAGCCGCAAGCTCAGACCGCAGCGTCTCAGAGCCAGCAATCGCCGACTTAAGGTAACTCTTGAAATCATCTTCGGTTAGCGCTGGCATAGTTCGGACTCGCATTAGTATTTAAATTGTCCCAAGCGCTTGATGCGTTGGTTATTGCCTTTTTAACTTCAATTACGCTTTCGGACATCATGACAGTGTCAGCTACGTTCGGTGATCCTATACCTATTCGCTTCATCATCGGCTTGTCCATTATTTGGAACTTGTCACCGGCATTATAAAGCCTTGGGATGCTGCATAGTTCGGATCGTAGAATCGCCAGATCGGTGCACTCGCTGCTAAAGCTGATTAGTGTATCAGGGTCGTGATAAACGCCCTTAGTAACTGCCTCGTGCGTCCTTATAACCCGCCACATCAATTCACTGTATTTCTGTGCCCTGCGGTTTGTATAGCACTCGTGATTCTTTTTTGATCCCTTAACGTTTTCTTCTGTGCGCTCTGCCAATGCTTCAGGGAATTCTACCTTTGCCCCGCCATTGAACCCAAATAGCGTCATGGTTTTACCGCCAAGAAGCATATCAATCTGCCCCTTCAGCCCTGTACCCATTCCGCCCAAGTCCCATATAAACGCATCAACGCCTAAATTGGCGGCCTTTTTAGCGGCCCAATTGGTGGCCGCCACAATATCCCCGGCATCAGTTGTAACCACATCCAAAATCACATTGCCGTGCCGGTGGCATATTGCCTTGTCGTCTCCGGTGTCAGATGGGTCATAGGCCAGTGTCTCGCGGCCAACTGGTTCAAAACCTAGCTTTAGGTGCGCATCAACGCATGAATCAAACCATGTCGGGTCAATGATGGCGTTCTCTACCGTGTCAGCGTAGGCGCCTTCCCAAACGTGTTCATACTTTGCCGTCGGCCACCGGCCCTTATTTGACAGCCTTAACCGGTTAGCCTCCTCACTGAACCAAGGATTGTGCCGCCAGTTAATCTCGCAGATTATGCAGTCTTCGTCTTCGTAATACCCGCCGCGCTTTAAATCCCGCTCTGCCCTCTTTAGGTACTCAACGGACATCGCGTCCTTAGAGCTTCCCCGGTTCATGGTTACCCATATTTCAGAGCCTGGAACGCGGAACGATGGGATTAGAATCTCTAGGGATTTTTCGCTAACGAACTGGCCCTCTTCAATCCACCCATACTTGATGTTATCAATGGACTTGATTGAGCCAACATTGCGCGCCAGGCCTTTTTGAATGATCTTCCCACCTCGAAGGCTTTCAATCTTCTTGTCGGTAATGGTGAAGCGATCATCAACGCCTAATTCTTTAATCTTGCGGCTCAGCAGTGAATGGGTGGAATCGCTAATAGAATTCAGATACTCCCTGGCCGATACAATGCTATGCCCATCATCGGCAAACTTTGTCATACAGCCAGCGGCGCACTCGGATTTCCCCGACCAGCGACCGCCGACCATAATCTTTACCTTCTTGGGCGTGGTGATTAACCTAACCGCCCGTTCTGGTGTTTCAAGCCTCATCAATTACCTTTGGTGCAACTGGCAAAATCTCCCAGGCTAAAGGTTCTCCCTTTGGCCCCTGGAGCGTGTTGGTGCTTTCGGCCTTGTCGCTGTACCCATGGTTGTGCAGTACTAGCTTGCTGATTGGGGCCGTAAAGTCACCTGTAAGCCCCTTATTTAGGGTGATTCTCTCCTGCATTGACAGCAATCGTGCCAACGTGTCAGAAAATGCTTCAAATTCATGGCGCCAAGTGTGAATTGTTTCCCTGCTAACACCCAAAAACAATGCTAGACCAGCAATGCTCGGGATCACATCGCCCTCCTTATCCCATACCGCAAGATAGCTCTCAGCCTTCTGCATCAGCTCTGGGGTTAGTAGTCTTGGACGGGCCATTGTTACGCTCCGGTCTGAGGATTGCTAAGCGCCCCAGAAACTATTGTCCCGTTGTTTTCTGAATTATTCTTTGCGTAAACGGTACTCCCGTTAGCTCTGTTTGCGCTCCACTCTTCCAGCTCTCCAGGGACTGGAACAGCCTTCCCATATGCGGCTTTGTAATTCTGCTCGGCCTCTGCAATCGTTAATTGTTTCGTATAAATACGAGCGAGCTTAAACTGCTGTCCGTATGCGTAATCGATGGATGATGCCCTTCTGCGCGCGCCTATTACTGTTCTATGCCCAGAACCGCCTTTTATCCCAGATGAAATAGTCCGCTTAATCTCTTTTACTGGCAGACCATCAACGAATAGAGTCCACCCGCCGTGACCATCATGCGTTAGAATTAAATGTGTCAACTTGCCAGAATCTAACAATACCCCGCTAAACGCTGGAAAGTTATCTAGCACCGGTGAGCTTGTCTGTGGCAGCTCCCATTTATTGAATGTTGCCCATGATATTGATACGCCATCCCAGTCGCCACCGCGCTGACCAGTACCCTCTGGCCTTGGGCAAAGAGCGGCCAAACCGAAAGAGCAATTCCCATCTGTTGCGTCAGCTCCAGAGCTTCTAAATATCAGTGGAATTTGTTTGTTAGCCTCGTCATTAACCCCGGCCCCGCCAGCAAACGGAGTTGTGCTTGGTGGGTAAATTGCGCCAAACCACTCTATAGTACATGCGCCATCAAACTTAAGTGAATCTGATGTTCCGCAATCAATATAACCACCGGTTTGCAGTTGTATAGACCTGGCAATTGTTGGCTCTAATAGATTTTTATATTGCAGTGTTGCTCTGTTTTTTCTGAATGCGAATACGGCGTATTTGGTTCCGCTGTTATTTAGCTGCGTGGTGTTAGGCAGGGCAAAGTCGCTGCTTCCCACGCTTGTAAGCCTTGATGTGAGAATGGATGCCGATGGGGCAACAGCTAGAACCTGATCTGCTGCTAAATTGCTAAACCATATGTGCGCATTCTGCCCGGTATTAGCCAAAGGTTGGATCAGTAAAAAATCAGGCTCGAACGGTATTGGAATTCTTTGCACTGCCCCGGTTCCCGTGTATATTCCGGCATAAGTATCTTTACCGCCGAACACTAAACCATTGCACCCCTCGCCCAAATTAGATGACCACTGATTAACAGTGGCATCCGAACTTAGCTTCAGCCTTCCACCTACAATTGCTGCGTTGCTATTCGCAATCCCAACAACTGAATATGATGAGCTTTCTGTGACAAAAACATATTGACCTTGCTGCGCAGAGTCACGCTTTATAATTGCTGATTTTGTCAGCATGTCATCGAAAATATTTACGTCGCGGCCATTTATTGCGTTTCCATGCCAACTTGCGCCCCTGAAAGATTTTGATCCGTTATCTTTATACGCGAAATAGTAATAAGTAATGGTGTTTGTATTCGCCTCAACAGCCGCGCCAACGCTGAATCCATTTGCGGTTATAGTGATGCCACCTCCAGTCGAGTCTGCGGCAATGAAGGAATCGCTGCGACGGTACCATGAGCCTCTGTGAACATATATGGCTTGCTGAGCCACCAGCCCCTTCACAATAACGAGATCCGGCTCAAATCCACATGAAACACTTACAGACGTACCGTTTCCAGTATATGTGCCAACTGCTGTTATTGATCGCTTTGCTGTGTCGTTAAAATCTTCCATGCTCTGAAATTCAACAAGCGAACCGTCTGGATTTTTAACGCCATATACTTTTTGACCGTCATCGCTATATAAAAAAACGCCGTTGCCTTGTCTCATAAAATCACCTAATAGGGTTTAAGGTTTGGGTATAAACCCGTGTTTTTCGGTACTGGCGCGATTATAGACTATGTTAGCGCGCCAAATTGTTCATTTATCGCTCATCTTTGAAATGAGGTCGTCTTTTTCTTTGCTGCCCCGGCTCGAGCCGAATTCAAACGAGTAAACATCCCTCCTCGCTGCGGCCAAAACCCGTGCGCAAAACATGATGGCGTTAGCCGCGCGCTCGGGCAATGTGGCGTCTTTGGCCACGAACCAAACACACAACACCAGGCCACCAACGGCCAGCAGGGCCAG
>JACCDR010085218.1_pt1 | contig 24249 bp, 26 predicted proteins | sample 7446431 | NCBI WGS metagenome assembly JACCDR01 (sample SAMN15323443, study PRJNA562643) | freshwater metagenome | isolation source: river surface water | place: USA:Blue River Watershed | collected 2017-08-17 | reverse complement strand
TCTGGTTTCATACTAAAACAGTATACCGCATTTTAGGGAAGTGTTCAGGAAGTGGCGCGTACTGTTAGAATGGTTGATGGACATGCCATGGAGGGCATTATGAAACGAGGACTACCGATAACGGTGACATCACTCAATACCTGGAGTGGTGTCGCGGTCAGCAACCGCGAAGCTACCATCGTCGATTACATTGTTGAGCTGGCACACACTCATGATATTGTCAGCCTGAACGAAGTTCACTACGCAGACGACATGGGTAAAGTGCCACGCTTTGGCCGTGCACCGGTGCAGAAAGATGAAATCGGTCCGTACCATCTCACCCTCGGCAACGAGGTGCGAGAAAAGCTGTTCCGAACCCACGACCTGTACTTCACCTCAAACTTCGACTGTTTTGCGTATCATGACCGAGCAGCTGCAGAATATCCGGTGAAGTTTGGCAACCTGCTCATCGTACGACGAAAACGGTTCGATGAGTTCTCGTTGCGTGACCAGTACTGCTATGGACAGGGTGAACTCAATACCGAAGTGCTGGTAAAGGGGATGGTCGTCAACGGCATACCTGCCTCTCGTTCGATGCAAGTGTGCTCAGTCACGTACGGACAACATCGGTTTCGATTGGTGTTCATGCATGGAATCTGGACACAACGAGGGAAAGTCGATTGTCCTGCCCGCGTGAGCCAGAATGCGCGCATCGGGCAGGGAGTCCTTGCTGCGACACGCAATACCGCCTACGAGACAGTCCCGACCATACTCATGGGTGACCTCAACTATACGTCACGCCTCGAGTGTTTCAAGGACCTGCTCCAGCACAAGGACGTCTTCAACGGTACCGCAGTGAACCTTAATGCGAAGGCTGGCATCAGAACCACCCGCACCAAGTTTTACACCCGCTCTGAACCGGAGGCCGACTTCACGCTCATGAGTGACTGGGCAGAGGGCTACGTCGACACCTACGAAGCACTCGACGCACCATCTGATCACATGCGTCTGAGGCTTGTCCTTGGAAAATAACACCACACCCGGCGCAACACGCGCGCCGGGTGCATTTTTTATAATGAAGCGTATACTTTTACTATATGGAACAGCACGAACGCCTCGCAGACTTTTTATTCGAGACCGGTACCATGCGTCGCCTGCCGCGCATGCACCGTCAGACGCTTCTCATTGACGACACCTCAGACACCATTGCCTCACACTCCTACCGAGTAGCGCTCATTGGGTGGCACCTCGCGAAGCTCGAAGAAGCAGACCCGTACAAGGTTGTCATGATGTGTCTTCTCCATGATATGGGCGAGATACGGAGTAACGACCACAACTGGGTACACAAGCGCTACGTAAAGATATACGAGGAAGAGATAACGAAGGACCAGCTCGGGAGCTTACCGTTTACTGATCTCTACACATTTGCGACTGAGTATATGGCCCGTGAGACAGTTGAGGCGAAGCTTGCTAAAGAAGCTGATATCCTCGACCAGATTCTCCTTCTCCGCGAATACGAATGGCAGGGTAGCCAGGAAGCAAAAAGTTGGCTAGAGACCAAGTCAAAGGATATCGCACGGTTACAAAGCGAAGGCGCCAAAGCCCTCGGTCACGCTCTCCTTGAGCGCTCGCCATCAGACTGGTGGCAAGACATATGGACGAACCAAAACCGCTAGGACGTGACTTTTTAGAAAAAAGAGGAGTATACTTGTAGTATATGGAAAACACACCACGCAATATCGTACTGCAGGTTGGTTCTTTACTCGCGCTTTATATTAGTATTTCGTTTTTTATTACCCTCTTGTTTGGGCTGATTAATCTCATGCACCCAGACGCAACAGATTCGTACTGGAATATTGAGAGCGCCGCTGATAGTGTCCGTCTTGGTATCGCCGTTCTTATTGTTTCACTGCCAACCTATCTCGTTCTCATGCGTCTTGTAAATTCGCATCGCCGAGAGACACAAACAACCACCTATCAACACCTCACTAAGTGGCTCATCTATCTCTCACTCCTTGTGGGCGGGCTTATACTGCTTGGTACCCTGGCTACTACCATCTATACCTTCCTCAATGGTGAAATCACCACGAGATTCATCTTGAAGGCTACCACAATTATTGGCGTAGTTGGTCTCGCGTTTCATTACTACCTCCTTGATGCCCGTGGCTACTGGGTGAAGAACGAACAGAAGTCGATTATGTACGGTATTGGTATTGGTCTCGCTGTGTTCACTGCGGTTGCGTTTGGTTTCCAGTATATTGAGACACCAGCCGTCGTCCGTGAGATGAAGCTTGATGAACAGCAGGTGAATGACCTCCGTAACATCCAGTGGCAACTCGAAAGTTACCTCACCACAAGTAGCACGACACCAACCACACTTGATGAGGCGTATGGAGACCTCGGTCCGGCACTAACAGCACCCGAAGGACGTGACGCCTACAGCTATGAAGTCACCGCAACTGGTTTCAAACTCTGCGCTACGTTTGCACGCGACAATAGTAACGAGTACGCCACTGGCTTCAGTGACCCAGCTCTTCGTATCAAGAACAGCGAGAACTGGAACTACAAAGCCGGCCGCTACTGTTTTGACAGAGTTGTGAAGTAGTTAGTTACCCTTACACTTTACATGGTGCCGTCATTTGCATTCATGCAGACGGCACTTTGTAAATTACAACTAGTTGTACGACATCTGCGCGATTGGCAAACGGACGATGAACGTCGTACCTTGATTCTCAACTGATTGCACCTCAATGGTGCCACCAAGTTGCTCAACCGACTCCTTCACAATATAGAGACCAAGACCGGTACCCTCAGCACGATGTTGCATCGCGTTGCTCGCGCGGAAGAATTTGCTGAAGAGGCGAGGAAGCTGGTCAGCTGGGATACCGATACCACTATCAGCGACAACAAAGATGAGCGTATCACCCTCTACCTGGTACCCAAACGAGATCTGATCGCCTGGACGGACGTACTTCACCGCGTTTGAGAGGAGATTACTCGTAATGATATGGAATAGGCGACTATCTGCTGTATACGTAAAAGGTGCCGGGTTGTACGGTGTCGTAAGAACGATATTCTTTTCTTTAATCTGTCCTTCAAATTCCTCGACAATGGTCGGGAGATAGGTCGAAAGCTCAATCGCTTCAGGTGTTGACGCAAAGGTACCAGTCTCAAGCTTCGAGACGCTGAGGAAATCATTAATGAGTGCGAGCATTCGCGTCACATTGCGGGCCACCTTCATGAGGTAGACACCTTGCTTCTCTGTCGCCACCCCACGGAGCGAGCGCTCAAGCAGCTCCACATTCCAGCGGATGGCAGCGACCGGGGTGCGGAGCTGGTGGGTTGCGAGCGCCACGAATTCACTCTTCGCCTTATCGACCACCTTGTGCTGCGTGATATCAACGAGCGATACCATGCGTTGGTCAAAGGTCTGATTCACAAAGTACGAGAGGGAAACCCAACGCTCTTCGTCGTTGTAGGTGCGAATGACCATCTCTGTATCCATAAAGGCGGTATTACTCTCAAACTTACCTATTGCAACCGAGTAGTGCACGTCGTCCTCATGAGTGAGACGGTCAAAGACGGTTTTGCCGATGAGTTCTTGCTGCGGGACACCAAGGAGACGGGCTGAGGCTTGGTTGCAGGTAGTAATCACACCCCGTCTATCAAGTGTCAAATACGGGACCGGGCTTTGATTATAGAGCGTGGCATAGAGCTCACGAGAATTAAGGAGCTGGTTCTTATGCCACTCCACCTGTGCATCATCAGCCGAGCCAATGAGGAGCACTGCCGCCGTGAGGGTGAAGAGTACCGTCAGTGAGAGTATATGAGGGAGGTAGAGCGGGAAGAGTAAGTTGGCGACAAAGTATACTGCCGAAAACACGAGAAAGAGCACAACAATAATGGCGACCATCCGCAGCGCGCGCCAGAGGCCAAAGCCAACTTGAATGTGCATACCTTCATATCATAACAGGCCGAGGTGGGGACAGGCCACATAGGCCTGTGGTAGAATCATCGTATGGAAAAGCATATCCTCATTGTCGAAGACGAAATCGACTTGCGTGAAGCGATGGCCGAAGCCCTCCAAGAAGAAGGGTACCGGGTGTCTATGGCCGAGAATGGCCAAGTCGGGCTTGAGATTGCCCTTCGTGACCATCCTGATCTGATTCTCCTTGATCTCATGATGCCTATCATGGATGGACAGACCATGTTTAGTAAACTTCGTGAGGACCCATGGGGAAGAGAAGCCAATGTAGTTATTCTCACCGCTATGGATGATGTCAAAAACATTGGCCTCGCACATGAAGCGAAGCCACTTGATTACTTCATTAAGGCTCACCACAGTCTCGATGATCTCATCAAGCAGATTAGACTCCTCCTCTATACTGCCCCCTAGACATATAATTGAGACAGCGCTAGACTGGCGCAGGAATCCTCAGTCAAGCACAGGAAACACAGATGGAACAAGATCAGCTCGAAAAACTACTTTCAAGACTTTTCGTTAAATTTGTTGCGTTGGTGAGTTTGATTTACTTTGTACAGGTTACGATTCTGTACGAGTACTATCACCGGATCTACTATCTGTTAACATCAGTCGCTGTTGCATGCACACTATTTGCCGCATACGGCGGTGCGATTGGACTCAAATACCAAAACAAAGAGCTGCAAGAAGAGATGGACATATTTGCGGTTCGTGTAGCACAAATATTCATTTTATCTGTACTTGCAGTATTTGCTCTTTATCAACTGAAACGGTACTGAAAAAAGCAAATGCTCATTTGCTGGGAAAGGCGTCCCCAAGGACGCCTTTCCCTCTATACTGCCCCCTAGACAAAACCATACTTAGAGTAGTATGGTTTTTGCTAGATACGTTCTCACGCCTACAAGGGAGGGTTCTCACATGAAGGACTGGCAGTACCACGTGCTTAGTATAAGCATCGGTGCCTCGATTCTGGTATTGCCGCTTTTCTATCCATTCCTGCTCGACGTCTACAGTTTTTTGTTTTTGACCTTTGCAATCGCGACGTTCAAATACGCTATTACCAGGGTTACCTACAACATCATCGATAAAATAAGTGGGAGTAAACGATGAAAGCACTACGAAGCTGGGGTGAGCGTGATGTGACCGAAGAAAGTTTTCTCATGTGTATCGCAGCGATTTCTTTTGGTCTCGCTGTCATTACCTTTGCGTACACACGCTTCGGAATCATGGGTATTGGGGTACTGACGATGATTGTGATTACGGTCTGTATAATCGTCGTATTCATCATCTACACAATACTCTACGCTGTCGACGACGACTTTGATTATGATGAGTCCTTCGATGGAATGGTAGAAATGATTTGCAAGGGTTTCACTGGCATTTCGGTCACTATCTTCGCCATCTACCAACTCACCCAACATGCGAGCAAGGATGAGCTCATGGTCCTCGGACTCATGGTCGGTCTCTATCTCCTTGGAAGCCTCAAGAGCTGGGGCGTGATGTGGTTCTACCATCGTGTCAACAGGCTGTTTAAAGTCAACGCCTGAAGAAACCAAGACGAGCGCCCCTGGCGCTCGTTTTCTTTTTACATTTTGATAAATCGTGGCATACTAACAAATACCGTTACAAGATAAGTGAGGTAGGACTATGCATAAAAAATTCGACTCAGGGCTGATTGAACAAAAGTGGCAACAAACATGGGACGAAGCCAAGCTCTATGAAGTTGGCGATCGTGACCCAAGCAAAGAAAAAGCCTACCTCCTCGTCGAATGGCCCTACCCATCAGGCAACCTCCATATTGGTCACTGGTACGCCTTTGCCGTACCAGATATCTACGCTCGCTTTAAGCGCATGCAGGGCACACAGGTCCTTTTTCCAATGGGCTTTGATGCCTTTGGTCTGCCGGCTGAAAACGCCGCGATCAAGCGGAAGCTCGACCCAAAAGTCTGGACCTACGACAACATGGCGTACATGCGTCACCAGCTCAAAAGCATGGGCAACATGTTTGCCTGGGACAAGACGACTTCAAGTACCGACCCCGAGTACTACGCCTGGACACAACAGATGTTCACTGAGTTCTTTAAGCATGGTATCGCGTACCGAGGTAAGGGAGTAGTCAATTGGTGCCCGGGGTGTAACACCGTGATTGCCAACGAGCAGGTATTGCCAGACGGCACCTGCGAGCGCTCAGGAGACATGATTGAAAAGCGGGAGATGCCCCAATGGATGCTGAAGATTACCAAATACGCCGATAGACTCATCGATGACCTCGAGACCGTCAATTGGCCAGAGCACATCAAAGAGGCACAGCGTCAGTGGATTGGTCGCAGTCGTGGTGCCGAGATAGACTTTACCCTCACCACTGGCGAGACCGTTACTGTCTTTACGACACGGCCAGACACCCTCTATGGGGTGACGTACCTCGTTCTCGCACCAGAGCACCCACTCCTCCAGTCCGCAGAAGTACGAGGCAAGACCTTGAACTTGAGTGAGGTCGATGCCTATATCGTCAAGGCAAAGCAGAAAGACGAGCAAGACCGTCTCGATGCCACCAAGGAGAAGACCGGAGTGAAGCTCGAGGGCATTACCGCGACTAATCCGGTTAATGGCGAGAGCATTCCAGTCTTTGTCGCTGACTATGTGCTCGGTGGCTACGGCACTGGTGCCATTATGGCAGTACCAGCGCATGATGAGCGCGATGGAGAGTTTGCCATAAAATTCAACTTACCAGTCAAACCTGTTATTGCAACCCATTATATCAAAAGTGAGCAAATTGAGAGGGTCCGACACGGTGTATATGGATTAATCAAAATTGACGGGAAGTATCTCGTACAACACTTCACCAAAGATGACTTTTACTGGTTACCCGGTGGCGGACTTGATACGGACGAGACACACGAAAATGGACTACTTCGTGAGCTAAATGAAGAGACTCACTACGCAGACTTTTTAATTAAAGAAAAAGTTTCTGTCGGTGTTATTGATACAAAATCAAAAGAAGGAAAATCACTTCGCAACATTAGTCATGTCTATAAAGTAGAGATTGCATCAAATAACACGTCACCAAGCGCGATGACTGCAGACGAACTAGAAGACGGTATCGAACTATTATTACTCTCAAGAGAAGAAATTGAGAAACTCACCTCTTCATTTGAACCTGAACGAATTGAATTTATAAAAGAGGCAATCCATATTGCAGAAGGTGAACCCAAAACATCAACCGGTGTACTTGTGGCCTCCGGTGAATTTGACGGACTTGATAGCGAGAGTGCGAAAGAGCAGATTGTCGCCAAGGTCGGTGGTCGCATGACCTCGACCTACCGCCTCCGTGACTGGTCAATTGGGCGCCAGCGATACTGGGGTGTGCCAATCCCAATTGTCTATAGCCCCGAGGGTGAAGCCCACCCGGTTCCAAAGGAGCATCTTCCGTGGCTCTTGCCAGAAGACGTCGACCCGACCCCAACCGGTGTCGCCCCACTCGCGAAGAGTGAAGAGCTCAAGCGTCGGACCGAAGCCATCTTTGGCCCCGGCTGGACACCAGAGGTCGAAACGATGGACACTTTCGTCGACTCATCATGGTACTTCCTCCGCTATCTCGACAACCATAATGAGAATGCACTCGCGAGTCTCGAACGTCAAAAGGAATGGATGCCTATTGATGTGTATTTTGGTGGAGCCGAGCACACTACCATGCACCTCCTTTACTCACGCTTCTGGCAGAAGGCACTCTATGACCTAGGTCTCGTGACTGAGAGTGAACCCTATCATCGTCGCGTGAATCGTGGCCTTATCCTCGGCCCAGACGGCAACAAGATGAGCAAGAGTAAAGGCAATGTTGTAGACCCTGACGAGCAGGTGAAGTTCGTCGGCGCCGATACAGTAAAGATGTACCTCGCCTTTATGGGCCCCTATGAGGGGAACAACTACCCCTGGGATATGGGCGGGATTGCTGGTGTCCGACGTTTCCTCGAGCGCGTCTACGGTCTCACCGACCATATTAGTGACACAGAAGGGGAGGAAGTAACCCGTCAACTTCACAAGACCATCATCAAAGTGAGTGCAGACATTGCTGAGTTTAAGTTCAACACCGCCATCAGTGCCATGATGATATTCGTGAACCTCGCCGAGAAGTCGACCCTCACCAGAGCATCATACGAGACCTTCCTCCGTATCCTCGCTCCATTTGCCCCTCACCTCACCGAGGAGATCTGGCATGAGCTTGGACACACCACGAGTATCCACCTTGAGGCCTATCCAGTGGCAGACGAAGCCCTCGCTCGTGATACAAGTGTCGAGATCGGGGTCCAGGTAAACGGTAAGATGCGCGGCAGTATTACAGTGAGCCCAGAGGCAGGGGAGAGTGAGGCACTTGATGCGGCAAGAGCAGTCCCAACCATCGCCACCAAGCTCGCGGAAGGGGAGATAAAAAAGGTGATTTATATCCCTGGCAAAATCCTTAATATTATTGTCGGATAAGTGCGCCCATGCCATTTGACGTTTGTCAAATGGCATGCTATAACATGGGCACTACTGAGGAGGTAGCACTAAATTATTCTTATTTTGAGCGGAATTATGATTACTTTTAAACCAAAACAGGTCACGAAGAAGCTATTGTCAGCGCTCCCAGAGCGCGCTCGCGACGTCCTCGAGAAACGCTATGGCCTCGGCAACGACGGCGAGACCTATACCCTTGAGTCTATCGGCCAGACCTACGGTATCACCCGTGAGCGTGTCCGTCAGATTGAGAACTACGGGATCAGCTCAATCCAAAAATCAAGTGCGTACAGTGAGCATGCCGAGCTTCTCGCAGAGCTCCAGGAGGCCATCAAGATGCTCGGTGGCGGTGTCGTCGCTGAAAACGTCCTCCTCGACTCACTCACCAAAGACGAGTCAACCCGCAACCACCTCTACTTCCTCCTCGTTGTTGGAGACACCTTCTACAAAGGCAAAGAGAATCCGCTCTACCACCACCGTTGGTTCACTGAGAAGAAGATTGCTGAGGCAGTCGAACGTGCGCTCAAAAACGTTCATGGCACCCTCAATCGTGACGACCTCGTGTCTGAGACCGAGATCCTCAACCGCTTCCGTAACGAGCTCATCGAAATCGCGCACGAGCACGATGACGAGACCTTGAAGCGCTGGCTCCTCATCTCAAAGCAGATTGCTCGCAACCCGCTCGGCGACTGGGGCCCAGCTGATAGTCCTAATGTCCGCGTAAAGGGTATCCGTGACTACGCCTACCTCGCGGTCAAGCGCCATGGTTCACCGATGCACTTTAAGGAAGTAGCGCAGGCGATTGAGCAGCTCTTCAGTCACAAGGCTCATGTCGCGACGACTCACAACGAGCTCATCAAGGACGAACGCTTCGTCCTCGTCGGACGCGGTCTCTACGCCCTCACTGAGTGGGGCTACACCGCTGGTGTGGTAAAGGAAGTACTCCGCCAAATCCTTGAAAACGATGGTCCACTCACTCGTGAAGAAATCATCGACAAGGTACGCAAGGAGCGTTACGTCAAGGACAATACGATTATCGTGAACCTCCAAGACACCAACCTCTTCAAGCGCCTCTCAAGCGGGCAGTACACCCTCGCTGATTAATCCTCAAAACCGGGTTCGGGCATACGCTCCGAACCCGGTTTTGGTGTACAATATCCTTATCTATGTCTGATTTATTCAAAGCGATGTTTGGCTTTTTGGCCGCACCGGTTCTCGTTATCATCGGCCTTATTGTAATGCGGTACACCTTTTCGATTATGGGTATCGATCCAGAACCAGTTATCTCGCTCGTCATCGCGACCACGCCAATCTGGCTACCATTCCTCCTCTTTTGGCTCCTCTATGAAAAGTGGATGGAGTTTGTTCACCTTAAGTTCGCCATGCAACAGGGCCGTACGACACTTCGTATCAAGCTCCCGCAGGAAGTCTTCAAGTCACCCGAAGCGATGGAAAATGTGCTAGCACAGGTCCACAACGTCCAATCACCGGACAACCTCTGGCAGACGTATATCGATGGAAAGCACCCACTCATCATGTCTCTTGAGATCGTCTCAATTGGCGGTGATGTCCGTCTCTACATCAACTGTCCAACCAAGAAGGTGAAGAATGCTGTTGAATCACAACTCTACGCTCAGTACCCAGGTGTCGAGGTAGTTGAGGAACCGATTGATTACACCGCTGAGATTGTGCCTGACCACAGTAAGTACGACATGTTCGCCCTCCATATGCGCCAAAAGGGTGATGAAGAATTCCCAATCCGCACCTACATCGACATGGGCCTTGATAAACTTCCGAAGGAGGAATTCAAGCTCGATCCAATGGCACCAATGATTGAGCATATTGGTAGTATTAAGCCGCATGAGCGCATCTGGGTGCAGTTCCTCTGTATTCCACACGCCAAGAAAAACTTCAAAACTGGCTACATGCATGAGACCAAGACCTGGGAAGGTCGTGTCCAGGCTAAGATTGATGAGATGATGGGCCGCAACAAAGACAAAACTGGCCCGGCTGAACTCGAAAACCAACCACGCCTCACTCCCGGTGAGCGGAGTGTCATTGAGGCAATGGAGCGCAATGTCGGTAAGTACGCGTATGAGGTTGGTATCCGCTGGGTCTACATCACGAAGAAGGGGACGTTTGATGGTAATGTCGTCTCACCACTCATTCGCTCGTTTGCCGCGTACGACCTCATCGGCCGCAATCAGATTGGTGTTGCGTGGCGTACCGACTACGACTACAACTGGTTCTCAGACTGGTCTGGCAAGAAGAAGCTCAAGCTCAAGAAGAAAGAAGTTATCAATTACAAGAAGCGCGAGCCTCTCCATGGCACTGCGATTAACCCAAGTATGACCTTCCAAATTATGTCGGTCGAGGAGCTTGCGACCGTCTTCCATATCCCAAGTAGTACTGTCATGACCCCAGGCCTCAGTCGCATCCCATCAACCCGTAAGGAAGCGCCACCAAATCTACCAATTGGTGACTTTAACAATGCCAAGTAGTGTATGGAAGCAGCCCCATCACCGTTTGCGGTAGTGCCGCCACGACGCGCACTCAAGTATCTCCTTGTTGGACTTACGCTCGCACTGATCGGCCTCATTATCGCGAGCTTCCTCGCTATCAAGCTCAATACACCACCTGATAATTTCCCCGTTGCGACGCCAATCACGATTGAACCCGGCTCAAGTATCGCTGAGATAGTCGAGGTATTTAAGCGTAACAACATTGTCGCTTCAGAGCTCCTCCTCTATATTGTCCTCCTCACCCAGTACACGCCGAGTGATATCAAAGCAAGTACCTACGTCTTTGATAAGCCGTATGACACCTTCACTATCGCGAAGAAGCTCGCCTCGGGTGATTTCTCAAGCAATCTTGTCCGCCTCACTCACCGTGAAGGAGAGCCGGTGCGTGAGCTCGCCATTGCCGTGAACGAAGCTATTCCTACAATAAGCGTCGAGGAATTCACTGCTGCGGCCCTGCCAGAAGAGGGGTATCTCTTCCCAGAGACGTACTTCATCCCACCACACTATACGAGCGAAGACATCATCAAAACGCTCAAGCAAAAGCATGAGGATTTCATGATGACCCGTCGCCAAGCCATTGCTGGAGGCAATCTCTCTGAACGCGACATCATCATCCTCGCCTCCATCGTTGAGCGCGAAGCTAACTCCGAAGAGTCGATGGGTATGGTCGCTGGCATACTCCGCAATCGACTCGACCTTGAAATGCCACTCCAGGCCGACGCCTCAATTGAATACGATCTCGATAAGCCACTTTCTGAGTTGACACCTGATGATTTGAAGAAGGACTCACCATACAACACCTACCTCAACCGCGGACTCCCACCAACACCAATTGGTAACCCTGGTGCCATGGCAATAAATGCGGTCATTGACCCCACCCCAAGTGATTATCTCTTCTATATCACGGGAGATGACGGCACCTTCTACTACGCTACCACCTACGAAGACCATAAGCGTAATATCGCTCGCTACCTCAGATAGAGACACTCCTTGCAATTCATTTGCTCATAGTCATCAAGTCGGCTGAAGTTACTGTTCGGTGAGAGCTAATTATCACTATTCGGGTAACAATGAGATAGCACCACTAATGCTGTTGCGAGCGGATGAAATTTCCTGTATTTGATCCTCAGTTAAAGGAAATGAAAGACTATTATTACAATGAAGTTCATTAATCTTTTTTAGCGTGGTGTAATACACGATACCGGTAGGAGTACTCAGTCCCCACGGGGTTAGTATGTCATCTTTGTAGTTTTGTTGTAGCAACTCAACCGCGAGCTTGGTCTGACTATCAAATACACCGTTCACGATTAAAGATTGTGAGATTGTGGTATTGAGGAATGTTTGGAGTCGTTCTACCTCATAGGTATCGTTGTCCCTACCTAACCCTAAGTAAGAATTGAGATACGGTGAACAACTAGTGCTCGTTGTCGCAACACCAAGTACTTGCGGAGTAGGTGAGGCGACAGTAAGGGGAACGGTGGCTACCATCGAATCATACGGTGCCATATGCTTGACTACACGATTCTTATGATATCCCAGCACTTGCGCGCGATTGAGATAGGTGCCGTGTGACGAGTCTGCTCCAAACTGTTCGCTATACGTGATTGTTACCGTCTCATTAGTATCAATTGTATCTAAGTTCCACTGACGATCTTCTCGCACCATGCCATTAGGCCCAGACAATGAGTCGTACAACATTGCGCCAAAGACCGGTCCGCCAGTATTGGTGACCGCCACGGTGTAGTTAACTGTCTCGCCAGGACCAATCATCGCCCGGTCGGCAGTTTTTGTGATAATAAGATTGCCAGGTGGACGAATATCAGATTTACGACCTGAACCACGTGCACCTCGTCTAAAATACTGAGCCAGCACAGTCACAATCTCAGTGTTATTATCGAGGTTTTCATCTGGTTCAGAGGCAGTTACCGCTGCTGTAAAGTCAATTGGTGCAGAACCGGTGAGATTGGTCACCACCTTGGCGGTAATGGTTTTTTCAATGGTCTTTCCCGGTGCTAGTGAACCTAGGGAAAGGTTATTGAGTGGGGAAGAAAGAACCATGAGATCACTATTGAGATTCCCGCTCAACCGTACATTATTCGCGGTAACATCACCCAAGTTACTGACGGTCATTGTATAGGTAACCTCTTGACCTGGTCGTGTTAGTCCATTTTCAGCATTCGCTGTTATACCTATCCAAAGGTCTGGCTTACCAAATGAGATGTTTCCATTCCAATTACCTAATATATCAAAGATTAACAATGACCAGTTGCGACCGAGGATGTTCGTATTCGCGATGTTTGTTACATTAGCCGCAGCGTAGGCATCACCGGTTTCGGTAGAAACAAGACCAGTTCCATTACTCGTATTACCGCCGGTACTCGCAGACACAGATATTGTGTTATTGATATTCGCGTTGTTATCGATAGTAGCACTCAGAGACGGAGTCGACATCACCGTATTACCTATAAGCGGTTTGTTTGTAATTGAAATTCCATTCACGGTACGCTCCCAAGTCATACCATCGGGTAATCCAAATATCTCACCATGCCAATCACCAGAAACTCGAAAGAGCAGGGTAAACGAGTCATCATTCACCACATTAGTGTTAACTTGGTTATACAAGTTTGTATACGCTACGGCGTTACCAGTGTGCACCACGCTATTCTCACCGCTCGATATATTATTGCCAGTCTCAGACCCAACCACTATCGAGTTATCGAGATTAGCTTGATTCGTAATCGCTATAAGAGGTGGAGTCGCCTCAGCGCGGACCGAACTAAACAATCTTTCCAATAGATGCTTCCCTGGCAAAACCACATCACCGAGTAAATCACCAAAATTTGTGAAGGTGAGCAACATGTAGTTTGAGTCGACAATATTCGTATTTGCAATATTGGTAACATTCGCTACCGCGTAGGCATTGCCGGTAACAACCGTAGTCGTACCACCATATAACGTATTATTTCCAGTCTGAGCAGAAACGATAAGGCTGTTTTCGGTGGTCGCATTGTTGTTCATAGTGTACCCAAGCGGAGTAGCATCACATCCGGTATCAGCACATAACTGAGAGGGAGCATCAGCACCAAAGATATCAAACAAATCTCGCACATCTGCACCGTGATTACCAAATATCTGATTGAGAAATACGATAAACCCCAGTGAGTTAACAATGTTTGTGTTCGTCAGATTTACTACATTCGCATAGGCATAGGCGTCTCCGGTCACTATCTGTGTCGTCCCTGAACTGCTCGCAAGATTACTGCCTGTACTGGCATCAACGACAGCACTCGTGCTCGCCAGAGAGTCATGTTCTAGGTACACCATAACGTCTTCAGTACTTGATGACGAAGCAAACGCTCCTCGGTCGCTGGTAGATGAACTAAGCACATCTTCTGATTCAAGAATAGGTTCATCAGTAGATGTTGCTGGTTGGGTGGTGACCACCTCAGCGATCGCTTCAATCAAAGAGAGCTCCGCTGCGGCAGTTGCAGAACCAGTTTCAATGCTAGTATCAGACACACCCTGCGGGTCAGTCTGAGCTGATACCGGGCGCACCAATGTGTATGACGATGATATGAGTACGACCGCGAGTATGAGGACGCCAGAGATGGCTTTAACTTTAATTCTTGATCCGTATTTAGATAATGCTTTGTACATACATGGTAAGGTATTTAATGAGAGTCTCCATCAGCTTTATTTTTAATTGCTCCAAACTGGTGGTGGATACACTGCGATCATATACAGGGGGTTTTTCGCTCGTCAGTGATTGACTACTACTCGTAGCAAATTTGACAACGCCATTTTCAATAAGTACCTCATGGGTAATGGCACCCGACCCTGATGCGCTGTAGGTGTATGTCGACGTCTCGTCGTTGATAATGTTGATAGTTGATATATCGACCGTTGCTGCACCCTCAACGGTTTGTCCGGTAATTAACGGGGCTGCTTGTACTACTCGTATTTGGAATTGACCAAATGTGATTGCGGCAACCATAATCACCAAACCATATCCGGTTAGGCATCTGCGATGCATCGATGTTTTGATAGAATGTTTCATATCCTTTTGGCTGAGTATTCGAATAAGTATCAAGTACTCAGCAAAAGGAGCAAAAGCTCCTTTTGCGCGAGTAACTACTATCGCACTCTGATACGAGTACTGTTGATGAGATTAGTAATGATTGAGCGCGCTGTTGATTGTCCAGTCAACACCGTTCCGCCATCAGTACCATTACCACCAGTACCACCGGTACCAGTCGTTACACCATCAACCTCCTGTTCACCAGTATGGCTATTCTGGTTGTTGTCATTACTGAGTGTTGACGGCATCATGCTATGACCACCTGAGGTAATGGCACCGCCATTTCCACCCGTGCCAGCGTAACTACCGTCGGCAGTATTGTCACCAGTATTTGCCCCTGAAAGGACACGATTAGCGACAAAGGCATTGTCCTTTGTACGAATACGGAGACGACCGATGGCATTTTCACAACCACAGTCACTCATGCGGATGATACTGCTATTAGCGGTATTTGAGATAGTTGCTTCGGCAAGTGCATTACCAGTCTGCACCGCTCCACCGAGTCCAGCATTTCCGCCAGTACCACCATTACCAGTTGTTGAATCCTCAACATCCTGTTCGCCATGAGCACTCTCGATTGATCCACCATTACCACCACCGCCCGCATAACTACCGGCGGCTGTGTTACCGCCAGTGTTTGCAATAGTTTCAACTTCGTTCATAACCATGGCACTGTTATGAAGCGAAATGTTGAGGTGTGATGACGTCTCACTTTCTGGTACAGGACAGTTTTCGTCATAGTTTGCTGTCAGTGCATCCACATCAAAACCATCTGAGGTATTGGTGTGGAGCGCACCGTCTGTCGTATCTACCAGACGAACGTACTGGTAACACTCAGAGACTGTAAATGAGGTTGATTCATCACCAGCCCCACCGTCATTAGTCGCTTCACCAACATAGGTCCAAGGTCCTGCTGGATTGGTGCCGACATACACATCAGCGGTTTCTAGCGGGTACGAGCCACTCGTCACCTCCTGGACCGTCAGGAGCAAGTTACCACTCATATTCTGAGCAAAACCAAGAATGAGTGAACCTCCGTATCCAAGCGATACAAACTGGCTATCAGGAGCACCCAATGCCTGAGCAGGATTAGATCGAGCAATATCGACCGTGGCTCCACTTTTTTGTAATCCTTGGGTAAACCCTTCGTTTGTTGATGCGTTATCAGAGGCCGCAAAAGCCATTGCTGCACTCATGACAAATAATGTCAGTATCAATACAAACGGCAGAGTAAAGTTAAATAATATATACTTTATAGAGTTCATACTTTTTTATGATTATTTTTTAATGGTGAGTGAACCCTCCGGTAAGGCCTTCTCATACTGATTGTGACAAGACCTTACGTAAGAGAAGAAAATTTCTTAATCTTCACCACCTCCATCAGCAAAAGTGACCCATCACCACCCTCAACACTCATCTCTCCGTTGCAATCTGATTATCAGTTCAATCAGATAATCAGCAATGCAAAATTTTTAATTTTAATTCTGCGCCACGAATAAGCTTTAAAATAATGGATTAGGAAGAACAGCCACGACAACAAAATAGTTGTCGTGAGATTTGCTATGAAAATAGGTGATGCATAAAATCGCACTACGAGTGCACACATCTCATGTAGTAAAAACAAGCCTTCAGTTCAATACCTTCAATACAGGTTCATCACACAAACAAAGCCTAAGAATATAGGTATTCTATTGACAGAGGTAGTTATTTTATTATGTAATTTTGACTATTCCATAATTCGGAGTATGGTTATATCAGATTAAGGTTTAATCGTAGTGTTAGTTTTTTGTATGCAATACCAGAAAATCATCGAACAGCTGGGATATTCAAAAAATGAAGCCAAGGTGTATCTAGCAGCACTGAGTCTTGGTGAGGCTCACATTTCAGATATTGCCATAGCCGTGAACATGCCCCGATCGACCGCACAAACAGTCGTTGATAAATTACACAAAGACGGCCTCATGAACTTCTATGTCATGCGTCGGTACAAGTATTGGGTAGCAGAGAATCCAAGCAAACTACTGGATAACTTAAGAAAACGTGAAGATGTCCTTGCGCATGCCTTACCTGATTTATCTGCGCTTCGTCTAGAAAGTAGAAAACCAAAAATATTAGAGGATGAATTCTATAAAGAAAGTTTGCATTTAATAAAGTCATACACCGAAGCCTCACACCAACCCACGCTCGTAACGAACAGCGACGTTGAAATCATTTATGTTAATCATGCCTGGGAACATGAGTATGGGTACACACTCAAAGAAATAGCAGGGGAGAATCCAAGAATTTTACATAGTGGACAAACGCCGCAAGCAGAATTCAGACGACTCTGGAGCGCACTTAAAGCCGATAGACTCTTTCAATCAGACAAAATTATAGACAGGCGCAAGGATGGATCCTTCTGTGCACTTATGACATCTGTTTTCATGGTATCTCATGGAAACAGGAATTTTTATATACAGATTCTCAACAATATCGGAGCAGATAGTGATATACATTCTCTCCGTCAAACTCTTGATAGCAAATTAAAAAAGACAGGGTAAATGAGCGACAACATTTATGTTGTCGAGGGGTGACTCATCCCACTCATACGATTACTCGGTATTTTTCAAAAATAAATTCTTTTCAAAAAAAGAATTGTTGATACATCACTTCGGCATAAAAATGAGTACACCAAAGTCCGAGACTTTGGAAAGGTGATTATCAACTACTTATAAAAAATATTATGGTACATGAATGGATAAACGGCCTCTTAGGCTTGGTGGTTGCAGGAATACTATTTGTTAACCTTTCGGAAACAACACTAACCTGGACCCTCGTCATTGTCGGATTAGCGATTACGCTCAGCAGCTTCTGGGGAATAGTATCAGAAACTGAAGAAGCAGGTACTCATGGCTCACGGAGTCATATCTAGAGTTGTTCATTACGCGATAGTTCTTTCAGAAGTTTGTTCTTTACGCGCAACGCCTGAATCTCGGCAGGTGTACTTGCGCGGACAATTTACCCACTTAACTACATTACTCTATGGCCTTAATTACATGGGAACCATTCACAGGAGTAGATCATGTCATTGATGAGCGGTTTTTATCACTGTTCACACGACCAAGTTGGGACTTACCGGTCGATGTCTATGAAACAGACGGACAGATAGTTACAAAAATGAGTCTACCCGAAATTAACATCGAAGATGTCGAAGTTACTATGGAAGACAACATGATAACCGTTTCTGGCAAGCGTGAAGAAGAAACGGAAAGTAACAAAAAGGATTACTACAGCAAGGAAATTCGACGAGGTACATTCTCACGAACAATACGACTACCAAAGTCTGTAACCGGCGAACAAGCTACTGCTGTCTACAAAAATGGGATTCTTGAAGTTACCGCGCCGATTCGCCCCAGTGAAGATCAGAAGAAGATTCCGATTACGGTTACCTAACATGCTTCTCAAGATTCCAATTAATCAAACCTTATGTTCTTGAATCGACATGATGCTGGTAAGCAACTGGCAAAAGAGTTACTCCCCTATAGAGAAGAGGACATGGTTGTCTACGGTGTTGTTAGAGGTGGCCTACCAATTGCGAGCGTCATTGCGACCGAACTCAACGCACCACTCGAAGTGATCATCAGTCGCAAAATTGGACACGTGCTCAACCGAGAAGTGGGCATCTGTGTCGTGACGGAGGACTTCATGCGAATCTGTGATGAGATCGGTGTATGTTGCGTCGATGCGTCATGGTTAGATTCTGAAACGAGGTTAGCGATACATGAAATCAAACGTCTCACGTCATTAATCCGCGGCAACAAACCTCGATTGTCTGCAAAGAACAAGATAGCCGTGATTGTTGATGATGGAGTGGCGAGTGGTCTCACCATCAAATCTACGCTCCACATGATTAATAGAGACAATCCAAAAAAAGTCATCGTCGCGACACCCGTTGCTCCACACTATGTAGTTGAGGACCTCCAACAATTAGTTGATGCGGTTGTGGTTATACGAGACGAGGATGAATTTCTAGGATCGGTAAGCCAATACTACGCGACATTTCCTCAGATTAATGATGATGAACTAATGCAGTATATGAGGAATTAAACAATGTGTACAACCGAAGAGTTACCGATTAGTCAATTAAACAAGCTATATACTATGAACGTAACATTCGAAAAAAGAAACCGAGTATCACGCCAAAAGCGTCTCGAACAATCAAGAAGACTCAATCAATGTCCTCTTTGTAGAGATGTGCAGTATAAAAATCTCTGGTACGCACCTGACTCACGTCTTGCCCAGCTGATTGATGTACATCACGATAAAATCAGTACCCGACTCTGTCCAGCCTGTGATATGCAAAACCGAGGAGTATACGAGGGTGTACTCGACATCAAACACATACCCGAACGGGAATATGATCACGTTGTGTCAATTATCCTCCATGAAGCCATGCGAGATTACGGAGATAACCCACAACATCGTCTTCTGGACTTTTATGATCATGAAGAAGGGTACATGGTCACCGCAACCTCTGCCGCCATGATCTACCGAATTGGTCAAAAAATAAAATCAGAATTCAAATCATGTGAGATGCAATCACAGTACCAACATGAACCGTACCCCTTACAAATGACGAGGATTGCTTTTGCACCAAATGAGTCGTTCTAATGTTCACGAGACAACTATGACAACAAAAAACGAGGGAGTCACGCACAGAAGCATATCGAGCATGCAGTCTGTCTTGGAGCCATCGACGAACCAGCAACGCACCAACACACCATCGGTAATAACTCACCAAAAACCAGCTACTCCCGGGCGCGGAAAATTTTTCCATGTGCAAGTACGCCCAAAAAGAGACTTTGTATCATTTCGGACACATGATGTTGGACAATCAGGGGGACTAGAACGAGTAACCGGCAGACGGACAAGTGGCTCCTGGGCTACAGTAGCCTGGCTTATCAGTAAAGACGCTGCGTACTGCTCTCCCACACATGAACTCATCATCACCGATACCCGTGTCAGAAGCGTCCTTAAAAGTCTCGAGGGACCAATCATCTGGATAAAGGGTGATACGTTCAAAGCAAAACCCCGGAAGAATGTGCCCGAGAAAAGTAAACCGACACCTGCTCAACGGGAAGCCTGGAGTACAAATATCAAGAAAGCTCAAGCGGCGCGATTGAATAATAAAAAATCTGCATCCCTATGATCTTACTCACCGACAAAGATTTCGAAACCAAACATGGTCAAAAACGAATTATAAACGCCATTCACAGAATGGACGTAAAAATTCGTGAACTCGAACTATTGATGAAGGCGAGTCAAGAAGAAGAACAGCATCTTGAAAGAGACATACGGGAAATTAATCAAAACCCCAATGAATAAACCTATACCTATGAAATATAATCAACCAACAGCAATCCGCTCAACCCATCACACCGATGTGCAACAAGAGCCCAAGCGGGTACCGCCACGACTCGAAGGGGTGGTCAAAAATACTGGGACAAGACCGGTAAAGAAGAAGCGTACCAAGATATGACAAAAACGGTGTACGGTAGCATCGGAGCAATACTCGTGTTGAGCGTAACACTATGGTTTTGGCTTGCACCACCACGGCACCGTGCACCGGATTTTAATCATGATCAGCAACGCGAATCCGATATCCCGGCTCACTTCATAGATACCACCGAAGCAAATCCAGCCTCCGTATACTGTGTAGAAGAAGCTGGTGGCACCGTACAAATTATTACTACCGAAACGGGTGAGATTGGCATCTGTCACCTCACCGATGGGCGCTGGTGCGACGAGTGGGAATTATATATACATCAAATATGCACACTTCCGGACAATGTTTCCGAAGCGGAACTCTATACCAAGGGTTAGCTGATTGATATCTCAATCTGTGACCAAAAACCGTCTGCCACCTCTACATTTTTAAGCTACAAACATCTAATTTAGTTATGTGGACAATAAACAAAAAGTGTTATATGGTCTCCTCAGCAAAAAGTTCAGGGGGTAATATGGCATACGTGCCCAAACAAGTGCTCTTTATTGAGCAAAGTAACGAAGGTTATGTTAGTGCGCTGGAAGAGCTGTACACGAACGGGAAGATGGTGCGGTCTGATCGTGGACAGGTAATCATCTTATTTGGAAACCAGGCCGACATGCTTGAATATGTTCTCCTCGGTGAAAAAGGTCTGTATCACGGTTGTATCAACGACACTGTCATGAGTGAACGTATCGTCAGGTATATCCGTGACTACTATGGAAAACATCTGACAAATTGTTCTTCCTTTGCTCACTTCGTGACAACTGGCACCTTCATTGAGTGCCGGGCTGATCAACGCTTTGCTGTAGTAGAGCATGGTATGAGACCGTTCTTTATGGCTTCTCGTGTTGATGTTGGTGATGTGGTCTGGATTGCATACGCGAACCCTCGCTACTTTCGGTCCCGATACGGAAGCGCAAGTATGCGTAAGCGCTATGTGGACGCACAGAAACAGTATCGCGTAACTGGTGACTTCAGTGCCGTGGCTGAAACAGTACCGCGGTCGAAGGAACCAGAGCAGATATTGGCGCTCTGCAAAAACCACTACATCAAGGATTACCATTTCATGGTCTGTGTGGCTCATGAACAAGGTAAGCCAGTGTGGCTTTTCCAGAACGGGTATCACGAGCCGGGAGAAAGTCACAGCTCATTTGGTATGACCATTGGTCTCACAAACCCATACCGGAGCACACCGTTGTTTGCGTACATCAAAAAGCGTCGCTGAAACAAACTGCCCAATAAAGCGAGACCGTCCGACTTACGTTTAGTCGGGCGGTTTTATTTATTCGTGAGTTTAAAACAGATTACAATTCACACAAAAGAAAAAGACCCCACTATCTTGCGATAGGTGAATCTGACTTTCCATGAACGGTGCACCATTCATGTTCCATCGATTCTAGGGGTCTTTGCTACGTTCTACGGGTCGCCGTGAGCATGGGGCTTATGAAGCCAATGAACCGTCATGTTTTCCTCCTTTGAACTATTACCATAATACACCATACTAAATATTTGTCAAGTGCAGTTTTGCAGATTAAGAATTGATTAATAACATTCTCATTTCACCCATTATCCGCTATAGTACGATTATCATATGGCAAAAACTGTCTTTGTCGGACTATCGGGTGGCGTCGACTCATCGGTTGCGGCCCTTCGCCTCAAAAACCAGGGCTATCATGTCGTCGGGGTCTTTATTAAAGTCTGGCACCCCGATTGGCTTGTCTGTAACTGGGAAGAGGAGCGTCTCGATGCCATGCGTGTCGCGGCACACCTCGAGATACCATTTCTCACCTGTGACGCTGAGGCAGCGTACCGGGACGAGGTTGCACACTATTTCATCGAGAGCTACCGAGCAGGGAAGACACCAAATCCAGACGTGATGTGTAACCAATCGGTCAAGTTTGGGGCGTTTATGGAATTCGCAAAAGCGAAGGGCGCGGATTATGTTGCAACTGGGCACTACGCTCGCAAGGGTGAGGACGGAGCACTCCTGCGTGGTGTCGACAATAATAAAGACCAGTCGTACTTCCTCTGGACGCTCTCTCAAGCACAGCTCGACTTCACCCTCTTCCCAGTCGGCGATACGCCAAAGCCGGATATTCGGACTGAAGCAGAAGCAGCTGGTCTCCCAACCGCGGTAAAGAAAGATAGTCAAGGGGTGTGCTTCCTCGGGCATATCGATATTCCAGAGTTCCTTAGTCACTACATCGACCTCGTCCCTGGACCAGTATGTGACGAGAGTGGAGCAGTCATCGGTGAGCACCAGGGGGCCTTCGTGTACACCCTCGGGCAAAGGCACGGGTATACCATCACGAAGAAGGGGAGTGACAGCCTCCCACACTATGTAGTCGGGAAGAATACTGAAACAAATACCATCACCGTGAGCACCACGCCACCAACACTCACTGAAGACGAGACCTTTACACTCACCAATATCGTCTGGCGAGGGAGTCGTGAGCTTACGGTCGGAGACACGTACGAAGCGCAGTCACGCTACCGGCAGACACCATACACCGTTACTATCACCGAGGTTGGGGAGGGGGCACTCACCCTAAAGCCAGAGACTACCACTGATAAGCCTGCAAGCGGACAATCCTGTGTATTATATGACAAAGACGTCTGTCTCGGGGGTGGTATGATGCTGTAGTGTCATTTCGCGTTCTTAAAGCTGATGGAACATCAGAGTACTTTAAAGTAGAGAAGCTTCGTCGGTCACTCCGGCGTGCTGGCGCGTCACAAAACGAGATAAACGATATCATCGCTCGGATTGAGACGAGACTCTTTGACGGGATGCGTACCCAAGAAATCTACCGCATCGCGTTTGACCTCCTGCGGGAGACCGGGCAGACCGTCGCGACCCGCTACTCACTGCGCCGCGCACTCCTTGGTCTCGGGCCGACCGGCTTTCCGTTTGAACTCTTCCTCGGGAAGCTCTTTGCGGCTGAAGGCTATACCACAAAGACCGGTATCGAACTTATCGGCCACTGTGCCCCACATGAGATAGATATCGCTGCCTATAGGCCGGACCACAGCTTCATTGGTGAGGCAAAGTTCCATTCTCGACCGGGTATCAAAACAGACCTCCAGGTCGCCATGTATTCATATGCTCGCTTACTTGATCTCCGCGATGTGCGGATATGTACAGATGATATCTGTGGGATTAAAGAGTTTTGGCTCATCACGAACACCAAGTTCACCACCACTGCCGAAAAGTATGGCGCGTGTGTCGGTATCAGCATGCTGAGCTGGGATTCCCCCCGCCGTAATAACCTCCATGACCGCATTCAGCGGGCTGGAGTGTATCCAGTGACTGTCCTTCAATCACTATCTCATAATCATTCCCTCAGCCTCATGGCAGCAGGGGTGGTCACCTGTGCGGATATTATCGAATCACCACACCACCTCCGTGCCCTCCATCTACCCGAGGAACGCCGCCAGGCAATCGTGCGCGAAGCTGAATCACTCATCTCCGCCCACCACACCAGCGCACAGATGCCAGCCTAGGTCAACCTTCTCAGGTTTTTTTATACCGTGGTATACTACCGGCATTAACCCTTCAAACGAAGTTACGACAATATGACAGACGTGCAAAAAGAAGAAACTCAGAAGACCGTTGTATCATTTATCTTTGGACTCCTCATCGGTGGACTCCTCGTATGGGCTTTCATGG
>JACCDR011539106.1_pt1 | contig 24259 bp, 24 predicted proteins | sample 7446431 | NCBI WGS metagenome assembly JACCDR01 (sample SAMN15323443, study PRJNA562643) | freshwater metagenome | isolation source: river surface water | place: USA:Blue River Watershed | collected 2017-08-17 | reverse complement strand
TGATAAAGTTTAATTTTTCAAATTATTGATTATCAGTCAATTGCAATATTTATCAATTTGTAATCATTTAAATATCAATCAATTACAAATTCTTGATTTGTGAAAATATCGCCCGAAAGGGAATAACTTAAAAAACATTGCTACTAAAAGCCATGCCTGCGTTACCATCACTCCTAGTCCAGCAAGCAGGTGTAGTGGTACAAAAACAACACTCAAATAATTCTCTATTTTATTGGAAAGATGAAAAATACCATTCAACCGCCAAGAGTAACTATCGGGATGTTCAGCATACTCAATAGTTGAACATATAAATACTAATGACATAATGGATACACACAAAATACCAGAAGCAGTATAGTTGTTATTGTACAGTTTTGATAAAAAAAACATAATCAGAAGATTAAAAATCATGGAAAGCAAAATGACTTTATCCATGAATACCGTATAATCACCATGTATCCAAACAGGTTTCCCTAAAATTCCTATTAAAGATAAGGCAGTAAAAAAAAGAGTTAGCTTTTTCATGGGTCGTTTATTGATTGTTATTGAGAAGGGCTTTTGAAATTCAATCCTTTACGTAGTTCTTCCACGATGATTAATCCAAGATCACCTGGACAGTTCCTTTCATTCAATACTTCTTTATGGCCGCCAAGATATTCTATTCCATATTCTTCGCGTAAATACAAAATTAATTTAACTAAAGAATGTGTCATCTGATCAGAAGCGACTCCATCACCAGCAAAAAATTCATATGCTTTTTTGACAGCATTCAATCCACTATTTTGCATATCCAAATCCGCTAACAAGACTATACCTATTCTATGTGAGTTTTTTCCTTTAACATGACCACCCTTTATATCGATAGGTCTCCCTTCGTAAATATTACCCTTACTATCGATGGCAAAATGATAGGCAATATCATTATACCCATTTTCCATCTCTTCTTCCTGAACCTCCTGAACAGTTGGATAATTATCTTCATTTCCTGAATGATGGATCGTAATTTCATTATAATACTCAGCTGGTGTACCTGTAATCTTTTCGTATCCCTTTCCTTCTTTTGCGGGTTTTGCTCCCCATTCTTGCCTAGATATTATTTTAGGTTTCCCAGGATCCGCCTTGTATATATTTGTTCCCATGGAACGAATTTGTTTCATGGCTTCTTCATGAGTTACAACTTCTCCATTTTCATCCAGATAAGTCTGACTTTGCCAATCATAAGTTAATTGTCCATCTGGATCAATAAAACGTAAAGGATTATTATAAGCATAATTATAGGGGCTCCATTTTCTACTCATATCTGCCAATGGATCTACCACATGCCACCTACCCAACTGAGCATCATACATTCTGGCCCCATAATCCGACCAAGCCAATCCTAGTTCTTCCTGCTTTTCCTTCCCATTGTACTGATACTTGTGGTCAGGTGTGCCATTTTGCTCAATCCCTGCCAGATTCAATCCCCATGGATCATAATTTTCGTTGATTTTCCCCTATCGCTGCTCATTGGTAGTCTATAGTAGTCAAGTTGTATCAAAGAATAAATTGAGCCTGGAAATAGTTTTTTTGGTTGTGTGTCAAAATGTATGATAGATATAAAGTCTGATTATCAATAGCTTATATATGAAACTATTGTTTTGTCCTCCCGCAGGGATCTTCGCGCAAGGACAGCGGCCGTGGTATTTGCGCGAAGATCCCTGCGGGAGGACAGGAAAGAGGCTTGAAAACAAAAAGGATGCCTTTTTTCCATCATACATTTTGATACACAGCCGTTTTTTTTAGTTACCTTCTGGATATGGCTATCAGCAACGCTAAATCGAAAAAAAGCCTATACCAACTAAAATGACAAAATACCTCTAAGTGAGGTATTTTGTCATTTTGAATTATCTTAAAACACTCTGCCAGTAATCGATATCTTTTGCCTTACCTTCTAATGTCCATTCATTGCGATTTATTTCCCACAAGAAAGTCGCATCTTTTTCAAATATATCATACAAGAGTAGATTAGTTGTCCAATCTGTGTCCTCATTGATCAGTAATTTCAACAACTTATCTTTATCTAGCTGCTTAAATTTATTTTTAAATCTAGCAGGTATCTTAACATCAATCAAGTACATCACTGGTGTGATACTATTATTAGCAGTCCATTTCATGGAATACCTTAGTATATTGAACTTAATCCTTGAATTATCAATATATTTCCAATTCATCTGTGGGTATCCTTGATAAGAATACATGCAAATAAGTAGACAAAAAACTATTTTGGCTCTTCCGACTTTTGGTTGTTTGACAATTTTTGTGGCAAGTGAAGACTTTGGCATATTTAAACTATCTAATCAACTTATTATCAAACAAATACACATTACAATTCTTTAAAAACAGGTATTCTCCACAAAAATTGTCGGACAACCCGACTTTTTAGCGCAAAAACAGGATTTTAATTCTTGAATTATCGTAAATACCTATTAATCAAATATTTAAAAATGCATTATTCAACTTAAATACTCCTTTGTGCTAAAAAGTCGGAAGAGCCAGAATAATTACACACATAAACTACTGATAGTCAGATTTCAAATCTAGCATACATGTTGAATCACAACCAAAAAAGATAAAAAAGGGTGAAATAAATAGTACTGATTCATAGAACGAATACAAAACCAGGTCAAAAAAATACCTGTACCGAAGAAGATGGAAGCAGCAAGAACCTCTCGGAAGAGTACGCCCCATCAGACATTTAATTTTAGGAGTAAATGAAGTATTTTCCTTTGTATATTTATAGGTAACAGTACAGGTGTAGGAAGTGCTGTCTGATTTTCATAGATAGTAATACGTAAATAAGGCGTATTTTATGCGTTTTATTGTATAGTAGCCTTTTCTCCATGTCTGGCAGGTATGTGAGATACCTTTGCAGGAATAGAAGAAACATCTACAAGGATGTAAGTATCCCAGGTAGTTCTGCTAGGAGTCTTTGTAGCTCTGCGTGTACCCATTGCAGAAAAGTCCCCCCCTCACTGCTATGTAGGCAACCCATGCAGCTGTGTGAGATGCCTTCGCAAGTTTGTGAGCTGACATTGTTACAGTGTAAGAGGGCTTCGCAATCTTGTAAGCTGACATCGCGTCAGGGTGGGTAGCCCCTACAAGCTTTGTAGGCAGCCCATACATGCCTTGTAGGGGGCGTGACGCTGGAAGGGGACTTGTGAGTTATGGATAAAAGCCCATGTAGGGGCGACTCACATTCGCCCACACCGTTCCAGACAAACGCCCTTGAATCGCATTCCAAGTCAATTGTTCGGTTTGGAAACATCTGTCGCCCCTACAGGCACTCAACAATAGGCGCACATACAATCTGACTATCAGGTATTTAACACTTGTCTTATCCATCACTCACGTGAATATACAATTTCATTTTTCTTGCATAAAAAAAGAGGTACTGTACTAGTACCTCTTTTTTTATGCAAGAAAAATGAAATGGATTAATCGACTTTAGTAAAGGTTCGGGGAGTTTCACTAAAGCCAGACCCTTTGACTTTATATACAATAGTTATTGCATTTCCGGAGCGGGTTATTTCCCCATCCGTTACAGAGATATTACCTCCAAACGGATTTTCCTGTGCAGGGCCTTGAATGGTTGTCAGATCTGTTACACCAAGATACACAGGAAATAGGTAATCTGGATTTCCAGGTACTCCACCCACATTATCAATAAGATATAATCCCCTACCTTTTTTGGTAAGCGTGACCAGTTGCCCATTTGTTCTTCTGTATTCTCCACTGATGTCATCACTCTCATCCACAGATGTGACCAAAACTAGTCTGTTTTTGTTAGTCCGGTAGCCATAGGTATTTTTAGTTTCATACTGGACACTATAAAAACCTGCCTTTGTTAAATCTACTTTATTCACTAGAGGTACGAGTTCTGTAGTTACCTTAGCTATGTCATCATAGCCAGTAGCACCTGGGTCTGTAAACGTTCCTGTTCCAATACCTCTACTGGTTACAGAGTCGCCTTTCAAGGTAAGACCAGGAAAACTTGGTGTGACAATACGAGTCGTTACATCCTCTGTAGAAATCATCTTGCAAGCTTGTATCAAAACCAGCCCGCTGAGCATTATTATATATATACGTTTCATGTGATTATTATGTCTATTGAGTAAAATATCAATGATTACTTTGTGTCCCACCATACCTTATTGTATATCAAATGTTGACTCGGGGTATTGGGGTTTCGTTGGGTTTCTACGGTTGGGTACAAAAATATACCAGGCATACGATCTGCGCCAATATTAGAAGCTTTAGAAATAATTAGAAATGATGGATATCCTGTTCTACGCCATTCTGTCCAAGCTTCTATGCTTTGGTTGCCGTTCATAGCTATCCATTTTTGTGTAATAATATTTTCTACTTGCTCAGCTACTGTACCACTAGATGGATACTCAATATCTTCTTGCGAGAAATAATCAGAAGCATCTGTTGCTGTTAATCCATAGGCAATAAAATTATCTTGGATTCCTTCTTCATACAAGGTTTTTGCATCTCCTGTGAGCCATCCTCTGGCCATAGCTTCTGCCTGTAAAAACTTACTTTCGTAGTCAGTCAGTAGTTTAACTGGGGCAGATGCAGACTCTTCTTTATTTGCATTGGCACCAACCAAAGGAGATGGAATAGCAACAGGACTACCAGGGATTATTGCAGAAGGACCCTCTAGTGCAAAAGCACCCTGTTCAAAACCTATGTAAGCTCCATTGGCAGCAGGAGAGTAAAACGCTTCCATACGAGGATCACCATAGGCTTCCAAAAAACTAATAGCTGTTCGACTAGCAACTAAATTTTGTGTTTTACTCAAGACAGGTCCTGCAATAGCACTATACAATGGGTTTTGTTTCCCTCCGGTAGCTGAATATTTAATTAATGCACTTTCGCCAGAATGTAGAAATTCTTTTCCTTGCAATGACGCCACAGCAGCAGCGGCAGCAGCAGGATCTACCTCTGATAATCTCATGGCGATTTTTAGCTTTAGGGTATTCCCAAATCGCAACCATTTTCCTAACTGCACATCTGGATCAAATTGTTTATTGGTTGCAGGATCTTTTGCATAAATCAAATCATCTGTACCTGGATGCACCGGATCATCAACATTGATTAATGCAATGGCCTCATCTACCATCTTAAGCAATCCTGTATAAATGTCCTTTTGCTTGTCATATTTCGGAGATGCTATTTTTATAGTTGCGTCTCCTTTCAATGCTTCGTTGAAAGGTACATCACCAAATAAGTCTGTTGCTAACTGAAAAGTATACGCTTGCAACAATGTAGCAATGGCTATGTATTGTTTTTTATTCCCTGCCTTAGCCTTATCTACTACTTCTTGTGCATCTTGTAGAACGTCTGAGTAGAGTATAGACCACGTAGCATCAAACTCTGATGCTGCTAGACTATATTGATCTAGTGAACGGTATTGAGACGAATTGGGGTTTTGTGTCCAATATTGTGCCCATAGTCCCCCTTTGATTTGTAAGTCATTTCCTAGTGCAAATGCAATACCTGCCTGTGCCGACGGAAGTAGTTGCTCTACTTGTACATCAGCAGCATTGTTGGGGTCTACGTTAACATCCAGAAATTCTTTGCACCCACTCAAGCAAACTAGACCAAAAGCTAGTAGGGCAGATATGCTATATTTTATCTTTTTCATCTGTTCAAATGCTATAATGTTGATGTTTAGAAAGAAACATTGAGTCGAAAACCATAATTCCGCAATGAAGGATTTGCATAATATTCAAAACCTTGTGTATTAGAAGACCCTTCTGAGTTGATTTCAGGATCATTGTATTGGTTTTCCTCAGGTGTCCATATAAATAAATTGTTGCCATACACAGACACAGACAAGGCATTAAAAGGGGTTTTCTTTACCCATACAGCGGGCAGTACATACGTAAGTGAAGCCTCACGAAACTTCACATAGCTCGCATCAATCAAATGCTGACTAGCATTAATATTGTTCGTATAGTACGTATAAGGATTAAACGTTACAGATGTATTAGGCACATACTTTCCATCCACTTCAATCACACTATTGGGATAGATAGATGGTTGACGGCCATTCTGGGTAGTTTCCTTGGCTGTGCCAACAAAGTCCATACCATCTTTCGTAGCAGAATAAAAATATCCTCCTTGTTTGGTATCAAACAACATATTTAATGTTAGTCCTTTATAAGACAAGGTTGTCCCGAATGAGGCTTGATAGTCTGGCAAATATGACCCAAAATAAGCATTTTCTCCTACTAGTGGTAGGCCGGTTTCATTGTCTACCACTACATTACCTGTAGCAGGATCTCGTTTGTAATCTTCTGTATAGAATGTACCATATGGTCTTCCAACTGCGGCAACAATAGACATCCCAGAAAATCCACCCAGCAAAACCTGATTTACTCCATCATTGATACTTAGTACTTCATTTTTTACTTTAGTAAATGTTCCAAATACATCCAGCTTAAATCCAGATGCACTCTGAATAGGTGTTGCTCGTAAGGTTACTTCTAAGCCTGTGTTTTTCATATCACCTGCATTAAATGTATATTGTGTATATCCAGAAGATGGAGCCTGAGGCACACTTATAATCTGATTAGTAGACCGGGTTATAAAGTAGGTCACATCGAGATTGATTTTGTTTTGTAGAAATCCTAGTTCTGTACCCACTTCAAACGATTTTGTAAATTCAGGTTTGAGTTTATTATTCCCAATTCTGTTATTTCTAGTAAAGGCAGGAATATCATTCAATGGAAAAACGGTTTCACCAAAACTGCCTGATAGGCTTTGTAAGCTATAAGTAGTATTCAACCGATAGGGAGGAGCATCTGCTCCTACACTTGCCCAGTTTGCTCGTAGTTTACCAAAGCTAAGGATCTTACTCGCCTTTCCTAAAAACTCAGAAAAAACAAAGGATCCATTGACACTAGGATAGAAATACGACCGATTAGCTAATGGCAAAGTAGAAGATATATCATTTCTGGCTGTTACGCCGATAAATGCAAAGTTTTTATATGAAAGATTAGCTTCTCCATAAAACCCTACTAGAGCTCTTTCTTCTAATGTATTTGATGAAACAACTGGACCATTGGAGTTTTCTAGGTTATAATAATCTTTCACAATCAGTCCTCCACTGGTGTTGGTAGCTGCACGTAACTGACTAAATACAGTTTTACGAATATTATTCCCTACTAAAAACTTCAGACCAAATGTCTCTGCTATTGTTTTCTCATAGCTAACCATCAAGTCATGGTTAATCTGCGAGTAATTGATTACATCTTCACCATACTTACCATTGTAGTTTTGATCATTTCCTGCATAAGAAGGATCAACCGGCTTATAGCTATATTTTGCAAATTTCTGGAATCTGCGATCACTATAAATATCTGCCCCAATCCTTTCTGTAATCGTTAGCCCAACTATAGGCTTGTAATTCAAGGCAATATTACCTGTCACTCTGTCTACTTTATTGGTATTTTTAAAGTTCTCCAGTAAGAAGTATGGATTTTTAGTATAGCCGCCATAATATCCATAATATTCTACACCATCAGATCCTACAAATGTACCATTAAAGGGATCACTCAAGTCTTTCAAGTCTACAATAGAAATATCTCTAGGTTGCTGTATAACTGATGAATAAACGGAGTTACCTTGCCCACCCAGCGGAAGTTTACTATCAATCCGTGTATAACCAACAGAGATATTGCTGGAAAATTTACTTGAAAACTCTGAAGAGCCACTAAATCTGATGCCATACTTATTATAGGTGGTAGTAGGCACCACTCCTTTATTATTTAATGTATTCAGGGATACATAATAATTTGTCTTTTCTGTACCTCCAGAAATAGATAAAGAATTGGTAAGGGTCTTTCCGATATTAAAGAAGTCTTTCACATTATTAGGCAAGGCTTCATATATCTTTAGTTTCTGCTTGCCATTGATTACCTGTCCCCATGGACGTTCTTTGCCATCAAAAGGCAGCCCCCAACTAAAATTTTCCCGTCGATCATCTTTTAAGAAGTCAACATCACCCTGTCCATATTCGTTCTGAAAATCAGGCAACTTAAGAATACTGGAGAATTGCATCCCTGTAGAAAAATTGACCGCAGTACTGCCGTTTTTCTTTCCTTTTTTAGTAGTAATCATAATGGCACCATTGGAGGCAATGCTTCCATACAAAGCTGCAGCCGCAGGTCCTTTTAAAACAGAAATACTTTCAATATCATCCGGATTGATATCATTTCCTCGGTTTCCATAATCAACCTGATTGTTTAGTGCATCATCATTCCGATTGTTGTCATTACTCATAGGAATTCCATCAATCACAAAAATAGGCTGATTAGTCCCAGTAAAGGATGTAGGCCCTCGTAATACAATCCGCGAAGAAGATCCAGGCCCATTTGATCCAGCTGTAATATTCAGTCCAGCAACTTTTCCCTGAAGAGCATTAATGGGATTTGTATTTTGCCCTAACTCTTCTGAAGAGATAGATGCTGTAGCATATCCCAAGCTCTTTTTGTCTCTGGAAATTCCCTGGGCTGTTACGACTACTTCATTAAGCTGGCGGGTATCGGATTGTAAGCTGACATTGATTGTGCTTTGCCCGGCTACCTGAATTTCTGTTGTTCTATACCCAACAAAGGAAAACACTAATGTTTGACCACCTGTAGGCACCGAAATACTATAGGCTCCCTGCGCATCAGTAATTGATCCACGGGTAGTACCTTTTACTGTCACACTCACACCTGGAATAGAAGAACCTTCCGTGGCATCCGTCACTTTTCCAGTAATAAGCTGGTCTTGTGCTAGTAGCTGTCCTATAGTAAAAAGGATGCTACTGCACAGTAGTAAGATTTTTTTCATAATGATAATACTTTTGGTTTATATTTAAGTTTGTAACGACTCAAAAGCAATTTTGTTAAAATTTTCTTACATGCCAAAAAAAATATCATTCGCTACATTTGTTTACAAGAACCAATTATTAGCCTAAAAACCAGCATAATATACATATTATTCGTTCAAAAATATCATAACCAATATAATTTAAAGCAAAAGAGGCAAGTAACAGAATATTTACCTGTCTCTTTTGCTAAAAGTCTTACGTATATTTTTACAAATTTATTTTGTAGCAGTAGTTGGATATGCAATTTATTAATCGTAATATTGCAATTAACAAATATTTAGATGGGACTCACTAAAACAGAAAGCTTTACGCCAGAGCAAAATCAACTAGCTGGTTATTTCAAGGCACTGGCTCATCCGGCACGGATTGCTATTGTACAAATACTCATTCAAAAGAACAGTTGTATTTGTGGGGATATTGTAGACGAACTGCCTCTGGCACAGCCTACTGTGTCTCAACATTTGAAGGAGCTTAAAAATGCAGGTATCATCAAAGGAAGTATTGAAGGTACTACCATTTGCTACTGTATTGATGAAACGGCCTGGAAGCAGATAGGCTCCTACCTGACACAGTTTTTCCAAACGTATAACGGATCAAATTGCTGCTAGAAATTTAGAAAACTTCACAGGCTGTAAATCAAAGATTATAAGTTTATCTCTGATTTACAGCCTATAAAACTCCCTAGAATCCAGTAGTTTATTATTTTCAGTCTACCAATGTCTATCTTTTTCTTATGAAACATTCATTTACCTATTTACGCCTACCTGTCCGAGCTTTTATCGTTTTTCTTTTTTGTATACCTTTTATCTGTAGCTTTATGTGGACACCCTCCACCTTCTACCCTACCCTGAAAACCTATTGTCAGACTTTGCCTCAGGAATTTTCAGCTATTTCTGTGGAACGAAAGAAAATACTGGACGAAACCGCAACCTATATTACGGCTAAACTTGCCCAGCAGCAGCCTATACAGTTAACCTTTATCTGCACCCACAATTCACGGCGGAGTCAGTTTGGGCAGGCATGGGGCAAGGTGGCAGCAGCCTGGTATGGCTATGAAAGCCAAGTAACAACATTTTCAGGTGGCACAGAGGCAACGGCTTTTCATCCAAATTCGATAGCAGCTCTGAAACGGGCAGGTTTTGTGATAACTCCGCAAACTGTACATATAGAACCGAATCTGCGACAAAACTTGCAGTATAGTTCAACAAGTAATTCGCAGGTAATGTTTTCAAAAAAATACAGCGACTTGTCTAATCCATCCAAAGATTTTTGTGCCATCATGGTCTGTTCGAACGCCGACGAAGCTTGTCCGGTAGTATATGGAGCTGACAAACGCATTTCACTTCCTTATGTAGATCCCAAACGAGCCGATGGCACGCCACAAGAGACTCAAGCCTATGATACCACCTGCCGCGAAATAGCACGGGAGATGTTTTATGTATTTGACCAAGTCAGACAGAAGCAGACGAAAAAATCAGACAGAATGAAGTAGTTACCTCCTCAGGTAGAGGTAGGAACAGACAATGATGCTGAGTCAACAATCAAACTGCTACCTGTCTATTGGCCATTTTAAACTTGTAAATTATTTTTAATTTTCATTACTAAAAATTCTGTAGTACTATGACAACTGATAAAAGTACCTCTGCCGACCTGAAAGCATTGGTTCAGGAAAAATATACCGAAATTGCCGAACAAAGCCGGGAACAGAATGCCACTTCCTGCTGTGGTGCTACCTGTGGCTGTGAGCCAGGCTTACTAGATGCAGCCCTGATGGCTGAAGACTATTCGCAACTGAAGGGCTATGTGGCTGATGCAGATCTGGGCCTTGGTTGTGGATTACCTACTGAATTTGCCCAGATGGCTGAAGGTGATACGGTAGTAGATTTAGGTTCTGGAGCAGGAAACGACTGCTTTGTAGCCCGTGCGGTAGTAGGTGAGAAAGGAAAAGTAATTGGTATTGACATGACCGAGAAAATGATTGAAAAAGCCCGTCAAAATGCCGAAAAACTTGGATTCAATAATGTAGAATTTCGACTAGGTGATATTGAGAAAATGCCGCTATCCAGTTGTGTAGCTGATGTAGTGGTCAGTAACTGTGTACTCAATCTGGTACCTGATAAACGGAAAGCTTTTGCAGAAACTTATCGGATTCTGAAACCAGGCGGACATTTCAGTGTATCAGATATTGTCCTAGAAGGAATTTTACCGGAAGGATTGCAAAAATTAGCTGAAATGTATGCAGGCTGTGTATCTGGAGCTATTCAAAAAATAGATTATATGCAGATTATTGCAGAGACGGGTTTTGAAGAGATATATATTCAGAAACAAAAGCAAATACACCTGCCCGAAAGCTTGTTACAGGAATATCTATCAGCCGAAGAACTGGATTTGTTTACCAAAGCTAATCCTAGCATCTTCAGCATTACGGTATACGCCGAAAAACCGGGCAATGGCATGAGTATCAATTCCAATGTCTGCTGCTAATTCCTATGTTTACACCTTTCCTAACACTTGAATGAAACCTGTCATTACGCCTGTACATGCAGACGACACTTTGGTCGTGATTAAACTCTTGCAAAACGCTAACCTTCCGGTTGCAGACTTGCCAATAGGCTTACCGCATTTTTTTAAGGCTGCTATGGCAGATACAGTAGTTGGAGTTGTAGGACTGGAACTGTACCAGAAGCAGGCATTGCTCCGGTCACTGGCGGTTGTGGACGAGTACAGAAGTCGGGCTGTAGGCAAATATTTGTATGAAGCAGTGGTGCAATATGCCCAGCAGCAGCAGGTTGAGGAACTCTATTTGCTTACAAACACCGCAGAGGCCTATTTTGCCAGACATGGGTTTGAGAAAACAGACCGAAGCCAAGTTCCGGAAACGATCCAGCAAACACAGCAGTTTCAGGGTGTATGCCCCAGTTCGGCTACAGTGATGAAACTTTGTCTGAACCTTGATTTGTAGGATAATAGGATTACCTTGATTATATGTCTTTTCCTTGTTAAGCTAAATAGTAATAGAGTTGTCTGGAGAAAGAACGTGTTGCAATTAAGAATACTTATTCAAGGTAATCCTATTATCCTACGAATCAAGGTTCAGACGTATTTTATTTCAAGATCTCCAGCAATTCAACTTCAAAGATCAGTACGCTATTGGGAGGAATGTCTCCACCCGTACCCTGGTCGCCATACGCCAGATCAGATGGAAGGAAAATACGCCATTTAGAGCCTACTTTCATCATTTGCAAGGCTTCTGTCCAACCTTTAATTACCTGATTAACAGGAAATTCTGCGGGTTCGCCACGATCTATGGAGCTATCAAATTGTTTGCCACTAAGCAAAGTACCTACGTAGTGTACCTTCACCTTGTCGGTTGGTTTAGGGTAGCCGCCTGTTCCGTCTTTCAGCACCAGGTATTGCAGCCCTGTTCCAGTAGTAACTATGCCAGGCTTGGTTTTATTTTCGGCCAAAAACTTCTCTCCTTCAGCTTTTCCTTTAGCTACCATACGTGCCTGATGTGCCTGAAAATAGGTTTGCAAATAGCTCATGGCCTGCATTTCTGTCATCAGTAGGGTATCTTTTTTCACAGCTGTTTTCAGGGCGAACGTAAGCATGTCTACATTCAGTGAATCTATCTGCTGGTTATTGATATTGCTCCCAATGTTAATGCCAATCGCATAACTCAGCGAGTCTGCCTGGTTACGTAAGGCTGGTTTGGCAGGGGCTTCTATGGTTTGCTTGCCTTTGTTTTTCTTCTTTTTCTTGTCTTTTTGAGCATATGCGCCGCTCATCAGCAGCAGACACGCCATTATGCAGAGTATCTTTTTCATGTGTGGGTAAAATAAGGTAAAAAGTATCTGGTTATGCTTGGAGTAAAAGGTCTGCCTTCACAGATCTGATGCCTCTGCCATTGTACCTATATGAGAACAGAAGCTTGAGTCACAGGTATCTGAGGATGCAGCCGGATGCAGGTTTATTGTTACAAAAAACAAAGTAGCACGACATTTCGTGCTACTTTGCAACCTATGAGATCCAAGAAAGGATTATTTTTTATTTACTTTGATCAATTCAACATCAAAAACCAAGGTGCTGTAAGGTTCAATGCCTTGGTTGCCCATAGCACCATAAGCCAGGTCGTATGGGATAAACAGTTTATACTTAGATCCTTCTTTCATGAGAAGCAGGGCTTCAGTCCAACCTTTGATTACACCATTGACAGGAAAAGTAGCAGGTTTGCCACGATCTACAGAACTGTCAAACTTGGTTCCATTCAGGAGAGTACCTGTGTAGTGTACATCTACTTCGTCTGTAGCGGCAGGCACAGAACCTGTTCCTTCTTTCACTACTTGGTATTGCAAACCGGAAGCAGTTACCTGTACACCTGCTTTGGTTTTATTTTCAGCTAAGAATTTCTCTCCAGCTTCTTTGTTTCCTTTGAATTTAGTACTGTTTTCAGACTCAATTTTTTTCATCTGAGCGGCCTGTTGTTTGGCTTGCAGGGCACCAAAATAGGTTTGCAGGAACATACGGGCTTCCATATCCTGCATTTTCATATTGGCTGTATCTCCTTTCACCGCAGAGGTAAAGGCTTTTTGCATCAATTCTATATTCAGGGTGGTATCTACTCCTTCAGCTTTCATACCTTTTCCCATCATCATGCCATAAGCGTACCCGGCAGAATCTTTCGCATTTTTTAAACTAACAGAGCTTGATGAACCTACCTTGTCACAAGCGGAAAATAATACACTACCCGCCAGCAGAAGTGTAGCAACGATATTTTTGTGTTTCATTCGAATAAAAATTTTAGGATTAAGGGAAAAGTTGCTGCGAAAATACAGCATTTTTTGAAAAATTTGACAAAATTATAAAAAAGAGGAAAGAGTTTCACCTCATCAACGATAAATTTCTAGTATTGCGTATATCTGAAGGGGTTAAGTACAAAAACATTTCTATGTTCAACGGTTACCAGGCAAACTAAAACCTATTGAGTCGCTTCTTATTTTACGCCTCCCGAAGTCTGGGCTAGCAGGTACAACACGGCCATACGAACGGCTACGCCATTTTCAACCTGTTGTAAAATAATGGAATGCTGCGAATCAGCGGCGTCACTGCTTAGCTCCACACCTCTGTTAATAGGTCCGGGATGCATCAACAGGATTTCTTTGTTTAATGAATCCAGCATCTTTTTATCTATGCCATAATAGAGGCTATATTCTCGCAGGGAAGGAAAATACTTGATCTGCTGCCGTTCCAACTGAATCCGGAGTACATTGGCCGCATCGCACCAGTTGAGGGCTTTGCGTATGTCATATTCTACTTGTACACCTAATTCCTGAATATACTTGGGAATAAGTGTGATAGGCCCGCATACCATGACTTCCGCACCGAGTTTCTGGAGGCAGAAGATATTGGACAAGGCTACCCGTGAATGCAGAATATCTCCGATAATAGCTATTTTCTTTCCTTCTACTCCGCCTAGTCTTTCCCGGATAGAAAAGGCATCCAGAAGGGCTTGTGTGGGATGTTCATGGGTACCATCGCCTGCATTGACCACATTTGCCTGGATATGACGGGCCAGAAAATGTGGAGCCCCAGGACTGGAATGCCGCATCACAATCATATCCACCTTCATAGCCAGGATGTTGTTGACGGTATCAAGCAAGGTTTCTCCTTTTTTTACTGAACTTCCAGACGAAGAAAAGTTTAGAGTATCTGCAGACAACCGTTTTTCGGCTAGTTCAAAAGACAGCCGGGTACGGGTTGAATTTTCAAAGAAAACATTGGCAATGGTAATATCCCGGAGAGAAGGTACTTTCTTGATGGGTCGGTTGATGACTTCCTTAAATGTGTCTGCGGTATCAAAAATCAGTTCGATATCTGGTCGGGTCAGATCTTTAATTCCGAGTAAATGCTTAACACTCAGGGACATAATTAGTTATTCGAAGCTTCAGATATAAATAGATATAGACTTTTGGCACCTGTAACGGCTACCTGTATTTGCGGTGGCATGAACCATCTGTTAGTTTTCTATCAGCCAGATAGCATCTTCGGCTACCCCTTCCTGCTCTTGCCATTCGACTAGTACCGTCTGTGACGAAATCGTATTGACCCGCCGTCCGACGTAGTGGGGTTCGATGGGTAGTTCCCGGCTGTGTGTCCGGTTGACTAGTACCAACAATTCCACATCCTGTGGCCGACCAAAGGCTACCATGGCATCCATAGCGGCCCGTACAGACCGCCCAGTAAAGAGCACATCATCAATCAGGATGACTTTTTTGTTTTCAATCAGAAACGGCACATAAGTCATATTGGCTTTCAGGGGCGTTTCACGGCGACGAAAATCATCCCGATAAAAGGTGGCATCCAGATACCCTATCGGCACATTTTTCCCCATCTGTTCCATGAGCTTTTTGCGGATACGTTCGGCCAGAAGTACGCCATTGGGCTGCATTCCTAACAGAACGGACTGCTCAAAGGTATCATGATTTTCGATCAGTTGCTCACATAGGCGAGTAATCGTGATGTCGAGTAGAAAACTGTCTAAAACTAGTCTTTTAGGCATGGCTGCTGCAAATATGCCCGCAAAGATAGAAACGAATTTTGATTTTAGTGGGGCATGTGGTGTTTTTTTTATGCCAAGGGAGGTTTCACAGTTATACAGTCAAACACCACAGGGGTTTACCAAACCCATACAGTTATACATTGGTGGTTGACTGATGTAGGCCATGCGTAAGGAAGAGCCGTTTAAATTACTCAAACAGCAACTTTCTGATTCACCATTTTATTTGGTTGTGATTCAAAATGTATGATAGATTTTCATTCTGACTATCAGTAGTTTATGTGTGTAATTATTCTTTTGTCTTCCCGCAGGGATCTTCGCGCACAGACGACGGCCGCTGTATTTGCGCGAAGATCCCTACGGGAAGACAAAAAAAAGCGTTCAAACAGAAAGGAAGCTTTTTTACTCATCATACATTTTCAAACACAGTCCGTCTTCTAAAACGAGGCTGTTTTGTAGGCATCAGATTCTATAACTTCAACGCAGTTGACGCTGCAAATCCCGTAGCTCGTCTTTCATCTTGGCTAGTTCGAGTTCCATGCTGTGTAGGAATCCTCTTGCAGGCTGCATATTCAGGTGGGCTTTGAGTTTCCAGACTTCTTTTACATCGGTTACTTTAATGGAATAGGTAGGAAACAACGAATTATCTGATTGCAGGTACAGCTTTCCTTTTTCTTCTACAAAATCTACTCGTTTCACAACCACACTTTCACGGGTATCAGATACGATAACGTACATGTCGCCGTTTTTAATGTCTTTTAGCTTTTCGGTAAACTCACAGATCAGCCAGTCGCCGGTACGGAGGGTAGGCTCCATACTCTGGCCATTTACCTGAAAGGCCCGAAACGTACCATTGCGAAACTCCATACTAGGAATAGTAAAAGCAGGCAGGTTTTGCAGGTATTCTTTTTCCACACAACCTTGCATGTAGCCAGCTGCTGCTTTGGTTGTCACCATCAGAATATTGTCCTGTCCGGCGGCATCTACGGTAATGGCAATGGGCTGATATACTTTTTCAGTAATAGTCCGTTCCACCACATTAGATTTCACAGAGTCTTTTTCGGTACGTAGCTGGTCGTTTTCCCGCTCCAGATCTCTGCGGCGTTTGTAGAGATCGTCATTGGTTTCCTCGATCAGTGAGATCCGGGAACGCAACATATCATTTTCGGCTTGCAGCCGCTGATATTCTTTTTGTGCCAAAGGTGAATCACCACCGATGGTAAATACGCCAGGCCCCTGCATACGGGGCGTGGACGGACTAGGCGGTATACTGTCCAAAAACATTTCTCCCTCTCCATGGTAGAGCCATTGCTTATTTATTTTAGGGAAAATTTCTACCAGTTTTTCCAAGATGGACGTGCTGGGTAGGTTTTTACCGCTTTCTATCTGCGAAACGCTAGACTGCGTGATTTCTAGTTTATCGCCAAACTCCTGTTGGTTGAGCCCTACTGCTTTTCGTAGTTGCTTAAACCGTTGCGCGTAGGAAGAAAGAACTGTCATACGGATATATAAAGTTAAAATTTCAACAAATACGACCCCAAATGCTACACATTTATAATCACTGGTACAATAATAAGTAAAACAAATGATAATTTATATAAAAATGCATAAAAATATTTATCATATAAAATTTTCTCCTCAAAAATATGTCCATATATAAAATATAATTATATTTGTTACCTACTTTTATCGCACCCTTTTCTACTAAAACTATGAAGCCAACAGTCCTTGCCACCCAGCCTGCCATCTCTCAGTCGCTGGTCAAAGAGTTACGGGAAGACATTTGCCCTCGCCGCTTACATGCGGTATACCTGATGGGTTTGCCGACTACGCCCACAGACAGCCAGCTGCGAGGGATTTTCTTCGAATATAAGCTAACCGGCTCGATGGGAAAGGCAGGCGTTCCGCCCCAAGAACCCATGCAACGCAATGGAAAACGGTATATAGATTTTGAACGCCTAGAACACCAGGTGGCTTTTTTCAAGGAAGAATTACTGCCACATTATGGCATTGAGATCCTGGATACAGACGTAGTACTTTCAACTGAGTTCAGACATCCAGAAACCGATGAAACCATCCTAGTCAGGTGCCGACTGGACGTACTGGCCCGTGTCAATGGAAAGCTGGCAGTCATTGATATTAAGGCAACTGCCGACATTGCCAATGGCGGTTGGCGAAATCCTATTGGTCTGGATCATACACAGGCCTATTTTTATATGTGGGGTCTGTATCAATCACAAGAACTCAATCCAGAAGGTGTGATGCCTGAATTCTATTACCTAGTAGCCGACTGGTCGCCACGAATGGACTACGAATGCATCAAGGTTGAGTGGAACAATGGCAGCTTCTGGGAAGTACGCCAGGCGGCTACAGATGCCTATGACAAGCTGCAACACATGGAACACAACGGCTACCCTACCCAGCCTTCTTTCTCGCAGTGCAAAAGCTGCCCTTTTCAGGACACCTGTGCAGACCGCAAGGTATTTAAAGACATTAAGGTCATTTGGTAAGTATATCTTTATGCCCAACCTTGTCTTTTACCTTTGCTCAAGAGACCAACAAGCTTTGCCTTTTTATCTGCCTGATCAGACACCTGTCGGTTGACAGGTATGCTTCTTTTACCAGAAAAACCCCTACTCCTCGCCTATTTGCATTCATAAGTAGATTAAATAAAATAATCAGAAAAAATTATTATAATTATTTGCAATATATATAATCATCAATTATATTTGTATCAACAAAAACATCGAACAAAACGACAACAGATATGAATCTTATCACCATTATCGGCGGCAGCTCTGGAACTGGCAAAAGCTACTCACTCCGCAATCTGGGCAAAGACGCAGTAGTTCTGAATGTAGAACGTAAGATGCTTCCTTTCCAGTCGAAAGGCTTGGTCAATGTACCGATCAACTCTACTTTCAAACTGTTTGAGGCCATTAACCGTCTGCACAACAATGATGAGTTCAAAACCATTATTCTGGATTCATTTTCTGAGTTCTGTGATTTGCTGCTGGCTGAGTGTAAGAACAAAGCCAAAGGCTATGATGTCTGGAATCTGTACAATACAGAGATATACAACCTGTTTCAGTCACTGAAAAACCTGAAGAACAAGTATGTCTTTGTAATCGGCCACACCGAAACACTCATGGATGCGGACGGGCTACGGATTGAGCGGATGAAGGTCAAAGGAAGAGAACACGAAGGAATGATTGAGAAAAATGCCACTTGTGTGTTTTATTCCAAAACCATTCGCAAGCAAGACGGCAATGGAGTAGACTACAAGTTTATCACCAATACTGATGGCTACCTTCCGGCAAAAACTCCGTTTGGCATGTTCAAGGAATTCCTGATTGACAACGATGTAGCCGCTATTGTCAAAGCTTACGATAAGTTTTACCAAGACAGTACCATCGCTCTGGCAGAAGCCGCTTAACGGTAATGCCTGACAAACTAGGCAGAGGTCGCTGCTACAGACTGATGCCCAGCATTGATATTCTATCTTTCTTTCACATACATCATTTATTCACTTTCTTATCGTCAACTTCCCATGTTAGCAACTTCCGTCCCAACCATGCCTCAAGAAACGGCTTCTACACGCCGCGAACAATATATCGGTGTATTACTGGCATACATTGAGGCCATTAACCCTACTGATGCGGAACGCATCGAGATGGGCATTATTACCCAAGATTCGTTGGATACTGGCAAAGTACGTCCAGTTAATTACCGTGAAGAAGATGGCCGCTACCGGCTCGACTTCTGGCTGAAAGGCAAAGATGAGCAAGGCAAAGATGTACGGGTACGTCATTCTATCTATATTAAAAACGAAGAATCAGCCCCGTCCAAAACGGGTAATATACAGGTCGTAAACCAGCTAGGTAAAACAGCCTACATTGCACAGGAGTTTTATTCCAAAGGAAAATCTCCGTATGAAGACTGGTTTACAGCTCCGTTTCAGCGGACACGTGTAGGCGAAGCTGATCTGGTGCAGTTTATCAATTCCTGGATCAATAAAAAAGCCGAAGAACCAGCCATGACTATTGATTTTGCCAGCATTACCAAAGGCAACCTGAAACCGTTGCACCAGATTCTGCAAAGTGACAAGGCTTCGTATATCAAAGTCATGCTGGGTGTACGAATCGCAGACGATGGCCGCCGCTACCAGACTGTGTTTCCAAGGGTGATCATGCCTGCCTGGACAATCAATTACGAAAGGCTGCACAAAGAACTAGTCAATTATCTATCCAATGCCCAGGCTCGAAATGAGTACGGAATTACACCAGCTATGCTGTATGACCGTAAGCTCTACCGCCTGCGTAGCTACGATGAAAGTACGCCACAGGTTTCTACGCCTGTGCATGGTCTGGCAACATCTGTGTCTGCAATGCCTGTCGATCTGTCGCTTTCATCGGTACACGACGAAGACCTGCCTTTCTAGGCAGACCCTCTTTGTCTGGGGGAGGTACAGCCATTCCTCCCCTTTTTTCTCTGATATCCAGCAGTTTTGTACAACGTACAACAATCAGCTACTATGACTATGCTTTCCAATAAAGATATATTTCTGCAAGAATATACCATCACCACTGAAATGATGATGAGGCATGAATATGAGGCGTGGCAACACTGGCAGGCACTGCTTACCTGGGCCGACGATCGTATCCGACAAGCGGAACAGTTTTTTCTGGACTTACGAGCAGACAATCTGGTACCAGTGGAAATAGCCTCTGAAGACCAACACTTCGACGAAGAATGGCACTGGTTTATGCGAGGAGATTCCCTGGAAACCCCAGGCCGATCTATCCCATTTGCAGGGGATTCAACACGCAAAAACGCCGCCTAATGACTGACAGCAAATGACTGATTGTAGAAGGCTCAATGGTAAAAATTATCCATACTGGCTTGTTTAATACGACTGAGCCATTCCACAATAAGCCATTGATTTTTAACTCTTTTACAAACAAACCTTACAAAAAAACAACTATGAATCCCACGGTGAAGCAATTATGGACGGAGGCGTTGCGGAGTGGCACCTATACACAAGGCTCCAAACGTCTCCGCGACAAGGAAGATCATTTTTGTGTCCTGGGGGTATTATGTGATTTATATGTCAAACATCGCCACGATTGCCGATGGAAGCCCATGGAAACAAAAAATGGCTTCCGCATTGTGGGCAAACGTGAGGTACACTGGTGCGAAGATTACCTAATAGACCCAGTGGTAAAATGGGCTGAACTGAACAGTTATAATCCTATCGTAGAATACGAAGGAAAAAAAAGCAGCCTTTCTAGTCTCAATGACCAAGGTATTGGCTTCAAGATTATGGCCAAACTTATCGAAAAACAGCTTTGAACAGCCCGATCTGTATAGTTGGGCTACAACTGAACGTACTACAACTATGTTTGCTATCGAAAAAATCACCTGTAGCCGTTGTAACGGTAGCGGAAAAATATGTCTGCAAGACCGACAGTTTGCCATTTGTGGTAGCTGCAATGGCCAGGGATACAAACAAAGGTATCAGAAACTTACGGCTGCTCAGATTTTTGGCATGATATGGAAAGAAGACCCAGCCTTGCAGGAAGAGAAAGAACTCAAGTATAAAGCCTGACAAGTACATGTATACCAGTCTATTGTGTAGCAGAATCATCTGAAAAGTGGCTGTATGTCTGACACAAACCAAACCACCCGATTCCTACACATTCCTGACTATGTTATCTATTCAATTGACACCATTACAACCTACACTCTCACTATGTCTGACATCCGATTACACACACATTCGCCTGGCTAAAGTATGGCTGCATTCACACATGCACCTGTTCGACTGGGCGAGTGATTTTGCCAGGGTTTTTCTCTGTCTCAAACTCAGCAATAACCACCGACGTTCGATGAGTACCATTTGGCATCCGTTTAATGAAGTATCTGTTTACCAACGACTTCCGATAGCTGAATACAACGAATGTATTGAAATACCCGTATGGGCAACGGACATGGAACTGTCTCTCTTACACACCGACACCATGACCGGCAATGAATCTATAGGTGTGTGGCTGGAAATGAACCCAAAAATGGAAACTATCTATGACACTGAAAATCAAGCGTATTCGCAAAACTGAGGCAATAGACGATCTACCCATTCCATTGCCCATCTTCCTGACAGACGAGTTTCAGATATGGTATTATGCCATTCTGGATGAACATACGGTGCTGGTGGTTTCTACAGATTCGTGCCAAGTGCAAACTTTTGACGAAACGTTTAATGGAAAATACTCTGTTACATTTGACGAACTACAACCATGCACAGCCGAAGAGTTTCAGGAAATCTATCTCCAGATTCGCCTACGCATCTATCAGGCAGACCATGCCTACCAGACCATGCTCCAACCTGCCGGACTGCCTATGTCTGCCTTTTCTGTAGAAAAGAACGGACATCTGAAAGCTGCCAGTTAAGCAAAAAATGGATATGGCTTTGTCTTTGAGTGGGTTATGAGTGCCTCAGCGTTCAGGAAGGATGTTATTCAAAAAAAGCTACCTGAAAGATTTGGCATTTGCATAGGACCAGTAACACAACAACCCTATGGAAAAGAAGTTACGATCATTGATCTGGCCGGAGTATGCTGGCATTTTCTTGAACAGTAAAATCTGAACAAAAAAATGCTACAACTAATGGCTCTGCCCTTTTCTTGTATAAAGAAATGATATGGGTATAATATAGGTGTTCACCCTCTGTTCAAGTCTATGGCTGGGTTAAGCTATCTGGGTGATCTTCGATTCTGCGTAGGTGGAATGATGCATGCAAACAGGCTGCAAGCTGCATAGGGTGAATTTTTTACACCTACCCAAATACAAGACACACATATCATGGCCTGTGCCATTTTGTATACCATTGTTTAGCAAGTGATTGGTTAAGTACTCACCCAAAACCCTTGTGCCGTTGGTGCAAGGGTTTTTTATGCAATACTTTTGCCTCAGTAGTCTAACTTAATACGAGTTTGACAACAGGCTATACATCAATCACATAGCTGACGTACCATTGGTCAAACAACCACTTAACCACCAAACTCGCATGAACTTATTTCTCGTCCTTGCGGGTAGTAGCAGAGTTGGTATAGGTGATTTTATTGAGGTAAAACACCTTGCGTTGGGCAGTGGCTCTTTGAGGGCCGTGTATTTCCTGCGTCCCCCAGCTAATAAAGTATTTACTATACCACTGGTCAATACTGACATCGTCTGAGTGAATGACTTTGTCTTCTTCAAAGCTAGTAGCTATCTTGAATTTCTCTTTTTCCTTCACCACATTGTTTCCCTGAATTACTTTGGTGTGGATTTCGCCGTCTTCTGGATAGGCCAGAATGATTTTGTCTTCATCTATGGATACCTGTACTACTTCCTGTAGACTATAGGTAACCACATCCTGAATCTCAAACGAATTGTCCCAGAGCAGGTTACCTTGTTTATCAAAACCACACAAGACGGCATGTGTATATCTGTAACCATCAAAGACCCGGTCGCCATACATGCGTGAATAGGCACCCATGTTGTAGGTGCCATAATTACCGTAGCCAGAATTGTATTGTGGATAAAAGGCTTCGGCTACCAATATGTACTGCGTAGGCGTTTCGATGATGTCATGGAGCAACAATCGGTAGTAGAGCATGAGTTCTTTGCCTTTTTCCCGTTTTTTCTCAATTTTTTCCCGGATACGTTCCTGACGACGGGGTTTCATGAAAGTGAAAAAATTTTTAAAGTCAGTAAACTGAAAGTATTTGATATACTCCTGCGAATCTCCATTCAGCTTAGCCATAAACAATCCTTGTGAATACGGCAGGTTTTTGTAGGTATAATACCCCATGATAAGTTGCTCCTTGTTGTTCAGGGAGGTAAGTCGGCCCGTTACCAGACCTTTTTCTTTGGGACTTTCCAGAATGACATTATTTATCTGTTTGCCGGAATAGTCAAACGAACGAAGAGAAAGCTTGCCTCGGTTCTTTTCCTGGTTGTAAATGAGCACATTACTGACCTGACGGTACGGATCTACCTGAATGTGATTGAGTTCGGTACGAGGTTCATAGAGGCCGGGCAGGACACGGACACGTTTGTCGAAAAAATTGTAGGTAAACACTACCGGACGGGTATTGACCATGCCTCCAATAAAAGCTGTACCACCCAGTATCTTGAAGTCTGCAATGGCTACCTGTGTCAGCATGTCGCCTTCCATCCATTTAAAGTCGCCTTCGTTGATATCCAGTTGAAATATCTTGAATTTTTTCGTGTCTGGCTTCACTACCAATACATAATAGTAGCTGGAATCAAGAAAGGTCTGGGAAGGCTCAAAATCTTCTTCTACCGGGCACGTAATTTTCCACTGGCTTTGCAGATTGGTGTCCAGACGGTTAAACGTCCACACGTTGTCGTCGTGTGTGTATCGGGGTTGGGTTGAGACCAGTAATCCTTTTTCTCGCAGAGAAACCACATCGTAAATACTTTTTTCCTCGTCTTTTTCGGAGATAGGAATCTCAATACGCAGCACCTGGTCTAATTGTGCCCAGGCTGTAAAAACAGGACTCCAGCAAAGCATGCAGGTACCTGCCAGTAGAAGTAATTTTTTCATAGAAGTTCTCAATTAGATGCATCCGAAAAGGGATTCATTGAACGTACACCTGCCAGATACTGGCTGTGTGCGTATATACTTCTTTAAGATACAAAAAATACTAAAATTTCATACCATAACATAAAAAAAATTTCTCCTACTCACAGGCGACATCCATCAGCACAGG
>JACCDR011895972.1_pt1 | contig 24260 bp, 32 predicted proteins | sample 7446431 | NCBI WGS metagenome assembly JACCDR01 (sample SAMN15323443, study PRJNA562643) | freshwater metagenome | isolation source: river surface water | place: USA:Blue River Watershed | collected 2017-08-17 | reverse complement strand
CGCCCGAGCCGCCCGACTGGGCCACCGCCGCCCGCCTCTACGACCAGGTATGGTTGGCGAGCCAGCGTGACCAGGAGGTGGATTTGATGGTGGAGGCGGTGCGCGAGCACGCCCGATGAACCACCGTGAGCGCGCGCGTGCGTCGGCAGAGCGACGGCGTGGTGGGGCCAAGCGGGCGTGCCCCCAGTGTGGGCGGATGGTGGGGCCGAATGGCCGGACCTGGCCGGCCCGTCACTTGGGCGCAGATGGGCAGCCGTGTACGTTTTTGACGCCGTCCATGGCGGACGGCATGGAGCGGAAGGAGGAGGAGTCCTATGGGTTACTGGTTGGCTCCCACGGGGAGCAGGGTAGCGGTGGAGCAGCGGCAGAGCCGGCGCCGCCGGTCGATGGTCTTGCACGAGACGGGCACGCAGGAGAGGCCGAATGAGGGGGTGGTGCGGGCGCGCGGTCCCGAGGTTCACCGGCTCCGGGAGGGGGACGTGGTGTTGTACACCAGGTTCGCCGGCCAGGAGGGGGTGGTGCCGATGGGGTCCGAGCTGACGGTCGTCATCCTGGAGGAGTCGGAGGTGATTGCCGTGTTGGATGATGGGCAGTTGCAGGCCGCGGAGGATGCGGTGGCCGCGCGGGAGAAGGAGGCGCGGGATGCGTTGATGGCCGGAAGGGGTGGACACCTGCAGGACGGGTGAGGTAGAAGGACCCTACAGGGCACGTCCCCCCCCGTGAACTGGGCCAAGTGAAGCGGCTACCCTCCGGTGCCGCTCCTTGGTTTTTTCCGTTCACCACGCCTGGCCGGTTGGCAGTGGCGCTCGTCTGGGGTTGTACTGGTGTTTCCAGCACCACGCTGGCGTGTCCTCGCCCAGCTTGTGGTCGAAGAAAAGCGCGCGCTTGTAGTTGCCGTTGGGCTCAAACCGGACTTTGCCCGTGCAGATGAACGAACGACGCGACATCCACTCGTTGCGGACCAGCGACCACGGTGGCACGTCTTTGAGCGCCTGGGCGACGGCCTGGTAGACGCCGTGGAGGTCGACGGCCAGGACTTCGAGGTCCTGGTGGGTCGCCATGGTGGTGAACGACATCTGCGTTTTGTTCCCGTCCGCGTCGATGTTGAGCAATTTGCCCGTGTTACGCGCGAGTTCGACCTTTTGGTTGAAATCCTGCATGACGCTGGATTCGGACGACAGGTCCATGGCGAACATGGACGCGCTGTTGAGATATTGGCGCAGGTGTTCGGGCATGGAGAGGACGGGTTGCGCGACCCGGATCGCCCGTTCCTTGACGGACAGGATGGACATGACGGCGGCGATGAGCCCCCAGGCTCGTGCGCGCCGGCGGTCGCAGGCCAGCAGGGTGAAATGGGTTTCCCAGGCGGGAAACACTTCGTCGATCTGGGTGATGAGTTCGTTCTGGTGTTTGAACAGGGTGTGGACGTGTCGGGCGAACGTGGCGGCGGCGGTCTCGAGGTCGCCGATGGTGCCGGGGTCGACGGGTGGGCGTATTTCGAGCAGCAGGTAGCGGGACAGTTCGGCGTTGCGCCCGAGGATCGATTCACCGGTGAGGAGGAGGGGGCGGCGCGTGGGAAATTCGCGGGTTGTTTGGTCGCGGTTGAGGTTGGTGGAGCCCTGACCGTCGTAGGAGGTGCGGATGGTGGTGGACAGATGCTCGAATTCGCGTGAGTCGCGCAGTTCGTTGATCCAGAGTGGCCAGCCGTAGATGTCGCCCAGCGCGTTGCGGATGGACTTTTCGGATGTGCCGCGGCCCGCGGACAGGCAGGCCTCGGCGGTGACGCCGAATGCGCGCATGAGGATGCGGGCGAACGTATCCTTGCCGCATTGCGTTTGGCCAAACAGGTAGAGGTGGTGGAACGCGCGGTTGTTCTCGGTGATGAGGTGGTGGCGGTACATGCACAGGATCATGTGCGCGATGCCGACCATACCGTGGTGGTTGCCCAGGTTCTTGTGCCAGATGTCGGCCAGCCGGTTTGCGTCCTCGCGTAATTGTTCCAAAGTGGCGCCGGACGTGATGACGGGTGCGCCGCGTGGTGGTTTTGAATTGCGGAAGCTGCGCACCACGCCATCGCGGCACATCAGGTCAGTGGCGAAGGTGGGTCTACGGGGGACGTAGTTGCCCTCGGCGTCGATGTAGCTGTTGGCAGCGGCTACGATGTGGTGTTGCTCGTCCCACCCGTAGTTGGTGAGTTCGTAGACGACGGTGGCGGCGCCCGGTTGGGAGAAGAGGAACCGCTTGAAGGCGGCGGCGGACCCGTTGGCGTTCTTGGTGTAGAAATCGGAGATGGCGGTGGAGGCCAGGAAGGCGTTCAGCTTTGCAGCGTTTTCGATGATGTCCATCGAGAGCTTGGCTTGGTGGGCCTCATTGGAGCCGGCGCGTCGCACGCGTACGATGAACGAGTTGCCGGTGGCGTCGACGCACGTGTGGGTGACTTCGACGGTCCCGTTCCCGACGAGGTACGGGTCACCTTTGGTCGACATCCAGGTCCGGCCTTCGTGCTCGTAGATGGGTTGTTGTTGTTTGGCGTCGGCTGCGGTGGCGAGTGTTTCGTCGGCACGCGCCAGGATGTCGATCACGTTGCTCATTGCCCCACCTACAGAGTGGCCAGCCATTCGGCGGTGCGGATGGCGGTGGCGTGGATGTCGCTGGCGTTTGTCGCGTGCGCGACGTGGTGCGGGACCGCCAGGTGGTCGAGCGTTTTGGCCCAATCCTTCTGGCCGTCGCGCAACCGGTCGCGCGCCACCTTGACTTCGATCTCGAAGGGGATGGCGAAGGGGTTGGCCTTAAGGTAGCCCCAGAGGTCGCACTGACCTTTGACGCCGACCCGCACTGGTTGTCCGTGTTTGGTGAACAGCAGGCCAACTGGGCGGCGGAAGATGCGGACCCTGTTCTGGAAGCGGTCTTGCGCGGCGCGCATGATCGCATCACTGAGCACGCGATGAAGGGTCATGGAGAGGGCACGACTATCATGCGCTTCACCAAAGGAGCAATGGATTTTGCGGGATGATTATCTGCGAGCCATCTTTTCGTTGGACTGCTTTTTGCCTACCGAGTTCGCGTGCGACGAATTGGTGCATGTCGCGTCCACGGAAACCGCGTGCCCCTGCAATACGATACAGGTGCTTTCGTTCTTCGTCGTAGTGGTTGATGGTTGCGCTGGGTTTGGCGACCGCCACTTCCACGAGCTGGCCTTTTGCGTGCGTAGGCGCTTCAGGAACGCTGACGGGCGCCGCGCAGTTGGGGCAGGTCTTCACGCCTGCGGAGAAGACGTAGAAGCAGCGCGGGCAGTAGCGGACGCCTGGTTGGTTTTCTGTGCGCGCGCGTTTGTTGGGCGCGGCGTTGAGGTCCCAATCGCGGTTGATGTCTGGCGAACCGAATCGGAAAACATTTCCCGAGTGGTCGAGCACTTTATAGAAGCCCTTGCCGGGGAAGGCCCGGCAGGCGCGGCCCGCCATCTGCATGTAGAACGATAGTGATTGGGTGGGGCGGGCGAGGACGATGCAGGCGCAGTCGTGGACGTCCAGCCCTTCGATGTAGACTGCGACGTTGACGATCACGCGGACGTTGCCGGCGCGGAATTTGGCCATCGTGTACTGGCGTTCGGCGGCGGGGGTTTCGCCGGTGACGATGGCGGATGGGATGCCGGCGGCCTGGAATGCGTTGAGCGTTTTGGTGGCGTGCGTGATGTTGACGCAGAAGACGATCGTTTTTTCGCCGGTCGCGAGTTTCTTCCATTGGTCGACGATGTCACCGATGAGGCGGTCTTGGGCCATCCGTTCGGCGAGCGTGTGTTCGTCGAAGTCGCCGCGGGTGGTGCGGATGCCGGCCAGGTCTGGGATGCTGGGCGCGAACGTTTTGGCGCGGACGATGTAGCCGTCCTGGATGGCCGCCTGGTAGTTGGTGGCGACGATCATGTGGTCGTACCACTGGGCCATGGGCCGGTCGCGCCGCCAGGGTGTGGCGGTGAAGCCGAAGAGTCGCCGTGGTGGGTTTTCGTGGATGACCTTGTGTTCGTCGCGGTGGGCTTCGTCGATGAAGACGTGGTCGTAGGGGATGCCGTCCTGGTAGCGGCGGCGCAGCGTTTGGGCCATGGCGAGGGCGATGCGTTTGCCGGTGGGTCCTTGGCGTTGGTGGATGATGTCGTGGTCGAGTCCGAAATGTTGCAGGCGGATTGATGTTTGGTCGAGGAGTTCGACGCGGTGGACGACGATGATGAGTGCGTGGCGGATGCGTGCCGCAGCGGCGCACATGATGGTGGTTTTCCCGGTGCCGGTGGGGCTGACGAGGAGGGTGCGCGGGTGGGGGGAGGCGAGCAGGTCCGCTACTGCTTGGGATTGGAACGGGAAGAGGTTGGTGGAGGTTATGGCAGTTCCACTACGGCCCACCGGGTGGCGTCATAGACGGCATCACGGACGTTCCGCCAGGTGGCGTCATCGACGGCCCGCCATGTGGTAGCATAGACGGCTGCCGTGACGGCGTTCTCGACGGCCCACCCGGTGGCGTCATGGACGGCCCGCGCGATGGCGTCCTCGACGGCCCGCCCGGCGGCATAATCGACGTCCCGCCAGGTGGTAGCATCGACGGCCCGCCCGGTGGCGTTACTGACGGCGGCCTCGTGTTCGGTCATGGCAGTTCCTTGGTGGCGTCATGGACGGCTTGATTGTGTTCGGTCATGGCAGTCCCTCACGGGCGGCAGCATAGACGTCCCGCCCGGTGGTGTCATAGACGGACCGCCAGGTGGCGTCACAGATGGTGGCGGCGGCGGACCGCCCGGTGGCAGCCTGGACGGCCCGCCAGGTGGCGTCCTCGACGGCCCGCCGGGTGGCGGCATCGACGGCCCACTTGGTGGCGTCATAGACGGCGGTATCGTGTTCGGTCATGGCAGTTCCTCTACGGCCCACCCGCCGGCGTCATAGACGGCATCATCGACGGCCCGCGCGATGGCGGCATCGACGGCCCGCCCGGCGGCGTCATAGACGGCATCATAGACGACGTCCTCGACGGCCCGCCAGGTGGCGGCATAGACGGCCCGCTGGGTGGCGTCATCGACGGCCCGCCCGGTGGCGTTACTGACGGCTTGATTGTGTTCGGTCATCGTAGTCCCTCACGGACGGCATCACGGACGTCCCGCCAGGTGGCGGCATCGACGGCCCGCCAGGTGGCGTCACAGATGGTGGCATCGACGGCCCGCCCGGTGGCAGCACGGACGGCCCACCATGTGGCGTCCTCGACGGTCCGCCCGGTGGCGTCATAGACGGCCCACTTGGTGGCGTCACGGACGGCAGTATCGTGTTCGGTCATCGTAGCTCACGGACGGCCCGCTGGGTGGCGTCCTCGACGGCCCGCCCGGTGGCGTCATGGACGGCCCGCCAGGTGGCCTCATCGACGGCGCGCCCGGTGGCATCCTCGACGGTCCACCGGGTTGCGTCCTCTACGGCCCGCCAGGTGGCGTCCTGGCCGGCTCTACCGTGTTCGGTCATGTCAGTTCCTCGGTGGCGTCATCGACGGCCGCATAGACGGCGTCATAGACGGCCTGCCAGATGGCGTCATCGACGTCCCGCCAGGTGGTAACCTGGACGTCCCGCCAGGTGGCGTCATCGACGGCCCGCCGGGTGGCGTCCTCGACGTCCCGCCCGGTGGCTGCTTGGACGGCCCGCCCGGTGGCTGCTTTGACGGCCCGCCCGGCGGCGTCCTGGCCGGCTCTACCGTGTTCGGTCATCGTAGTTCCTCACGGACGGCATCATAGACGTCCCGCCCGATGGCGTCATCGACGGCCCGCCAGGTGGCAACCTCGACGGCCCGCCCGGTGGCAGCCTGGACGGTCCGCCGGGTGGTGTCATCGACGGCCAACCGGGTGGCGTCATAGACGGCATAGACGGCAGTATCGTGTTCGGTCATCGTAGTTCCTCGACGGCAGCATCGTGGTCAGCCGCGTCTTCCGCCATGGTTTTCTGCTCCCACGCTGCCCTGAAGCTGTCGATCTGTTCGATGTTCACCCCCTCCATGGGGGCGATCATCTTCAACGCCTGCTCCCAATCGAGCTGGTACAGGCGCATCATGCCCACGAGTGCCTTCAGAGACGGGCGTCTGCGCCCCATTTCGATGTGGCACATCATAGCTGGCCCGAGCCCCACCAGGTTGGCCACGATGTCGGCCCGCAACCCCATTTCCTCGCGCGTGTCACGAAGATACGCGCCCATGGCCGCCCATTCCCTCGCTATCTTCTGCTTCCGTCGCATGTTGGTTCTCCTTTACAGGCTAAATACTGCTTGACAGTGAAAAGGTCAAGTGCTACTTGTCCCGGCATGCAAATCATCCGGTGTGAGAGTCGAGAGCAGTGGTTGTCGGAGCGGACCCGGCGCGTGATGGCCAGCGAAGCTGCGTCCATCATGCGCCTTTCGCCGTGGGTGTCGCCCGTGGAGGTGGCGCAGCGCAAGTTGGGGTTGGTTCCGGAGGTTGAGGACAACCCGGCCATGGAATGGGGGCGCAGGCTGGAGCCCGTCATTCGTGGCGCGTACGCGGAGAAGCACGGGGTCAAAGTCCTGTATGACGGGCCGTTCACCATCGTGGCCCACCCCTCCCTGCCGATGGGTGCCAGCCTGGACGGCGTGGTCAACGACGCCGAGGGTGAGGCGGTACTGGAGATCAAGTGCAGTCGGGAGCCGTGGTCGGAGGTCCCGCTCTACTACCAGGCGCAGGTCCAGCACCAGATGGTGGTGACCGGGTTAGAGCGTGCGGTGGTGGTGGCGTTGTTTGGCGGACGTGACCTCCAGGAGTTCCAGATCAAGCGCCACCCCGCGTTCCAGGAGTTGCTCATCAGGCGCGAGGTCGCGTTCTGGGATCTGGTGTCGAAAGGCCAAACCCCCGAGGCTATCACAGACGAAGACGTTCTGGCGCAAGCCAAGGGCCTGCTGGGCGTGGACCCGCGGCGGGAGGTCGTGCTGGCCCCCGAGCTGCTGGCCCTCCATGAGGAGCGGCTTGCATTGCGGCGGGTGTTGTCAAAGACCAAGAAGGATCTGGACCAGATCAGGTCCAGGTTCATCGTAGCGATGGGGGACGCCCACCTGGGGAAGATTGAGGGGTCCGATGTGGAGTACACGTCGCGGCTCGTGAAGCGGGCGCAGTACACAGTGAAGGCCACCGAATACCGCGACCTCCGCAGTTCCGCGGATCGAGCGGCGGCGGATACGGACGATTGAGGAGGAGTCATGTTGATCAGACAAGGGGACGTGATGTTGGTGCGGTCCAGCAAGCCGAAGGTGCCTGTCAAGCAGGAGGTCGCGGAGGTGGTGTTGGCGTTGGGGGAGGTGACGGGTCACCGGCACCGGGTAGTGGAGCGGCAGTGTGAGCAGTTTGAGTCGGCGGGCGGGATGTACATCCACGCGCTGGACGAGGTCCACGTCGTTCACGAGGAGCACGCCACCGTGACGGTGCCCAAGGGGTGGTGGAAGGTCCTGCGCGCGCGCGAGTACACGCCCCAGGAAATCCGACGTGTCGAGGATTGAACAACCATTCAACCGGAGGGAACGGAAATGAGCACCAAATACACGTTGACGAAGGAACACGAGGCGCAGATGCGTCCGTGGGCAGAGAAGTGGATCCAGAAGGCGCTTGTGACGCGCCCGTTCATCAACGTAGACTATGACATCGTCACCAAGAGCGTGGAGGAACTGTATGCGGCGGCGAAGTTGGAGCGTCCGACTGTGGTAGTCGTGACCTCGCCGTTTGTTGGCGCGTACGCGGCGGGGGCGGCGGCGTGGATCCACTATTGCCGCGAGCAGGGCAAGCCCGTGCCAACCCGCGCGACATCTGCGCTGCGCACGCCGACGTACGTCAACACCTGGAATGCCATCATGGCGGCCATTGGCGACAATGAGCGCATCGACGTCAACCACGTCGATGCAACCGCGCTGGAGAGCTGGATGGTCGCTGGTGCGTGCCGGCAGGCGTGCAGCGACATCGCGGGGGTGGATGGCTTGAAGTGCGCGTCGTTGAGCCACCGGATGATGAACAGCGGCAATCAGTGGCCGGGTTGGACCGCGTTCCTGAGTTTCTTCCGCCACGTCGTCAAGCTCGACATCGACTACAGCAAGTGGCAGTGGTACGAGCAGTTGACCGAGTACGGGCCGCGGTGGATGCACCGGAAGTTCTGCATGGTCTGCGAGTTCCCGGATGTGTTGACCGTTGACGGGCAGCGGCGTTCCCACGGGGAGAAGGGGCCGTTCATCCGTTGGCGTGACGGGACCGGGCTGTACGTCGTGCATGGCGTGCGGGTGCCGGGGTGGGTGGTCGAGCACCCGGAGCGCATGACGGTGGAGACGATCAATCAGGAGAGCAACGCGGAAGTGCGGCGCGTGATGTTGGAGCGGTACGGGTTTGCCAGGTACGCGAAGGACGCGGACATGGTGGTGGTTGACGACAAGGACCACGGGGTGGCGGGCCTGAAGGGCGCCAAGCTGTTGCGGCGGAACCTGGACGGCGACGAGCCGTTGGTGGTGTTGCAGATGGTGAACAGCACGCCCGAGCCGGATGGGGAGCAGAAGATCTACTTGGAGCGGGTGCCACCCACGATGCGGACCACGTTGGAGGCGGCGGCGTGGCGGTTCGATGTTTCGGAGGATGAGTACAGACAACTGAGTCAGGAGACGTGAGATGACGACCGCGATTGCGACGACGACGACGGCGGATGTTGGGGTGAACAAGTGGGAGCTGGTGAAAAAGACGGTGTGTCCGCCCGGCATTTCCGATGCGGAGTTCCTGTTGTTCCAGGAGCAGTGCAAGCGGAGCGGGCTGGACCCGCTCAAGAAGCAGATCTTCTGCGTGGAGCGGAAGGCGAAGGTTGGCGACGAGTGGGTGAAGAAGTACGACGCCCAGCCCGCGGAGGCGGGCATGCTGGCTCGCGCCGAGATGTTCGCGGATTACCGCGGCATTACGGCAGAGGCGGTCTACACCGACGATGACTGCATGGTTGACGCGGGTGCGGGCGTGGTGGTGCATCGTTTCAAGCCGGCGGGGCGCGGGAAACTGCTGGGTGCGTGGGCGTGTGTGAGGCGAGAAGGACGGACGCCCGTGGTCAGGTTCCTGAAGTTGGAGGACTACATCCAGAAGGGGCGGGATGGGAATCCGTTGAGCATGTGGGGACGGATTCCGGAAACCATGATCGTGAAGTGCGCCAGGGTTGCGGTGTTGCGGGTGGTGTTCCCTGAGGCGTTTGGCGGCCTCTACATCCCCGAGGAGTTGCCGCCCGCCCAGGAAGAACCCACGCCCGACGTCTCGCAGGCGTACATGAGTTTCATGGTCGACATCGATGCCGCGGAGACGGTGGATCGCATGGAGGAGTTGCGGTTGCTCATCAAGTCCGCGGGTCTGGTGGGCCCCGCGTACGACGACGTGGTCAAGCAGTGGAAGTTGAAGTCAGGTCAGTTGAGGAAGTCCCAGGTTGGCGCGGCCAAGTCGGCAGAGTCGCCCCAATCGGGTGCGTCGTCGGAGGTGGTGTCCACCGGTTCCTCGATCCCGTTGGCCTGACGCCACAGCCGTGGGTCCACGCCGAATGGTGGCGTGCCCGTTTTTTTCACGACAACCCGCGGCGCCAGCATGACCTCCGTGGTGGCGTCGACGATGATCGCCATCGCGAGCGCAATGGTGCGGTCTTTCCCGTTTGTGTTCACGCGTCCGTTCGCGTCCAGCTGCAATGAGGCGATTTCGGCCAGCGTGTTCTTGCTTTTGAGCACGAGCCTGGGAGCTTCCGGGTCCATGTAGGACAGCATGGTGTCGATGAGGACCTTGCTGGTGGAAATGTTCTTGTGGAAAAAGTAGTTCCACGACGTTGCTTCGGTGACGCTTGAGGCGACGGGCGGGATGTACCAGCGTTCTTGCGGGTACCCGGAGCTTTTCAGGCCGGCGATGACGCCGTGGGCCAGGTTCCGCTCGACGTTGATCCAGGCGTGGTTGTACCAGGCCCCAAGGGCGGCGATGATCTGTCCGAATTGGAAGTTCTCGCAGCGGTAGTCGGCTTCTGCGACCTGGACGAGCGTCATGCCGTCGCGGCGCAGGATGCAGAGTGTGGACATGTCGGCGTTCTGCTTTGCTGACCCGAAGGTGGCGCCCTGGGCGACGTCGGCGCCCAGGATGTACTCGACGTCTGGGACGGGTTTTTCCCAGATTTGGATTTCGCCGCGGGAGGACGGACCGGACCCCATGAGTTTCAGCGTGACTTGGGTCATTGACTTTTCCCGCTACTGGCAGTATACCTGCTGTAGGAGGTCGCCATGGGTGACGACGTTGTGGTGGGGAAGCAGACGTTGTTCTCGCAACCGTTGGTCCGGTTTGAGCGGGATGGTGACGTCTGGAAGACGGATGCTGGTGACGTTTTCCTGCCAGTGATCGTTCGTGAGTTGTTGGCGCGGTCCGGCCAGTCCCCGTGGCTGGTGGATTCCGAGGATTGGGTGCAGGTCCCGGCGTGGGTCACCGTTTCTTACCCTTCGCAGAAGAAGTGATCTGCTCGTCGCGGATCGCCTTGGCCGCGCGGCCCGGCTTGGTGGTGAACAGCAGGGCTGGGGCGGTGGTGTTTTCAGCCGGCATTGGGATTCTTAGGGTATCATCACGTCGTCCGCGCCAGTGTCCTTCAGGGTCCCAGTAGCCGGCGCCGAATTTGTTCTGCGGGGTCGCGGGGCCTGGTCCGCCCATCATGCCGGGCCGCATTTCCAGGGCGTCCAGCAGGGACGGGCCTGGACCGCCAGGCGGGCGTTCGGGGGTGAACGGTAGTTCGGGTGGTTCGACGTGCATGGGGCCTGGCCCGCCCCTCATGCTGCGCGCCATCTCCATTTCGGGCAGTTCTTCTGTCGACTCCACCCATGCGTTCAGCTTGGGCGAACCTTCGCGCAGCCCCTGTTTGGGGCCCATCTTCCCCGCCTTACCGCGGCCCATCATGGAGCGCAGGGCTGGGTGGAGGAGTGACGCCAGCGTGACGGCCACCTCGTCTGATTCGTCGACCAGGGGTGGGTTGTCGGGCAGTCCACCAACCGCTTGTTCGACCGCCCAGTGGGGGCGCTGTGGGCCGCGCTCCTGCTTCCACGGCATGCGTCGGAGGTTGGGGTCGTCGGGGTTTTTCTTGCGCAGGTCGATGCCGGTGAGGGCATTCAGTGTTTTGGCGTCGTAATCCTCAAAGTCCTTGAGCATGTCGGAGAGTTTCATGCTTCGCCCTCGATGGAATAGGTCAACTGCTGGTTGAATCCGTCGACGATCTTGGCCATGTACTTTTCGTAATCGTCGGACAGTTTCGTTTCCATGGCTTTGACGAACCTACGCGGTACAGCTGGGCGGCCCGACGCCAGGAAGGCGCTGGCCGCCGTGGTGGGGAATTCCTGGTCGTACAGTTCGGGCGTGCCGGCCATTTCGAGCTGGATGATCGAACGGCGGAAAAAGAGTTGTTCGGGTGTTGCTTTGAAGGTTTCCACCAGTTCGTGTTCGGTCATCCTGTCGTCATGGTACCACTTCGCCCAGTTGTAGCCTTCCGGCACGGGCGCCGAGCATGACGGGTCTTGCAGCCACGAGATGAAGATGGGCACCCACTGCACGCCGCCCACGCGCTCGTCGTTTGTAGCCCTTACCCACTCGCTATGGAAGAAGCCGGTGGCCCCGTTGGCGGTGGTTTCGCAGATGACGAGGCTGGGTCCGCTCTTGGGGACGGATCCCATGGCGGACAGGATGAAGCGTTGCTGGGCGTCGTAGTCGCCCACGGCGTCGTACTTGGCGCATTCGCTGAGGTGGAGGACACGGACCGTATCGCCGGTGAGGGGGTACTGGCCGCTGGCCGTCTGGGATTTGATGATGGCCGTGTGGCCCAGGTCGCCCGCCGCGATCTTGTCAAGATCTTTGTTGCCGAATTGGAGCCGGGATTCGGAGTTGTAGCGGAGGGGGCGTTGTTTCTTGATGTCCGGGGACAGGTGTTCGTAGGCGGTCCGGATGATGGAGAACAGTTTGCTCGATGACTCGTCGGTGTGGGCGATTATCGCACACGTAATTCCTGGGCACAGCATGGCCATGCCCAGCAGGACCATCTCGATGGCGGTGGAGGCACCGACCTTGCGGTTCTTGAGCACGAGGAACCGGGCCTGGCCGCCGGCCTCCAGGGCGTCCATGATTTTGCTGACGAGCATGAGCTGGGGTTTGTTGGCGAGCAGTAGGGGGCCCCAGACCTGCATCGCGTTGGTCGACTTGTCCTCGATGCGGAACGCCTTGGCGCAGAGTTTCCGGAATTCGTTGATGTCGAACCCGAGCTCGTGGAAGTGGTTGGCCGACCGACGGAGCGTTTTGTCGGCCACGACGTGTTGCTCCACGCCGCTGATGAAGCCCATTAGCCCATCGATGTCTTTTGCCATTTGGGCAATACGTTGACATGGTTTGGACAATATGGCAAGACTGTGCCATGGACATTGCCATTCTGGTACTGGCTGTGGCCCTTCTGGCCAGCGTGTTCGCCAACGTGGTGGCGCTTTTCGCCGCATTCTCTGTCGCAAAAGACACCACCCTGAAGCTCACCGCCCTCCGGTCCGTCGATGCCGCGGAAGTGGTGGAGCCCCGGCGCCCGCGGCGGAAGGGGCGCCCCGACCAGCAACCGTCGTTGTTCGATGAAAACCAGGGATGGGGTACCCAGTTCGCGCACGACCTCAACCAACCATTCGATGCGCCGCCTCCCAAGGGTAACGGCGTGACGGGGGCCTGATGTCCATCGGGCAATCGAGGTGGACGGCCAACCGGGACGCCGGCTACCTGGGCAACTCCGACCCGCGCGCCATGAAGGAGTCGCTGATCACGCGCGCCCGTCAAGGCGGGCGGACCATCCGCGAGCTGGACAACCGGATCAACCTGAACTGGTACATGGGGCGTCCGTGGTACCGCCGCATCCCCGACACTTCGCGCGTCATTGGCCTGAATCCCGACCGTCGTCAGAATTTCGTCTACGCCAACATGGCGTTTGACGTCGTGCGCGCCCTCACGGGCATCATGTACTACGAGCCCTCCGTCGAGGCGGCGCCCCGTACCATCGACCAGGAAGACGTCGCGCGCGCGCACGCTGCCGCCGACATCGCGCAGGCGGTGATTGAAAACGCGAAGCTGGGGAAGGCGTACCGGTCCGTTGTCGAGATGAACCAACTGTACGGTCACGGGTACGTGAAGGTGACGTGGGACCCGTTGTCCGGTCAGCGGAACCCCATCGTCAACACGTCGGTCTGCCCCGTCTGTGGTGGGGCTGGCGTCGTGCAGGGCCAGATGGGGCCCGCCGGGTGTCCGAAGTGTACGGCGCAGGGCGTCCTCTACACGCCATCCGGCCCCATTGCGGGCATGCCCGGCATCATCAACAAGTTTATGGGCCTCAAGCCCATCGGTGACGTGAAGTTCCAGGCCATCCACCCGGACGACATCTACACCGATCCCGACGCCGCCTCGCCCGACGAAGCCGAGGAACTGGCGCACCTCATCCGCATGTCGCCGGAAACGGCGTGGCGCACGTACGGGGAAGCGTTGGGTGTCCCGTACGAAGTGTTCGAGGGCGCGCCGTCGACGAATTCCATGTGGAGTTCTTACGACACCTCCAACGTCGTCAGCCTCATGCGTCCGACGAACCAGCGGTACATCCAGGTGGTGGAGTACTACCGCAAGCCGACGGAGAAACTGCCCGAGGGCATCTTCTCTGTGTTCGTCGGCGACGTGGAACTATTCTCCGGTCCGCTCCCCTACCTGCACGACTCGCATTCGTTCCCGTTCTTCTACTTCCCCATGTACCAGGCGCACGGCATCTACTACCCGATGTCGACGCTGGACATCGTGCTGCCCCTCATCGTGGCGTTCAACGATCACCTCTCTGCGAAGAACAGCCGGGCCAAACTCTCCGCAAAGCTGCGGATGATGTACCCCGTCGAGTCGCAGATGAAGATGGACGACACCACCGGCCACCTGGTGTACCGGGACCGGCCTGGGCGCAACAAGCCCGAAACCATCTCGCTGGCCCCCTACCCGCAGGACGCAGAGTCGATGCAGGAGGTGTTGTCGTCGTTCATCGAGCGGTTGTCGGGCGCGACCGAGGTGGCGCGCGGGGAGACGAAGGACGCCGATAGCGCGCGCGCCCTCACCTTCCTGGAGGAGCGGGCGCTGGGCCCGCTCAAGCCCATCATCTCCGACCACGCATCCCGGCTGGACGAGTGCATCAAGTACGCGCTGGACCTGACCCGGCTGTTCTACGACGACGGGCGCATCATCCGGCGCGTGGGCGCCACCGGCGGTTCGGAGCTGATGGAGTTCCGCGCGGAGAACGTGGGTGAGTCGACGGACATCAAGCTCAAGACCGTCCGCGATGTCGGGCGTTCGCGCGCGAGCCTGATGGGCGAGCTCAATGAGGCGTTCAAGTTGGGCGCCATCGACCAGCAGACCTACCTGCAACTCTCCGAATTCGGCGACATGGGGAAGGTGTACGAGGAGCGGCGGGTCCACAGCGACATGGCCATGTTGGAAAACCAGATGCTACTCCAGCAGGGGTGGATGCCGGCCCCGGTGAAGTACCAGGACCACGTCGAGCACATGAAGGTCCACGGCAAGAAGCTGGCGGAAATTCAGGTGCGCAACCCCCAGGACACCGCTGTGGGCATGCTGGTCCAGCACATGGAATTCACGACGCAGATCCAGGCCATGGAAGCGGTGGCGATGCAGATGGCGCAGCAGCAGGCGGCAGCCGGGTATGGGATGGCGAACGCGGCTGACCCTGGCGCTCAACCGCAACCCGCCCTTGACGCCGCGCAGGCGGCCAACCCGGCCCCGTCGGCAGAACCATTCAACCCGGCACCTCCCGCACCCGCGGGCGAGGCGCCGTCCTACCAGGCCGCAGTAGCGGCCTCCAACGCGTTGGCAGGTCCGACGCAGGGGTGATCGATGTCTGAAGAGATGGCGGCGGAAGCGGCAGCAGAGGGAACAGTGACGGACACGAGCGCGGCGGAAGTCCCCGCCGATACGGGCGTGGAGGTCGCGCAGGAGGGGCAGGCCGAGCAGGCCGAGCAGGCCGCGGAGCCATCCGCGGACGGGAGCGCGGAGCCCGAGCAACTGACGCGCGAGCAGGTGGAGCAGTTCATCCAGCAGCGGATGGCGCAGCAGCAGCCCGCGGAGCCACCGTCGTACATGCGCGACCTGATGGAATCGCAGCGGCAGCAGACCGAGGTTTTCACCCGGTTGCTCCAGCAGGCGCAGGCGCAGACGCAGCGGCAGCGCGTGGAGGCGTCGCGCCCCCGCCCACCGTCCCGCGATGCCCCCATCGAGGAGCATTTGAAGTGGCAGCAGGCCGACTACCAGTGGCAACTGGAGCAGGCACAGTCGCGCACCCAGGGCACGATGTTGGATCACATCGGCAAGCTGGAGGCGACCATCAAGGACATTGCGGGCCGCATGGAGGCGGAACGCACGCACGCGCAACAGCGGGCACAGGAGTACGAGCAGCAGCGGTACCTGGAGTCCCTGTCGTCCAAGCCCGAGTTCTCGTGGATCAAGGACGACGACAGGCGGGCCGCCCTCAACGTCATCCACCAGGCGATTGTGCGCAATGGCGCGCAGGCGTCGCTGGCCGACACGGCCAAACTGGTGGCGAAGGCGTTTGGGCTCAACGGCCCATCCGCCCAGGCGAAGAACAGCGCGCAGCGGCTCGCGAGTACGGAGGCGCTCAAGCAGCAGCGCGCCGCCGTGCGGGGGCGGGCGGGTCCTCTTCCCAGCTCGACGACGACATCACGGACCTCGGCTCCTCCAACGGACCGAGTTAACGCGGCCCGCAAGGCGCTGGCGGCGGGGGCGAAACTGCCTCCCGAAATGCTGGCGTTCTACGGGCTCAACAAGGCTGAACATTAACCCCACCAGGAGGAGCGGCTATGCCCACCCCAACCCAACAGATCTCAGACAGTGCAATTCAGAATCTTCTCTTTGAAGAAGTCCACCCCGTTCTGCTGGATGCGATCAACATCCGGTCCGTCGAGAAGAAGATGCTCGACGTCAAGAAGGTGCCGGTCAGTGGGAAGTACTACCGGCTCGACCAGCTGACGGGCGGAAACTTCCGGTACGAGGGTCGCCCTGAAGGCGGCTATCTCCCCGGCCAGAACCCGTCCGTCGCCCTCCAGGACCAGGCCGCCGGCTTGGTCACCATGGAGATGCGGTTCAAGCGTCGGTTCATGTACTCCAGCATCGAGTTCACGGGCCCCATGGAGAACGCGCCCAAGACGAGCAGCGGCGGCTACGACAAGTTGTCCGCCATCGTGATGGAGCAGACGGTCAAGGCTTTCCCCGAGATGGTGTCCAGCAAGTTGGCGCGTGGCCAGTTGTCCATCCTCGGTGAGTACAGCAGCAACAGCGGCAACGTGGTCACGCTGGTGGCGGCGAACGCGCCCAGCACGGCAGCGACGTCGCGCCCGTGGGCCGGCAATCGGTTCTTCCGCGAGAACATGGTGGTCGACATCGTCAACGGTGCGACGCCGACGAACGCGTTGCGGACGGGCGCGTCGGACAAGGGCCGGCGCATCACGGCCAAGTCGCGTGACGGCACCACCCCCACCATCACGTTCCAGGACATCAGCGCCACCACGTTGTCGTCTGGCGATCTGTTCGTGACCCACGGTGAGCGGGGCGATGCAGCCATCAGCGCCCAGGCCGACTTTGAAGACAACCTGTACAGCAGCCAGGGCATCTTGGACGCCATCCAGGACGGCACTGACGGCATGTACTCGTTGACCTACTACGGCAACGTGCAGGTGAGCACGCAGCGCATCTTGCAGTCGTTCAAGATCACGAACACGAACAACACCGACCTGACGGTCAACATGCTCAACCAGCTCATCAGCCAGATGTACAACGATGACCTGGGCGGCGAGGAGCCGGACTTTTTCTACACCTCGCTGGACGTGTACCGTCAGTTCGCCAAGCCGTTCACCACGATGTCCAATTTCGCGACCAACAACCCGGTCCGCTACCAGAATCCGGGCAAGGGTTTCACGCCGACGGTTGGTGCGAATGGGATCGAGGTCAACAACATCGGCACCACCGGCAGCAAGAAGTTTATGGTGAGCCCGTTCGCGCCTCACTACCGCTGCTACGCAATCCGCAAGGATTCGCTGATGCTGCTTGAGGACCAGGAGTTGGGCGTCATGTCCGACGACGGGTTGAAGCTGCGGCAGATCCCCGGCACCGACATGTGGAGCATTTCGTACAAGCACTACTGCTCCGGCGTCGTGTGTCTCCAGCCGGCTCGCAACGGCTACATCGTCGGCCTGAATGGCGACCACAACAACGCGTGAGGTGATTGAGTGTACGCCTACCGAGCAGCCTCCAAACCAGGGAGCGTGTTGGCTCCCGCGGATTTCACCACGCAGTTGCGCAGGGACACGGGCAATCCGGACCTGCACTGCTGGTGGGACCCGACGGGTTCTCGGTTGGTAGAGCGCAAGGATGGGACGCGGGATTCGGAACCGGGATGCTGGGTGGTTTGGCAGCGTCTCCGGGTCCTGCGCTTCATCCCATTTGCCAAGGACGTGACGATTGGCGTCAGCCTCGACAAGTGGGTGGATGTTTACAAACTCGACGGTGAGTATGGGTGTCCGACCGTGTTGGGTTCGTGGGTGGCGAAGGCGCTCAACGAGTCCGACGTGACGAAGCGGGGGAACAGCCGACGCGGCCAGCAGTTGAACGACATGAACGAACGGGCGGCCATGGACCAGCACGTCCAGGCGCGGAAGTTCTCCGAGGAGTTCATGGGGGACAAGTTCGTGCAGCGCATGTTCGCGAAATCGGCAGAGCAGCGCGGGGTTCCGCTGCGCACCAAGCAGGACGTGGACGAGGAAGCGCGGGCCGCGCGCAAGCTCCAGGAAGAGCAGTGGGCGCAGTACGAGAAGGATGCGAAGCGGTATCGCGTCTACGGAGACGTGGCATGACGCGCGACGAATTGCTGGTGAGGGTCAAGCAACTCATCAACAAGCCCGTGCAGACTGCGGCGGATGACACGGGTCGTCCGTCGAATTCCGAGATTCTCCAGAACATCGAGGAGGCGCGGACGGAGATCTACCACGAGATCATGGACCTGGCGGGGGACCGCAACGCAAAGAGTGTTTCGATGACGTACGTGGCGAACGCGGAGACGATGACGTTGCCGTCGGTCGCGCAGGACCAGCAGATTTTGTACGTGTACTACCAGGCGTCGTCAGCGGTGGGGGCGTTCCAGACTGCGTTGCAACCCGTCCGCATTGCGGAGTTTGTGAACATTGGTGAGACGGGGACGCCCAAGTATTACGTCGTGACGGGGAAGGTGTTGCGGTTGCGTCCGTTGCCGTCGTCGGACTCATCGCTGGTGCTCTACTACCTGCCGGGGGTGTCGACGTTGTCGGCTGCCACGTCGGAGCCGGACGAATTGCCGGCCAGGTGGCACCACATCTACGCGTACAAGGCGGCAATGAAGTTGAGGCAGAAGAACGAGGACCCGCTTGGGGGGTTGGAGCGGGAATACAACGACATTCGCGAGCGGCTCATCACGAACGTGGCGTTGCGCGCGAATGACAATCACATCCAACAAACTGACGCCAGTAACTTCTGGCAGGGGTAACGATGGCAACTGTGAAGGTTTGGCGCAACAAGACGAAGCACTGCTGGTACGGGCGTCCGCAGCATTTTTCGCGGAAGATCCCCATTGCATCGTGTCCGCCGCTGCGGAACGGGACCGGGGGCGGGGTGAACAAGACGATGTTGCTGGGGCCTGGCGATGAGTACCAGGACGACCAGGGGCGTTTCGACATGGTCCAGAACGCGGGCAACCACTTCACCATCCTCTGCTACGGGACCAAGGAAGAGGTGGAGAAGGAGATGACGGAGCTGGACATCCCCAAGGAAGCGATTGTGGACCAGTTGTGTTTCGTCGATGGCGACAAGGTGGGGCGGGTGTTCATTGGCGCCCAGTACGTGTTGCACGACGCCACCGACGAGTTCCGTGGCGCCATCGACCGGACGACCAACAGGTTGGCGTCGATGAAGGAAGTGTCGTCGCTTCTCGACAGCAACGCGGAGAAGGATGCGATCATCCAGGCGTTGAACGAGAAGTTGGCGGCGGCGACTCGCAGTGGTGAGAAGCAGGTAGCCCAACAGGCGCGCGTGGAGGCGCGGACAGGGAGGTAGGTTGTGCCGGTAGCTCCACCTCGAAGGCTGGTTGGTGGTTACGTCCACACCTCCATTGAGGCGGGGCCGGACGACTTTGCGTCCTGCACGAACCTGTACGACGAGCACGGAAGTTTGCGGAAGCGTGACGGGCAGACGCCCATCCGGCAGGTGGGCACGTACACGGTGAGTGGGTTCAACTGTGGGTGGGCGAACGGGACGGCGGTGCCCGCCACGGTGAGCACCACGTCCATCAACGCGTCCACAGGTTCGGGCATCATTGGCGCGGCGTCGCTGTACTTTGGTGGTAGTTCCACGTTCCGGCAGTTCAGCATCAAGGGCGATGTCGAGAGTTCGGCAACGTGGGTCGACTTTGTTTCGGCGTATCTTCAGCAGCGGTCTTTGACGTGGGAGTACTGGAACGGGTCGGCGTGGACGACGTTTTTTGTTGCGGATTGCTTCAAGCCACAGGGTGATGGGACCTCACTGTTGTTGCATCCGTTTGCCCCTTGGTTCGTCGATGGTTCTGGTAACCCTGTTTACAACAACGCGAACCAGTTGACGGGCGTCATAGAGCCGCCGTCCGATTGGGCGACGTTGGCCATTGGTGGGCAGACCAAGTATTGGGCGCGGGCGCGCAATATCCCGGCCAAGTACCTGGCCCAGTTGACCAGTTCGGTGAATGCCGCAGCATCGCAGTTCACGACGTCCGAGCAGCCCATCATCTGGCTGATGTACTTCCGCGACCGGCGCGGGACCCCGCACGAGTTCGTCATCCAGGTGCAGGCCAACAACGTGCTGGCCTTCATCCTGGACGGCACGACGCTGACGGGGAGCGACAGTCTGGTGCCCGACACCAGCCCCCACTACACGGCGGCCACCAGGGCGTGGGCCTACTACGATTCGTCGACGGACCGCGTGATTGGGTTCAATGGCGACGTGTGGTTCTACGCCATCATGCCGGGCAACGGGGAGATCTACCATCTCCGGGCCGACCAGGCGGGGACCAGCACCCCGTATCAGAGTGTGGTGGGTGGTCTGCGGAGCGACATTCCGCCGGGCACGGTGGCGGCCACGTACGATGACCGCATTTTCGCCGCGGAAGGGCAGGCGCTCCGGTACAGCAGCCCTGGGACCTACAAGGACATCTGGCCCAACGACAACGAACTGTTCATCGCGGACGACGTGGGCAACATCACCGCGTTGGCGAGCGTGGGAGGCGTGCTTGCGGTATTCAAGAGGGACTCAATCTGGGTGGCACAGTCGGATGGTTCGGCTGACGGCTACAAGGCGTGGCGGGTCCCAGGCAACGTGGGATGCGTTGCGCCGCGCAGCATCGCGGTTGCTGGCAACGTGGCTTTCTTCCTTGCGGAGGACGGCGTATTTACGTTCGACGGTCAATCGACCTCGAAGGTGTCCCGCAAGATTGACGGATGGTTCACCCCAGGGTGGTCGAGCGCGCCCGAGAACGCGTGGGGGGTTTGGTACTCGCGGCTGAACCAGTACCGGCTCTACTATCCGGGTCCTGGCAGCACGCCGCACGTCATGGATTCGGCGCTCTACATGACGACCAACGAAGGCGACAAGCCGCCGTCGTTCTGGCCCCAGGGTAAGAACGTCAACACCGACTGGTCGTTCAACGCTACGTGCGTGACGGCGGATGCGAGTCGCGAGGTGACGCGTGTCTGCACGGGGGACAAGTTCGGGTGCGTGTGGGAGTTGGACCGCGGTCTGTACGACGGTGGAACGGCGGTGACGTTTGAAGGTGTTACGCATCGCATCAACCTCGGTCAGGGGATCAAGTACTTGATGCGGTGGATTGTGCCGTCGCAGCCGGCGGCCACCAATGCGGCGTGGTCGATGGCGGTGTGGGCGGACGGCAACACGGCAGCCGAGCAGACGTTGACGTTGAACGCGGGGGTGAACATGGATGCGGGGGCGTTCCATGTGGCGTCGACCAACCATGCGTCGGGCACGACGTACGCGGTGAACAACGAGCACCAGACGTTGCCCCCGCAGTCGGTGGAGGTGCAGGGGCGGTTCGTGCAGTTGGAGTTGAGCGATGCGGTGGCGGCTCCGTGGGCCCTGCATGCGATTGAGTTGGAAGTAGCGCGGATGGGGAGGGCGGGATGAGCACTCCGGTCCGCTACCCTGGGAGCGTGCTGTCGAAGAACAGCCAGGTGCGGGCTGCGGCCTTGCAGGCTGGCGCGTACGCGCCCGCCGCGCAACCGGCGCCAGCTACGCTGGGGTTCTTTGGCAACACCGTAGCTTCGCTGACGTCTGGCCGGATGCACATGAGCAGGATTCGTGGTTTTGTGGTTGGGGATGTGTTGGCTGGCTATCAGATATCGTGGTCTGGGACGACGAGCAACAACACCAGCGTGGATTTCCACCTTGGTCTGTATGCTGTTGAGGTGGCGGCGGATAACACAATGATGTTCCGCTTAATACCTGATTCCACGCTTATTGCCCGTAGCGGTACGTTGATAACAGGGACCAATCACCAACACGCTGCGGTTGGGAAACTCAAGAAACGAATTGGTGTCGACGCAACGCTGCCAATTGCGGTTGGACTTCTCGCTGTGTTCACGGCGGGGGATTTCACGGTGACGCCAGAAGTACGTGCCATGAGATTCACGGTTACGCCAAGCAGTGCTCCCGCTGGTAGCAACTTGACGACAATTGGGATCAATGGTGGGTACAACACAATCAGCACATCCCTCACAGAGTGCCCCATCCAACTGACCAACCGTGACATCGCGGGGGTGACTGTTTCTTACGCCGTGGGGGTTGTTACGGAGCGCGCGATTGGTGGTCTGATTGATGGTTACACATCGCTGTTCTTCTGAGGTGCAGGCATGACGACTTTGACCATTCCCGATGTAGCGGCTGGCGACAACGTCATGAACGACCGCAACGCGTTGGGCGACCTCGTGTCGGCGGCCTACAACAACCTGGACGGCGCCAACATCCAGACCGCCACGGTTCCGCGCACGGCCCTTGCTGCCGGCAAGGCGGTGTGGTCCATCACTCTTACGTGTGCGGACGTCGGCACGCTCAACACTGCTACGGTGGTGACCGGCTGGTTGTTCAAGGTCCCCAACTTCGATGGCGCCGCCATCCCGGCCTCCGGCCTCAAGTACGTGAACGCCAGCATCGGTGGTACCAACTGCAACTCCGTAGCGTCGAACACGCTTGCTGTTCGTCAGAACACCAATACGACCATCCACACCATCAGCATCGCCAGCCTGACATCTGGTGTCCCGGTCAACGCCGCCCCAGCTTCGCCAGTGGCCATCTCCAGTGGCGACATCATTGACGTGCTCTACACCAAAAGCGGTAGCCCGACCTACCAGGGCATGACCCTGGTCCTGTTCTTCCAGCAAAACCACGTCGCCACCTAACCCACCCAAGGAGATCACCATGGCAGCCTCAACCGTACCCAGCAACTTCAACCTCAACGTCACCCCCTACAAGACGGAGGACTTGGACGGCACTGAAGACATCACCACGCGGTGCATCTTCGTCGCTCCGTGCAACGCCACCATCCAGGGAGCGCGGATTTCGACGGAAGCGACGACCACGACCTGCAACGCCACCAACACGATTGCGGTCAGCATCCTGGTGGCGAAGGCGGACCAGAGCCCCGCGGTGACGGGTGGTGGCAACGCCACCATCGCATCCAGGACGTTCACGTCGAACCTGACGGCGGACACCCAGTACGAAATCACGCTCACCCAGGCCCTCGACGTCGCCAAGGATGCGGAAATCCTGTTGACGTTGACGAACACGAACGCGACCTCTCTCAACACAGCCAACATCTTCATCATCTGGAATGCCGCCGGATTGGCCGCCGGCATGACCGGACTGTGAGGATTGTGATTCAACCCCCAGCGTGGTGACGGCCACGCAACCGACAAGGAGAAGACAACATGGCTATCACCAACATCGCTGGCAACACTTTCAGCCAGATCTACGGTGCATCGAAGAACGAACGCGCGTCAGGCTACATCCCCGTGACGGTCCCCATCACGGCCAACACGGCAGCCAACAGCAACAGTTACTGGGGGGTGGTTAAGTTCGCCGCATTCCCCGGCAACGTGAAGCTGAAGTTGATTGCTGGCTGGTGGCAGCAAGGTAACGTGAACAGCGCGAACACGAATGCGACGATCTTTATCAAGAACTTCACCAACGCGGGTGACACGATGGGTAGCGCGGCGTTCGGCGCCAATTCCGGCGTGTACGCTGGCGATACCAACTACACGCCACTGTCGCTCACGTTGGCTACCACGACCAGCGACCGGTCGGCGGTGGCGGGCATGACGTCCACCGAGCCGGACGTCAATGCGGCGCCCGGAGATGCGCTGTATGTCCAGGTGCAGACCGTCATCTTGACGACGGTGACGCCTGGCACGGTCATCATGTGGTTCCAACCGGTCGACATCACCGCCGCAGGCGCGTGACGGATTGGCGTCCGAGGCCCGGACCCCGGCGCTCAGGTGGTGAGAAACCACCACTTTTTCTTGCGGAGGCGTGATGGCGTTCTACGTGCAGCAGCGGGCGGATGACCAGAAAGCGCGGCAGCAGTTGGCGAAGCAGGGCCAGCAGGCCCCGCAGCCGGCGGCGAACTACACGGGCGCCAAGCCCAAGATGCCCACCAACCAGATGACGAACCCGCAGGGGAACTTTGGACGGGCGGTCGGGCAGGGCTTTGTCGGTGGCGCACGTCCAACGAACACGGCACCGGGCGGGGCGGCGCCTGGGCGTGGCGATGCCAGGACGGGTGGACGGACGGACCTGAATGCGGCACCGCAGAGTCAGGGGCAGGGGCAGGCGAGCTACGCCAACCCAGCCCAGCAGGCGGCGGCCACCACCTCCCAGCAGGCCCCGAGCGTGAGGGCTCAGTGGTCGCCGGGCGCGTTGCCCGGCATGCCCGGTCTGGCGAACGCGCTTGGCCGCGGCCAGCAGGACCGGCTGGGCGGACTGTACGAGCAGCCGTTGCCCCAGGTGGCGGACCGGGCGTTCTCGCAGACGGACGAGCAGTACCGGCAGCGTGGGCCGACGCCTCCCCCGCAGTACACGCCTGTCGG
>JACCDR010720228.1_pt1 | contig 24265 bp, 16 predicted proteins | sample 7446431 | NCBI WGS metagenome assembly JACCDR01 (sample SAMN15323443, study PRJNA562643) | freshwater metagenome | isolation source: river surface water | place: USA:Blue River Watershed | collected 2017-08-17 | reverse complement strand
TCGTCGCAATACAGGTCGATGTGCAGTGCCGACAACTGCGTGGCCGTGCCGCGCCAGGCCGCGCCCGACAGGTGCGGGCGAAATTCTTGCAGCCGCTGCATCCACTGCAGCGCCACGACGCGCAGCGACTGCAGCTCCCGGCGCTGGGTGTCGGGGCAGAAGATGGCGATGTGCTCGCGCACCGCGTCTTCCAGCTGTTCGTTGCTGGGCAGTTCAACACGGCCGCCCTGCTGGCGCGCCACCTTGCGCTTGGCGGCGCTGTATTCCAGGCCTTCGTCCACCACCAAGGCAGCGGCGGCAGCGGCCAGTTCTTCGGTCAGGCTGTGGTTCATGGCGTGATTGTGGGTGCACTGCAATCGCCTTGCCGGGCCTGCGCCGTCAGGGGGTTTGCACCGCCGGCATGCGCGCCACGATGGTGGCCGCGCGGCCGAGCAGGTAGCTGGAACCCGGTGCTCGTTCAAAGCGCTTGGGCGCCGGCAGCATCACGGCCAGCCGCGCCGCCTGCTCGGCCGACAAGCGCGTCGGCACGGTGCGAAAGTAGTGCTGCGCAGCAGCCTGGGCGCCAAACACGCCTTCGCCCCATTCCACGCTGTTCAGGTAGATCTCAAGGATGCGCTCCTTGGGCAGCAGCGCTTCCAGCGCCAGCGCGATCATCAGTTCTTGCGCCTTGCGCAACACCGTGCGCTCGCCCGAGAGAAACAGGTTTTTGGCCAGCTGCTGCGTGATGGTGGAGCCGCCCACCACCTTGGGTGCGCTGGGGCGGCGGTTGCGGGTGGTGTTTTTGGCGTTGTTGGCGGCGCGCTCGGCGCGTGCTGCGGCATTGCGGTTGCGGTTCCAGGCGGTTTCGATGGCTTCCCAGTCAACACCGGCGTGGCTGACAAAGCCGGCGTCTTCACTGGCAATCACCGCGCGGGGCAGTTGCGGCCCCAGCGCACGGGTGTCCAGCCAGTCCTGGCTCCAGGCCACGGACTGGTCACGCACGAGCAGGCGCCAGATCTCGCTGCGCTGAAAGCTGGTGGACTGCGGGTCCACCACCCGCATCAGCGCCACCCGGGCTACAAAGGTGAGCTGCAGCGCCAACGCGCACAACAGCACCAGCATCAGCAGCCGCAGCGGGTGTTGTTGCCAGGCTGGCCGTGCCGACAGCGGCTTGAAGCGGGGCCAGCGCAGTTTCATATCAGTGGCCGGCGGCGATGTCCTGGCGCAGCGCCTGCAGCACTGGCGCTGTGGCCGGGCGCACGCCGCGCCACAGCGCAAAGGCGGCAGCGGCCTGTTCCACCAGCATGCCCAAGCCGTCGCGCGCGTGTGCGCCGTGCGCTTGGGCCCAGGCCAACCAGGGTGCGGCGGCGCTGCCATACATCAGGTCCACCGCCAGGCTGCCTGCGCCCAGCACGGCGGGGGCCACCGGTGATGCGCCACCTTGCAGGCTGCTGGCGGTGGCGTTGATGACCACCGAAAACGGGCCCTGCTGCGCCGCCGCTTGCAGGCTGCAGGCGGCCAGTTCCACACCGTGCTGCGCGGCCCAGGCGGCGTGCCGCAACACCAGGGTGTTGGCCTTGTCTGGGCTGCGGTTGCACACCCGCACACGGGCCGGGCGCTGTTCCAGCAACGGCCCCAGCACGCCGGCCGCCGCTCCACCGGCACCCACCAGCAGCACAGCCCGGCCGGCCAGTGCCACGCCAGCACCCTGCTGGATGTCGTTGACCAGCCCCTCGCCGTCGCTGTTGTCGGCCAGCCAGTCGCTGCCGTCGAGCACCAGCACATTGGCCGCCCCGGCCAGCAGCGCGCGGGGCGTGCAGCGCTGGGCCAGCGCCGGCGCTTCAAACTTAAAAGGCACGGTGACGTTGCAGCCGCGCCCGCCAGCCTGTGCAAACTGCTGCACGGTGTGGGCAAAACCGTCCAGCGGGCACAGCAGGCGTTCGTACACCAGCTGCTGCCCCGTTTGCAGCGCAAAGCGCTGGTGGATGTAGGGCGAGCGGCTGTGCGCCACCGGGTTGCCCAGCACGGCGTAGCGGTCCAGCGCGGTAGAGAGGGGCATGGCTGTTGGCGCAGAGGATGGAAAGAATGACGGGGCGAGGCGGGGCAGGGCGCAGGGGCGGCTGGCCGCCGCCGCGCCGGGCGCTTCAGCGGGTGCTCAGCGACGTCTCCAGCCCCTCGTCGCGCGTGAAGCGAAAACGTGAGGTGACGACGATCTGGTCGGCCTGTGCGCGCATGGCGTCGCTGAAGGGGCCAAAGGGGGCTGCCGCACGCACAATGGACAGCGCCTGCGCGTCCAGCCGCCGTGACTGGGAGCTGTGCACGATGTCGGCCTCGACCACACGGCCGTTGACGTCCACCGTGACGTTCATCGTCAGCTCGCCATACAGCTTTTGGCCGTTGTGTTCAGGGAAGTTGCGGGTGCCCCGGTCTTCGATACGGCGGCGCAAGGCGTCGTAGTAAACCGCATAAACGGCCTCTCGAGTGGCCGGGCTGATGTAGCGTTTTTTCGGCCGCGCGTTTTCGTCGTTCACGCGCTTTTCGATCTCGGCCAGCACACGCAGCAACTGCCGGCGCCTTTCGTCTTGTTCGCGTTCTTCGGGTGTGCCTTCATCGCGCGACGGGTCGGGCGGCGGCAGGATGGCGATTTGGCGCCGCAGTTGCGCCAGCAGCTGTTGCTGTTCGTCTTGCAGCCGCTCGATGCGCTTCTTGGCGTCGGTCGCCGATTCGCCCAGCTGCACCAAGGCGGCGGCCGGCAGCGGCGACGTCGCGCGGCCCTTGTCGGCTTCACCACCGCCAGCCAGGTTGGCCTGCGCAATGGCCTGGGCCTCCAGCGGTGGCTCTTTGCTGCGCGCGTTGACCAGGATCACTTCCAGCGGCGTGTCGCGAAAGGCGCGTTGAATGTTCTCGGGCCCGACAAAGCGCACCGACAGCACCATCGCGTGCACCGCCAGCGAGGCCAGCAGCGCGATTTGCAGAACGCTCAACTGGCGCAGCCGCTGCCGCCAGCCGGGCGCGGCCGAATCGGCCGCGTCGGGTGTGTCTTCGCGGTAGGCCATGGGCCGCGTGATCGGCTGCGTTTCGGCCAGGCTGGCGGCGCGGGCTCTTTCCGCCCGCGCTGCATCAGGCCGGCTGAGCCCGGCCCGCTCGGTGGCCGGGCGCGCGGCACCCGTAGGCCGGACCGGCGGTTGGTCGCCGCGCCGGGGTGGGCGGTTCAAAGCCGGCCTCCGGGATGTGGCGTCATGCAGCGCATCACTGTGCAGCCCTGGCCGGGGTCAGCCCGCTGTTGGCGCCGCACCGGCGGCGCTGCCCGGGGTCTGGTCTTCGGGTTCCGCGCCGTTGGTGGCGGTCGCAGCCAGGGGCGCTGGGGCGTCGCCCAGGTCTATGGCCAGGTTCAGCGCCGGGCCGGCAGCGAGTTCGTCACCGTCGTCCAGGGCCTCGTCGCCCTCGGCCGCAGCGGTGGTCTCGGCTGCCGGTGCATCCAGCCGGCCGGCCAGCGTGGCGTGCAGTTCCAGCGTCAGCAGGTCAACACCGGTCACGCGCGCGGCCACCAGCGCCCCGCGCGGCAGGGTTTCGGTGCCCGCCAGGCGGAACACCAGGGGCAGCGTTTGTGCACGCACCAAGCTGTCTTTCATCACCGCCGCCTCCAGCTTGTCCACCCGGTTTTGTTGCAGCCACTGCAGCGTCCAGTAGCGCTCGATGGCCTGCTGGAACCCGTTGTAGGCACTGTAGGCGGCATCAAAGCCGGAGATGATCGAAAAAAGCGCCGCATCCTTGGGTTTGAACGGCGCCACCAGCGCCGCCGTGCGGCCCTGGCGCACGCAGGCCATCAGCTGCCACTGGTTGACGAGGTCGACATAGCGGCGCAACGGGCTGGTGCTCCAGGCGTACTGCGCCACGCCCATGCCGGCGTGCGGCGCCGGTTTGGTGCCCATCTTCACCTTGACGCCGGGCAGCATGCTGGCCTGGCTGCGGTAGATGCCAGGCACGCCGTGTTCGGCCAGCCAGGCGCCCCAGGTGCTGTTGGCCAGGATCATGGCCTCGGCCACCACCAGGTCCAGCGGCGAGCCGCGCTGGCGCGTGGTGATCTGCACCGGTTCGTGGCCTTGGGGCTCACCTTCGTGGCCGGTGAGTTTGAAGTTGTAGTCGGGGCGGTTGAAGTTCTCTGGCTTGCCGCGCACCACCTCGCGCCGCGCCTTCAGGGCCTGGGCCAGTCGAAACGCGAAGGCCAGTTCGGCAGCAAAAGCGTAGGGGGCCGGCGCCGAGCCTTCGAGAGACGCTTCGGTGACCACGCTCTCCAGTTGGTCGTGGCGCAGGTTGGCCGCAATGGGCACGCGCTCGAGCCGGGTTTCGCTGCCCCGCACCTCCAGCGTGGCCTCGTCCAGCGTGACGTACAGGCTCAGCGCCGGGCAGGCGCGGCCTTCGGCCAGCGTGTAGGCCTGCACCACGTCGTCGGGCAGCATGGTGATCTTGTAGCCCGGCATGTACACGGTGGACAAGCGCTCGCGCGCCACTTTGTCCAGCGGTGAATCGGGCGCAATGGCCAGCCCCGGTGCGGCGATGTGCACGCCAAACACCACCGTGCCCGTGCCCAGGCCTTGCACCGACAGCGCGTCGTCAATCTCGGTGGTGGCCGAGTCGTCGATGGAAAAAGCCTGCACCGCCGCGGTGGCCAGTTCGTCCTTGACGCCCGGCACCGGCAGCGGCGGAAAGGCATAGCCTTTTGGAAACTGGTCAAACAAAAAACGCCGCCAGTGGAACTGGTAGGGGCTTTCGATGGCGCCTGCCGCCGTCAGCAGGTCCAGCGGCGCCCGCTGCGCGCGCTTGGCGGCTTCGACCACGGCCTTGTCCTCGGGCCCGTTTTTGTCGGGTTTGAAGAGGATGCGGTAGAGCTCGTGCCGCACCGGCGCCGGGCACCCGCCAGCCACCAGCTCGGCGGCCCAGGCTTCGATTTGCGCCGCCACCTGTTTTTTGCGTTCGATGCCCAGCAGCGCCGCCTTCACGGTTTCTTCGGGCGCTTTTTTGAACTGGCCCTTGCCCAGGCGCCGAAAGTAGTGCGGTGCATCAAACAGCCGCAGCAACATGGCGGCTTGCAGTTCGGGGCCGGCCTTCGCACTGAAATAGTCGCGCGCCAGCTCGCCGAAGCTGAAATCGGCCTCGGGCGCAAATTCCCAGGCCAGGTCGAGGTCGATCTCGGCCGCCTGCACTTGCGCCTGCTGCAGCAGTTCAGCGGGTGCGGGTTTGTCAAAGCGCAACATCACGTGGGTCGCCTTCACCTTCACGCGTTTGCCGGAGTCCAGCTCCACCTGCACCGAGGTATCGGCTTCTGACATCACACGGCCGGCGTGGAACTTCGCGGCGTCTTCAAACAAGGCATACATCACCTGGATTGTCGCTGCTGCCGTCGCCCCTGGGGCGGTGGTGTGCGGCAAAGCCTCAGCTTCTACTCACGCCGCGGCGCGCGCCTTCAGCGCCGCGAGCAGCTGGTCATGGATGCCACCGAAGCCGCCGTTGCTCATGCACAGCACATGGTCGCCGGGCCGCGCAGCGGCCATGACTTGGGCCACCAACGCGCCCACGCTGTGGGCCACCACGGCGGTGTCGCCCAGCGGCGCCAGCGCCTCGGCGGTGCTCCAGCCGTAGTCGCCTTGCAGGCAAAAGCTCAGGTCGGCGTCCTCCAGCGCCCATGGCAGCTGCGCCTTCATGGTGCCCAGCTTCATGGTGTTGGAACGGGGCTCGAACACCGCCAGCACGCGCGCGCCCAGGCCCAGCTTGCGGCGCAGGCCGTCGAGCGTGGTTTTCATCGCCGTGGGGTGGTGGGCGAAGTCGTCGTACACGTGCACACCGCCGGCCACGCCGCGCAGTTCCAGGCGGCGGCGCACGTTCTCGAACCGCGCCAGTGCGGCACAGGCGGCGTCAGGCGCCACGCCCACGTGTTCTGCAGCGGCAATGGCGGCCAGCGCGTTGAGCTGGTTGTGCTCGCCCAGCAGGTTCCATTCCACGCGGCCCAGCTTCAGGCTGCCGCGCAGCACGTCAAAGCTTTGCGCGTCGCCGCGCGCGCACAGGCCACCGGGTTCTTCGCGCTTGGTACCAAAGCGCTGCACCTCGCTCCAGCAGCCGCGCGCCAGCACGCGCTTGAGGGCTTCGTCGCGTGCGTTTACCACCAAGCGGCCGCTGGCCGGCACGGTGCGCACCAGGTGGTGAAACTGGGTTTCGATGGCCGCCAGGTCGGGAAAGATGTCGGCGTGGTCGTGTTCCAGGTTGTTCAGCACCGCCGTGCGCGGCCGGTAGTGCACAAACTTGCTGCGTTTGTCAAAAAGGGCGGTGTCGTATTCGTCGGCTTCAATGACAAAGGTCTTGCCGCTGCCCAGCCGCGCCGACACGCCGAAATTCAAGGGCACGCCGCCGACCAGAAAACCCGGCTGCAGGCCAGCCTGTTCCAGCATCCAGGCCAGCATCGCGGTGGTGGTGGTCTTGCCGTGGGTGCCGGCCACCGCCAGCACATGGCGGCCTTGCAGCACGTGTTCGGCCAGCCATTGCGGGCCGCTGGTGTAAGGCAGCCCGGCGTCGAGCACGGCCTCGAGCAAGGGCATGCCGCGTTTGACGACGTTGCCGATGACAAAGGTGTCGGGCTTGAGTGCCAGCTGTTCGGCGCCGTAACCTTCGATCAGGTCGATGCCCAGCGCGCGCAGCTGGTCACTCATGGGCGGGTAGACGGCGCTGTCGCAGCCGGTGACCCGGTGGCCGGCCTCGCGCGCCAACGCGGCCAGACCGCCCATGAACGTGCCGCAGATACCGAGTAGGTGGATGTGCATGGGGCCCGATTCTAGGTTTTGGGTCTTGCAGCCAGCGCCCACTCCAAACCGGGGCCAGCGGCTGTGTCCATGAGCGGCCCGCGTGGCCGGGTACTGGGCCTGAATCTGCTAGCGTGTGTTGATGAACTTCGCCACCCTGCCTGGCATACCGTGGATCGCCAGCCACCCGCTGGTGTACCCCGGGCTGGAGGCCCTGCACATCACCGGCATCGGGCTGCTGCTGGGCAGCCTGGTGTTGCTGGACCTGCGCGTCTGGGGGCTGGGCAGCGCGCTGCCAGTGCTGCCGCTGGCCCGGCTGGCACTGGCGGTGACCGCCACCGGTTTTGTGCTCGCGGCGGCCAGCGGCCTGTTGATGTTTGCTGCCAACCCGGGCGAGTTGCTCAGCAACCGCCTGTTCCTCATCAAGATGGGCGTGCTGACCCTGGCCGGCTGCAACGCCGTGCTGTTCCACAGCCGCGGCGGCCTCACGCGGCTGGACGGTGTGGCGCGTGCGCAGACCGCGTTGTCGGTGGGGCTTTGGCTGGGCGCCATCATTTGTGGCCGTTGGTTGGCTTATTCATGAGGTGCTTGATGCGCAGAAGACTATTCATCGCCGCCGCCAGCGTGGCGGCCCCGGCCTGGGCCCACCATGGCTGGAGCAGTTTTGACCAGGGCCGGCCCATCTACCTGGAAGGCACGGCGCGCAAGGTGGCCTGGCGCAACCCGCATGCCGAGTTGTCGCTGGAATTGCCAGCCAGCGGCCTGAAGCTGCCGGCCGACCTGGCAGCCCGCGTGGTGCCCGCGCAAACCGCGCCGGTGGATGGCCCGGCGCTGCTGAAGGCCGCCGTGGTGCCCACGCGCAAAGACCGCACGTGGGAGGTGGAGCTGGCGCCGCTGACCCGACTGCAGGCCTGGCAGGTGCCGGAGATCAAAACCGGTGACACGGTGCAGGTGCTGGGCTTCACCTTCACCGGCGAACAAGGGGCAGCCGTGTTGCGTGCTGAATACCTCTTCCTGGCCGGCAAGGTCTACGGCCTGCGCTCTGCGCCAGCTTGAGCGGGCCCAGCACATGAGCAGCCCGGCTCCCGGAGCCGGGCGCCGCCGTTACTCGCGCAGCGCCTCGGCCGCCGCAGCCACGGTGGCTGTGATGTCGGCTTCGCTGTGCGCCGCGCTCACGAAACCGGCTTCGTACATCGCCGGCGCCAGGTACACGCCCCGTTTGAGCAGGGCGTGGAAAAAGCGGTTGAAACGCTCTTTGTCGGTGGCCATCACCACACCGTAGTTCTGCGGCAATTCGTTGGCGAAGAAAAAGCCGAACATGCCGCCTTCGCTGTCGCCCACCAGTGGCACGCCGGCTTCGCGCGCCACACGCTCCAACCCCTGCACCAGGCTGCGTGTACGCGCTGAGAGCGCGTCGAAAAAACCCGGCTTGCTGATTTCCTTCAGCGTGGCCAGGCCACACGCGGTGGCCACCGGGTTGCCCGACAGCGTGCCGGCCTGGTACACCGGCCCCAGCGGCGCCAGTTGGCTCATCACGGCTTTGCTGCCGCCAAAAGCCGCCAGCGGCATGCCGCCGCCGATGACCTTGCCAAACACGCTCATGTCGGGCTGAAAGCCAGGGATCAGCTTGGCATAAACACTCTGCGCACTGCCCAGCGCAACCCGGAAACCCGTCATCACCTCGTCAAACACCAGCAGCGCGCCGTACTGCGTGCACAGCTCGCGCAGGCGGCGCATGAAGGGCACCTGGGTGCGGACAAAGTTCATGTTGCCGGCAATCGGCTCAATCATCACGCAGGCCAGTTCGTCGCCTTGTGTGGCAAAGGTCTCTTCCAGTTGCGCCAGGTTGTTGAATTCCAGCACCAGCGTGTGTTTCACCACATCGGCCGGCACACCGGCGCTGGTGGGGTGGCCGAAGGTGGCCAGGCCCGAGCCCGCCTTCACCAGCAATGCGTCGGCGTGGCCGTGGTAGCAGCCTTCGAACTTGACGATTTTGTTGCGGCCGGTGGCACCGCGCGCCAGCCTCAGCGCGCTCATGCCGGCTTCGGTGCCGCTGCTGACCAAGCGCAGCTGCTGCACGCTGGGCACCTGCGCGATGATGGCCTCTACCAGTTCAATTTCGCGCTCGGTGGGGGCGCCAAAACTGAAGCCGTCCATCGCCGCCTGGTGCACCGCTTCCAGCACCGCCGGGTGGCCGTGGCCCAGGATCATCGGCCCCCAGGAACCGATGTAGTCGATGTAACGCTGGCCATCGGCGTCCCACATGTAGGCGCCCTGGGCGCGGCTGATGAAACGCGGTGTGCCACCCACGGCGCGAAAGGCGCGCACGGGCGAATTCACACCCCCGGGGATGACGGCCTGGGCGCGCGCGAAAAGGGTTTCGTTGTGGTTCATGTCTTTAGTGCACACGGCGTGGCGCGCCCTTGCCCTTGGGGTCGATGGGGTCGGGTTCGGGCATCTCGCCGTCCAGCCCTTCGCCTTCTTCGGGTGGTGGCAGGGCCCAGAAAAAACGGTCGGGCACGATGTGCCCCATGCCCGGCCGAAAGCCGGCGTCCAGGCTTTGGTCAAGGAACGACAGCGCCTCGCCCACGGCGGCCTGCAGTTCACCGCCAGCGGCCAGCAGCGACGCCAGCGCCGCCGACAGCGTGTCACCCGCGCCGATGAATGCGGCGTCGAAGCGTTCAAATTTTTCGCCGGCAATGGCGCCCTGCGGCGAGGCCAGCACGTTGTCGATGAACTGCTCGCTGCCCTTGCTGGCCAGCATGATGCCGGTCACCAGCACATAGCGTGTGCCGTGCTCACCGGCGGCCACCGCCAGTTCACGCGCCGACGGTGGGCGTTCGCTGTCCCATTCGGGCAGCAAAAAGTCTTGCAGCGTTTTGTGGCTGCCCACCAGCACCTCGGTGGCGGGCAGTATCAGTTCGCGGAAGGCGTCCTGGTAGGGCTGCAGCACGTCTTCTTCCATCCACGACAGGTTGGGTACGTAGGCCACGAGCGGGATTTCGGTGTAGTCAGACAGTATCTCGGCCACGGCGCTGACGTTGTCTGCCGTGCCCAGGAAACCGACCTTCCAGCCCGCGATGGTGACGTCTTCGAGGATGGCGCGTGCCTGCTCGGCCACCGCGTCGGCGTCGATGTCGTGCTGGTCGAATACGTCGGCGGTGTCGCGCATCACGATGGCCGTGACGATGGGCAGCGCGTGCGCGCCCATCGCTGCCACAGTGGCGATGTCACCGGCCAGGCCGCTGGCGCCGCTGGGGTCGCTGGCGTTGAAACACATCACGCAGGCGGGTGCGGGCTGTTCGGCCGCCGGGCCGTCGCTGTCGGTGGCCGGGGTGGGTTGAGCAATCATGGTCGGGCCTTGGTGCGCGGGGCGCTAGTCGGGGGTGCGGTCAGGGGCGAACCGGCGGGGCAGCACAAGTGAATCATGCGCCACGATACCGCGTCGCAAGCCCGCCCGGGCCAGCGTGCTGGGGCGGGACACCACAAGACCTCCAGCAAAAGGTGAGAAAGGGTGCGTAGACCCGCACAAGTCTTGAACTTTTGCCAAGTCGGCGTGGCTACAATGTGATTTCATTGTAGTGAAATGGGTGGGTAACCGTGAGCGAATCGCGAACTTGGATGTGCCTGATTTGCGGCTGGATTTACGACGAAGCCTCCGGCGACCCCGAACACGGTATCAATCCCGGCACGGCCTGGGCCGATGTATCGATGAACTGGACCTGCCCCGAGTGCGGCGCGCGCAAAGAAGACTTTGAGATGGTCCAGATCTGACATTCCGTCTGCTGCAGCACAGCGGCAGCAGCCTGGTTTCCAAGGAGAACGGCGCTTGGACATACAAGGGCCTGAATCAGGCGCCAAAGCTGCGTTTGCCGGTGGCACTACCGATGCCGCCAGCGGCGCCAAGGTCCTGGTCATTGATGACAGCAACACCATACGGCGCAGTGCCGAGATCTTTCTGCGCCAGGGCGGCCACCAGGTCTTGCTGGCCGAAGACGGCTTTGACGCGTTGTCCAAGGTCAGCGACCACGCGCCCGAGCTCATCTTCTGCGACATCCTGATGCCGCGGCTGGATGGTTACCAAACCTGCGCCATCATCAAGCGCAACCCGCGCTTTGCCCATGTGCCGGTGATCATGCTGTCGTCCAAGGACGGCTTGTTTGACAAGGCGCGCGGCCGCATGGTGGGGTCTGATGACTACCTCACCAAGCCCTTCACCAAAGAGCAACTGTTGCGTGCCGTTGAAGCCTACAGGCGCCGGGCTGCATGATCCCGCCCCGCCAGCACAGGGGCTCACGTCGGCGCGCGCAGCGCGCTGGCGCCGCCGTGCCGTGCCTTTGCACCCCGATGCCGTTCAAGGAGACCTGTCGTCATGCCGATTCAGAACATATTGATCGTTGACGATTCCAAGACCGAGCTGTACGTGCTGTCGGACCTGCTGGGCAAATGCGGCTACAGGGTCAGAACGGCTGAAAACGGCGACGAGGCCTTGCGCCGCCTGGAAGAACTGAAGCCCGACCTGATCTTGATGGATGTGGTGATGCCGGGCGCCAACGGTTTTCAACTCACCCGCAACATCACCCGCGACCCGCGTTTTGCTGACGTGCCGGTGATCCTGTGCACCAGCAAGAACCAGGAAACCGACAAGGTCTGGGGCCTGCGCCAGGGCGCGCGTGACTACATCGTCAAGCCTGTCAAGGGCGACGAACTGATGGCCAAGATTGCGGCCCTGGGCTGAGAGCCGGTGAAGCATTCCGCCACACCCGCTCGTGCGCCCGAAGCGGCGCCGCTCGTCGTTGCAAATGCTCGACGCAGCCCGGGCTACGTCTGTGCTTTGCGCCCAGGCACAGAGGCCTGGGCCTTCGCTAGGCATGAACAGTCCACCGGACTGTTCATGTCCGAGCTCAGTCTAGATCGACACCGTTTCGGACACCCGCTCGGGCGCGCCGGAATACTTCACAGGCTCTGAGCATGGGCAACCGGGAAGCATTGCGGGAACTCCAGGCGCGGTTGGCCCGTCGCCTGAACCAGGATGGTGCTGACACCCAGACCGCCACTTGGCTCGCGTTTGAGTGCGTGGACCAGGGCGTGGTGGTGGCCCTGCCCACCGCGGGCGAGATATTCCCGATGACGCCGCCGCTGCCGGTGCCGCACACCAAGCCCTGGTTCCTGGGCGTGGCCAACCTGCGCGGCCAGCTGCACGGGGTGGTTGACCTGGCCGCTTTTCTGGGTTTGCGTGCGCCGCTGAAGCCCGACCAGTTGCAAGAGCAGCAGCGCGCTGCAGCCCGTCTGCTGGCCTTCAACCCGGTGCTGGGCTCGCACTGTGCGGTGCTGGTGGACCGCCTGGCGGGCTTGCGCAGCGCCCATCAGCTGCAAAAGGCGACCGTGCAAAGTGTGGGCAACCCCGGCTTTGCGCCGGTGCTGTGGCAAGACGCCGACGGCCGCGGCTGGCAGGAACTGGACCTGGCCCTGCTGGCACGGCACGAGCAATACCTGGCGATCGCCTCATGAGCATCCTGCCCGGCTCGTACCCCGTCTTGTCGCTGTCTTGCTTGCCGGGACCGCCTTGCACTTTCCAACAGGCCATGGCTGTCGTGCGCCGCCACAGGTCAGCGAGGACGACATGAGCTTTCTGGATCGCATCAAGGGCCCGAAAGGCACATCGGCCACAAACGACGAGCTGGGCACGCTGGACACAGACCGGCAGTCTGGCCTGGCCAGCGTCAGCAGCCAGGGTGTGGACGTCTCGATCTCGTCGTGGCCCGATGAGGCGCCAGGGCAGGGCACCGTGGCCGGTGGCCTGGCGCCGACCGCGTTTGACGACTTCCCCGCCTCGGCCATGGAAGCCACGATACGGCTGGAGCCGGGCTTCAATGCGAAGAACCATGGTGCCGGCGCGGTGGCTGACACCGCCGCAGCGGCCAGCATGGCTTCCGCTGCGGCCGCGACAGCCGCCGTGCCGGCGGGCCCTGCCGCCCGCGCCACGGCAGCGCACACGGGCGCCAGCGCAGCCTCTGCCTCAGCCGCACCCGCCGCCCCGGCAGTGGTGGCGCCCGCCCTGCGCGTGCGCGCCAGCGCAGCGCCCATCATCGCCGAAGCGGTGCCCTCGGAGCTGGCCACCGAGTTCAACGAATCCACGCTCAGCCCAAAGACCGTGGCGCCGCAGGAAACCCTCTCGGGCCTGCCTTTGCTGGGCGGCTGGTCTTTTGCCGCGCAGCAGCGTGCAATGCTGTTTTTGCTGGGGCTGGGTTTGGTGGGCCTGCTGGGCGCGGCGGTGCTGGCGGTGGGCATGGCCTCACAAAGCGCCGAACGGGTGGCTGCGGCGGGCCAGGCGGGCACCCAGTCGCAAAGGCTGGCCAAGGCCTCGACGCAGGCTGCCATGGGCAACCCGGCGGCTTTTGCCGAGGTCACCGAAAGTGTCGCTGTCCTGACCGGCAACCTGCGCAGCCTGCGCGGCAGCGAAGCCGGTTTGCTGGGCGTACCGGCCGCCGAGCAAACGGCACTGGACGCGTTGATGCCCCTGGTTGACCGGGCCGAAAAGAGCGCTGCTGCAGTGTTGGCCCAGGAAAAGGCGCTGACAGGCGCCGGCAAGGCCTTGCAAGCCATCAACCGGCAAAGCGGTGAAATGCTGGAAACGGCCGAAGCCGTGCTGGCCCTGAAACAACAAGCCAACGCCACGCCGCCCGAGCTGGCTGCAGTCAGCCAACTGGCGGTGTTGACGCAGCGCATTGGCAAAAGCGCCAACGAATTTGTGTCGGCGCAAGGCGCCAGTGCAGAAGCGGTGTTCCTGCTCGAAAAAGACCTTGCCACGTTTGAAACCACCGCCAAGGCCGTGCTGGAGGGCAACGCCGAGTTGAACCTGCCGGGCACGCGCGACACCGTGGCGCGCGAGAAGCTGCAGCAGTTGATCAAGCAGTTCGACAGCACACGCGCCGAAGCCGGTCTGGTGCTGGGCAACCTCAAGGGGCTCGTGGTCGCGCGCGACGCGCAGGCCACCATCGTGGCCGACTCCGAACCGCTGCGCCGGGGTTTGGAAGGTCTGCAGCAAAGCTTGGCCGGCACAGGCAGGCTCACCGGGTGGCCGCTGGTGGTGGCGCTGGTTTCACTGCTGCTGGCGGCGCTGGCCGCTTTTGGTCTGTTGCGCCTGTTTGTGCTGGACCAGACCAACCGCTCGCGCCAGGCTGACGCCCAGCGCCTGGAAGCCGAGCGGCAGGAGCGCGAAGCCAAGCGCGTGAACGACGCCAACCAGGCTGCCATCCTGCGCCTGATGAACGAGCTGCAGACAGTGGCCGAGGGCGACCTCACGCAGCAGGCCACGGTGACCGAAGACATCACTGGCGCCATCGCCGATTCGGTGAATTACACCGTCGAGGAACTGCGTTCGCTGGTCACGCAAGTGCAGTCCACCGTGGACCGTGTCACCACCACCACGGCCGAGGTGGACAGCACTTCCACCGAACTGATGGCCGCTTCGAGCGAGCAGCTGCGCGAAATTCGCGAGACCGGCGACTCGGTGCTGAAAATGGCCGACCGCATCAACGATGTCAGCGCGCAGGCGCAAGAGACGGCCAGTGTGGCGCGCCAGTCGCTGCGGGCCTCCGAGACCGGGCTGCAGGCGGTGCAAGATGCCATCGGCGGTATGAACACCATCCGCGACCAGATTCAAGACACCTCCAAGCGCATCAAGCGCCTGGGCGAAAGCTCACAGGAGATCGGCGAGATCACCGAACTCATCTCCGACATCACCGAGCAAACCAACGTGCTGGCTTTGAACGCTGCCATCCAGGCCGCCAGCGCGGGTGAGGCCGGGCGCGGTTTCAGCGTCGTGGCCGAAGAGGTGCAGCGCCTGGCCGAACGCTCGGCCGACGCGACGAGGCAGATCGCCGCCATCGTGCGCACCATCCAGGCCGACACACAAGACGCGGTGGGCGCCATGGAGCGCAGCACGCAGGGTGTGGTGGAAGGTGCGCGCCTGTCCGACGCCGCCGGCACCGCGCTGGCTGACATCGACCGCGTCACGCGCGAGCTGGCCGACCTGATCGGCCGCATCTCTGAAGAAGCGCTGCGCGAGGCGCGCTCGGCCAGCCTGGTGGCAGACAACATCCAGCACATTTTTGCCGTCACCGAGCAAACCTCCGAGGGCACGCGTTCAACGGCGCAGATGGTGCGTGAACTCTCGGGCATGGCGCAGGAATTGAGCGCATCGGTGGCGCGCTTCAAGATCGCCTGACCCCGCCCGCCAACCCAGGACTCTTGCCCGTATGGATTCAGTCGCCCCGTTGCGCACCGCCAGCCGCGCCGCCGGCCCAGCTGCGGCTGCAGGCCGGCCACCGCGCTTGGGTCTGCTGGAGCCTGACGACCTGAGCGCGGTGGCCTGGGTGCACGGTGAACTGCGCCGCTCGTTGGAAAGTGCCAACAAACAACTGCGCCGCTACCTGCGCGACGCCGAGACCGCCCGGCTCAGCGATCTGGGCGCAGTGGAGCCCGCCGTGCTGCGCACCGCGCGGGTGCAACTGCACCAGGGCGTGGGGGCACTGGAATTGGTGGACATGCCGGCTGCGGCGCAGGTGCTGCGTGCGGCCGAGCTGCTGGTGCAGCGCATGATCGCCAAGCCGGCCGTGGCCACGCCGGCGGCCGTTGAAGCAGTAGAGCGGGTCACCTTTGCATTGCTCGACTACCTGGGCCGGCACCTGGCTGGCAAGCCGGTCACCCCGGTGGCCATGTTTGCGCAGTACGAGGCCGCGATGCTGCTGGCGGGCGCCGAGCGTGTGCACCCGGCCGACTTGTGGAACCACGACGCCACGGCCTGGGCCAACGGCCTGCGCCGGGGTGCCGGCCCGCAGGCCCACTTTTCTGACACGCCGCGCCGTGCTGATGACGCGTCGCGCAGCGCGATGGAATCGCTGGTGCTGGGCCTGATGCGCGAGCCCGGCCGCAACACCTGCCTGCGCATGAGCCGGCTGTGCGCAGACCTGGCTGCCGGATCGCACCTGCAGCCGGGTGAGGGGCCGCTGGCCGGCCTGTGGCAAAGCGCCGCTGCCGTCTACGAGGCGCTGGCCAACGGCCTGCTGGCCAACGACGGCCAGACCAAGCGTGTGGCCTCGCGGCTGCTGGCGCAGTTGCGCGCCAGCGCACGCGGGCAGATCGGGATTTCCGACCGCCTGGCGCAGGACCTCATCTTTTTTTGCGCCCATGCCGCCAAGCCTGCGACCGAACGCGCCTCGCCGCGCCTGGCCGCTGTGCGCCGTGCCTGGAAGCTGGACGGGCTGGCCCCAGGCGACCACTGGCAGGTGCGCCTGGGCCAGCACGACCCGGCGCTGGTGGCCTCGGCCAAGCGCCGTGTGGCGGCGGCCAAAGACACCTGGTCGGCCGTGGCTGGTGATGAACAGCACCGCGCCTCCAGTCTGATGGAGCAGTTTGCGCTGGTCGGCGAGTCGCTGCAAAAGCTCTTTCCGGCCGGTGATGTTTTGTCGCATGCGCTCAGCCTGGCCGCGGCGCAGACAGCGGCCAGCCTGTCAGCCCCGCCACCGGCGCTGGCCATGGAGGTGGCCACGGCCTTTTTGTATGTGGACGCGGCACTCGAAGATGGCGAGCTCGACCAGGCCGAGCTGCCGCAGCGTGTGCGCCTGCTGGCCGAACGTGTGGACCAGGTGCGCCAGGGTGCTGCGCAGCAGCCCCTGGAAACCTGGATGGAGGAACTGTACCGACGTGTCAGCGACCGCCAGACCATGGGCAGCGTGGTGCAAGAACTGCGCACCTCGCTGTCGGAGGTGGAAAAGCAGATCGACCAGTACTTCAGGCAGCCCTCGGACAACGCGCCCATCGTGTCGGTGCCCGCCCAGCTGTCGTCGATGCGCGGTGTGCTGTCGGTGCTGGGCATGGACCACGCGTCGCAAGCCGTGCTGCACATGCGCGACGATGTCGAGGCCCTGTTGCAGACCGAGGTGAACCCGCAGCAGGCCATCAAGACCGGCACCTTCAACCGCCTGGCCGACAACCTGGGTGCGTTGGGCTTCTTGATCGACATGCTGTGTGTGCAGCCGCAGCTGGCCAAGGCGCTGTTCAACTTCGACGCCACCACCGGCAGCCTGAGCGCCACCATGGGCTTGCGCGAGCGCGTGACCAGCTTCGACACCCTGGAAGCAGTTGACGAGGAGCCGCTGGAAGGCGCCGCAACCGCGTCGGTGTCGCTGCCCGGGCCGGTAGCGGAGCCGGTAGCGGAGCCGGTGTCCGTTGCCAGCGCTGCCCCTGCACTTGCTGCTGAAACTTCAACCGCTTTGGCCTCGGCACAAGGTCCCGCTGCGAACATCGCCTGGGCGCCCGTGCCGGCACCCGCATCTGCCCCTGTGGCTGCAGCAGCGCCCGTCGCAGCAGCACCCGTGTGGCCCTGGGCCGACAGCAAACTGCTGGTGCGCTTGCAAGCGCTGGCCGTGGAAGCCGCACAGCCCAACCTCAGCGACGACGACCTGCTGGCCAGCATCGAAACGGTGACGCAGCAGGTGCTGGCCGCCGACCGCGCCGACCTCGCGCGCCTGCTGGCCAAGACCCAGCAGGGCCTGCGCGACAGCATCGACCCCACCAGCAGCCGCGCCATCCGGGCCGAGCTGGTACGCGCAGTGACTGAAGCCACCACCCCGGCGCCCGAGCCGCTGCCCGAAGAGCGGCCGGTGCCGGCGCCTCGGCCCACGCCCGCAGGGGGCACCGGGCTTGAGGACGACGCCGAGATGCGGAGCGTGTTCATCGAAGAAGCCCGCGCCGTGCTGGAAGACGCGCTGCAAGCGCTGCACCGGGCCCAAGAGGCCGAGGGTGATGCCGTCGCCGACATGACCATCATCCGGCGCGCCTTCCACACGCTCAAGGGCAGTTCGCGCATGATCGGATTGCGGGAATTCGGCGACGCCGCGTGGTCCTGCGAGCAGCTGTACAACGTGCGCCTGGCGCAGTCGCCAGCGCCTGACGAGCCGCTGGTGCAGTTCACGCACGAAGCCTTGGCCTATCTGCACAACTGGACCGAGACCATCGCTGCCGGCGCCGTCAGCACGCACCACGCGCAAGCGGTGGTGGTGGCGGCCGATTCGTTGCGCCTGCAAGAGACCTGGAAACACATTGCCCCCGTGGCGCAGCGGCCCGCTGCCGACGCCGCCCCGGCGAAAACCGCAGTGCCGCCACTGGCTGAGCGGCCCCTGATTGGTGCTGCTGTTGGTGCTGCTGTTGGTGCTGCTGTCGGCAATACTGCCAGCGCCGCCAGCTCACTGGCGGCACGCGTCAGCAACCTGCCCACCGCGGCCGACCTGGAGTTGGGTTTCCCGCTGCCGACGCCAGCGCAGGCGCTGCCGGCGTCGTTGCCAGTCGATGCGCTGGCAACCGGCGTTGCCGAGCCGGCGGTTGATGTTGAGCTCGACCTCGCGTCCGAACCGGCCCTACCGCCCAGCACATCGGCCGGCCTGGTGCAGGCGCCTGCGGTGCCGGGTGTTGGCGACACCGGTGCCGCGTTGCCCCATGCTGCTGCTGCGTCGACCGTACAGAAGCCGCTGGAGCCGGCCCCCGAGCCCACGCAGCCCCCCGTGCCGCAGGCGCAACAGCCCGCCGCACCGGTGGTCGATTTCACTTTTCGCTTTGACGCCACTGACGAACCCGAACCCGAGGCCTACACGGTCACCTCGCTGCCCCTGCCGCCCGTCAACGGCGATGTGCCCACGGCCGAGACGATGGAGCTGGGCCTGGATGAGCTGTCCCGCTTCATGCCCGAGAGCGGTTTCCCGGCTGACTTTCCAGGCGCCCGGGTGCAGACCTTACTGCCCACCGCGCCGCCGTCAGACACCCCGAGCGCAGGCCTTGCTGACCTGGCCAGCGGGGCTGACGTCGCAGGCCTCACGGCCACCCCGGACGAGGGGCCTGCGCTGACGGAAACCCTGTTGCCAACCGATGAAGTGCCGCCCGCAGCGGCAGCAGTGGTGCTGGCGCCAGAGCCCTTGCAACCGCCACAGGCCTTGGCGCCCGAGCCAGAAACCAAGCCCGAGCCCGAGCCTGCGTCTGCGCCTTCACCTGCGCCTGCACCCCCCCATTTGGCGCTGGTGCCGCGCCCGCTGCCGCCGCCCGAGCCGGCCCTGGCCGACGAAGAAGAAAACTACAAACGCATCGGCCCGCTGCGCATCAGCATTCCGCTGTTCAACATCTTCCTCAACGAAGCCGACGAGTTGTCGCGTCGGCTCGTCAACGAACTGGCCGAGTGGTCGGCGGAGCGTATGGCGCGGCCGGTGCCCGAGTCGGCCGTGGTGCTGGCGCACGGTCTTGCTGGCAGCGCGGGCACGGTGGGTTGTGCCGACCTGTCTGCGTTGGCCCGGGCGCTAGAACATGCGCTGATGCGTTCACACGCTGCAGGCCCCGGCCGTGCCGGCGAAGACCAGCTGTTCAGCGACACGGCCGAGGAAATCCGCCGCCTGTTGCACCAGTTTGCCGCCGGTTTCTTGCGCGATGTGCCGCCCGTGCTGCGCGAACGCCTGTCTGAACACGAACGCCTGCCGCCGCCGGTGCACGAGACCGAATCGGGCGGCCTGAGCGCTTCAGTTGCTGAGCCGCCCCCCGCTGCCGTGCAGGCCGCCCAGCCGGCGCCGGCCGCACAGGCTGCTGAGCTGTCGGCTGCCAGCGCCCCGGCACCCGTGCCCGCCACGCCCGTGCGGGCCACCGCCGCGCCTGTGGCCACGGTGGCCCTGATCGAGACCGCACAGCGGTCAGCTTTTGTGCCCACAGGCGCGCCCAAAGACGCCTTTGACGACGACCAGGACATCGACATCCGGGACGCTGTGGATCCCGAGCTGTTCTCCATCTTTGACGAAGAGGCTGAAGAGCTGCTGCCGGAGTTGCAGGCGCGTCTGCGCGACTGGATGCACCAGCCCGCCGACGAGCAGCCTCCAGCGGCCTGTATGCGTGCGTTGCACACCTTCAAGGGCAGCGCCCGTCTCTCGGGTGCGATGCGCCTGGGTGAGATGGCGCACCGTTTGGAAACCGCCATCGAACGCTTGGCCGCCCGCGAAGGCCTGCGCGCGGCTGACGTACTGCCTTTGCTGGGACGGGCCGACGCGATGGTGGCGGTGCTGGAAGCGCTGCGACGGCAGGCGGTGGCCACCGACGGTGGCGCGGCCGCCCCCGTGCTGACCGTGCCGACCGTGCTTGCCGATCGGGCAACCGACAACACCGCAACAGCGGCCGCGATGCCTGCCGCGCCTGCCGCGCCTGCTACAGCCCTGCTTGCAACGCCGCTGAATGCCGTGGCGCCGTTGCCAACGCCGCCGGCTGCAGCGGGGCCGTTGCCCGCAGTTTCACGCCTTCTCGCCTCGGGTGCGGCCACAACGGTTGACACCACGGCCGACACCGCAGCTGACTCCAAAACAGCCGCCGCGCCAGACCCCGCCGCCAGCGCACCACCGTCGGACGCGCCGGCGCCGCTGGACTGGAGCCGTTTTGAGCGCGGCGCGACCAGCCTGCCGGTGGGCGAAGAACGCACCGCCACCGGCCCAGCCGGTGTGCGGGTGCGTGCGGCCCTGCTCGACCGGCTGCTGAACCAGGCCGGCGAGGTGACCATTGCACGCTCGCGCATCGATGCCGACGTCAAACAGCTGCAGTCGGGCCTGGGCGAGTTGGGCGAGAGTCTGGACCGCTTGCGCGGCCAGTTGCGCGACATCGAGGTGCAGGCCGAAACGCAGATCAGCTCGCGACTGGAAGCCGCCAAGGCCGCTGCCGAAGCCTTCGATCCGCTGGAGATGGACCGGTACACGCGTTTGCAGGAACTGACCCGTTTCATGGCCGAGTCGGTCAACGACGCGGCCACCTTGCAGCGGGGTTTGCTGCGCACCGTGCAGTCGACCGAAGACCAGTTGGCCGCGCAGTCGCGCCTGACGCGCGACCTGCAAGAAGACCTGCTGCGCACCCGCATGGTCGAATTTGAAAGCGCTGCTGACCGCCTGTACCGCACCGTGCGCCAGGCCGCCAAGGAAGCCGGCAAGCAGGTGCGGCTGGACATCGTGGGCGGCGCCATCGAACTCGACCGCGGCGTGCTCGAACGCATGATCGGCCCCTTTGAACACCTGCTGCGCAACTGCGTGGTGCACGGCGTCGAAGGCCCGGCTGAGCGCCAAGCGGCGGGCAAGTCGGCGGTAGGCGAAGTGACGATTGCGGTGGCGCAGTCGGGCAACGAAGTGGCGGTGGACATCGCCGACGACGGCGCCGGCCTGGACCTGCAGCGCATCCGCCTGCGCGCCATTGAAAGACGTCTGCTGCCCGACGGTGCTGCACCCACGGAAGCCGAACTTTGCCAGCTGATTTTCAGGCCGGGCTTCAGCACCACCGATGTCGTCACCGAACTGGCCGGCCGTGGTGTCGGCCTGGACGTGGTGCGCGCCGAAGTCACGGCCATGGGCGGCCGCATCGAAACGCAGACCAGCGCCGGCCGGGGCACACGCTTCAAGCTGCTGCTGCCGCTGACCACCGCGGTGACGCAGGTGGTGATGCTGCGGTGTGACAGCCTGGTGGTGGCCGTGCCCTCCACCCTGATTGAAGGCGTGCGCCGCGTGCCCACGCGGGACATCGAGCAAGCCTACAGCAGCGGCCAATTGGACGTGGAAGGCGAGAGCCTGCCCTTTTTCTGGCTGGCGGCGTTGCTGCAGGCGGGGCCGCGCGGCCGTCTCACCGCCGACAGCCGCACCGAAGCCGTGGCCGTGGTGCGCAGTGCGGCGCAACGCGTGGCGGTGCACATCCATGAGGTGGTGGGCAACCAGGAGGTGGTGGTCAAGAACGTGGGCCCGCAGTTGGCGCGTTTGCCGGGTTTGGCCGGTGTTACGCTGCTGCCCTCGGGCGCGGTGGCGCTGATCTACAACCCCGTGGCGCTGGCCGGTGTGTACGGCGAACAGGTGCGCCGCGCGCTGCTGCTGGCGCAGACGGCGCACGCCGAGCCGGGCTTGCCGCCGACGCCGCCGCCGCGCGTGGCGCCGCTGGTGATGGTGGTGGACGATTCGCTGACCGTGCGGCGCGCCACCGAAAGGCTGCTCGTGCGCGAAGGCTACCGGGTGGTCACCGCAAAGGACGGTCAGGAGGCGTTGGAATTGCTGGCACAGGAGCGCCCGGTGGCCTTGCTGTCTGACATCGAGATGCCGCGCATGGATGGTTTTGATCTGCTGCGGCAGGTGCGTGCCAACGCGCGCTTGCTCGATTTGCCGGTGGTGATGATTACGTCACGCATCGCGCAGAAGCACCGTGACCATGCCTCGGAACTGGGTGCTGACCATTACCTGGGCAAGCCTTACAGTGAGGAGGAGTTGTTACGGTTGGTGGCACGGTATTCAGCTGGGGCATCGCGCCCTGGCTTTGGCTTTCAGAGGGCATGATGACAGGCGTGGTTGAACACTTGGCCGAACTCACGGGCACCCGTGACCGTGACGTGCTCGACGTGACCTTGGTGGGCGCGCTCAGAGACCTTTTCATGCCCGAGGTGGTGGCCATCTACCGCTGCGTGGGTGAAGAAGGCCATCAGCGCTGGCTGACGCGGGCGCACCTGACGCCCGGCGACGCGGCGGCCACTGCCGACCCACTATGGGCTGAATCTGACCGCTTGCCCTTGTTGGAATCAGCGCCCGACCGACTGGCCTGCATGCGCCGCAACGCCGCCGTGGTGGTGGCCCCCGAGCCCGGCCAACTGGCCCGCACCTACCTGCCGCTGGACGCTGAATTGGGGGCCGTGGGTGTGCTGGAGCTGCACACCCGCACGCCGCTGGGCGAGGACCTGTTGCGCACCGCCGGCGCCGTGCTGCGTGTGTACCGCAACTTCCAGGGCCTGCTGGACTACAGCGAGCGCGACACCCTCACCGGCTTGCTCAACCGCAAGACCTTCGACGACTGTTTCCTGCGCCAGATGGCCCAGGTCTCGGTGGCCGCGTACGCAACCACGGGGCCGCAGGACCGCCGTCAAGCCGCCATGGGTGCGGTGTGGCTGGGCGTCATCGACATCGACCACTTCAAGCGTGTCAACGACACCCACGGTCACTTGATAGGCGACGAGGTGCTGCTGCTGCTGGGACGTTTGTTGCGCAGCAGCTTTCGCTACTACGACCACCTCTTTCGCTTTGGTGGTGAAGAGTTTGTCGTGCTCATCCGCAGCGGGGTGGGTGTTGATCCGCTGGGTGCTTTTGAGCGACTGCGCCGCAACGTCGAGCGTTACGCCTTCCCCAAGGTGGGCCATGTCAGCGTCAGCGTGGGTGTGGCCCAGGTGCGCAGTGGCGACACCCCCACCGCCTGCTTCGAGCGCGCCGACAAGGCGCTCTATCACGCCAAGCAAAACGGCCGCAACCAGGTGCAGGACTTCAACACCCTGTTGGTCAAGGGCGCCCTGGTCGAGGAAAGCCGCGACAGCGACGTCGAATTTTTTTGAAAGCCCGGCGGCAGCGGGCTGCCGTACCCGTGTCAGCCTCTGAGCCTGTCAGCCGGTCTCGACCAAACGGTGGCGCAGCGCCACCAGCACCGCAGAGGTGCGGTTCTCCACACCCAGCTTGGACATCACGTTGGAGACGTGAAACTTCACCGTTGGCACGGCGATGCCCAGCGTGCCTGAAATCTCCTGGTTGCTCAGGCCACGCGACAGCAGCGTCAACAGGTCGCGTTCGCGGGCGGTGAGGTCGGCCCCCAACGGCTTGTGCCGACCCGCATGTGCGGCGCTGACGGCGCGCAAGGGTGTCCGGCCCAGATAAGCCGCCTTGATGGCGCTGTTCAGGTCTTCAGGGCCGGCCGTCTTGGGCAGTACATCGGCCACACCGGCCTCGCTGGCGCGGCGCTCGATGCCGGCGTCGGGCTCGCGCATCATCATCAGGAAACGCGCGCGGGGCAGTTGTTGTCGCAGCAACTGCACGGCGTGCACGCCGTCCATGCCGGGCAAGTCGTCGTCCATCAGCACCACGTCGGGCGCCACAGCCGGGGCTGCGCGCAACGCGTCGGCGGCCGAGCCGGCTTCACCCACCCACTCAATGCCGTCGTCTTTGCCCAGCATCGCCGCCAGCCCGCCCCGTGCCAGTGGGTGGTCGTCCACCACAAACACCCGAATGGCAGCCACCTTCGAGCTCGCAGCGCGGTAGGCGGCGTGGTCGGCCGTTGACGGAGAAAATGGGTCGTGTATGGACATACTGCTCCTGGCGGCGCTGGGGCGGTGAAGGTGCTGCAGGACGTGCGCCGCAGCGTCAAGAGAAATCAAAAATGATCTGCTCGAACAGGGCGCATCGCTTGGGGGTTAAACCCTCTGAAAGTGATGGATTTTAAGAAAAATTTGTCATAAATGATCAAACGCCCCCGATCATAATGCTTGTGCGCTCGGTCAATCCCCCACGTCAAGCCGGGGCCTGGCTCAGGGCCTGTTTTGGATGCAGCCGCAGGCTGCCTTAGCCGAGCTGAACCTGCATGCGACCCGCCACCCTGGCACTCATAGACGACGACAGCGACTTCAGCACCTACCTGTC
>JACCDR011365056.1_pt1 | contig 24266 bp, 35 predicted proteins | sample 7446431 | NCBI WGS metagenome assembly JACCDR01 (sample SAMN15323443, study PRJNA562643) | freshwater metagenome | isolation source: river surface water | place: USA:Blue River Watershed | collected 2017-08-17 | reverse complement strand
GGATGGGTTGGGCTCGCGCATGGGCAAGCCAACTGACTGCGGAGGCTCGCAATGTACTTTAAGACCGCAGTGCTGACCCTGCTTACTGCTATCTATTTCCATCTCTGGCACGTCAATGTGAAAGAGAAGCCTGTGACGGATGAGCAGGAGAGAGCGGTCCAGAGAGCCTTGCCTCATGGCTGTCAGCTGATCAATCTCGGCGAGTATGGCCGTATTCGTCAGCTGATTGTGATTGAGTGCAGTGATCGCAGCAGCACTACTACAGAATCAGAGGATGAGGACAACACTATCGTTGTCATCAAGCCTATCTTTTAGAGTAGATCACATAGCTCAATGGATAGAGCAACAGCCTTCTAAGCTGTAGGTTGCAGGTTCGAGTCCTGCTGTGATCGCCATTTACCCCGGGAGACTGAACATGATCAGGAGATATCAATGGCTCAGCGTGTGGGCGATAGCCTTTACCCTATCAACGGCAGCCCTGGCTTTGGGGCTGACTTCCGGCGCAATAGCCCAGCTATTCTTGCCGCTATTGACTCGATGAATGCGAAGAGAGCAGAGGAGGATGATGATGCTGATGAAGTGGTGGCAGAGGAAGCGGCTGGACTATCACGCCATGTCGGCACTAGTGTGCCAGTGGCAGGGCGAGGTAGAACGCGAAAAGTCACACCGAGCGAAGTGGCGGCTCTTGAAGAGGCGCTCGCGCCGGCCCTCGCTGCGGCAGAAGCTCGCATTGAAGCTACTCGGAGAGAGCCGGAACCTGTGCCACAGATGTCAGCAGCAGGTGGCAACGGGGGTTGCTGCTGCCCGTGTCATGAGCTCGAAAGCGGGTTCTCGGATCACCGTATACCCAATCTCTTTCGAGAGGATCGCCCCTCGCCTCCCGCCCGTAACGAGTACCCTACGTTCAACCCTTTCTCGTATGATTTCTGGGTTGATGTCTGCAAGGTTGATACGAATCAAATCGCTTTCCACACCTTCGGTGCCCTTGGCTTTGCCACCGCCACTGGCGCTTGTGTCTGGGTCTGGTTGCGAGTCTTCGGACTCCACTAAGATCTGCACTGATTTTGCTGCTGAGGTAGCGAAGCGGTTGGGTCCTTTGCCTCTAACTGAGGAGGAGTTCTATGGCAGCAAGGAAGCGGTTCGGAAGGTCGACTCTCGTCGTCGTCCTGGCCGGAAGATTCCCTGTTATTGGGTACACATCCGTTACCCTGCCAAGATCTACAACAAGCGCGTACCAGGCAAGGTGGAGAAAACGGTGGATATGGTGGTCAAACCCAAGGGGCATACCTACTGCCGTACTCCGCAGGAAGCGTACGCACTAGCCTATGATATCGCCGGCAATATAGATGGCGATCGTCAGGTGGAAGTGCGTGCGAAGATGGGTGGTCAGATTGTGTTGGTGAATATTATGCGTGGACGCAAGGGGCCTCATGCTCAGCGTGGTATGGCCAAGCTGGAGGAGGCTATCAATGCCGGTATTTAATCGAGAGTCCCAGAAGTGGGTTGTTGTCATCAATGGGCAGATGCGCTTCTATACCTATCTCGAAGAAGCGGAAGCTGCTCTTATCCGCGCAGCCTAACCCTATACAGTGGTACTCAAGGGTAGAGCTAAGGGGATCGGAAGGTCACCGCCACTGTCTTAGTTTCGGTTCGGGGGTATACGGCTAGTTCTTGCGGCTAGTGTGGAACCCTCACTACACTCAAACAATGAGGGCAATCATGCCTAAGGTTAGATATAGGTGGCGGATCAATGTGAAGTTCCCCAATGGGGATGTCTACTACGCTCACCCTGATCCTGCTAGAGAGCTACCCTGGTGCTCATGGGTGAAGTTAGAGGATATGTATCCTTCTGATTTCACAGAGATCGAGGCTATTGACATTTGTCAGCAGTACTCTGAGCAAAGGCCTTACAGGTACAAGGTCAAGATCAATGTAGAGGAGAAACAGGATGCGTAGAGCCTTATTCTATGCATGGGTTGCGCGTTGGCCTATCTTTCGTGCCAGCCCTGGAACGCTACGCTGGAAAGCTAGCGCTTTTTTTCTGTCCACAGCATTAGAACGTGCTTATCGGGAGTATAAGAAAGAGGATGCTCCCAATCCTAATCCAGCGGAGGATGAGTATGAACGACAGGTTTGATGAATTCGCAGCAGGATTCCTAATCTTCATGCTGATTGTGGGGATCGCTGTCATCTTCGGCTGATTTTCTAGCCAAAATTTAGGAGCTTGTAAATGGATGTCGAAATTCAAACTAAAAATCCCCGGGCTCGCGAAATGGCCCGGCGAGTTCGTCAAATGGAGCGTAAGCTCGCTTTTGGCCCCTGTCGTCAGCGCCGCAAGTCGAGAGAAATCGCTCTCTACCGGTATGTCAAAGCCTGGATCGATCACCAAGACACGACCCAGATTGACCTCTCAGATCTTCCCTTCCTCGGCGTCAAGCCTGGGCGGGTTTGCGATTTCGCATGTAATAGAAGCAAAGGTAGCTGAGGATTGGGAGGATTTGTGCGTATGTACGATGGTGGAGATGAGGGAGTACCAGAAATGGCGGCAAAGGTGCTGTTTAAGGCGTACTGCGTAATGCTGGTAGCTTGGATACTATTGATTATCTATAGCTACTTCTTTCTTGATCCTACTACTATGTTCTGAAAGGAGGCCTAGTAATGCACGCGTATATTGAAGAGACTATTGACGGTATTCCTGTGTCAGATTTCATCGAAGAGGATATTCAAAATATGAACAGTTTTTTCTATGAGAAGAGTATTCCTAAACAGTTTGGCTGCAAGGCTAAACATTCTTCAGGCACCTTTGGTGTTCTTTTGAACGAATGTAACAATTACTGGTGGTTTGCGCACAGTGAAGGACAGAAATCTTTCATCCACTGCGGTGAGCTCAAGGCCAAGGCCGAGACGTGCACCCCTGAAGAATTGGAGGCGTATCTTGGTCATAACCGCGGGCTCGAAGGTGAAGCAGTCACGTAAGTTGGTAGCAGTAGACAGTAACGGTAAGCCAGGTGGAAATATTATCCATATCCTGGACTACATTTGGGCCACTAAGTTTCGGCCCGATCGTAATGACGACCTTTATGTTCACGCCTTATTTGTTCACACTACTCAGACTGTATGGAAGGATAAATTAGGTCATGTTGACGACGAAGACTCAAATGAAGCGAAGCTTCAAAAAGTGGCGCAAGTTCTGGCAACAGCGCCGCAAATCGAAAAAGAAATTCCCGACGGTGATGGCCCTCCATCTCCAGCCGGGGGACCGAATCGTGCTGCCTGACGGGAAGACCGAAGCCCGTGTGCAGTACGTAGAGTGCAGCGATGCTGTTTTTCTGGCGTCCAAAGCTAAGAGCAGCATGGTCTGCGTGACGTACCTCAAGTGGGACGCCCTTTCGAAAAAGAAGGTGTCGGACCAGAAGTTCTTTGTTCCCTGGAACGATGAAATTTCCGTTGTAGCTGAGCCCAAATCTAAGTGGCCCACGGTCTATGGGTTCCTTGGAGGGATTGTGAAGCGGCTTGAGACGAAGAGAGACTGGTAACTCCCTTCGTATAGGAGACTGACCAGTCTAGTAAAGGGTTTAACACGTTAGCTGGAAGCGACTGCCCAGAACGGTCTCATCAGCCGTGGCAAGCGTTCAGGGTTCGAGTCCCTCTATGGCTAAGCTATATGGTTATTCTCTCAGGCGTCGGACCTTCCCTAAGACCTTGGCATGCAGGAAGCTCCGTGAAAGTGCTGATAAGCAAGGGGACAGGTGATTCGCTTGATCTTCTTAGCGAACTCAGAAAGCGCTTGTAGATTCATACGTTCGCCTTATTCACCAGGAGAGGCTGCTTATAGGGTGTAGAAGAATCTACCCAGTCGGAAGGATCTCCGGTTCCTAGCCAGATGATTGACGGTTAGATAGACTAGCCACCTATCGCTAGAGCGGTGATATCGGGAGTGTGAAAAGCTGCTGATATTCTTGGGTTCAAATCCCAAGCGGGGGATGTCAGTCCCTATGGCGAAGCTGACTTAACACGCCGGGAGAAAGACCGGCCAAGGACCACTCTGAGCGTGCTGTTAGTAGCCGCATAGCTCAAGTCAAGTACAGGTCGAGCGCTATTAGCATAGCAATCCGGCTATGGTAGTGCATTTCAACGAGCGGTCGAGAGACGTACCAGACACGCTGTCTTGCTTGTCCTATATCCAAAGGAACCGTTAACCAATTGTTATCATCCCCCTGAAGGATGAGAAGCAAGTGGTGCCAGTGTAATAACGGTGGTGAGCTGGGTTCGATTCCCACTAGAGGATGGTGGATTTCTAGACAGTAGCGGTATCTCAGGGTCCAACCTGAGCGCTCGTTTTGTCGTGTCTAATAGGCAACCCAATGAAACTATTCGTATACGGTACGCTCAAGAGCGACAAGCCAGCAGCACATCTTATGGCGGGCTGTGATTATCTTGGAGAAACTTATCTCCCAGATTACGCTCTGTATAGGGATCAGGGTCTACCTGTCCTAGTCAAAGATGCTACGAGTATGGTTAAGGGTGAAGTGTATAAAGTACCCTCTCCCTCTCCTATTCTGGAGAGAATTGATCGTTATGAAGGATTTATTTCCGAAGACAATGAGAATAATTTGTACGATAGAGTTAAGGCGTATACAGTCGACCAGGAAATGGTCTACGTTTATATCTTTAACGGCCCGCTAACTACTTGGGCGGAGCGCATCGAACACGGAGAATGGTAAATGTTTATGCAGCATGACGAGGCCAAGGCATTTGACATCGACGCTTTCTTTAGAGCGCAGGCCATTAAGGATGGTCGCCTTGGTACTAACTCTGGTATGGTTGTTTACGATGATGGCCGTATTCATTTAGCTGAGGACAAGGGTTGCCATGCTCAGCTAGCAGATGGCCTGGAGCTGGCTTATGCCACGCATTGGAGCTATTGGAGAAGTCATCATAAGGCAATAGGTATCAAGCCTAAGCACATCTACACTAGCCTGTGGTCTCGTACCTACAGCGACTCTGATCTTGAGTTCTTCCGCTTCTGCCTGAACGAGAGATGGTCTCCTTGGAGAGATCACATCAGAGGTAGGCAGATTATCATGGGCACGAGCAAGGAAGGCAAGGAGATTCCTGTTGCTGTCAAGTTCGTGGACATGGAGGCTAGTATCCAGGTGCTATTCAACCTGATGCTTGTTCTTCGTATGGTCTACGCCTCGCCCGGTCTCATGCGCGCATACGCAGAGCTTCGGAAGAAGGGTTTCACTCGTACTGAGTCTCTCTTCCTCGGTGCCAACTTTGCTGTCACTCCTTCAATGAAGGTTCAGTTCCCGTACATGGGCGATTTCGCTTTCGACACCGCCTTTGCTGATCTTGATTGGAAGAAGTGGAGCACTGGTAAACCCAAGTTCGAGAAGAAGCGCAAGCTCAGCAATGACTCTGAGATCAGTCCTTGCAATGCTATCTGGAACATTGGTGATGAGGCATCAGGCATTGTTATTGCTGAAGAGCATCGCCTGAGAAACAACACCATCCATAATCTCATTACCGAGGAGCGTGAGACGATTAACGTCTTCGGAGTTAAAGAGAAGGGGCGTGTTCCTCTGTCTCTCGATGAGGCTGTCAAGAAATTGAAGGATAATCAGGAGGCTTGGAAATGTCTGCAGTCAAGCGCATCTACGTCCCCAGTCGTAGTCCCGTCCGTGCCGACACCGTCGCCATCGACAGACTACTACTTCGACACTCTTATGTCGCAGTTTGCTCCCCTAGCCAACAGTTCGACGCTGTCCTATTTTACGGTGGGGACATCGGGATCGCTCCCATCCTCTACGGGGAGCTACCAATCGGGAAGCTAGCACGCTTCGACTTGGTGGCTGACAAGCAGGACATGTACTTTCTCAAGAGGCTCCCTGATACAATGCCAAAGATCGGCATTGGGCGAGGAGCCCATCTTTTGAATGCTCACTCTGGAGGATGGACACTTCAACATGTCACGAACCATTTTATTCCGGGTCAGGGGTTCCACGATCTGGAGATCTTCACTGAAGGCGGAGAGTTCCAGACCATTAAGGTTCACTCCAAGCATCAAGAGCTTATGGTGTCGGGCCCTGGTGCACTCTGCTATGGTTACACGAACAAGGCCTACTTCAAGAAGGGGGAGAACTACGAGCGTAGATATAATTCTGAGGAACGTCGGAACACGTGGGATGACGAGGAGATTACCCACTACGAGAAGACCAACTCCCTCTGTATCCAATATGATCCTTCGAAGTGCGATCCAGTCGGCCAGGAGCAGACAATGGCTCTTATCTGGCAGCACTTTAACGACAAGCTCTAAGGATGGACGCAAAAGAACAGAGATCCGCTCTCCTTGCTATGCTCCGGGAAGCAAGGCGGCGCGCAAAAGAGCGCGGAGTGGAATTCGATATACGCCCGGATCAAATCGAATGGCCTAAGGACAATTTGTGTCCTGTATTGGAGGTCCCACTTGAAAGAAACAAAGGCGTTGTTATGGCAAATTCGCCATCCCTTGATCGTATTCACTCTCATCTGGGTTATGTCAAGGGTAATGTGCGAGTGGTATCTTGGAGGGTGAACAACCTCAAGAGTAACTTAACGACTGAGCAAGTAGAGAACTTGCTTCTCATGATGAAAGGATACCGCTAATGTGTGGGCTCTTTGGAGTGATGGCTCCGACGGTTACCGAGCGTGAACGAGAGATGTTTGTCCAGCTCGGTCAGATCTCATCCCTCCGGGGAGAGGACAGCACCGGTATAATTGTCGGTGCACGTAAGAAGAAGCATGGTAACAAGGTTAAGATCATTCCTAAGAAGGCGGTCGAAAATCCTGTTACCTTTTTCTCTGAGTGGGAGGTAATCAATGCCGTCAAGACCGAGCATTCTTTCCTACTTGCTGGCCACGCACGGGCAGCCACAAGTGGGAAGATTAATCTTAACAATGCTCATCCTATCCAGAGCGGCGACATCTTTCTCATGCACAATGGGACTATCTCGAAATGGGATGCTCCAAAGGGGCAAGAAGAGACCACGTCGGATTCCCGAATTTTTGCCGGAAAAATTTCCGGTCTTGGAGCAATCAAAGCTTTTGAGGAGGCGGACACCGGGGCGTACGCGGTGACCTTTTTGGATACTCATCCAGCCAAGCGTACCTTCTCTATCGCGCGCAACCCTGGGCGTACACTATACGTAGCCATGTCTCTCGATGGAGAGGCAATGATGTGGGCAAGTGAGGCGATGTTCATCGAGCTTGTGCTCGGTCGCAATGGCGTTGCTCATAACTGGGGTGAGCCTGGTCTCCTTGAACTCGGTCGTATGTATACCTGGAAGTTCGGAGACAAGGCAAAGGATGGGCAGTGGAAGCAGTACAAGACGTACGAAAGTAAGATTACTGTCATCACTCCGCCTATCAAGGAGGTAGGCCCCACTTCCCCTTTTAGACCAGCCTCTGCGGAGGAGGCACTTGATTCTATCGTAGCCAAGTACACTGATGATGAAGGTTATCAGGAGTGGCTGCGTGTTAGAGCTAATAGCTATGGCGATCCAGCCTTTGAGGAGGAGCTTAACGATGAGCATGACCCGACAACAGTTGAGATGCTTGGAGCGGCGTGTGAGGAAGGCGACAAGGAGCAGCTTATCGCATCGGAGATCATCTGCGGGGACTGCGAACGTCTCACGAACTGGTGTCAGTGTGAGCCTAAGCAAGCTACAACGTCAGCTGTCGGCAGTTCTTATTGCCGTAAGTGCTGCGAGCTGGGCACCATCTGTAAGTGCAAAAGCTCTAGCCTCTTCTACCCCCACCCTTGGCAGCTCGATAGCAAAGGCCGCCTCCTTCCTGAAGCGACCAAGACCATCTCAGGTAGTCAACCGCTGGGGGAATTCGTCCCTGATGATGGCGTAGTCATCGCGCGTACGCCTGAGCACACACTGCCTCGCAGTGCCTATCATGGTAAGTCTCTCGGAGACTACGACAAGCAGAGGGATTCTGACAATGACACTTATATTGGTTTTGGCAAGCAACCCTTCGCTCCGTCGATTGCTAATGAAAAACTTAAGGACGGCTGCAGTATATGCAGTCATACTTCTATCCCCACTGATACTGTCTATTGGTTCTCAGACTTCGGACATATCTGTTCGGGTTGTAAGGGTGGAGAATATGCCCACTCTATCTTTGGTCCAGTAACTATGTTTCCATCTAGATATATTAAAGGAGATAGCATCAATGTCAGTGCCGTCCATTAGTATTGGTTGCGACCCGGAGTTGTTCGTCATCAACGGAGATGGTAACCCCATATCATGCCATGAGTTCACTCCAGGAACCAAAGACAAGCCTCATCGGCTCACGGTGGGTGCGGTGCAGAGAGATGGGTTGGCGATGGAGTTCAATCCAGATCCCGCTAAAACGCGAGACGAGTTTGATTACAACGTCGGAAGGACGCTATCTGATATCTTGGCTTACCTACCCAGCGGTTGTAAACTTAGCTTCAGACCAGCCATCACATTCGACCCCTGGTACTTCGACATGCTCCCTGAAACTGTCAAGGAGTTGGGTTGTAGTCCTGATTATAACGCCTATAGCATGCTCGTCAATCCGCCGCCAGATACCAGCCCGCATCCGACTCTGCGTACGGCGTCTGGTCACATGCAGACAGGTTTCCTAGGCGACAAGACTGTCGACAAGGAGGACCCTGAACACTTCAAGAGCTGCGCCTATGCCATCAACGCCTACGACAAAGCTTATGGTAACATTAAAGGACGCATCGACGGAGACACCACCAGACAATCTCTATATGGTAAGCTTGGAGCTTTCCGTCCCACCGTATTTGGAGTTGAGCATCGCGTACCAAGTTGCGCCTGGGTGGAATACCCCAGACTGTGGGGATTCATGTTCGATCTGTATGAGGCGGCAACGCTTCGTCTCTTCGGTGATGACAAACCAATGCCAGAGCTGACCGACTGGCATCTGGAGAAGAAGTACGTTCATTAGGAGATATTAAATGGGCACCGCATACTTTAGCCGTAAGGATATCATGCTTAGATTGTGTGATACCATCTGTTTCTATGATGGTCTTCCTTACTATGTGCAGACGCATGAGAACTCAGACAACAACGTTACGATCTATCGTTTCGCTGATGTCGAACGGGCGAAGAACGGGATGGTGGTGGATTACACTGATCCCAAGTTCAACTACAAGTCTCCTGCCTTGGGTTACTTCCACTACAATAAGAAGGATGCGGTATATGTCTCTCGTCTACCTGACAGACAGCAGAGTCAGGGATTGAATAGCCGTGTCTTACGACTGAAGGGTGCAGAGATCAATAGGTATGAAACGTACTATCTAACACCCGAGTTCGAGGACATGCTTCTCAATCGGTATGTCGGTAGTGCTACCGCCTTCAACCTCATCGCTTCCGGTGTTTCCAAGGCTGTGCCTATCTCTAGGAATGTAGCCTTGTCTCAGACTCGTCGTGGTTTGATTGAAGTATTCTTCAAGGGTCGTCCAGTTGCCTGCAATTTCAAGAGCAGGGGTATTGAACTGTATGATCTGAAGGACGCCAACTATATGGCGAAGACTCTTGCTTCTCACGGTATTCATATAGGAGCTTAGGATGTCTCTGACTCTTAGTCGATTGTTCAATAAGAAGAAGACCCCTACGGGTCTGTTCGGAATTGAGATGGAGCTTGAGTATATGGAGCCACAGGCATGGGATCTTATTCCTACCCTATGGACCCTTGATCCTCACGAGCACTCTCTACGTCACAACGGATACGAGATTAAGTCTGTGTCTCCGTTGTCTCTGCAAGACTTTCAGCCTATGGTTCGTGAGCTGCTGGGTAATATCAATGCGAGAAATCCTATTCAGGATTCGCCTCGGACATCGGTCCATATCCACCTCAACATGAGCAAGACAAAGGTCCTGCAGATTCTGAATTGTATGGTTGCGTACTGGCTTCTTGAGACTCCGTTGGTTCGGTACTGCGGAGAGGAGCGGGAGGGACATCACTTCTGTCTGCGCTTGAAGGACGCAGAGGCAGTGATAGACGTCCTTTGTGAGAGTTTGGAGAACAAGATACCGTTGAGAGATCTGGGTGATTCCGTGCGCTACGCGGGGCTCAATCTAAATGCCCTGGTAAAGTTCGGCTCTCTTGAGTTCCGAACCATGCGGGGCACGACCGACCCGGAGATCATCATACCTTGGGCTCAGGCTCTACACCACCTGTGCAACGTGGCTAAAACCTATGCGTCTCCTACTCATGTATTCAATAGATACCTTGATTGCACCAAGGAGGCATTTGTCCGCGAGTTTCTACCAGGCCAACTCGCAGATGTAGTGCTAGGAACGCCAGGCTACAAAGAGTCAATGGATGAAAATGCGTCCATACTTTGTAGCTTGGCCTTCTGCCAGGATTGGAAGGTCTGGGAGAAAGCAGTAACTGAACGAGTTGCTGAGGCTTATGCTTCACCTCGTATGAATAAGTCTGTTGTAATGGAACAGTACCCCTGGAACGTCAGCTCAACGCTAGGAGAAGTCTATGCCTCGTATTCTGATTTGGCCATACTCGAATAAGTCTAAGGGTGCTCAGGACCTGAAGCACGCCATTGGTGCACAGTTCATCAAGCATGTCAATAGCCAGTATGTGGCTAGGCCTGATGATCTAATCATCAACTGGGGTGGTACTAACCTTCCTGACTACGGTACTGGCAAGGCTCTCAACCACCCTACGGCTGTGGCTCGGGCGTGCTGTAAGACTGCTACCTTCGTTCGGTTGACCAATGAAGGGGTGTCTACTGTGCCCTGGACTGTGGATAGATCGGTGGCCAAGGGCTGGCTCAACAAGGGCAAGTCTGTGGTCTGTAGGTTTACTACTACAGGCAGTGGAGGTAAGGGTATTAAAATCTATACCCCTTCTCAGAGCGCCTCAGAGGCACTGCCAGCGGCCGCTAGCTATGACCCTAGCTGGAGTACCTTGGACTGGCTGAAGGGCGTCCTAGGCCTGTCTGAGGCTCAGGAAACGCTATTCCACCTGCCCTATGCTCCTCTGTACACCCAGTATATGAAGAAAGAGGCAGAATTCAGGGTGCATGCAGGTAGCGGTAAGGCTATTCATACCCAGATGAAGCTGAGGAAGAGCAATGCCAAGGAAGACGAGGCCATTTGGAACCATGACAATGGGTTCTCTTTTACATCGAACCTTGAGGGACGTATATCGGACACCATTCTCGATCAAGTGCGTGCTCTTGGTGTCGCTGCTGTGGCAGCCCTGGGTCTTGATTTTGGCGCTGTTGATATTGCCTGGCTTGACGGCAAGGGCTACGTCCTTGAGGTCAACACTGCGCCGGGAATGGAAGAGCCTACGCTCTCCAAGTATGTAACTTACTTCAATGGAATCCAGGGAGCCCTCTAGGGCTCTCTACCTACCGAGGAATATATAATGTCAAACTTTCTTATAATGGATAAGCGATTGATCGAGACGAAGAACTGGGATAGGGCCCAGGAAATCGTAGATACTTGGGTTAACCGAGAAGAAGCTGACTTCTCAGATTTGGTGGCGATGATCGCCGAAGCCCTACAACTCCCGATCGAGTATCCTCCACGTGAAGTTGATGATGGTCCTGACGTAGAGATCGTAGTATAACTGTACTACAAATAGGTAAAATTATACTACCGATTTCTCTTGACAAGATAGAATACATATGATATAACATAGGAGATGAATAAGGAAGACAAAAGTAAATGGTTGTATAATACATCTTGTACTACCTGTGGTAGTTCAGATGCTAACGCAGTGTATGACGATGGACATTCCTTTTGTTTCTCTTGTCTTACACTTAGTACTAACATAAGTATTAATACTCCTATAGTATATACTTATAAGAATAAGATAGATAATAAGAAAGGTACTATGGAGTATAAAGAACATAGAGGTATTACTAAGGAGACTATGGAAGCCTATGGAGTACAGGCTAAGGTAGGATCCAATGGTACTATTATAGCCTTCTCGATCCCATTCGGTTCCTCGACTCAGATCAGGGAACCTAGAGGTAAGGGTCAGAAGGAAAACATTACAACGATTGGAAGCAGCGATGACATCCAGCTATTCGGACAGTCTAACTTTAATGCGGGTTCGGCTAAAGCTATTACGATTACAGAAGGAGCTTACGACGCTCTCTCTGTATTTCAAATCCTTGGATCAAAGTATCCAGCCGTATCAGTCCGATCTGCAGCAACAGCTCGACGTGATTGTGAGCGAGCTAGAACGTACCTCAATAGCTTTGATCAAATCTACCTCTGCTTTGACGGCGATGAGCCAGGACAGAGAGCAGCTAAAGAGGTTGCAACGCTCTTCGATGTAAACAAAGTATTTCACGTCCAGCTAACCAAGCACAAAGATGCTAACGATTACCTGCTTGCAGGTGATACAAAGGAGTTCTACAATGTATGGTGGAACGCTAAGAAGTTCATGCCGAAGGGCATCGTATCGGATTACAAATCTATCGAGAGCATCCTTGCTAAAGAAAGTGCGAAGGCAGTTGCGACATATCCGTTTGCTACACTGGACAGTATGGCCTACGGTATCCGTATGGGAGAACTCATACTGTTTACTGCCCTTGAGAAAGTCGGTAAAACCGAAGTACTCCGAGCCATCGAACACCACCTCCTCAAGACTACTGAGGAGAACGTGGGCATTATCCATCTCGAAGAAGAAGAGAAGCGATCAATCCAAGGACTAGTAGGCTATGAACTTGGTGCTCCTTGCCACCTGCCTGATAGTGGCGTCAGCCTTGACGACCAGCTTGCTGCTTACAAGTCGCTTACTAAGACAGATGGACGACTCCACTTTTACACCCATTTTGGTTCAGATGATCCGAATACTATTCTGGACATCATTCGCTACCTCGTGGGTGTCTGTCATTGCAAGTATATCTTCCTTGATCATATCACTATGCTAGTGACTGGGTTCGAGGATGAGGATGAGCGTAAGAAACTAGACTACATCTCAACCCGTCTAGCCATGATGACTAGAGAGCTAGACTTCACACTATTCTTGGTGAGCCATGTCAATGACAGCGGACAAACGAGAGGCAGCAGAAACATCAGCAAGGTGGCCGATCTCATCATCCACCTTAATCGCGATATTGAAGCAGCTGAACCTAGCGAGCGGAATAGAACTAGTCTACTATGCAAAGGAAACAGATTTGCAGGTACTACTGGACCAGCTGGAGTCCTTTCATTCGACCCTGCAACGTACACAATTGCAGAAGAAGCACCTGCCTTTAACTTTGAGGTCACGCCATGATTATTATCGCTAGGTACGAATGGTACGGTGGTCACACCGATGAGGATGACTACTACAGTAATGGCTTCGAGTACATAGCAGAGCTTAAAGTATTTCCCACTAGACATCACTACCTGCAGTGGAAAGAGAAGAACAAGTCAGGAGACTGGAGAGAGGTAACATGACCTGCGTTAACTGCAAGAAAGAACCAGCAGTTAATGGTGACTTTTGTCACTACTGTTGGTCAATACTAGACGCCCACTATTGCTGTGAGTGGGACGGTATGCAGATAGATAAGACTTGGTACGAGTATCAGTTCTGTACCTGTGAAGGGAGGATACCAAGTGTTGATCAAGACTCAGTCTCCTCTTAAGGAATGGGGCCACCTGAAGTTCTGGAACTATTACTTCGATAGCCCGTTGTACGAACTCGAAGGGCTTCCGGCTAAGGAAGACCGCTTCAACGCCCTGGCGATGACTAGTCCAGATGAGGTGAAGATAGTCATCCTTGGCCAGGACCCCTATCCTACGAAAGGATATGCACATGGACTCGCATTTAGTACGCAACCTCACATACGCCCAATCCCTCGTAGTCTTAGGAATATTTTTCAAGAGTACAGCAGTGATCTCGGATATCCTGAACCTATCTCTGGTGATCTTAGTTCTTGGGCTGCTCGGGGAGTTCTACTACTTAACACATCCCTAAGCGTAGAAGAGGGTAAGCCAGGTAGCCACAAAGGATTAGGCTGGGAGAAACTAGCATATGAAGTTATCAGGGATCTTGCTTCAAGGCCTCAGAAAATATCATTTATCCTATGGGGAAAAGATGCCAGACAGTATAGAGCTGTATTGGCAGGAAGCAATCACCAAATATTGGAAGGAACGCATCCATCCCCGCTTGCCTCCAAGTATGGAGGATTCTTCGGAGGTAAGTATTTCACCAAAGCAGCAGAATTCCTAGGAGTAGATAAAGACATATGGAAACTACCTTGAAGAAAATAATTACCTACAGAAAGCTTAAAGCTATTGGAGACAACGGAGCAGACATTCATATTACTGCTCATCCTGGTTACATCCGCATTGACAATGAAGACACGGATGAGCCATTCAATCTCTCCCCTGAAGCCGCAGAGTATCTAGGAGACGCTATCAAAGAGATGGCTAGTAGAGCCACTGAGATGAATACGATTAGTGAATGAAAGTAGTACTTGACATTGAGTGCAATGGTATTGAGTCACCTACTGCAGTACATTGCATAGTCTGTAAAGACATAGACACCAATGAAGTATTCATATTTGAAGGAGCAGAAGTTTATGATCATTTCCCGAGATTTGCTTCCCGCATTAGTAAAGCTGTGGGGCATAACATCATTAGTTACGATAGCCGCGTTCTGGGCAATCTTAATATATTTCGGTTCGACCGAGACAAGTTACTTGACACACTAATACTTTCTCAACTATTTAATTACAAACTCTCAGGCGGACACAGCCTAGAGAATTGGGGTACACTATTACACCACCCCAAGGTTGGACTAGACATTAAAGACTGGTCGACCTACACTCCCCAAATGTTAGAGCGTTGCGTTAATGACGTACACTTGAACCACAAGGTCTATGACTTCCTCAAGAAGAAACTAGATCGACCTGAGTTCTACAAAGCAATAAAGGTTGAACATGAGATTGGGTATCTTTGTAATGATTTGCATAGTGGTGGATTTGATTTTGATTTCCCTCGTGCTGTCGACCTGTACGACGAACTACTAATACGAATTGAGGAACTAGATGAGGGCTTACTACAGGCATTTCCGCCTAAGACTAAGATCACTCAGCTCAAGACCAAGATCAAAACTGAGATCGTTCCGTTTAATCCATCCTCACCGACACAGATTGTCGAGCGCCTTAACGAGGCGGGATGGAAACCTATTGATAGGACGGACTCGGGTAAATCATTTAAAGTTAACGAGCGCAATCTTGCGACTCTACCTGACGAAGCTCCGCTCGCTTCCCGTAGACTCGTGGAAAGACTACTCCTTATCGCTAGACTTCGGACCCTTGAGCAATGGTTCGCCGCCTACAATTCTGACACTAAGGCAATCCACGGAACCTTTAGAGGAATAGGAACCTGGACTCATCGGATGTCTCATCAAGACCCTAACATGGGTAATGTGAGTGCCGAGAAGAGTATCAAGTACAAGACTCCTGAGCTAGCAGCACAAGCTATTAGATACGGAAGAGAGTTCAGAGAACTATGGACAACACATGGAGATTCTTTTCTGGTGGGGACTGATGCTGTTGCTATTCAGCTACGTATCTTCGCTCACTATATTAACGACCCATCATTTACTCAAGCCCTACTTACAGGGTCTTCAAAGGATGGAACAGATGCCCATTCCCTTAATGGTGCAATTCTCTCAACTACAAGAGACAACGCAAAGACTTTTATATTTGCGTTTCTTCTGGGCGCTGGCGATGCCAAGCTTGCTGAAATCCTCGGAGTCTCTGTCGCAGCAGGCCGAGCAGCTAAACGAAAGTTTATTGAAGCTTACCCAGGACTGGCAAGACTACGAGCGGAACAAATCCCTGCAGATGCAAGGCGTGGATACTTCGTCGGCTTCGACGGACGCTTTGTAAGATGCGATGATGAACACTATATGCTAGCAGGCTACCTGCAGAATGGTGAAGCCTGTATTATGAAACATGCTAACATACTATGGAGAAAAGAACTAGATGTACTACGACATACCCTACGCAGGGAGCGCAAATCCGATCACGTATTCGACTACAAGCAATGCAATTTCGTTCACGATGAATGGCAAACCAAAGTCTTCGGAACTGAAGAAGATGCTCGCATGGTTGGACAGCGCCAAAGAGATAGCCTCACAAGAGTTGGAGAGTCCTTCAACCTCAACATCCGCATGGACGGTGAGTCTAAGCTTGGCAAGACATGGCACGACACCCACTGATGAGGGTGCTGAACAGGCCCTGAAGAACTACTATATGAATAAAGAGCCTAAGATTAGATACGATAATAACACAACAATGGAACTTAAAGTTTAATGGATAATTATACTAACAAGATTTACTTCGCAACTATGAAGTTCGACCAGCCGCAGGGTGGTTCTATGAGAATCCCGGCTGAGAGCCCTGAGCATGTAGACAAGATTCTCCGTGCACAGTTCGGCCACCACAAGAACTTCGAGATCATCCAGGTGATCGCTGAAGATGAGATCAAGCCCACTGCCTTTGGTGGTGTGGAAGATACTCCGATTATGCAGCCCGACCCTATGGATGATGAAACTCCTCCCTCGCAGAGAACGCATTAATATGAACGAGAATAACTATAAGACATTTTACAGTACAGGTGAAGAGCTCCATGAGGGCTGGTGGTTGCACACACCGCAGGGTGGAATTGGCCCATTCACTACTGAGGAAGAGGCTCTTCTTGAGAAGGCTGAAATCCTCAAGGCTTTGGAAGAGAATAAGGTAGACTAATATAATGGCAACTAAGTATTACGATCTTAAAGGTAAGTGCAAGTGGGCTAAGGTATTCAAGCCCGATCAGAAGTATCAGAAGTATTCTATTGATCTCTGCCCTGATGTAGATAGTAGAAAGGTAATCGATGGACTGGGACTTAAGAGTGGGTTCAAGGCCGACGCCAGCGGAGATGAGTATATTACTTTCCGCAGAGACCCGGACCAGACCATCTTTGTGGGCAAGGATACGAGGGGACCTGCAGGAGGCCCGAAGGTGCTTGGGGTTGATCCCAACACTGATATTGGTAACGGCTCCGATGTTACTCTCCGTGTCGCTGTGTACTCTTACGACAATAAGTTTGGTAAAGGTGTGGGTTCACGGTTGGAAGTCGTTAATGTAACGAACCTTGTACCGTACAATCAGAACGGTGAAACCTCACTTGACTCTCCCTTCTAATGTACGAGTTCCTATGGTTAGCCGTCGGAATAATGATCGGCTGGGGAGTAACCAAGAGTTGGTACAACCCGTAAAAACTATTAATACACTAGTAGAAGATGTGTATAACTACCTAGATGGTAATGCTAAGGTCACAAAGGAGCGCGTCAAAGCGCTCTCTGACCAGCTAGCAAAGACCATCACAGAAGAGTTAACGAATGGAAACAAACAAACAGAACTCCGAATGTCAAACTTCGGAACCAAGTGTGAACGACAGCTCTGGTACAGAATCAACACCCCAGCTGACGCTGAGCCCTTGGATGGTAAAAGCAGGCTTAACTTCCTCCTCGGTCACATACTCGAAGACGTCCAACTTTTCCTTATTGAAGAGTCTGGGCACAGGGTGGAAGGCCGTCAAGACGAGCTTGAAATCAATGGGCTTAAAGGCCACAGGGACGCTGTTATTGATGGCGTTCTGGTTGACGTCAAGAGCACATCGTCTCGTCAATTCGAGAAGTTTCGAAACCACGAGTTGGAAAGAGACGATCCGTTTGGCTATCTCACGCAGATTAACCTGTATTCGACTGCGTCTAAAGAAGATCCGTTGGTCACAGTTAAAGGTGAGCACGCCTTCGTGGCTATCAATAAAGAGTTTGGATCCCTCGCTGTTGACAAATACAAAGTGGACAAAGAGCGAGATTTCAGTGCAGAGCTCGATGAGAAGCGAAGACTACTTGACTCCCCTACACCTCCAGTACGAGGGTTCAATCCAATCCCAGACGGTAAATCTGGGAACGAACAACTCCCCGTTCCCTGTAGATACTGCCCCTTCAAATCCAAGTGTCACCCCGGACTCCGTACCTTCCAGTACTCCAACGGCAAGCGATACCTCACCAAAGTCGTCAGAGAACCTGACGTCAGAGAAGTAACAAGTGAAGCGTAGACGTTTTAATAAGCGTAAGAAGTCTCTAGGCAAGTTCAAGTCACCCCTAGAGAAAGAGATCTATGACTCCTTAGTACGCAGAAAGAGTAAGAAGTTTAACTTCCAGTACGAAGGTGAGAAACTAAAGTACTTCACATCTCACGATTACATGCCGGATATCGTCCTCACTTTCCCAGGTGGAAAGAAGATCTACGTAGAGATCAAAGGATATCTACGCTATGAAGATCAGAGGAAGATGCGAGCAGTTAAGGAAGCTAATCCTGATCTAGATATTAGATTTGTCTTCCCTGAAACTGGTCGAGTAGGGCGCAGTAAGATGACGCCTGAAGAGTGGTGTGATAAGTATGAGTTCCCTTGTACTATGACAGGAGATATTCCTAAAGAATGGACGTTACAGTCGCAACCACAAAGATCTGCAAAAGCTGTGAACTCGAAAAGAGCCAAGCAGATTTCCACATTGACCGTCACAGAAAAGACGGACGCAACACTTACTGCAAGCTCTGCATAAAGCAGAAGGCAGCAGAGAGGTATAAGAACAGAAAGGAAAAGGCGGTAGCACAAGTAACGCCGCCAACTGAGTAATGATTGATAAGGTAGAGATACTATTAGATACCCTAGATCTTGAGGAGATCTTTGAGGTGTTGGAGATAACTCCATACGAGGTACTCACTCACCTTCTTGAGAATGGGTTGGTATCTCTACCTCCTTTCTTAGAAGAATATGAAGATGATGAAGTCTCTATAGAGAATTTATATGGAACTGCAGAAGAACAAGCGTCGGGCAATTAGACGCAAGCGGAACATCATCGCTAAAGAGATGAAAATGAATAAGGCCCAACACGAGAAACGTATTGAGCCCAAGCGAACTAGAGAAAAGGTAACAGTTAGAAATGTCGAAGACTACATGGCCGAAGAATTTATTCATAGGCCCGCATATCTACAAGCTCTCTACGGTAGCCAATCTACGAGCAGAGACAGAGATAGGTCTGACGAACCTACAAACCCAAGAGATGAAGATCAAGAAGGGCTTCTCCCCGGCCCACGAATCGGAGACACTGATTCACGAGATGCTTCATGCGATATGGTATATGATGTCGGTGGGTCATCATGTTCCGGCGGAAGTGAATAAGGATAACATTCTAGAAGAGAAGATTGTTACGTACATGGCTACTGGTCTATGTACTGTTATCCAACAGAACCCTAAATTATTTAAGAAGATAGTGGATATTTACAATGTCAATTGAAAACATGCTAGTCAATAGAGGCAAGGCATACGGTAACTTCTACGAGAATGCTAGTACGATTCAGCATCTGAAGGAAGTTGTATTCGAACATGCGAAGGACTGGAATAAGATGCAGCCTGATGTTCGTCAGGCTCTAGAGATGATCTGTACTAAGATCGGTCGAATCCTTTCAGGAGACGCTGGTCATGTTGATACTTGGGAGGACATTGCAGGATATGCGGTCCTCGTGGCAGACAGGATCAAAGGAGATCAAGCATGGGCAGGAACTGCAAAGACTGTCGAAGCTACCAAGAACCACCTAAGCCCGAAAGGGAAGATGGGACTTGCGCAGATGGGGTAAGAGTAAATCCTAACTACGGTTGTGGTTGGTTTGAACGTAAGGATAAGAAATGAGAAATGGATGTCAGGGATGCAGTGGCTGTGTAAACGGCGGCTGTATTAAGAAGTAGTTATAGGGCTTAGCCCGTGAGGTCCTCGTTATGAGGGCTGCTACTTACAAAGAAAAACCCCGGAGGGCTCTAAGCTCTACCGGGGTTTTCTTATATCTACTTACTATAGCCGTAGTTCTTTTTCTTACGGCGTTTCTTTTTAGGCATTGTTTAATCCTGTCGTTTTAGAGAGTATTTACCTGCCTTATTCTTTACTAGATATCCTGCATCCTCTAGTCTAGTCATAGTCTGGAAGTACAGAGCTTCAGCATATCTATTCTTCCACTGCATAGCTTTCTGAATAGCAGCCTTATTAGGGAAGTCATCTCCAGCTCTCAAGCTTCTCTCGATGAAGTTGAGAGTATCTACTTGGTGCTCTACATTCTTACCAGCACCGAACTGATCCTTGAACTTATTAGTGTAGAATCCTTCAGGCGTATTCCTTACAGCATCGTGACTAACACTCTTCCTGCCACGGCCAAGTTCTACTTGCTCTTCGGCAGGTTTATTTTTTTGTAGCCTCTTCTCTGCATCGATTCTATTCTGGACAATCTCTCCAGTGATAGGCTTAGCAGGGACGAATTCGCCATTAATTGTCTTAGCAATCTCTGCTCTAGGCATACCTTGAGCTGCTAGCTCCATGATACGCTTGTCCTGCTCAGGACTGGTTACTCTGTGGTATGGTTGAATACTGCCCTTAGCTGGGCCTTGCTGTTGCTGTTGGATCTGAGGCTGAGCAATATCCCATTCACCTGGTCCCTTCTTCATTACATAGTTTTTATCTGCTAGGCTATGCAAAGCTCTGGAGATTGAACTTATGTGTGATCTGTTCTTACTATCCAAGCCTAACAGAGAAGCCAGTTCATTATTAGTAGGGAACGCTCCACCATTAGCAATCTGCTTTTCGGCAGCATTAAGAACGTCCACCATAAAAGAAGGAGGACCCTGTTGCTTACCTCGAGACTCTTCAGCTAACTTCTTAGCCAATGGACTAAGAGAAGAAGTATCGCCTATAGATCTTCCGCCTTGCTGTTGCTGTTGCTTCTGAGGGAAGTAGAATTCCATCTCTAGCTGATTAGGATCACGAGAGATAGTATCTCCAGTGTTCTCAGCTTTAGCTGCTAAGCTTTGTCTAACCTTAGGCTCTTGACCTGGAGAGATCAACCATTGGCCATCAGGAGACTTTGACAAACGCCACTTAAGAGCATCTACTAGATTCTCCCAGATTCCGAATGATCCACCAGATACGTTAGAAGCTTGATTAAGAGCTCTAGTACGTTGACCTGAAGTAGAATTAGAAGAGCTTCTAGGTAATTCAGAACCAGTCTCAATTAGACCTTTAGGAGGTTTAACTGTGATATGCTCATCAGTAGGAACTCTTACTTGACCTAAGTTATATGGTGTTGACTGATCTGGAAACTTAATATACTTAGTACCTGTCGGAGATTCTCTTACTGTTACTCCTTCAATACCAGCCATCTCTAGCCAGTTAGCTACATCTTCTGCAATAACTTTACGACCAGAACCTTCCATCTCTGTGACTTGCTGCTCCAGTTTCTGAAGATCTCGCTGGATAAGAGTCATAGACTTAGAGGGCTCTTCACCTCTGATAACTTGATTAAGCTTAGACACTAGGCCACTAGTAATCTCGCCTACTCCAAAGTTATCATTGGCTGCTTGCATACCATCTTTGGTCTGTCGAGCGGGAGACATAGACTGTTCTTGAGGAGTATAGTCAAAGATACGATCCCTGACAGGCACATCGCCAGCCTTAGAGAAATCAATGCCTCTTATCTCTGCCTCACTCAATTGAAGTAGTGACTGAGAAAGGCGAGACTTCACTTCACCACCTGCTCTATGATATAGATCCATACCAATGTTTCGAGACAAAGAAGCTAGAGTCTGTTGCCAGTCGCCAGCATAGTCATCTCTTACTTTCTTAAGCCAGGTATGAATCTGCTCGTCTGTAGGCTTATATTTAGGATACTGTCTACGGATAAGATCTGGGATATTATACTCTCCGACACTCTTACCAGTCTCTACGAAGTCTTGAAGCTCTCTTCTTATAACCTTAGCATTGGCAATGTAGTCGCCACCTCTAGCAAAGTTATTGATCTCTTGTAGACCATGATTGATTTCATGAACCATAGTAGATAAGAAATCTGGATGAGTCGTATCAGGGTGGATCCTAATCATATGGAGGCCACTGATCCTATTATACTCAGCTTCACCTGGTTTAATAGTCTTATCAAACTGTACAAAGCCCTTTTGAGCAAGTTCAGGGAATTCAGTATAGAGCGTAGGATGGTCGACTAGGCTAACGAGAGGCGTTACCATAGCCTTACCTTTATTAGTGGTAACAGAATAGACCTGAGGTTCAGAAAGCAATGAGGCTTGCTTAGGATTAATGAGGAACTCCATCTCTCCTTTTTCATTCTTATACCAGCCAGTCAGGTCTTTGACAGCTTCAGGATTCTCCCCTCTAGCCAATGCCTTCTCAGCATACTCAAGAGTCTTACTCTGTTGACCTTGAGCCATGCGTCCACCGAACATACCGAGTTCGTCTATAGTACCGAACTTACCACCACCTGTAGTGACAGATCTAGTGACACCCCCGAGAAGGAAATCCTTCATCAGATGAGTGACAGCTTTGATACGTATCTCTTCGTTATCAGAGTATACGGCTCTACCCATATTCTCAATGGCCCTAGGTATAATCTCCTGGCCTTTGTTATATAGGGCGGCAAAACCAGACATACCTCGGATAAGGTTACCAAAGGGTAGATCTTCTAGCTTCTCAAACTTAGTCTCAGCTGCAGGCTTCTGGCTAAATACTTCATCATTAGTAGCAGGACTCTCCCCATATCCCAAAGGAATGTAGGGTCCAGCCTCATTAGGCGTTTCCTGAGCCTTGGAGGGGTCGCCAGCGGTCGTTTGACCATAGCCAGCAGGGATGTACGCTGATCCATCTTCGCCTGTCTGCGGGCCTCCTAGGCGCATTAAACCGATATCCTTGCGGATAATAGGACGAGAGAAGTCCTTTAGTCTGCCTGTATCCGGTTCTACATTAGGATCTAGGTTACCTACCTCTTTCTCATCAGTAGGCTCTAGGTCCTCTAGACCAGGGATAGGAGTCTTACTATCAGGAATACTATCGTACTCCTGTTGAAGCTGATCTGCCTCTTCATTGAGAGTAGGCTTACGACTCTCTGTCTTCTCGCCGTAGCCTTCAGGAATATAAGCTATATCCTGTACGTCTACGGGATTAAGTACTCTACGTTTGATATCATTAGGATGATACCAGCGATCACGAGTAGGCATATTCTCTTCAAAAGGATTGAAACCCTTATCAGGAATAGTACCATAAGCGCGACCCATTGGTCCAACAACTCTAGCTGACCAGTCCTCATTGACTGTAGCATCGATGTCTCTGGCTGCCCTAAGAGAGAGCAGCAGTTCATCATCTGCTATATTGGGACCAACCATTATTGCTTACCCTTAAAGACGTTCTTTGAGTACCTCATCATATCTCTATTCCGATTCTCTTCAAAGGGCTGAACAGCCTGTCCTTCCAGACTGCCATCCATCATAACCTCTAGTCCAAGTACAGGCTGCCCATCGACACCCTGAAATACCTGATACCATTTATTGCCACGCTTCATAATAGAGCCATGCGGTCCGTCTTTAATGACATCACCATTCTGATAGTCTTCAGGCTTTTTAGGACCACCGAGCTTAGAGATAGGAACTCCTGGCTCTTGACCTGAGATAGGAGGCTTCACAGCGCCTGAGGAGGGATTCTGAATACCTCTATCAGTATCTGTCAAAGTATCCTGACTCTCGTTCTGTCCAGAGATAGGAACCTGCATTCCCTTAGGAGCTTCGCTGCTATCAGCATTACCGCCCGTAGGCTTCTCAACCTGCTTACTCTCAGCATTGCCTTTACGAACAGCGCCGAAGAGCTGGTCAAGCATATTACCTGTATAGCCAGCGTCGAACTGAATAAGGTTGTTATTCATCTTCTCAAGGATAGCTGTATTAGCCTGCTCATTAGTAAGACCAGAAGCAGTATACATAGCCTTAAGACCAGTGATAGCTTTGTTCATAGAGAGCCTAGCCTGTTCACCCTGGCCTTGGATACCCGGGTCAAGTAGGCCACCGAGTCCGCCCAGTAAACCTGTACGAGCAGCTCCGCCTTCTCTAGGTACTACGTCAATCTGAGAAGTCTCAGCATTCCATACATAAGTATGCTGGGCCTGAGTCTCAATAACGCTCTGCATATCAGCAGCAGACTTACGAGCCAGCTGCTCGAAGCCCTTCTGCATGAAGGATGTGTACGCTCTATAGGTAGAAGGATCAGAGGTTCTGATCTTAGACATATTGGTAGCGATCACAGGATTAGCCATCTTCTCAAAGAGAGTGTATGGATCCTTGAAATTCAGGGATACCTGACCTGTGCCTGGGTT
>JACCDR010260651.1_pt1 | contig 24275 bp, 17 predicted proteins | sample 7446431 | NCBI WGS metagenome assembly JACCDR01 (sample SAMN15323443, study PRJNA562643) | freshwater metagenome | isolation source: river surface water | place: USA:Blue River Watershed | collected 2017-08-17 | reverse complement strand
CATTCCAAAAGGCTGATTTGGTGCGTGCTTGCTTCAAAGTTCAGCCTTTTGTCTTTCTTATACAAAAAATCATCGGGTAGAGTGGAAAGAGTTGAACGTATATATGAAAAATTTTATAAACTAAAATATTCATTCCTGCAATTTAAAGCAGCAGCGGATAACTATTTCCTTCCAGATATAAGTGAAATGTATGCTCTATTTGGGATAGGAAATATATATATGCACATTGATAGTAAGATTCAAGATGAAAGTGTGTCGGAATATTTTGAAAATTTTAAAGAAGGTGTTTTACACAACTTTCACCAGATTAAAGAAGGAGTTGAATTTAAAGAATATTTTAGAGTAGAATATGAAAAACACTTAGTACAAGAATTTAATAAATGTAATTCTTTCAATAGTATTATTCGTATCGAATATTTAATAAAATTATTTTTCGCATACCCTTTAAAAGATATATCAGAAGTATATACGGCTTCACTTAATTGTTTGATAGAAACTTATTATAGTACAAGCTTTTCTAAAGAATATGGTTGTAATATAGTTGTACTAATGGAAAGTTTAATTGATTGGGCTGCATATGGAGATTTTTTTCCTATTGATAGTAATAGAATATGTGAACCTCTATCAAAGATTTTTAGTATTTATGAAAGTACAGAGACCATTGATGATGTGCAGAAAAAAAATTATCTTGTGAAACTAATTGATTTTTTAGCTACGATAGGAGATAAAGAGGCTTATAAGATATTAGTACTGCATGTTGATTATCCTAATGATTATATAAAAAAATTAATTAGACGAATTTTAGCAAAGTTCCCCTAACTGTTCGAAGACTGTTTCAAGTTTGAGCGAAGCGGGAACTTGGAACAGCAATATAGCCAGTTTGCAACTGGTCTGCTGTGCAGTAAGGCGGTGTGGTACAGGGTATTGTAGATCAAGTGAGCAAGTTAATCAGGACGGCACAGGCGTGAGTTTGTTGCCGTTTTTTATGCAAGGGATTTTTGGGAAGATGCAGAGACTTCATAGGTGAAAATACTAATATGGTATCTGTATATATACTTAACTGAGAGCAGCGAAGCAGTAAAGAGAATTGCAAACAGAGAAAAGATAGAGGTATAAATGAAAATACCAGCCGAGGGGCTGGTCTTTCATACTTCATCAACAAACTAAAAACCAATTGCTTATACCATATAAACAAGCTGTAGGAGAAGGGGTCGAACCTCCACGGGGCAGTTAGCGACAAAACAAAGTTTGGTGGTCAATCCCAGTCGTTCTCACTTTTGCGGTCAGAACGGCTTTATTCTGCGTTTATCCCGAACTCCCCACCCCCGAGACAGGAGGGCACGGCTGCCAGTTTCGTCACCCTACAGTATAGATCCGTGTGATTTACTTTGGACAATACAAAAGTAGGGTAGAAAACTGTTTTTTGCAAATCTTACAATTATTTTTGCGGAAATATCTATTTTTGCTAAAAAGTACCTGTTTTTATTGTGAAAATGAAAATTAGACCCGCATTTTATGCCCCAAAATTCAGAAATTGATAATACGGATTTAAAGATATTGTCTCTACTTATGCAGGATGCCACCCTGCCTTATACCGAAATTGGCGAAAAAGTGTTTGTTTCAGGCAGTACCGTGCATGTTCGGATGCGAAAACTCCAACAAATGGGTGTTGTCAAAGGCTCCCAACTGATTGTAGACTATGCCAAACTTGGCTGGGATATCAATGCTTTTTTAGGTATTTATCTAGAAAAAAGCTCCCACTATGCCGAAGCCGCCCGTGAACTAGCAAAAATTCCTGAAATCATTAGCCTACATTATACAACGGGTATTTACAGCCTCTTTGCCCGTGTCATCTGCCGGGATACACAACACTTGCGGGAAGTACTCAGTGATAAAATCCAAAAAGTACAAGGTATTCAACGCACCGAAACATTTATTTCGCTGGAAGAAGGCTTTAACCGACCCATTGCATTTTAAATGAGAAACCATGATGGGGAAGATTGATTTTTTATGCGTAATTCCTCGTATTAAGAAAGTCTACCACTAAAATAAAAATATTTGTCGCCTGTTTTAATCGAAGGAAACCTTTTTTGTCCTATATTTGTATCTAAGTTAGAATTAGTCTAAATAGGCATACCATGAGCAAAGATACACAGCTTCTCGAAGACATTACCCAGTCGGAATACAAATATGGATTTGAAACCCTTATTGAAGCCGACGAAGCTCCCAAAGGTTTAAGTGAAGACATTGTCCGGTTTATCTCAGCCCGGAAAAACGAACCAGAATGGATGTTGGAGTGGCGGCTGAAAGCCTATCAGCAATGGTTACAGATGCGTTCACCGGAATGGGCCAATGTAACGTTTCCGCCCATCAACTATCAGGATATTATTTACTATTCAGCTCCTAAGCAAAAAGTAAAACTCAATAGCCTTGATGAGATTGATCCTGAACTACGGGCCACCTTCGAAAAACTAGGCATTTCACTGGATGAACAAAAACGACTCACAGGCGTAGCCGTAGATGCCGTAATTGACAGTGTGTCTATTGCCACTACTTATAAAAAGACCTTAGGCGAACTAGGAATCATCTTTTGTTCCATGAGTGAAGCCATTAAGGAACATCCAGAGCTGGTGAAAAAATACTTGGGCTCTGTCGTGCCAGTACAAGATAACTATTTTTCTGCCCTCAATGCAGCCGTATTCAGTGATGGATCGTTTGTGTTTATTCCTAAAGGCGTACGTTGCCCGATGGAACTATCCACCTACTTCCGAATCAATGCCAAAGAAACCGGACAGTTTGAACGTACCCTCATTGTGGCCGAAGAAGGCAGTTATGTAAGCTACTTGGAAGGTTGTACGGCTCCCATGCGTGACGAAAACCAGCTACATGCAGCAGTTGTAGAGATTGTTGCCCTTGACCATGCCGAAGTAAAATACTCGACTGTACAAAACTGGTATCCTGGCAATAAAGAAGGACTTGGTGGTATTTATAACTTCGTAACCAAACGGGGTATCTGTCTGGGAAATCATTCTAAAATCTCCTGGACACAAGTTGAAACCGGTTCAGCTATTACCTGGAAATATCCTTCTGTCATTCTAAAAGGAGATTATTCAATTGGTGAATTCTACTCCGTGGCTGTGACTAACAATTACCAGCAGGCCGATACAGGTACTAAAATGATTCATTTAGGCAAGCATACCAAGAGTCGGATTATTTCCAAAGGAATTTCTGCTGGAAAAAGCCAGAACTCGTACCGTGGACTGGTAGAAGTACACCGCAGAGCCGAAAATGCCCGCAACTTTACCCAATGTGATTCACTGCTGATGGGCGACAAATGTGGTGCTCATACATTTCCATATATAGAAGTAAAAAATCCTACGGCCCGTGTCGAACATGAAGCCACTACTTCTAAAATCGGCGAAGACCAGATATTCTATTGCAACCAACGGGGCATCAATACCGAAGCTGCTGTCGCCCTGATTGTCAACGGCTACGCCAAAGAAGTATTGAACCAGCTGCCGATGGAGTTTGCCGTAGAAGCCCAGAAACTACTGGCTATCAGTCTGGAAGGTAGTGTTGGTTGATTTTTTCCTGAAAAAGAGATAACTTACCCTCAGCACAAGGCTTGTTCTGAGGGTTTTTTTCTTTCCAACAAACACATAAGATCATGATCTTTAGGAAAAAAAACTAAAATCTCTCATTTTAATAGTCCGATAGTTTTTTTGATAACATACTGATTGTTAATGAGTTGTTGTAACTGTTTTCAATAATTTAAAGTGTTGGAAATCAATGAGGTAGTTAAATCCTTGTCGAAATATTGTCATTTTAAACTTTTAACCTATTCCTATGGAATGTATTCATTGTGGACAAGAAATTCCAGAGGCTCGTCTGAAGGCTCTTCCACAGACTAAAACCTGTGTCAGCTGCTCGCAAACCAACCGGGTTTATGGCTTTGCTGTTATTTCTGGTAAAACGACGTATTCAGAAATCCAGATTGTCAGTGAAGAAGCAGCCCAGGAACTCTACGAAAAGCAAGACCGAAAGGGAAGTGTAGCTACAGGTGTACAGTTTAAAAACCTACCCCCACCTAAGCTGAGTAATTTTGAATAAACAAACAAAAAATAACCCCAGGCTCAGAAGAACCAGGGGGGGGGCGTGATATTCCATTAATTATACCGTTATGGCTAGCTTGGCTAGTTCAGAGGCTACCTTGAGGCCAGAACTACGGGTAGAGTTTTCGTTGAGTTCAAACCGCCACTTATTGTCTTTAATCACAAAGTTGATATTACTTCCTTTCTGAGCCAGACCTGGTTTTTCAGTAATCAGTAATGTAGGTTTGCCCGACAATTTTGCCTGTACACTCTCAAAACTGATGTTTGAAGGCACAAATAGCATATGGCAGCTTCCTACATCATCCGCATTCTTAAATTTCTTAATGACAATTTTCTGCGAACCTGCCGTTTTTCCCGTCATAATTTTAGTTAACTCATCATAAATCGGCGAGTTGCCTACCACACCTATGACAAAATCGCCTGCCTGGTTCGCTGTAGGCCATTGTACGTACTTGGTGAAGTTATAGAGAAATACTGCGTGAATACGATAATCGTTTGCTTGAGCGTACAAGTGATTCATCAGCCCAACTGATAGAAAAACCACTAATAGAAATATCTTTCTCATAGCCATTTAATAGTTTAATAGTATGTACCTGCAAAAGTAATTCTTTACATACAAGCGAAAATGTCATTTTAACAGTCAACCTGCACACAGGTAGGTTTTAAGGCTTTTTTGTGTAAGCGTGTTCTTTACTGATATATTTCTTGGATTAGTCAAAAGTAACCACCTGACTGACTGTATGAGCGTAAGATTTTTGCCTCTATGGCGTTGTATATAGAAAGAAAAAATAAAGTTAATTGACTACATTTGCAACCTTGCTATAACCCGGAGTGCGTTTCGGGCTGCCAAGATAGACAAATCCATTACTCCGGATCAGGTATATAAATGTAAGGAAATACCTACCATACCAGATCCACGACTATATACTGTATATGTTAGACAAACTGGAAGCCATCAAAAACCGTTTTGATGAAGTAGCTCAGCAAATTACCGATCCATCGGTGGTTGGAGATCGTGTTCGTTTTTCCAAATTGAGTAAAGAATACAAAGATCTTGAAAAGATTGTACGGCAATACCAGACTTACCAGACACTGCTGGCCAATATTGATGGGGCCAGACATGTGCTGGAAACGGAAAAAGATGCCGACTTCAGGGACATGGCCAAAGCAGAGCTTGATGAGCTGGTGCCTAAGAAAGAAGAAATGGAGAAGTTTATCCGTGATATGCTAATCCCCAAAGACCCTAATGACAGCCGAAACGTCATACTCGAAATCCGGGGTGGAAGCGGCGGAGATGAAGCCGCTATTTTTGCGGGAGACCTATTCGAGATGTATCAACGCTTTGCTGAAAGTCAGGGGTGGCGTATGGAAGCTCCTGAATTTACCGAAGGTACCATGGGAGGTTACAAAGAAATTACAGTCATGATTTCGGGCGAAGATGTATATGGAATGATGAAATATGAATCAGGTGTACACCGGGTGCAACGGGTGCCTGCAACCGAAACCCAAGGACGGGTACATACTTCTGCTGCCACAGTGGCAGTCTTGCCAGAAGCGGAAGAGATAGACATTGAACTCAGATCAGATGATATTAAAATGCAGTTTGCCCGTTCGGGTGGTGCTGGTGGACAAAACGTGAACAAGGTGGAAAGTAAGGTAATGCTTACCCATATACCTACTGGAATTGTGGTCATCTGCCAAACGGAACGAAATCAGCTTGGAAACCGTGAAAAAGCCATGCAAATGCTACGAACCCGACTCTACGAAGCCGAAGTCCGCAAACAAGAAGCCGAAATATCCAGTCATCGGAGAAGCATGATTGCCTCGGGTGACCGTTCGGAAAAGATTCGTACCTATAACTATCCACAAGGCCGTGTAACAGACCATCGGATCGGATTTACAATGTATAATTTGACAGCTGTAATGAATGGGGACATTTTACCGTTTATAGAACAGTTGCGTCTGGCTGACAATGCTGAAAAATTAAAAGAAGGCGTGGCATAAAATTTACATACCTTTATTATTGAAAAAATGATGGTTGATTATCCCTTATTGAAAGTACTCCGTAGCTCCTGGGCTATAGGCCTGGCTGGTTTACTGGCATTAGTATGGATTTCTGGAGCATGTACCCGGGCCGACGAAAAGCTAACAGACAACCCAGAACCTCTTACATTTTCGGAAGATGCGATTGTCTTTGATACAGTATTTACGGGTCTATCCACCGTTACTCAGTACTTTCATGTACATAATCCCAATAAGAACGCCGTTCGCATTCATTCTGTACGTTTGGGTAATAGCCAGTCTCCCTATCAGGTGATTGTGGGTGGTAAACCGATGCAGACAGCTCAGAACATAGACCTTAGGGGGGGAGATAGTCTGCTGGTGCTGGTAAAAATTAACATACCTGCACGCGACTCTGTGCAGCCGTTCGTTTTATACGATTCGTTAATGTTTGATATTCCCAATTCTATTCCCAATATTAAGCTACTGGCCTGGGGGCAGGATGTGCACGTACTACGAAAACAACAGCTGTCTTGTGACCAGGTTTGGGAGGCGGGTAAACCATACCTGATCTTTGATACCGTTACGGTAGCTGTAGGTTGTAAACTTACCATAAAACCTGGCACACGGGTCTATGCTTTTAACAGAGCCGCATTGGTGGTGCAAGGTTCTGTACAGGCGTTAGGAACCGCAGAAAAGCCTATTCTTTTCAGTGGTTTTCGGCAGGATGGCCCTTATCGTACGGCTTCTGGACTTTGGCAGGGACTTACTTTCTTGCAACCTAGCCAAGGTAATTTGCTTGATTTTGTCCAGATTCGAAATGCCATCAATGCCGTATTCGTAGATACGCCTGATGAGGATACCAAACCGGATATAACTATCCAAAACTCTATCCTTCAGTATGCATTTCAGGGTGGCCTGCTGGCTATTAGCTCAGATGTAGATGCAATCAATGTACAGATTACACATTGTAGAGACTATCATTTTGCGGGCTTGGGTGGAGGCTCGTATCGGATTTGGCATGGAACCATCTTAGGTGAACCCTATGTAGCTCAACGAGATTCACCTGCAGTTGTATTGACTGACATTATCCGTGTAAATGGGATAGACCGGAAAAGTGACCTAAAGGCTGAAATAAAAAATACAGTTGTGTCAGGTATACTTGCCAATGAAGTAGGATTGAGTCATACTACTGAGAAGCTTTTTTTGACTGTTTTTACTAAGAATGTATTAAAAACCACCTATGATCCTGGGTTCTATGACCCCTCTAATTTATTTGGGGTAGAACCGAAATTTAATGATTCGGTACGTCAGGATTATAGCCCAGCTCTTGATTCACCCTTGTTCAACTCTGGACAACAGATAGGGGTGCTGCGAGATATCAACGGTAAGCTGCGTGACCCAAGTCCGGATATCGGAGCCTATGAAAGATAAGTAGATTTTTTTTCTCGTACCCAAATATATCTTTGGATACGAGATCTGTATAGGTCTATTTTTTGGGAAAAATGCTAAAAAATAGTTGAGCTATTCAGTTTTTACACAGACCGTTTACGTAATTTTTTCAGACATCTAATGCTATAAAGCATACAAAGAAAGTCTTTTCCTCTGCAACACACATCCCTTTCTGGCTATTATGACTAGCCAGAAAGGGATGATTTCCTACTCAAAAGTAACTGTAGCGAAGAAAGAACGAACATATAGAATGGATTGTGCAATTACCTCGTTTACGTAATGTTCTCTCTGTTTTTACATAGCAATCCCGTTTCCTTTTGGTTTACTTTACGGTACGTTTTATTTCTACAGTTATTACCATGAAAGCATTTTTACAAAAACAGTTTTTCGTAGTGATATTTTCACTACTGCTGATCTTGACCTTGAGCAGTGGCATCCTTGCCTTTTTTATGAAAGGTGCAGGTGTCAATAATGTTTTGGTATGTATGGCTATTATTAGTTTGGTACTGCTGGTACTTATGTACAGACGGATAAAAAATGAGAATAAGAAACAACGGGCTCTGCTCATGGATTTAGAGGAGAATAACCGAAAGTATCTTTTTAATTCTGGTAGTACATATGATAGCAATAAACCAGAAGAAGTAGTTGTAGATTCTATTAAAAGCTTGCAAAAGGCCAATGCATTTGTGAAGAAAATTGCAGATGGAAATTACAATGCATCTTGGGATGGAATGAATGAAACCCTTTTGCTGCAAAACCAGGAAAGTCTGGCGGGAGAATTACTGCGGATGCGAGAGCAGATGCGTAAGATGAAGGAAGAAGATGAAAAACGGTATTGGACAAACGAAGGGCTAGCTCAGATTTCTACACTGGTACGTAACCATCAGCAGCACCTGGAAACATTATCGGATGAGTCGGTTCGATTTCTAGCCAAATACCTGAAAATGCAGCAAGGAAGCTTGTTTCTTCTAAATGAAGAAGACAAAAACCTAGAGCTGAGTAGCTGCTATGCATTTGATAAAAAGAAATACATCGTAGATAAAAGAATAAATATAGGTACAGGATTGGTCGGACAGGCGTACTTGGAAGCAGAAACAACTATTCTGAAAGAGGTACCGCAAGGTTATACCTACATTACCTCTGGTCTGGGTGATGCTACGCCTAGTTTTATTGTGGTGGTACCTGCCAAATACAATGAAAAAGTAGAGGCTATTATGGAGTTTGCCGGATTTGTAGAGCTAGAAGATTATCAGGTGAAATTCATCGAAAAGGCAGGCGAATTTATTGCATCGGCTATTCTGAGTGCCAAAACAACCGAGAAAATGAAATACCTGCTCGAAAAAGCTCAGCAACAAGCTGAAATTATGCAGTCTCAGGAGGAAGAAATGCGGCAGAACATGGAAGAGATGGAAGCTACGCAGGAAGAAATGAACCGCCGTGGCAAAGAGATGGAAACAATGCAGAACCGACTTCAGACTACCAATGCACTGCTGGAATCCTTGCTGGCTAGTACAGATGATACGATTTATTTCAAAGATCAAGAGAGCCGATTTATACGTGTCAGTTCCTCGTTCCTGAGGCTGGCTAACTTTAATTCACTCGACGAGGTTATTGGTAAGAGTGATTTTGACTTTGTTACTTATGAGGATGCCAAACCTAAGTATGATGCAGAGATGGACGTGATTCGTACCGGAATTCCTATGAATGTACTCGAAAAGGATACCCTGAAAGATGGATCTATTGCCTGGATATCTACCAAGAAATTTCCGCTTAAAGATACAGATGGAAACACTGTAGGTACTTTTGGTATGTCACGCGATGTAACAGCCTTGCAAAATGCCATGTTGGAAATGGAACGTCAGAAGGCACATATGGAAGAAGAATTACGTGAAAAAGACCGACTGAAAAAAGAACTGGAAGAGTGTAGAGGTAGTAAAAATCAAAAAGAATAAACAAATAACAGACATACGAATGAAAGCCCCTCTTTTTGTAGACCACAAAAAGAGGGGCTTTTTGTTTAGAATTTGGTTTATGCTACTTACCTGTACTTTATGAATGGGTAAGGTATTTTTATTCTATATTTTGATTTTTTGAATGGGATATTATTTCTTTTCTTATTTAAAAAATCTTGGATTTTTGTTGAGGAATAGTTATTTTAGTAAAATCAAACCATAAGATAGTTTTTCTATTTTTAGGGAGAACTGCCTCTATATTTTTGAATGGGAGCACCCAGAAAAATAAGTTGTTTTGTTATATTATATCAAAATGGTACTGTACTATCAGCGAATCACAGGTTGCTTCGTAGGAGATTGATACAAGATCGTAAAATCAAGCACAAACTTCTATCCATTTATATCCCATGCTTGACGAATATTTTCTGCATATATGAGTAAGCCATTCATCATTTGCATCATTGATGATGATGCTATTTATCAGTTTACTATCACAAAAACGCTTGAACATCTACAACTAGCCAAGAAAATTTTAGTATTTTCAGATGGCGAGGAAGCCATTCAGTTTCTGGTTGCTAATAGTGCCAATAGTGAAAATATTCCAGACCTTATCTTTCTGGATATAAACATGCCTGTGATGGATGGATGGCAGTTTTTGGAAGAATACGCAAGTATCAAACTGGGTATTGGTAAGAAGATCACCATTTTTTTAGTAAGTTCTTCTGTTGATCCGGTTGATTTGGAAAGAGCAAAAAAAATAAATGAGGTTTGTGACTATATTATTAAGCCTATCAAACCAAATAGACTTAAAGATATTATTGTATCGTTAGAAGAAAGTATTCCTGAATAAACAGTGGCCTGACACTTGATTGATTCTTATTTAAGAGATTGAACAGGAAATCGCTTGCCTTTTAAGCAGGAGATGAAAGTGTCAAGCCGAATAATTTTGTTATCAGTAAAATATAACTATTTTTAGAAAAATAATTATTTGTTTTTGGGATAATGGATAGGATTGTCGATGTTAAAAGCCTTTAAATATTGCGTATATCCGATAAAAAGCCAAAAAAAGTGATTGGTTAGCATTTGATCTGTTGCCGCTGAGACTATAACTATGCATTAGATAAAAAGATGCTATTAAAAAGTTGGGTCTGATTAAACATAACGCATCGTCGGATGGGCAGGGAGAGCTTGGGGAGTTGCAGACGCTGGTCTGAGCGAAGAACCAAAAAGCCCCTGTACGTTAGTCGGGGGGTATGTATCAATTACTGTTTTATGATTACTTCTCACATGGGTAAAAATGAAGAAGAACGATTAATGGCTCTGCATGCGTATGAAATAATGGACTCAATACGCGAAGAAGAGTTTGATCGGATCACAGAACTAGCCTCGTTGATCTGTGATGTGCCTATTTCTCTGGTATGTCTTTTGGATGCAAACAGGCAATGGTTTAAATCCCGAATAGGGCTTTCCATAAACGAAACTTCTAGAGATATAGCTTTTTGTCAGTATACGATTCAGTACTGTAGTATATTTGAGATAGAGGATGCAATCGAGGATGATCGATTTCGAAACAATCCCTTAGTTACTGCCGACCCAAACATTAGATTTTATGCCGGATATCCCTTAATTGACCCCAAAGGGTATGCCCTAGGAACTTTGTGTGTCATTGACCGCAAACCTAAAGTTTTGACAGACAAACAAAAAAGGTCGCTGCAATTGTTGGCACAGGAAGTAATGCAATGCATCGTGGAAAGAAGACAAAAGACCGAACTGCGAAATTTTGAAAAGCTGTTTAATTTTTCTGAAGACTTGATCTGCCTGACAAAAATAGATGGTTTTTTTAGAAAGGTTAACCCTAGTTTTGAAAAAACACTAGGTTGGAATAGCCAGTTTCTTCTAAAAACGTCTTATATGAAACTGATCCATCCAGATGATGTAGCCCTTACACAACAGGAAATAAAAAAAATAGTAGACAGAGAGGCTACTACCCTCAATTTTACCCACAGGTTTAGATCCCGTACCCGCCAGTATCGAACCTTACACTGGATAGCCACATATGATGAATTAACAGGTGATTTATATTGCATTGGCCGGGATGTAACGGAAGAAAAAATCAAAGAACAAAAATTAGCGGATAGTGAACAAAAACTGAAGATTTTTTTTGAACACTCACAAGGTTTGTTGAGTACCTATAACTTGCAGGGAGACTTCCTCTCAATCAATAGTGCCTTTGCGAATGCGTTAGGCTATACCAAAGAAGAAATTTTTAGTTTAGGCTTAAAGGGTCTGGCTCGTGAGGAGTCTTATGCAACGATCAATGATTATTTAGATTGTATACGACATACTGGCACGGCTTCTGGACAAATGGTAGCCCTGCATAAAAACGGTTCGCAACGAATATGGATGCATTATGCCTTTCTGGAAAGAGATCCATATGGCGACCCCTATGTTATCAATAATGCGGTAGATATTACTGAGAGGCATCAGATTGAAGTGGATCTGAAACGAACCAAAGAAATGCTGGAAGAGACCAATCGGGTGGCTCGTATAGGTGGTTGGGAATATAATATCCGCACACAAAAACTATATTGGACAGATGTCATTAAGGAAATAAATGGGTTGGAACTTGATCACAAACCAGATATTGTCAAAGATATTACAACGTTCAAAGAAGGGGAAAGCCGAAACCATGCCAAAGCAGCTTTGGAATTAGCTATTACAGAAGGAATCAAATCGGATCTAGAACTTCAGATTGTGACGGTTCAGGGCAAAGAACTGTGGGTTCGGATGTTGATCAATACAGAAATGGAAAACAATGCCTGTAAACGTATATACGGTACATTTCAGGATATTGACGAAAAGAAGAAAGCAGAGCTTGAATTAAAAAAAGCTAAAAAATTATTAGATGATGTGCTACGAGCTGCCACAGAAGTAAGCATCATTGCGACCGATCCAGAAGGGCTAATCACTGTTTTTAATGCTGGTGCCGAAAAAATGTTAAGTTATTCGGCTGAAGAAATGATTGGCAAACAGACACCAGCTATTATTCATCTGGCAGATGAGATAGCTGCTAGAGGCAAGTCATTGACAGAAGAATTAGGATACGTAATTGAAGGGTTTCCTCAAGTATTTGTGACAAAGCCCCAAATAGAAGGTGCGGAAAGTCAAGAATGGACATACGTTACCAAAGATGGCTCTCAGTTAACGGTACAGTTGGTAGTGACACCTATGCGAGACGAAGAAGGGGCAATCAAGGGGTACTTGGGTATAGCTATAGATATATCGGATATATCGGATTTAAAAAAGGCCAAGTCTGAACTGCGACTGCTCACCAAACACCTACAGGCTAAAAACGAGCAACTGTTAAACTTTGCCCATATTACCTCGCATAATTTAAGGGCACCTGTGAGCAACTTGAATTCCTTACTGTATCTCCACAAAGAAAGTACAAGTCAGAAAGACAAAGAACTATTCTTTGGAAAGTTTGAAACGGTTGTCAAGCACCTGACAGAAACCTTGAATGAGTTGGTAGAATCATTAAAAATACAAGAAGATATAAGTAAAGAATGTGAGGTACTGCATTTTGATACTATTTTTAATAAGACCCAGGAAACACTGATAGGTCAGATAATGGAGTTACAGGCATTGGTCACCTGTGATTTTTCAGAAGCAGATACCATTGAGTATCCCAAACCATACATGGAGAGTATCATGCTCAACCTTTTCTCGAATGCCATTAAATACCGGGCACCGGATCGGATTCCTTGTATTCATTTTCAAACATACCAAGGCTCCAGTGGAATCGTACTCACTGTCAAGGACAATGGGTTGGGAATAGACTTAAAAAAACATGGCCATAAACTTTTTGGGCTTCATAAAACATTTCACCGACACCCCGAAGCAAAAGGAGTGGGGCTGTTTCTCACTAAAACCCAAGTAGAGGCAATGGGTGGTAAAATATCGGCAGAAAGTGAAGTTAATCAGGGTACTACATTTAAAATATTTTTTAAAATTCCAAAAACGGAAGAATTAAGTGCGTAGAAAGACTATCCTCCTGAAAAGGGGGGAAGTAAGGCAATTTCGTCTCCACTCTGTAATGGATGCTGTAGGTTCGCTAGTTGCTGATTGACGGCATAGCGAAACTTTTGTTGGCTGATTGCTGGGTATTTCTCTGAAAGATAGCTGTGCAACTGAGCTACTGTTGCAATGGTTTCTTCTTCGATGGCAAAACCACCTGGTGTGAGCACATCTGTCAGAATACCGAAGGGAAGAATGGTTATTTTCATATGTATGGCTTTAAAGGGTAATTACGGTGCAAACAAGACAAACTAGACCCATGCACTGGGAATAGAACCGGATACATATTCTTTGACATATGTATCCGGGAAATAGGATTGTACTACTCAAAAATTCCTTTTTGTACTGTTGGTGGAACAATACCCAAGTGTTTGTAGGCCAGTTCCGTGGCTTCACGGCCACGGGAGGTACGTTTGATGTAGCCTTCCTGAATCAGAAATGGCTCGTATACTTCTTCAATCGTCTCGGATTCTTCCCCACAGGCGGTCGCAATCGTGGATAGTCCTACTGGGCCACCTTTAAACTTTTCAATGATCGTGGAAAGAATACGGTTGTCCATATCATCCAAGCCATGTTTGTCTACATCCAGGGCATTCAGAGCCATTTCCGCAATAGCCATAGTAATAGTGCCGTTGCCTTTTACTTGGGCAAAGTCTCTTGTCCGACGCAGCAGGTTATTGGCAATACGCGGAGTACCCCGACTTCGGCGGGCTATTTCGTAGGCTGCTTCTTCGTCAATAGGTGTTTGCAGCAAATCGGCAGATCGGAGCACAATATTAGTCAGCAATTTGGCATTGTAGTATTCCAGACGGGCATTGATACTGAACCGAGCCCGAAGGGGAGAGGTGAGCAGTCCTGCACGGGTAGTAGCTCCAATCAGTGTAAATGGATTTAGCCCAATTTGTACCGAACGGGCATTAGGACCACTGTCCAGCATAATATCAATGCGGTAATCTTCCATTGCCGAGTACAGGTATTCCTCAACAATCGGGTTTAGGCGGTGTATCTCGTCAATAAACAGTACATCATTGGCTTCTAGGTTTGTCAGCAGGCCAGCTAGGTCGCCGGGCTTGTCCAGCACTGGGCCGGAAGTCATTTTGATGCCTGTATTGAGTTCGTTGGATATAATCAGAGACAGGGTTGTTTTGCCCAGACCCGGAGGGCCATGCAGCAACACATGATCGAGGGCTTCGCCCCGTTGTCGGGCTGCCTGCACAAATACACGCAGGTTTTCGACGACTTTATCCTGTCCAGCAAAGTCCTCAAAGCTGATCGGACGTAAGGCTTTTTCTATTTCCTTATCGGTGGCATTCATCGCCTCCGGATCGCCTTTCAAATAGTCTTTTCGCATATATATACTGTCGGTTTGTAGGTGCAAGGTACAGCTTGAGAAACGTTTTTTTCTAAAACTGTGTACTTTTTTTGAAAGTATAATGGTATACCTGAATGAGTGGGAGATGAAAGTAGAGACGGAAATGTGAAAATCAACAGGAAAGTAGAAGTTCTGGGCTACAGGTATGGCACGAAGATACAAACAAATATACACTTGTACAAGCTCCAAACGTAAGGTGTGCCAGAATTTCTAGTCTGTATTTTCGAGGATCTTTTTATGCGTAGCACAAAGCGGGTAAAAGATAAAGACTAGAGAGCATAGCTATCGTATCTGGGATACTACCTAAGATAAGTCGAACTTTTGTACCATGTATGTATCAAATACGAACTTCAAAATCAAAATCTTACTCTTTATATATGCAAAAAAGATACATCAGATGCGGGTTTATGAAAAAAAAAATCTGCTTTCTGTCGTTTTCTAAGCAAAATTCCCTTTCTGGGTAGGGATGGTATAAAATTCAAGAGAAAAAGTACGAAAAACCTTACGCCTTACACGTCTGATAGTAAAGTAATTATCCCATTTTTATTTGGTAAATTGACCATACTTTCCTTTTTTATTCGTCACTTAATGGCTACTGCCAAACTTTACATGCCCTTTGGCAGATAATACATATTTTTCTTTGTTTTTTTAAAAAATATCTTAGAATAGTAATAAAAAATAAATTATCTTACCTTTGCTTCGGAAGTAGGAGCAAGGAACATATTTTGTACGTATTTCATACAAATTGCCCTTACTTCTAGTTATTAAGAACGGGGTCAACACTAAAAACTATTTTTTCTATATGGGTTACATTGAACCTGCGCCGATTAAGGACAAAGAAAATCCGCTTGAGTCCATGATGTCACGTTTTGACGCGGCAGCGCAACTATTGGGAATAGATGACCAAATGTATCACATACTCAAGGTGCCTGCCAAGCAGGTAATCGTGGGTTTGCCGGTAACGATGGATGATGGGTCTGTCCGGGTGTTTGAAGGTATTCGGGTGATTCACTCAAATATTTTAGGTCCGGCTAAAGGAGGAATCCGCTTTGACCCGGATGTGACACTGGATGAGGTGCGAGCCCTGGCTGCTTGGATGACCTGGAAATGTGCTGTAGTAGATATTCCCTATGGCGGTGCCAAAGGTGGGATAGCCTGTAACCCCCGAAAAATGTCTGCTGGTGAAATTGAACGCCTGATGCGGGCCTATACCATTTCTATGCTTGACATCTTCGGACCCGATAAAGACATTCCAGCTCCGGATATGGGCACCAGTCCACGGGAGATGGCCTGGCTGATGGACGAATATTCCAAAGCCAAAGGTATGACTGTCACGGCTGTGGTTACTGGTAAACCACTCGTACTGGGTGGCTCGCTGGGACGTACCGAAGCCACCGGACGAGGCGTAATGGTAACAGCCTTGGCAGCAATGGAAAAACTTCGCATCAATCCCTATCGTTCGACAGGAGCTGTGCAGGGATTTGGGAATGTTGGGTCGCATACAGCAGCTCTCTTGTTTGAAAGAGGGGTTTCTATACAGGCTATCAGTGATGTGAGTGGGGCGTATTTTAACGAACGAGGCATTGACATCAATGATGCTATTCGCTACCGGGACGCCAACAAAGGGTCTCTCGAAGGCTATACACATGCCCAGCAGATTACCAATGATGAGTTGTTGACACTGCCTGTAGATGTGCTGGTACCTGCCGCCAAAGAAGATGTTATTACGCTAGAAAATGCAGCTAAAATTCAGGCCAAACTCATTGTTGAAGGAGCCAATGGGCCTACTTCTGCGTCTGCTGATGCCATTATCAATGAAAAAGGGATTCTGGTTGTACCTGATATTCTGGCTAATGCCGGAGGTGTAACCGTTTCTTACTTTGAGTGGGTACAGAACCGACTGGGCTATAAGTGGACCCTCGAACGGGTCAACCGCCGCAGTGACCGGATCATGCGGGATGCTTTTGATAAAGTCTACCAAACTTCACTGGACTTTAAAGTCTCGATGCGTATTGCTGCCTACATTGTGGCCATCAAGAAAGTAGCTGATACCTACAAATATCGAGGAGGATATTAAAAATAAGGAATGGTTGAATGGGCAACGCAGTTGCCCATTCGTTTTTTGAAAAAAAGGGTTCAGACAATAGAGGTGTTTTGCGACTTTGTTTCCAAAAGAGGTGTATTTTCGGATGGAATTTCTTCCGTAGTGTGTTTATGGAAATAGACGGTAAAGGTACTTCCTTGATCTAACTGGCTTTGCAACTGGATTTCGCCTTTCATCTGTTCCACCAGCATTTTAACAATAGACAGTCCTAGTCCACTAGAGTGTTCGCCGCCAGTTGGTTTGGCTGAAAGCCGCTGGAATTTCTTAAACATTCTCTGTTGATCTTCCGCTGAAATACCTGGTCCTTCATCACGAATGGCAATGGAGACCAACGCATAGCCTACTTCTACCGAGATATGTACATTTTTTTCTTCGGGTGAAAACTTGATGGCATTCGAAACCAGGTTATCCATGACCTGACCAAAGGCAGATTTATCAATGTCAATGATGGCTTCAGCCGCATTGGTTTCAAAGTATACGTCAATATTTTTCTGACTACCTGTCTGCTCATATCCGATCATTGAACGGCGTATCCATTCGTTTATCTCTAGTGGTTCTATTTTCAGGCGACGTTTTTGTTCTTCAATGGCTTTGATGTCCAGAAGGTTTTCGATGAACATCCGACCATCTTTGGCTACTTGGGTAACCATGCCCACCAGCTTTTTCTGTTCATCATCCAGACTACCTACCATTGGAATCAGCTGCACAATGCCCAGTACTTTATTCAATGGAGATTTCAGGTCGTGGGCTACGATGCTTGTCAGGGTTTTTAGTTCTTCGTTTACTACTTCCAGATTACGACGTTCCTGTTCGAGTTTCTGGGCTGCTTCCTGTAGTTTTTTCTTTTTCTGGTAATTACTCAATGCAAAATACAGAGCCACGCCTCCGAGCAAGAAAAAGCTAATGGCAACCAGCATACTAGCCTGAAAATACCGTGTAATTACACCTAATTGAAAATCAGATTCTTGTTTAGCATTCAGAATTTCTATGTTATCCCGTCTGTATTTTTCTAGCAGAATAACCAGTGGATTGTCGGGATCTACCTTTCGCAGGTATTCAATAAAATCAGCAATGTAGGCATCATTCATATAGGCTGTAAAGGCCGACTCTGCTTTTTCCTTTGCCTCTTTGCTAACTGCTGCATTGACCTGTTCCTGCAACCGTCCCAGTTCCTGACTGATGACTTCAATCTCATGGCGAACAATAGACGAATGACTGCCTTTAATGGATTTTTTGCCCCGTCGTGTTTCAATTAATTCTACCAGAGGTTTGAGCTGGGTTTCGTTGCGAAACGCCCGTTCTTGTGTGACATGGATAGGTACTGGCGTTGATGTTGATGTTGACGTTGCAGTTTGTTGAGCAGTGCTTTCCTGTGTAGTCGCCTCTAACAGAGCCTGTGCAGAGGTTACTTCTACCAAAGGGTCATCATTGGTAACATTCAGAAAAACAAATGTATTTTCTTCGATAAATTTCAGGTTATTGTCTTTGACTTTACGTAGTTCTACGTTTCCGTGTTCAATGGTATAAGCTTCTACAATAAAATCAGCAATGGTAACGGGTGTTTCACTAGCCAACTGAATACGAAAAAAACCATCTCTGTCGGTGATGGCAGTTTTTTCCAGTGATGCATTTTTGAATTTGACAACTACACCACTAATGGGTTTTTTGTCTAGGGTACGTACCCAGCCTCCCAACGTTTTGAAGATAGGCTGAATAGAAATTTCGAGCTGATTTTTTGCGTAGTTGAAACGAGTATGTTTGATGTGGTAGGTGCTATTGCTGATCGAGACATTCCATTCTTCCAGGTTAGGAGGTGTAACCAGCTGTACCTGAAAACGTCCTTCCTTGGGCGTACTGATTACTGGAGTAGAGCCATTGACAGATAGTGAAATACCACCTATAGGCAACTGGTCTTGATTGAATACCACTCCTTTTACGGTATAGTCCTGTGCTAGACCCAGAAGTGGGCCTAGTACCAGCAGAATAAAAAGAATGATATGTGTAAATTTCTTTGCCACCTGACCTTGTAAGTAATTTTAGTATTTTATATTCTGTCTGTTTTTACAAGCTATTTACTGTTTCCAATTAGAAATAGAAATGGGTATTAGATCTCTTGGATATGTTCCTGGTAATCTTTTATACAGTCTTAGAAAGCTTTGATAACTGCTTCCTATATAGGTATCACCTATACAAGAGCAAGTATTTTTGTTGCTACCTGTCTCAATTTCGTTATTTTTAAAACGCAGTTATCCACCGAGGTAGCCTGAGGTGTCAAGAAACGGGAAAAGGAATGTGAGTTTTAAGGCAGAAGTATATAAAAAAGAAGCAAAACCTAAATAATAAGAATAATTCTTTGGTCATTCACAGAAACGAGACAGGCTTGCGGATGGCTTTTTCTAAACGTTCATGGTACTCATCTACAGGAATTTCTATAGCACCATACCGTTTTACATTATCATTAATAAACTGGGTATCTAATAGCTCAAAATCTTGCTGAAGAAGTTGCTGAATCAGGTAGTGAAACGCAACTTTAGAGGCATTTGGACGAATGGTAAACATGGATTCTCCAAAAAAAGCTCCACCCAAGGCTACACCATATAATCCACCAACCAGTATATCTTGCTGCCAAGCTTCTACACTGTAGGCGTATCCGGTTTTATGCAATTGCACATAGGCATGTATCATTTTTTCTGAAATCCATGTATCTGGGTCGTTTCGCCTGGGGGAGGCACACTGCCGCATCACGGATTCAAATTCTGTATTGAACCGGATTTCGAATTGGTTTTTGTTTAGAATAGGGCGTAATGAACGTTGGGGCCGATAGGTGTCTAGTGGAATAATAGCCCGTGGGTTAGCCGAATACCAGTGTATTTCTCCATCATAGGTATCCGCCATAGGAAAAATACCATTGGTGTAGGCATATAAAAGAATATTCGGGTTCAACTCACTCATAGAATCATTTTTAGTAAAAATGTCAAATAGTCAAATATTTGATAATTAGGTAATTAGATGTTAAATAATTGGGAACTTTCGCCTCACTAGGCTATGCATATTTCCTAGAAATCATTGAGCTATGTAACCACTATGCCATTCGATTGGGCTTTATTTCAGCTGGTTCTTTAGCAGTCGGATTTCAGTGGCGGGCGAGGCGTTTTCATACAGAATCCGATAAACCGCTTTTGTAATTGGCATGGGTACCTGATGTATGGCTTGGATAGCCCAGATGCTTTTGGCTGCATAATATCCTTCGGCAATCATATTCATCTCTACCTGGGCCGACTGGACACTGTATCCTCTACCAATCATATTACCAAAGGTACGATTCCGACTAAACTGCGAATAAGCCGTTACCAGTAAGTCGCCCAGATACGCAGATCCTAGCAGGTCTCGTGACAACGGATGAATGGCATCCAGAAAACGTCTGATTTCCTGCATTGCATTAGATACGAGTACCGCTTGGAAGTTGTCTCCATAATTGAGTCCGTGTGCAATGCCACAGGCTAGGGCAATGATATTTTTCATCACGGCACAGTATTCTACACCATACACGTCTTCAATGGCATGGGCTTGTAAATATCGGCAACTCAGTATTTTGGCAAAATGAGCGGCCTGGATCACATCTTTTGATGCAATGGTGAGGTAGGATTGTTTTTCCAAGGCTACTTCTTCCGCATGACACGGACCCGCAATAACGCACAAATGCTCTGGTGGAATACCAAACTCCTGTTCCATCCAATCAGTGATAAGCAAATGCTGGTTGGGAATCAGTCCTTTAATGGCTGATATAATGATTTTTCCTTGTAGATGTTGGGGGTGCAGGTCACGCATGGCATCTTGAATGAAGGCTGCGGGAATCGCCAGAATGACATGTGTAGCTTCTTCCAAGGCTTCTGGTAAGTCATGAAAGACCTGTGTCTTGCGTCGGTTAATCTGTACATCACTCAAATAACTCGGATTGTGACCGTATTTACGGATGTGTTCTACTTCTTCTGCTCTGCGTAGCCACCAGCGTATATGGGATTTGCCTTCACACAGAATCTTGACAAGGGCAGTGGCCCAACTGCCTCCGCCAATGACTGCAATCGTAGGGCTTGGATGTGGGGATGTTGGTTTCAATCGGATAAATCAGTAGATTGGTGATGAAATAGATAACAATAGCTGGACTATACCCGCAGGTAGGCATCCTGATTTTACTGGTAAATGGGTTGCAAAATAACAGTATTTTATGAATCCTGACCCGTAGAATGTGTATTTTTATAGCCAAACCTCTGCTGTATAGGTACTAGAGGCTGTTTATGACCTGTTTAGCTTTTGATCATTTTGTACAAATTAGTGACTGTTTTCTGGATTCATGGGCTTCGAAGCCTGCTTTGGTTGCTACTTTTTGGTGGCTTGTGTTCACCTAAAGCATGGGCACAAGATACCCTAGCTACAACCCTAAACCGGGCTCGTTTGCGTACCGTCGTCATTGGAAGTGGCACCATCTATGCCACTACACTGACGGGACTGAATTTTCTCTGGTATGCTGATACTCCTCGTACTTCGTTCCAGTTTTTCAATGACAATGCGGAATGGAAGCAGGTAGACAAAGTGGGGCATTTTTATACGGCTTATCAGATCTCTCGTTTGGGTATTCGAGCCTTTCAGTGGACGGGCATGAAACGCCGCAAGGCTATCTGGTGGGGTGGAATGATGGGTATGCTTTTTCAGACACCTATTGAGGTACTAGATGGATTTTCAGCGAATTATGGGGCTTCTTGGGGAGACCTGACCGCCAATACGGCAGGCTCTGGCCTATTGATTGGACAATACCTGCTTTGGGACGAAGAGCGGATTCATCCAAAGTTTTCGTTTTTTCCGACTTCTCTGGCAAAAATTCGACCGAATGTGCTAGGCAAGAATATTTTGCAACAAACCTTAAAGGATTATAATGGACAAACGTACTGGTTTGCAGTAGATATCAAACCTTTTTTGAAGAAAGAAAGCCGCTTTCCTGCCTGGCTATGCCTAAGTGCAGGTTATGGGGCTACCAATATGGTTTATGCCGAAGATGCTCAGAACCTGCAAAACGGCAGGCAGTCGTATCGGCAGTATTACGTATCACTGGATGTGAATTTTACGAAGATTCCTACCCGAAGCCGCTTTCTGAAAACGATGTTCTTTCTGGTCAATACGTTGCATATCCCTGCCCCGGCTCTGGAATGGAACCGGGTACAGGGTTTTCAGATGCATGGAATCTATTTCTGATGCTGAGGTGGTAGCTTATATACCACATTTATTGACACCTGCACCTATTTCATCAGGCGTAAGAATAGGAATATAGCCTTGTCCGATCAGTTCTTGTAATTTAGCTGCGATAGCGTTTGCTGTTTTTTCCCGGATGCGGTCTTCATCCCACACACTCCGGCTGCTGGCAGACGTAGTGCCTATTACTCTTTTCTGAAGCCGAGTCGTAGGTGCCGCATTGTTGCAGCCTCCTTGTCGTGTGTAGGTATCTACAGTATAGAAGGTTACATATACGTTGATTTCTACAGGAATTCCCAAAAAACGATCAATGTCTACTCGGGTATCGATATGGCAAATCTGTGTGCCAAAGCTGGATGGTATGTCATAGCCATACAGGCAGCTTTGATAATTTTCCCAGGCTTCGCGCATGCAGCCAGGGTCATCAAACCGAGCTGATTTCTGACCCTCGCTCAGCGGGGCAACAGGAATGTTACCTCCACTGCATTGTATGCGGGCAAGCTCATACTGCCATTCACATTCTTCGCAACTAGACTGAGTGGCCATAGTCCGGGCTGCTGGAGCGGAGTGTTTGGTAATGTCCTTGGTTTGATCTTTGCAGGATTGCAAGATACATATGCTTGCCAATAGACAAGTTAAAAACAGGAATTTTACTTTTTTCATCGTAAGAAAGGCTAAATAGGTGTATAGAAAAAATAGATAATTGCTTGCATCAAAAATAATATTATTTTTGATGCAAGCAAGATAAATATGGATAAAAATTAACTATTTTTTAGGGTGTTATATATAAAAAATAAATTTAAAATATTGATTTTGGTGTTTTTTGTTCATTTAATTGTAAAATACTTTTTAAATACTGATTATTTGATACTTATTTCAGTGCTAATTTTGCTGTTTTGTGAATGAATGGAAATAATCAAAATCTGAGAAAATATTTAATAGTATAGGTTTTTTTTTCTTCCCTATTGATAGCTTTTGTAGTGTGTGTGTTCTAATTTTTCCTGCAAAACTTTCAAAATAACTAGCAGTTATTAGGAGTGATGAACTTTACAAAAATCCCAACCCGAAGCCACTTTCTGAAAACGATATTCTTTCTGGTCAATACGTTGCATATCCCTGCACCCGGCTCTGGAATGGAACCGGGTGCAGGGTTTTCAGATGCATGGAATCTATTTCTGAGAAGGGTATGAAACTATTTTTTTGTAGCAAGAAACAAATCATATCAAAATCTGTTTAGTAGAAAAGGTGGCGGTCGTCACGCGTGGCTGGGTAGTTGTCATCAGATACCGTTTATTGCGTCTCTGTCTGGTGAGACACCTGTTGCGTATGTTCCACTCAAAAGAAAGGAGGTATAAATGTCTAGTCCCAAACAGATTTTATCAAACACTACCAATGATCACTTCGGTGAAAAGTGTTGATAGCTTCATGTGAAGTTACTCGGCGTTGACGGATTGGCCCGTGCTGGTTGCGTACCGGCGGTGTTTGATAGGATTTAACCGAGGATTGAAAAGCATCCACCACCGGAAACTGGGGTTGGATGCTTTTCCTTTGATGGGAAGTGCAAAAATAATAGTTATTGTACTACTACATCATCCTGATTGGTGGCCATATAGAGTGTTCCTTGTCCTGTGCATTTAAGAATTACTTTCTTCTTAAATGTATTTCCACCTGCACAACTATTGGCTAAATTTCCTGTTTTTACAAAGGTAGATTCGCTTAAAAAGGTAGATTTGGTTAGATAGATGTTTGGTGCACTGAATGTGACCTGTCCGCCAAAAGTCGTTTCTTTTTCAATGTATAAGCTAGATGAATTAGTAAGTGTCAGATTGACGGATTGGTTACCCAGTTGGGTGAGAGCTTGTAGATGAAGGACGCCAGCAGTGAAGCCTTCAGTGCCTACTTGAATGGTTTTTCCGGCTGCTAGGGTCGATGTTCCATTACCTTGTCCTATACATATCTTT
>JACCDR011341335.1_pt1 | contig 24277 bp, 14 predicted proteins | sample 7446431 | NCBI WGS metagenome assembly JACCDR01 (sample SAMN15323443, study PRJNA562643) | freshwater metagenome | isolation source: river surface water | place: USA:Blue River Watershed | collected 2017-08-17 | reverse complement strand
GTGCACCATCTTGAATTTTTACAAAAAAGGAGGAGGGGGGGGGGGGACGCGTAAACGTTTTAACAGCGCCACCGTGAGTGTACTCACAGGGTGGCCAAAGTCGTGAGGGCCCGCAGCACCACCGGAGGCGCTTTGTCGGTCAACGCAGAGACAACTACCGTCCCAACAAACTCCGTCTTTTCACTGGCAGAAGACGTGGGCAAAGAACTCCACGCTTTGAACAGCAAGTGCGACAGTCGGTCTGAAAACTGGGGTGTGTCCATGGTTGCTTAACGTGGGTGTGACGGGGACCACGCACAAAGTGTTAAAGGCTCCGTGGAAATACATAGTATTTTGCGTTTCCGTGTTCCATTCCTATGCGCAGCGTGGCCAGCGTGTGTGTGGCGACACCGTACATGACCGCGGACGAGGAGCGCTTGAGTGCAGTAATGTGTTTGCCAAAAGAATTGCTTGGGAAGCAGCTTGAGGAAATGGTGGCGGAAGACTCCGGGGTGGACGCCACAACGGTGGTGCCCTACTGCGGAGACACCCTTGTGACCCTGGCTGCGCGGTCGGGGTGCAGCCACTTGCTCTTGTCTGCCATGGCTCGGGTGGCCCGAGTGGGTCGGGTCACCATGACCCAAATCGCCAACGGCGAGGTTGGGGGCGTGCGGCCGGGGAAGCCCCCGTTGTTTGACCCGTCCACGGTGGCGGTGGTGGAGTTGCTGCTTGCCCACGGCGCGGAAGTGAACCGCCGCCGAGGCTCCATAAGTCCCACGGACACGGCCATTTTTGATTGCAACCTTGCTGTTGTGGAGACACTGCTTAGTGCCGGCGGTGAAACCAGTTTTTCTGGAACGTCAACGCAGTTTTATTGTCGAGATGATCGTTTACGGCATTTGTTGCGTGTTACGGAACAGGCACGCGATGCGCGGTGGTCCCCCCTGCGGTGCGCGTGGGTGACCGCTGTGGCAACGTCCCGCCGTGCGTCGCCGCGCCCAAACCCAAAACCCCCCAAGCGAAGGTGTGTGTTTGGCCCTAAATGATACAGCATGTTGTGGCATTCGTGGGGAGGTGCGAACGGGCGAAGCTTAAGGTCTTGCGCCCGACCCAAACACGGGTGTCGACACGGGTTTAGTCCGAAAGTGCACAAACACTGCCACAGCCGCTGCCAGCGCCGCCACCCCCGCCACAACACCCACAATGGTTTCCACGGGCATGTCGCTGGACGTGGAATCTGCAGCTTGTGCAGCACTACTCGTGGTGCGGCTTCCGGAGCGACTGCCGGTGCGGCTTCCAGAAGTGCTGGCTTCGGGTGAAGCTCCAAAACTGCGGGACACGGACCTACTGCCCGACACAGATGCGGTCACAGACACGGTTCTGGAAACGGAAACAGTGCCGGTGGGTGTTACAGAGGGGCTGGGGGGCCGCGTTGCGCTGCCAGACGGCGAGCGACTGCCAGACAGAGACCGGCTCGGAGACCGACTGCCTGCTGCAACTTGCACCAGCAGCACCGCCCCGGGAATGGGTGCCGAGTCTCCGTAAACATCCGTCCAGGGCGTGTCCGGCAAGTTAACGGCAAACCCCCCGGACCCTGGCACAACCCGGGCCGCAAGCTCCCAGTTGCCACAAGGCGGTGCGTCAGAGCTTGCTGTGGCCGACGCAGCGTCCCAGGTCGCGCCGCCGGTCAGGGTTGCGCCCAACAGCCACCCCGAGTCCAGGTCGGGGCAATTGTTGCCGGTGGGCCACGCCACAGCCAGCACCACCGTCAACGCGGAGCCGTTGTGGATGCCGGGAGCTGGACCGCCCGCAGTGCTCAACACCGGCACTGGGCGCACTGGCAGCCGCGCGGTCACAGCAGCGCCCCAAAACACACCCCCCGGGCCGTACGTGGCAACCAACGCAGGCACCGTCACCTCAACCGGTGCGCCGCTGGCAACCACGCACGTTATGTTCACGGCAGGGACAAACTCCTGAGCTGGCTCCCACCCGGGGACACATCCCGTTATTTGGATGCCCAGCGACGCCAAAGACACAACAGGTCCACCAGGCAGTGGCCCCACAGTCACCACCACAGTGCCACCCGGGAGCGGTGCCACGGAAAGCCCTCCGAACCCCACAGCAACCACCACAGTGGGCACAAAACTGGGGGACACGGAAGCAGACGATGAAGTGCTCGCGGACACGCTTGGGGTCACTGACGCAGAGTTGCTGATGCTTGGGCTTCCACTGGCCGACTCAGGCGATGGGGACGGTGAAGCGGTTGTACTTGCGCTGCCGCTCACGCTGGCGGTGTCACTGTTGGACGACGCGTCCAGTGCGCGACTGGGGGACGAAGTGCCAGTGGGGGTGCGGGTTGGAGTTCGACTTGGGGTGCGACTGGGGGACGGCGTGATGGGCGTGAACAGTGCGCCCCACCGCACCGAGCTGTTGGTGTCAGCGGCGGCGGTTATGTCCGAGGTCAACGCCAGGAATCGGTCCGGGTACGTGTTGCCTCCCGGTGCGGTGCCGTGCCAGGCCAGGGTGAGAACCTCGGGCACGCCCACCCGGGCCAATGTCAGGGTGTGGTTCCCGGTTGCGCCGCACCACGCAACGTACACCCCGGGGCCGCGAAGGTACCGAAACGGAATCACGGTTGTGGTCGCAGGGGACAGGCTACACCCAGTCACAGACACGTTCACAGGGCCTAAGTCCGGTGGGGTGTACGTGGCCCAGGCCAAGTCCGCGCCCGGGCTGGTGTCCACAATGGGGTGCCCGAACCCCAGCCATGTTGGATGGCCGTGCCACCACCCCGAGGTGCCCCCTGTGGTCCACACCGTGACCTTGCCAAGGGGAATGCGCCCGGTTGCATCCGCAAGCAGCCCCTCGAGTCCTAACGGCGCGATAAACGCCGCAGTGCGAACTTGTGGCCACGGCCACTGAGGGTCGTGCCCCGGCGGCAGCGCGGATGCTCGACTTGACACCTCTGGGCCCCAGGCCGGTGCGGTAAAAGTGCCAACGTCGGGAGTACCCCGCTTGATACCGTCCTGTGTGGGTTGGGCCGCCACCAGGGTGGCAACCACAGAGTGAGATACCAGGGTGCCGCCGCCGGAGTTGGGCACGCTGGCAGCCCCCGGGGCCGCGCCCAACGTCAAGGCTTGGTTCCCGGCGGGCACACTGCACAGACCCACCCATGGCCCCCCAGCACCCGGCAGCGGCACCATGTGCAGCGTTGCTACCCAAGGCGCACACCCTTCCCCCGCAAAAGCCGTCCACGCGGTGCGATTGCCGGAGGGGGCCCCGGTGGTGGCCACCACCACCACTCCGCCGGGCGGGGCAGCCGCAACGTCGCTGCCCGTGGCGCCGGGTATCCATTGCCGGGCCGACAAATGGGCTCGAGACAACCCTAAAGCCACCACGTGGGAACCCGACCCCGAGACCGGCGGTGGAGATGGTACCGGAACCCCTGTGGTGCCGTTGGAGGTAACTCCGGGCACAACGCCCGGAACAACCACCGGTGCACAGGCCGGTGCGGAGCCCAGTCTTGCGCCCCGCACTCCGGCCAGTCCGCACCACGGCCACACGTTCGGGTCAAAGGTTGCGTTGTAGGGCAGCGCAGCTGCGGCAGCAGGACTGGTTTCGCCCCCCATCAGCGGCACCGCGCCGGGGGCGGTGGACACATTCACCGTGGTGCCCACCTCGGGCAAGTCACACAGCAGCCCAAACGCCACCGTGGTTTCCACCTCAAACCCCAGCACCGATATTTGCTCCAGACGGGGCAGCTCCGCAAGCACGTTTCTGGAACCCATTACGCAGCCCTGCACGGTTGCCGGCAGCACCGACGCGGTCGCGTCCCAGGGCCCAGTGGGGATAACAATCACCACGGGGGGCCACCGCGCGTTCCAAGCCGCGTGGGTGAACCCCACCAACGGCGCCGACGCCATGGCCGCGCCCGCGCACGCAGCCAGACACAGCCACCGCATGATTTGCACCATTGAAGTCAAGCACGATGCCGACTCTCATATGTGTTCCCGTATTTAGTGCGTGCGTTCGGTGTGTCCGTGCAGAGTGTATGTGATAAGTATTTTTGTGATTGGCCACATGTACCCCTGCGCCGACCTCGTGGAGTTTGTTCCGTGCGCAGCCTGTGCTTGCAGCTGCGTGGTTCAGCACAGCGGCAAAGTAACACCCTGCGCACACAAGACACGGGGAGTGGGTCGCGGCCACACAAAGCCGGGAAGGGTTTGCCGGGTGTTGTTTGCGGACCCGCAAGCGGAGCTACCTACGGGGGCTGCAGACACGGAGGAGGCGTCACCCGTGAGCCCGTTTGCGTGCATGGCCAGCGCCGTGCTGGCGGCTGTGCCGCAGGTCCTTGACCGATGCGAGCTGTGTGGTTGGGCAGCGGACCACGAGTTTCAGGGCTGCTCACCGGAGCGGTTTCGGGACCTGGTGGCCACAGGGTGTCTGTCCGCCATGCTGGCTGCGTTTTCTGTGGTGGACGTGGACGCGGCGCGCCCCGGGGAGGCCATGCAGTGGCTGTTTCATCTTGCTGACAAGCTTGCAGAACGGGTGCCGAAAAAGGCTCTGGTGCAAGGCGCGTTCACTGTGTTGGGCACATCCACATTTAGCGCCCAGGAACGGTTGCTGGCAACGCACGTGTTGGCAACTCGGGTGTCGCGCGCGACGCTGTTTACCGCTGCAGTGGAAGCCATGGTGCACACCAAGCAAGACTTGTTTGGTGGGGTGTTGCGGCAGCTGGCGAGTCTGTGTTCTGTTGGCGACCTGGGGCCTTGCGCCTTGCAGTCCCGTCACGCGGAGGATTGGTGTGTGTTGCTGCGGGCCGGGGCGCGGACTTGGGGGCCCACCGGCACCACGTTGCCGTGGGGAGCTGCTGGGCACGCGTCCCTGCCTGCCGCAACTGCCACTTTGGTGCGGCTGCTGGCGCGGTGGCTGGAGCCCGACCACGGGCCCGACTTTCGGGCTGGCTGCGCCGCGTTGTTGGCGTTGGAGTCGTTGACCAGACTGACGGGTGTGTGTGTGGAGGATGTGGGTGTGGACTGGGGCCCGGCCTTGGTTGCGGGCCTGGCCCACGTGGACGCAGTTGGGAGCACTGTGCCAGTGGCGGCATGCAGCCTTTTATTTACGTCCCTGTGGCGTCCGTTGGGGCTGAGGTCGTTGTGCAACCGGCTGGGCGCCGCGGCGGTGTTAACCGCGGCGTTGACCAAGCGTGTTCAGCTGCTTGTGTGGGATGTGGTGGACGCTGCGGGCGCTCCAAGAGACGCACACGTCGCTGCCGCGGGCGACTTTGCGGTTGTGTGTTTGGATGTGCAGTGGCGGTCCCAGGTGTTGGACACGGTGGCGTCGCCGTGCGTTGGCGCCAGCAAGTGTGTCCCTGCCTGTGCCGCGGATTGGAACATGCTGGGTGTCGTGGCGGCGGCGATGCTTGTGGGTGCCCAGCTGCCGCCGCAGCTGGCGGGGCTGCGCACCGCGTGGGACTTGTTCCGCTTTGCGGTGGCCTGCGGGGCCGTGGATAAGCAAGAAGGCGATCCGTCGCCGCGGGGCGCGTTCGCTGCGTGGGGTCGTGTTGCGGTGGATGGACCCAGCGAAGACCCCGTGGTGCTGCTGTGTTGCCTGGTTTCCGTTGCCCAATTACTTGCGGACGGTAACTGGGAGGGTGTGGGCGAAACCGTGTCCGCTATTTCGTCTGTTGGGAGTTGTTTGCGGGCGTGGCGCGTGCTGCGGGCCGGTGTCGCGCAGTTTACCAAATGAATGGCAGGGTTGCGCAGTGGTAACTTTTCCCGGGCATGGGCCAGGGTCTTTCTCACACAAAAGTATTTCCACGGACCCTTACAAGAAAAAGTGCTGGCCACCCCTCACAATCCCCCTTGCAACCTACCTCATGGACGCTTTGCCTCTTGTCACCCTGCTGCTTGGCTGCGCCGACGTCGCGTCGGTCGCCGCGATGAACACTGATCACTTTTTGGCGTCGCTCCGCAAGGAGCTGACCGGTAAGGCGTGCGTGTGTGGAGTTGCGAGCACGCAGACGCGGTGGCCTCAGTTTGTGTGGGTGTGTGGTCTTCCGTGTGCAGGTGTCGACGCCACGGTGCGGGCCCAGTTCGTGGCTGCGCTGGCCACCCTGAAGAAGAACTTGCACCCGTTCAAGACAGACCTCACTCTGACGAAAATGCTGCAGAACATCGGACACGGCGAGAAGGTGGCCAGGGCCACTACGAAGCGCATGCGCGAACTGGAGACCAAGCCCGAGTTTGCGGCACACGGCGCCGCGTTTGGGCGGCTGCAGGAGCTTGCGGCGGAAGTGACCAAGGGCGACGCCCCCGTGGGGGCATCCAACCGCGCGGGTCGGGCCAAGCCTGCGTCGGAGGTGTTCACCGCCGCCGCGGGTCGACTGCGCATTGCCGGCGCGGCCGCGGACAAGCACGGCAACGCCGCTGGAAGCCAGTACGACCTGGGCGTCGACGGCGCGTTTGCGGGACTGAAGGTGGTGGTGCTGCATCAGTACCGAGGTGAGGGTTTCGATTTTTCCAACCCGCGCAGGGCCATGGAGACCAAGGGCTTCAGGGTGGTCATCATGCCCGAGAAATTTACCACCGCGGCGCTGGAAAGCGAGCTGGCCACCGCCAACCAGCTGTGGTTGGTGAGCGACAAGGTGGCGCACCTGTCAACGGAAGACATCGAGGTTATTGTGTCTGCGTGGAGGTCCGGCATGGCGATGTACGTGTTGGGGGACAACGACCCCTTTTACGTGGACGCCAACCGAGTGTTGACCGCCATGGGCCTGCCTACCATGTTTGGCAACTACATCGGAAAGAGGAAGCTGGGGCCGTTGACGCTCGGGGCCGGGAGCATTGGCGGCTATCTGACTCATTTTGTCACCACCGGAATTTCCGAAGCGCTTTACGAGGGCATCACCATTGCGGAGTTTCGCGCGGAGGAGGTGCGGAGGAAGGGGTGCGTGTCGGTGCTGCTGAACAGTCGCGGTGGCGTGTCTGTGATTTTGGTGCCCGGGACGGAGGGTCGCGGACAGGTCATTGCCGACGGAGCGTTCACCAAGCTGTACAACGAATGGGACGAGGCCGGGTCTTCGCGGTTTGTGAGCAATTGCGCGTGTTGGCTTGCCGCGGATTTGGGCAGTCCTGCGGGCACGGGCGCGGGGTCTCTCGCGGGATCTTCCGCGGGGTCTTCCGCGGCGTCTCCCGCGGATACCCCGTGCGAGACGCCTGAGTACGACACCACGGATGCGTTGGTGGGCGTGTGCGACATGTCCGGCGAGAGGGGGCCGCTGGCGGTGCTTGCCACCGGGCTGCCGCGGGTAGGCGTGAACACAGTTGACGCGGCGCTGAACTTTCCACTGGCCAACGCGGTCACCGCGCCCGAGAACGCACGGGTGCTTGGGGCACAGGCGTTTCGGATGGACTGGGCCCAGAAGCTTGTTAACACCGGCGGCCCGGACCCTTATCGGGGGACCTCGGAAGGGTTGGTGGCGTTTTTGCCGTGCGTGGACTTGAGCATTGGGTCCAACTACCGCAGGTTCACCGCTGCGCTGTGCGAGGTGTTCACCGACGGTAAGCACCTACCCACCGCGGCGTGGCTGACGTTTTTTGCGCTGTGCGAGGTGCAAGCGGGTGCGTCCGACGTGCACCGCCCCGAGGTGTGGGCGTTTTTCCGGGCGCAGTGTTTGCGGGCGGTGCGCACCACGCCTACCTTGGACGGCACTTTTACCGAGTGCAAGGTATCTCTGGGCGGGGCGCTGGCCGGCTACGTGGGCGACTTGCGGCAGCCGTACGCGGCGGTGGCGGTAATGGCCCACGCGCTGCTGTACGGCATGCCTGACGCGGTGCCAAGCAACGAGATCCACGCGTGGGTTCGGCAGGCGTGGTTGCGGCAGGTGTTGTTTCTGGTGGCAACCGCGGCTAAGACCGGCACCAAAGCCGAGTTTGACGCAGACGTGGACCGCACGTACTTCACCCACGCGCTTTGCGGCGAAGGGAAGACGCTGTGGCGTGGCACTCCGACGCTGCCTGTGTGTGCGCGAGACACAATGTCCAGGTGGTTGCCGTGGCGCGGGCTGTACCCGGATCCCGTGGACGAGCTCACGCAGGTTTTCCTGTTTGCAGCGCTGCGGCGTGCGTACCCTTGGGAGTTTTCGATGGCCTTTGAGGCGGCGCAGCGCAACCTGCTGGAGTCTGCACTTTCGTTGGTGTGGAACGGGTGCAGCGTGTCTTTGGCTGAAGCCATGCACACGCTTGGCAGCGATTTCAAGTCGACCCCTTTGGGGCAGTGCGTTGGCAAGCTGGAGTCCGGGGAAGGGTCTTGGGAGGAGCTGGCTGAACTGCTTGTTCCTGCGATTGGCGGTTCTGCGCGAGACTCGCTGTCGCGTCTTGCGGCGCTTGGGTGGGACCCCGCTGAAGGTCGCCAGCTGGAGGAAGTCACCTTTGAAGCTTTGAGTCGGTGGCCGGTTCCGAGGCCACTGTTTGAGGAGCGAGTTGTGGAGTCAACGGCGAACGTCGTGGCCGCCATCGCGATGCTGGTGCCTTCACACGTACCTGTGCCAAAGAAGTTGCCGCATCTGCTTTTTGCGGTGGCGGTGTGGTGTCGGGATCACGACACCGATCGGTACACTGGGCCAAGGCTGACAACGCTTGGCGAGGCAACGGACCGAGCCTTGCTGGCTTTTGTGCACGACTCGGAGTGGACGGAAGCGTTGTGGACGAAGGTTCGCGCCGTCGCGGCGACCCCTCTGCATTCGACACACCGTTTTGTTGAGCGCGGAGCCAGTCTTCTGCGTTGGGCCAACACGCAGAAGTGCGATAGCGTGGCCTACACCGAGTGGCTGACCGAAGACTGCATTGACGCCACGCCAGCCCAGCGACAAGTGCGCGCCCGTGTGCTGCATGTTGTGTTTCATGCGGCGATGGACATGGTGCGGGTGTGTCGTCCACTTGAGGACGTGGGCGCACTGTTGGAACTTCTGCCGCATGACCCAGAGACGGTTGTCATGGCGTGGAGTCTGGACAAGCGTGCGTGGGTGTGCAGCTCCACTTGCTACACTGGCCCGGGGTGCGAGACGGAGTCTGTGGCGACCACAACCGCGTTTCCTGAGGACGAGCGACTGCGGCGCCTGGAGGTGTTTGCGGCTCAGGTGGTGGACTGGTGCGAGCGGGTCTGTTCGACGTTTACCGCAATTTTGAGCGCGGCCCAGACACGGGTGCAATCCCAGGGGGGGTTCTGGCCCGAGGTCCTGGCCGCCACGCTGGCACGGCTGAGCGGCGCCGCTCTGTCAGATGCCGCACTGTGTTTGCCATTGGTGGAGAAGGGTGTGTGGTAGTCACGAATGGCACGAGGCGTATATGCACACATGGGTGGATTGGGGGTGCTTTGAGGTTGCACACATGGGGAGCTTTGGCAGCAAGAACAAAGTGGCTCCCTTGACCACGGAGCGCCATGCGCGTGAAAGTGCTCCCGCAGCCGTTCCAGCAAGCGTTTTACGGGTTGGTGACATCCCCACCGTCAAAAAGTTTAAACAACTGCGGTTTTCGGTTGGAACACAACTCAGTCCTGCAAGCAAAAAAATGGGTGCCCGCCACAGCACAGGCGGCATCATGCGCGCCGCCAGTTTACCGGTGCCATTCAACGCCGCGGAGTTTACAGCAGTGGATTTGGAAGCCTCTGCTGAAGCTGGCGCTGGTGCTGGTGCTGGTGCTGGCACTGGCACGGTGGAAGCCGAGTCCGAAGAACGACCTGTAAGCGACATAGTTAAGGAAACGCGCGCTGCGCTGCTGGAGGTTACGGCCCAAATCAAAGCAAGCCTTGCGATGCCACAGGAGCATCGTGTGTTTCGGCGCGGAGAGCTGGAGTTTGTGAGCCCAATGTATTTCAAAAGCGGGCAGCTGCACGGTGTGAACATCCGGGTGTCCACAAAAGTGGAGGAGTTTGACCTGGGGGAAACCGGCAACGTGGCGACCGTGCCGGTGGCGTTGCAGTTTTGCAATCAATCCCCATTCACTGGCGCCATGCCGGACCGGTCAAAGATAAATTCCCAACCCAAAGTCGAGGCTCGGGAGGCGCTCGACCGTAAGGCCTGCAACATGTCCATGATCCACCTTCCCAACGGGTCGGTGGTGGGCATTCCCGACGGCAGCATGGAGTTCCTGGCTCAGTTGGGGGCCATGCCCACAAAGGTGCCGAATGACGCCACCTTTAAGTTCATGCCCGCCACCGGGCTGCAGGTGTACGTGTACAACGCGCCCCGCAACGTGGAGGCGGTGTGCCTGTTGTCGTTTTGCTTTCGACCGGTGCAGTCCAAAAAGCTGTTGGTGGGGGGCGCCGGCGCCGGCGGGCCCGGCCGGGGCTTTGCCACCGAGGACGCGGTGGTGTTTGACAACGGACTGCGGGGCACGCCCCCGGGCACTCGGCTGTTGTTTTGGCTGAACGGGGACGCGGTGTTTGGGTTGCTGGGCCCCTTCACGTCGGTGTTTGTGGAGGTGGACCCGGTGTGCATGCGAGTGCTGTCCACCAGCATCCGGTCCGTGGCGCAGATATGCCGCGGCATGATGTGGGGGTTTGATGCGATTCGCCACATTCCTCCGCGGTCGCTGGAGGAGGCTCTCACGGCCGGGGTTTTGGAGGGTCGTGCGGCCATGAGCGCCCTCGCGGGCGGGCTGCGGGGGTTCGGACACGTACGCGTAAAGCCGCTGCGGTTTGTGGGTAACTGGCGGCACGTGGTGGCCAAAGTGCCCCGTTATGAAATTGTGCGAGCGTTGTGCAGCACCGTGTTCTTGCCTCGGGACGACGGGGACGGCTTGGAGGTGTTTCACACCAACCCCCTGCGGGGCGTCAGCGATCTGAAGCCCGAACTGCCAACGGGTGCGTTCACCATTGACCCCCGCTTTGTGTTGGCCATCGAAGACTTCAATCACGAAACCCTGATGAGCCTGCTGCCGGTGAACGGCCCGGACTCTGAAGCCTGCACGCGCCTGCTTACGGGCTGGGAAGACCTTGGCCGCCCGGGGTTTGCAGTGGAACGGCAGGTGCTGGCAGACGTGGCCAACGCACCCATGACCACCCGACTGCTGCCGCCGGTGCTGTCCGCCGCGTGTGCGCTGATCACCATTGAGTGCTCCCCAGAGGCAATCAGCGAGTTCAATCGCAGCATGCTGCCCAAGTACCTGGTGTTTGTGAAACAGCTGGCGGAGTTGACGCAAAAGGGGGTTTTGAACAACCGCCTGCCCCCAGGCTACAACTCGTACCTCTCCTCGGAACAGGTGTGTCTTGCGGAGATGGCACTCATGTGCCCGGGCCCCAGTTCGGTGATCCAGCTGCCAGGGCTGTCGCCTCGGTTTTTGTCCCTGGAGTGTGTCCGGGAGTTGGCCGTAAAGGAGTGGTTCAAACGCGTGGACTTTCTGCCGGATGGCTCAGACCGGGGACGTACTCCCAGCGGCACGTACTTTACGTTTTTCATCATTCCAATGCTACAAAACGTGATGTCGTTTAGCAAAGTTATGAACTTGCCGGTGTTTAACTCCGCATGGGGCACCCGGGACCGGCACTACGCGTATACCACCGACCCCGACCCGCCGCGGTACCACATTGTGGACGACGCGTTCCTGGTTCGGAATTTGGGGGATTTAAACAAGGAGTGGAAACTGCACACGGAGAAGGCGCTGCTGCGGGAAGCAACGGAAGGCATGGGCGTGACACCTCGGTCCCGGGCTCCCGAGTGGTGGAACCACGTGCTGCGGGTCCAGGACCAGCTAGACTACGTTGACAACCCGTCTTTGGAAAGCCACAGCGTGGAAAGAACGCGCGTGATTGAGTTTGACGGCGTGGACACAAGCCAGGCAGAGCTGCTGTTCACGCCCCGGAACCTGGATGCGGTGTCCGCAATTTTGGATACCCATTTTCCGCTCATGAAGTCAGAGGCGCCGGTGCTGAAGCGTCGTTAATTTTGCGCTAGCGAGTTTGGGTGTGGGTGTGGGTGTGGGTGTGGGTATGGGTGTGTGTTTTGTGTATGGCCCGCTGAAATGGCCCATGCGGTTTTCACAAAGCGCGCATGGGGTCCATTCAAAGCAGTGACGCAAAGGGTCCCTACCGGGTGCCGCACCCCGACAGCGTAGCCACACACTTCTTCGATCGCTCGTGCATCACGGACGTCGATTTCAACACGGGGTATGTGCTTCCCGGATGTGAAATCAAACACGGAGACGCCACCAAAATCGCGTACGTGCATGTTTCCCATTCACTGGACATAAACACGGAGCAGCGCCTTGGCACCGCCATGACACTGGAAGTGCGCATCGGAGACCGAGCCGCGTGGGTGCACTTTTCCAGCGCGCACCTTGATGCGCTGTCGTCGTTTTGGCCGGAAGCAACGCCGGAAGCGGGCAGCACCGTGCTTGAAGGAGTTGAAGTGGCCACAAACACGCGAGGTGTGTGGGACACACTGCCGGTGTTTGCGGTGTCGCGGGGCGAGGACCCGTCAAAGGTCTGCTTGCACATGACCTGCGAGTCCCCGGAAGTGAACCGCGGTCTCGCGTCCGTGTTTGGGGTTGGGGCCACGCTGTGGTTGCAGCTCGAGCCCGTGCACAGCTTCGCGCCTGCTGTGTGGCGCAAGGACTGGTGCACCCTTGCAGCAGGCGTGCGCGACGCCGCGCCCGCGGCCCTGCAGGAGTTGCTGTGGTCGGTGCAGCGCCGCAGCTTGGACCAATTCCAAGTCGGGTGTCAGCTCACCCACGTGCTGCGGCTGCTGCAGTGCGGCGGTCGCCCAGCTGACTCGGCGCTCGGCATTCTTGTCGCCGCGTTGCGGGTGTCCACCCTGGGCAATGCCCTCACCATGGGGGACGTCACCGGGCGGTGCGTGTTGACCATGCCCCTGCCCGCCGACGCGGCGGCGGCATTGCAAGGGCTCCTGCTTCAGGTTCGCACCGGGGAAATCCGGGTACCAGAACACCTTGCAGAGTTTGTGGAGCCCGACGTGTGGTGCACCACATTCGGAGTGTCCACGACTGGCCTTGTGGCAATGTTCGCCGAAGATGAAGATGAAGATGAAGACGGTGACTTCGAAACCTCGGCCAAGATTCGGCCGGTGTTTGGGTGGTGCACTCACGTCACGTCTTGTCCCCGGGACGGCTTCGGGTGCATGCCACAAGACTACCTGGACAGTGGACGGGTAATGCAATCGTACCTGTGGCAGCCGGTCGGCCCCGCGGGAGTGAATCCCTGTCAGCAAGCCCTGCTAACCATCGCGCAGGTTCCCAGTTTGCTTGGCAGTCTATCGGACGCTGCAGCCGCGGCCATGAATCCCGCCGCGTTGATTGCGGCAAAACAGGACTTGGTGCAGCAGCTGCGAACCTGGGCGGCCATGGTCACGCTGAGCCCTGGCTCACCGCTGAGCGCAGACCTGCCGTCTGTTCTGGGCATGGGTGTAACCTCCGCGGTTGCGCGCGCTGCTGGGGTTGTGGCGTTGTTCCACGGACCGCTGTCTGCGTTTTTATTGGCCGCTGTTCCTGGACAGGATTGGAGCCCCGGCGGCATGTACATTGACGCCGTGAACACCTGGATCCACCAGCAAGTGGGGAGCACGCCCCACGACGAGGTGGTAAAGGCGCTGGTGGCGTTTTCAGACAGCCACGCCGAAGACAAGTCCGACGCCGCTGCAAACGCGGTGGTGCAGGCGTGTCTTGCACGTGTGTTTGCGGCAAGCCCGGGCAAGGCTCGGCTAGCGGACGTGCTGTGGCAGCTGGTGGTGGACATGTTTGCGACGCTGCGGGAGTGTTGGGCCGATAGGGCGTAGAAAGTGTTTCCCGGGAGTGGGTGGTGCACACACACACATTTTCACCCCCCACCCTTTTTTGTGGCACCATGTTTTGTGCTGGGGAGTGTGGTCCGTGGATGGACCCCGTGTTAATTAAGCGCGAGCTGGCTTCTCGGCGAAGGAAAGGGTGCTTGAAAGTTACGGTGCCAGAACCTACGGAGTACCCAGCCGCGGAATTGCTGGGGGTGACCCCGGAGCGCCTTGCACAGGGCCGGGGCATGATGGGTGAGGTGCTGAAGCGCTCCAGGTGCAGCAGTGGCATGTGCAGCGCCATCCGGGTGTTTGCGTTCATGAATGTTCGAGGCGAAACTTTGTCCTGCAAACAACTCCGGGAGGCATTGAGCGTAATGACGTGTCAAATGCGGGTGGCGCCTCCCGGGCCGGCGCAGGCCCGGCGCCCGGGACGGCGGTTGTGCCGCGACGCGTTCCAGTGCCTGGAAACCCCCGAGGTGGGGTACGTGCTGTCGCTGGTGGCGCTGGCGGGTGTGCACTGCGAAGCTGCTTGGGAGGAGCTGGATGTGGGGAGTAGGTTTCTGGACGTTGCGTTGGCGCTGGGCGACTGGACACTGGACCGTTTGGGTAGCGGCCTGGCGACCGCAATGGGCCCGGTGGCGGGAAACCGGACCCTGACCCGGGTGCTGTTTGACGTGGGGTGCCTGCGCAACGTGCTGGAGGTGTACCTCCAGGCGGCGCTGTACGTGAAGGTGTCTAGCCGACCCGAGATGCTGTCAGACGCGGTGGCGGTGCTTGCTGTGCCGGATTTGGTGTCCATGCCCCGGCTGGCGGTGCTGGCGTGTGGCGTGCTGCTGGCCGCCGTGGAGGAAAACGCAGAGTGGCAACTACCCATGACCGCAGCGCGGGGTGTGTGTGCGTCGTTTCAAGCCCACGACTTTGTGCCGGAGGCGGTGTACTTGACGCTGTCGGCCATCAACAACCTGCTGCGGTGGTCAAAACCCGTGTGTGCGTTTTTGGCGGACGCTGCGGCCATAAGTCCTTGCCCGGGCTCTGAGCCGGACATTTTGCAGGTGGCCACCCGGGTGCTGCCCGCGTTTGTGGCGTTGTTTGGGGACGTGAAGTTTGCGGCCGCTGGCATCGCGGAGGGCGCGTGCCATGAAGACGGAGACCCTGTGTCTGTGGTGGCCACGTTTCTGCGGCTGTTGAAACCCTTGGAAGTCGCACCCACGGAGCCGCCTTGTGAAGATGCCGACGACGCCGACGCCGACGTGCCAGAGTTTGTGCAGGTTGTGAAGGGTCTAAAGCAGGTGCACAGGTTTGCGGAGGTGTTGGACTGGGTGCAGGCGGTGGCGCCAACGGTGGTTGAGGTGTTGAAGCAGGACGACGCGTGCAACGCGGCGCTGGCGTTTGCTGCTTTGGCGAGCCTTGCACACCACAACCGTATTGGGTCTTGGGCACACCTATTTCCGGAGGTTGCAGCGGGCATCGCCAAGTGGGTGGAGAACCGTGGCTGCACACACGCGGCATTTGGGTTGCTGAAGGAGTGTTTTCGGTTGGAGCGGGCGGGCGTGCCGGACTTGGAGCCCTTGTTGTCCAAGGAAATCGGGGACCAATGTGTGGCTGCGTGGACTGTGTTGAAAGGCGGCGAAGTGTCGCCTGTCTAATTTGGTGCATTTTGATGGGAAGGGGGGGGGTTGTTTGCAAGGAAGGGTGTCTATTTGTCCCGCAGCAGCAGTTGTATGCCCGGTGTACCCAGTAAATGCACAAACATGTTCCATCGGGCCGTTTCCAGGGCTCGCATGGGTCGGCGATGTAGCACTTCCAGCGGGGGGCACCGCCACAAACTGCGGTGAGTTTCAACAACGTCGCGCACACCCAAGGTCCATCCCGTGTGTCGGTCCGCGCCCAAGGCCAACTCCAGGACTTCCGCCGCGGCCGCGGTCACACCGGGACTGAACCCCGACACCAGCACCGCATGTGGGGTTACCGCCGCCTCAAATGTGGTGGGGGCCCTCGAGCTACACATCACGTTCAGCACGCTGGTGACCACCGTCACCAGGGACGGCTCGCAGTCCGTGCGCAGCCGCAAACCCGTGCAAACAATCTCCAGCGCGTGTTGCAGGAATGCGCACTTGGGGTCTTGAGACGTTTCTCCCCACAGTACCCAGTTGTGCATGACCTCCAAACCCTTCGCCGCAGCGGCGGCCCAAAAGCTCGGCCCAGGGGTGTGTAAGGCCGGGCCCCAAGTTCGCACCGCTGCAGCAAGAGCCCGCAGCGCCATAAGGCTGCACGGACTTGGGCCGTCGCCTATTCCACCCACCGCACGCAGCAGCGGCGCAACGAGCGGCGCCATCGTGCCTTCGTGGTCCGCACATGCCCAAGAAGATACCTGGGCCGACGCCCACAGCACCACCCACTTCGTGGCCGTTATGTGTGGCGCGTCACCGGCGTCGTTCAACGCCCCCAGGCTTGTGCACAGGTCCGCCACAACACCCGCCTCCGCGTGCTTGCCGGTGACGCCCGCAACTGCCCGCGCCCCCGCCGCGGCAACAGAAAGTTTGCAAGACACGTCCAGCAGCCCCTGCGTCCCCGTGGTGGACATTGCGGGCCACGCGGCGGCCACCTCGCACGGCAACAACTCGTCTCCAAAGGGCCACGACGCGTGCATGCACACGGTAACTTTTTACCGTGTACCCGTCAGGACCACACACCCATACACGCACCCACGCTGCACCGTGTGCGCGGGTCGCGTGTTCATGGCGGCCCCCAACAAGTTTGCGCCGGGCGGGAAATGGCACGTGGCCAGTGACGGCGGTCTGCAGGTCATCGCGCCTAGCCACTTTACGTACGCGCCCACGCCGGTGGTGCTGCGGGGGGCCGGGGGCGGCGCCGTCACCGATGTGGGGTTCAAGTGGTTTTCCGCACGCGGGGGCGGCGCGTGGACGGGTGCGCCCGCAGCGTTTGCGGCTGCCACTCCGCCGCTGACGGCGGTGCTGTGGGTGGGCACTCCCCCGGCCGTGGTTGCTGGGTCACACGTGGTGGTGCCGGTGGTGGCGCGGGCCCGTCCCAGTGTGTCTTTTGCGGCGCGGTCCGACGCGGTGGTGGCGTCCGGGGTGGCGTGGCCCCGCGGTGTTGCCACGGGCCTGCCACCGCCGGGAGCGGTGTGCTGTCCGCCGCCGGGGCTGGTGGCTGTGGTGGCCGCGGTGTGCGGACGAGACCCCGACCCGGGTGGCGCACGCGGGGCGGTTCCCCCCGCGGGGCCGCTGCCGTCCACCTGGGAGGAAGCCGGCGCCACGGGCGGGTTGTTGGGGTGGCGGCCGCCGGCAGGACGAGCTCCAGTGCGTACACCCTGGGGACTGACGGTGCTGTTTTCTGCGGGGACGCTGTGTGTGCCACCGGCGGGAGACGGTCCCAACACGCTGTGGCTGCCGATGGCGTTTGGGGGCGCTTCGTGGGCCAAGGCGGTGACCGGCCCCGGGCTGGACTCCAAGGCCCTGCAGGTGGCCTCGCCGGACCCCGGGGTGGCAGCTGTGCTGAAGTCTGTGGCCGGCGACTTGGCGGTGTTTGGGTCTGCGGAGGTGCCGCTGGGGGTGCTGCCCCCTGCAGCTGCTGCGTGGGCTGCGGCCGTTCTGAACGACGCCACGAAACACGTTGCGGCCATGGTGGGGCGCACTGGGGGCGTGGGCCTGGCTGCGGCCCTGGCTGCCGTGAAAGCCCACCCCGACACCCGCACTGCGTTAGCTGCGGTAGCGGGTGTGGTGCAGGCCCTAACCGCTGCAGTGGCTGGTGCACACGGACCACCGGTCGCGCTGTCTGGGTGTGTGTTTAATGCCGCAGCTACATGGACGGCAGCCAACTCCACTCAGTTGTGGGTGGTGCCACTGGTTGGGCAAGCGGTGGTGTCAGCGGACAACCCCGTGTTTTCCGTGTGTGCGGCGGGGGTTGCGCGGGAACTTGCGCCTTTGGGGCCATCCTTGTCGGTGCCAAAGGTGTGGTATCGCCAACGAGTGCCGCCGGCCGCGTGCGACGGCGACGACGCGGGCTGGAGCCGCCCCCCGGCGTGGCCGGCCTGGGTTGGGTCCGGAGTGCTGGAAGTGTGCAGCGCCCAAGATCGCATTCGGAAGTTGGTCGAGTGGCAGGCCGGTGTGCGTGCTGCTGTTGATGCGTTTCCTCGGCCAAAGCGCGTTGCGGAGCCAGACACACGTGCAGTGGCAACAAAGCGAGTTTTGATGTCGTTGTTGTAGCGTATGTTTCTTTTGAGGGGGGGGGGGCACCACCCTTAAGTATGTTGCGTTGCGTAGGTCCAGTGGCAACGAAGTAGGTGCGCATGTTCTCTTCGCATGTGGTGGTGGACACTGGCCCGGTGCCGCGGCTGCTGTGGCCATCGGTCCAGGCGTACACCGACGCGTTGGTTAAGTGCAAAAGCCCACAAAAGGCGACACGACGCGGGTGGAACTGGGGCTGGGCACGACAGTCGGCTCGAGATACCGTTGACGCTGAACCAGCCGCCTCCACGACATTGGGGGGGCTGGTGACCAAGCTGCGTTTGGGTGCCGCGCCAAAGGAACCCAAGGCGTGCTCAAAAAAGGACTCGCCAATCACTCGCGTGGCTTTGGAGGCTGCTCATGCAACCGCACTTGCTGAAGGCTGCGTGCCATCTTCCCACAGAGTGATTACCCTGAAAAACGGTGCCACGGTGCACCTGGAAACGCTAATTGCGTCCCCCGAAAAGTACTTGACGTTAGAAGAGTTGCGCAACCGCGAGGGCGCGTTGTTGTTTTTGCCAGAGTTATTGGAGCGGGTGCCGCCTCAGGTGTTTGCTGCTTTGGGTGTCAAAATGTAAAACCACCAGAAGGTGGTAGTGTGCGTACAGAAATGTAGATGTACAGCAACAAGAGGTTTTGGGTAACTTTGCACTGCTTGTATGGGTGTGTGTGACTTAACCATTTTTTTAATAGCTTCAACGACAAATGCACGGGAGAACGTTGCGCTTCTCTCCAGAGTTCATTGAACGTGAACGCGAAACTTTGACTCAAAATATGGAGAAAGGGATAAACTCGCGTATTTCTGCCATGAAATTGCGAGGTTTTGACCTGCTTATGTACGTGTCTGAAGACACGGAGGCGTCTTTGGACGCTGTTGCGGGGTTGGCGCACATGGGCAACGCTACCACCTTAGAACGGGAAATTCTTCTGTGGGCGTTTGAAGCTCTTTGCGCAGAAAAGCGCAAGGATGATGCTGTTCCGGGCATGTTGCCACGTGTACTTACAATGATGGAGGCGCCTGACTCGCCGTTGTGGCTACTTGACGAGACGCTGTTTATGTTAAAGAGAGCGATTCGCGGGGGGGTTTTCCCGGACAAAAGCAGCGTTGTGGCGTCGAGGCTTTGGGTGTCAGTTCTGGAGGTTGTGAAGCGTTTGACGCATGATCCGGTGGTGTTTCCGCGAGACAGGAGTCGCGTGAGGTTTTTGGACAGTGCGGCCGGAGTGTTTGCGTTGTTGCAAACCAGCAGCGTGGTTGTGCCGTGCGACGTTGTGGACGCCGTGTTTGAGTGTTTTAAACACGTGATGCCGGTGGTTTACTCGTGGATGTGTTACGTTAAGCGGGCGCGTTCCTGTGGCATCGACTTGAGCGTTTTTGCGGAGGCGCTTCCGGGTGTAGCTGCTGCTTTGGAAAGTAACCGGGGTCGTGGCAGCGAGGGAGTTTGTACGCGGGAGTTATCTTCGTTTTACCGCGAACTTCAGGAAGCGGCAACAAAAAGTCAAGCATCGTCTGTGTTGCGGGAGGATTGATTTTGGAAATTACCAGGCACGGTGATATGCAGAGGGGAAGGGGTCGAAAAACGACTCAACCCTGCTCGTTTGAGCGTGGTGGCCACACCCACACGCGTGTGATAATGTAAACATTTCCCAGTAGTCTCCACGACAAGTGCGCAAACGGGGGTCACAACCCCGCAATGAAGAACCTGGAGACCGTTCGCTCTGCGCTGCTGGCTGTGCCATGCTATGCGTCCTTCCGATCTCTGGAAATGAAGATGCGGGGCGTTGACTTGCTCATGGGTGCACCCGAGGAGGCGGAGGCGTCCATGGACACAATTGCGGCGCTGGTGCAGATAGGCAACGCTCACAACACACACAGAGACCTGCGACTGTGGGCGTTCCGAGTGCTGTGCGCAGAAATGCGCGAGGGCGAAGTGCGCGTGGCCATGCTGCCGCGCGTGATTGAGATGATGGAAGCGCACGACAGTCCACACTGGCTGCTGGCGCACACGCTAGACATGCTGGAGCGCGCTTTGGGCGTGGGGGCTTTTCCGGACAAGCGCGGCGTTGGGGCTTCGAGGTTGTGGGCGTCAGTGGTGACTTTAGTGGAAAGATTCGCACGCGACCCTGTGGTGTTTCCAAGATCCGGGTTTCGTGTGGCCGCGGTGAAGGCGGCGGCTGGGGTGTTGGCGCTTCTGCAAACCAGCAGCGTGGCCGTGCCAAGCGATGTCTTGAACGCCGTGTTTGGGTGCTTTAAAGGCTGTTGGAGGGTGATCCAAGCGTGGACTGACTACGTTACGATGGCGCGTATTCATGATACTTCCGTAAGCACGCTCACGGGGGCGTTGCCGGGCGTGGCTGCTGCGTGGAAGGAGCAAACCAAGCTTAAGGGGTCGTCCGAGGAGTGGCGCCGGTTCATGCTGGACTTATCTTCGTTGAACCATGCACTGGAGGGTGATGCGGCAAAGCGGTGGTCGTCTTTGCGCAGTACGTTTTGTTCAGCGGTTGTGTTTGGGGGCTTGGACGGCTACACGGAAATGGACGCGGCACGGGCGTGGAAGAAGTAGACGGCCGTCTTGACCCTTGCCCCTTTGTTTTTCTTTTCAAATGCACGAACTGTTCATTCCACAAAGCGTACAGTAGCTTCCAAGCAAGATGCACACAAACACAAACTTTGGTCCCGTAACCAAGGCGCAGTACCGTCAGCTGCGTAAGAAACTTCCAGTGGCTCACCCTTTGCAAGAATGCGCATTGTCATAATGGTCGTTCCTTGGTCCGTCGGCACAAACTGCGCCGGGGCCTTGCATCCGCCATTCGCGAATCGCGCCAGCGTGGTGCCGTGGCAAATGTCTTCCACGACACCGTTGCGTTCGGCCAACGCGTAGCTGTTGTATGCGTTGCGAGCCGCGGGATCAAGCATCTCTGGAATACGGTTGCCAGCGACGTCGCAAACCGCGGCTTGGAGTTCACGTTCAAAGTCTTTCAGTGTTGCTAAAGGTGCGGAGCTTGAGCCACCACCACCATCAGCACCCGCACCCGCACCCGCACCCGCACCCGCGCTGGTACCGCCGGGTGCCGAAAACTCCAGTGCCGACGCTCTGGGGAATCCAAACACCGGGAGCAGTGCGATGTGGGGTGCAACCGGCAAAGAGGCGACAAGTCGCATTGACCCCAGTCCAAACCCAACCAGGGTCGCCATTTCGGTCGCGTCTGTGATCTGCACCACTCCCGGTGCGGCACCTACTTCACACATGTGTTTTACGGCAGCCACTGGGTCGATAAACACCGTTTCCGTGTCTCTGCCCATTGTGCAGCAGTCAAACGGGGCAGTCACCTCAAACGTCGAATTGGTTGTTAGAATGGAAGCCAAAGCCGAGTCCGCTTCATATTTTGTGGCGTAAACTCCGTACACAGCAGTTAGTGGCACCACAGCTTTTTCATAATTACACGAACAATCCTCGTGTTTCCAGGTGTTCATGTTTGGGCCTTCATTGCGCGTGGATTGAATGGGGTCCACGTCGGTGTCGTATTCCGCCATGTTCATTTGGTCAATTGTTGTGTTTGGCAAAATGGAGTTTAGACATTCACACAGCATTGCCAGTTTTGTTAAATTTTTTGTTGGGTTAGTTGTTGCACTGTCGCGGTGTGCGTTTGCAATCGCAGTTGAAATGGCAGAAATCGCTGAATTCTTTTTCCTTGCAGATGAAGGTTCGGTTTCAAGCGAAATAACACATTCTGTTGCTTGATTGAGGGCTTCATTTTGTCTTCCGGCGGGTTTTTCTGTTTTACGAACGGCTATTATTGTTTTAAGTTTACAATGCAAACTGCGTCCTTTGTCATTGGTGTGTAGATATGTTGCGCTGCGTGTGAAACCCAAATAAGGGAAATCTTCAACTGCTGTACGATCCTCCGTTAAAACAACAAATTGGGAGGTATTGTGCGCAGTAAATCTGTAGTACGCGGACGCCCGTTTAACAACAACTTCCCTGTTTCCTGGGATCCCGTTTGCGCTGTCTTTAACAATGGTTATCCACAGTTCCGCGCCAAGGGGAAGCAACTGAAGCAGGCGCCCGTTAATTGGACTGCCGGTGTTCAGGGGAAGCACGCGCGTTTTTGGGGCCCACACCGAGGGCGCCGCTGTGCCAGAGAACCGTTCTGTTTTAACATCGGAAATTCCGTGAAGATTTGGGAATGCACACTCTGGTTCGCACCCTTCATTTGTTAGTGTTACTGTCATGGCCAGGTTAGGAATTACGGTTTCACCAATACTGTCCCAAACTTTTTTCCATTTTGGAGACAAGTGCGACGAGTACCGAACTAGCGAAGCGCCCTGTTCAAACACTTTTAAGGTTTGCGTTGTACCGCCGAGTACGATTTTAAGATATTTTGCGTTTACAATAAACGCCAAATGCAACAGATACGTTATTGGCAACGCCGGCGAAAGTGCAACCAGAGGGTCGGTCAACCGCGCAACCGCGTTGCTGGAACTGTCCAGTCCATTTTCGTGATTATGTTGAACAGCTTGCGCGAACATAATTTGTACAGTGTTTTCCGTTGGCAACGTGGGTCGCTGGTTTGGGTCTGTTAGCAGTAAGTCGAGAACCGCGTGTTCGGACCCCATGACTTGGGTCGCTGCCGAAAGTGCGTGCACGCCCGCAAAATGATTTAAAGAAAGCACAGTGGGTCTAATGTCTTTGCTTTGAACTCGGCACACAAGCGTGGAATCTTTTGCCACTCGCACCAAAACAGAAGGTGCAAGCTTTTTGGATTTGTTTGGTTTAATCGAAAACGCAAGTGGTGGTTTTTCTTTAAATTTCAACTCCGCAAAAGTAATGGAAACTTTGTCGTTGTAAAAGGGATTTGCGCTTTGCAGCACCGCCGTTACACTTTGTGTAATTTCTGGTTGTATTTTTACGTCCGCTTCAAATTCTGCAATTTGAAAATACGGATACGACACAACGGTTAAATGTTGGACCCCTGGAATCGGAATCAGTGCTCCAAACCGATGATGATCTGCTCGCACTGAAGCAATTTTGTTGGTGCTTTTTGGCGATACAGCATTTGTGTGTACCTCACCAGCTTTTTTGACGCCTTTCTGCAACTCAACGTTTGTGCGTACTTCACCAGCGGACGCAATGTGCGTTTGAGAAATGTGTATCGCGTACGAGCGATTGGCAAACGCAAACCGGTGAAACACCGCCAAGCGGTCCAGGAATTCAATTTCGTCAATGCCCGCAACATCCTTAAATAATAGTTTCACCGGAGACAGGGTTGCTGGTTCGGATACCGGTGGCGCCAAGGCTCTTTGGGGGGATATCGAAGGTGCGGAAACAAACCCCCTTGGGTTAAAGCGAATCGGAGAAACGGTCTGGGGATGTGCAAAGATCCAGGAATGGTCTTCGCTGTCACCGGTTGTCAATGCCGGATGGGGGGTTTCGCCAAGGTCTTCGTCAAAGCCTTCGCCCCAAACATTCGACAATCCTCTGGTTTTATCAAATGCTTGTTCGCGTATACTCCAGCCACCGCCTTGGTGTAAACTCGGCGCTCCTCGTGCCCAATCATCGTCTTCCCACTCACCTTGGCCAAAATCTTGTTCGGAGTTGAATGCACCATGTAAAGGTGCAACTTCCGGGCTTTGTGACTGCGCAGACGGCACTCCCGACCCCTGTTGTGCACTTAAAAGATCCCAAAAAAATGCACTATTTAAAATGGACCCCCCCAGCGCCTTTGTTTTCATCCCAATTGGAGCTGAATATCGGTCGCACGCATGTTGAAACGTTGTCCCGGTGTCAAGAACGCGCAAACTCTGGAGGTAAGCACGTGTGCTCAACAACCAGTGCTGAGACATGAGTGCGGCGTTTTGGCCCACTCCCGTGGGTGTTCTGCGGCTTTATCTGTCGCGACGCCAAGTTGCTCGGGGTCGATTTCCAACAACCGCGCTCGCTCCTGGCGCTCCACCTCGGCAAGGCGTTCCAAAACACGCACGGCTTCCGCGTCGGTGTCTGCGCGGGCTTGGTCCACGACCCCGACCTGCACCCACGGGTTTGTCCCCGGAAGGCACACCACTTGATGACTACGACGCCACCACACCAACAGACAGCTGCGCCAGCACTTTTCGCAGCACGTGCACAGCTCCACCGCGCCGCTCCGCTACGCTACGCAGCGTAACGCAGCGTAACGCAGCGTAACGCAGTGCAGTGCAGTGCAGTGCAGTGCAGTGCAGTGCAGTGCAGTGCAGTGCAGTGCAGTGCAGTGCAGTGCAGTGCAGTGCAGT
>JACCDR011614664.1_pt1 | contig 24281 bp, 16 predicted proteins | sample 7446431 | NCBI WGS metagenome assembly JACCDR01 (sample SAMN15323443, study PRJNA562643) | freshwater metagenome | isolation source: river surface water | place: USA:Blue River Watershed | collected 2017-08-17 | reverse complement strand
GTTGAGTTTGCTTATTCGGCATACGACGAAGAAAAATATGGCTTTCAAAACCCTGGTTTTTTGAAGGTCTATAAAAATAATAAGTTGATTTTCTCAGATGTGTTTTTAGGCGATAATGAATTAAGCGTTTTACGACTCAAAAATCAGAATGATAAAAACCCGTATTTTCTTTACACTTAACTGGGGAGTAGAGGCTTGTGACTATGTACAAACGTCGAGATTTTATTGTATTACTGCCGATGACAAAGTGCATAAGTTAGGCGACCACTGGGCGACGAGCACAGGAGATGGCTACTCAAGTCGTAACTATGACTATTTTTTCAGTCAAGACAACCACAACTTGATGGTGGTAGAATCACTTTTTTTTCATGAACATGATAAAAAAGACGTAAGTGATACGATTATCTATGCTTTTGAAGGAGATACATTTAAAACTAACAGATTAAGTAATCATTTAAAATCAGCCCATTGATATACTTTTATTGTTTAGGCTTATTTATAAACTTTTAGAAACCAACACAACTATAACAAACTACTCCAAAGGAATAGAAGCTCTCCTCGCTGGTCTAAAAGAGGGTAAACTGTAGAAAGCCTCTTCTTAGGGGTATTTTTTCGGTTAATATCTAGAAATACACATTTCCCCCAAAGCTCTTTTTACAAAAAATCCGCTTATTGTCCTTGATAAAAGCACAATAAGCGGAGAGGCTGACGAGCTGTTTTTAAGCGTTCATTAGGCTTTCAATTTCATCGGCATCCATCGGAATGCTTGCCATTAAATCTGTGTTGCCCGTTTCGGTAATAAGAATATTGTTTTCGAGGCGAACGCCCAAGCCTTCTTCTCTGATATAAATACCCGGCTCTATCGTAAACACCATACCTGCTTCAAAACGGCGATAACGATTCCAAACGTCGTGTACATCTAGCCCCAAATGATGCGATGTGCCGTGCATAAAGTAGCGTTTGAACATCGGATAATCGGGGTTTTGATTTTTGACATCGGTTTTGTCAAAAAGCCCCAACCCGATGAGTTCAGCTTCGATAAATAGCTCTACTTCGTGTTGGTATTCGCTCCACAATACGCCTACTTGCATGATAGATTTGGCAAATTCAAAAGCACGTTTGACAGCATCATACACTTGGCGTTGGCGTGCCGTAAAACGCCCATTCACTGGAATGGTACGGGTAAGGTCGGCATTGTAATTGGCGTACTCGGCGGCTACGTCGAGCAACAACAAATCGCCGTCGTTGCAAGCCCTCGAATTTTCGATATAATGCAATACGCAGGCATTTGCTCCCGAAGCGATAATAGGCTGATAAGCAAAGCCTTTCGAGCGATTACGCACAAATTCGTGCAGCAATTCGGCTTCTATTTCGTATTCGGTTACGCCTGGTTTGGTAAACGACAACACCCTTCTAAAACCCGCTTCTGTAATACGAATGGCTTCTTGCAATTGTTCAATTTCTAGGCTGTGCTTGATAACACGGATTTGGTGCATCAAAGGAGCCACTCTTTGGAGTTGATGCAATGGGTATTTTTCCTTAAACCAATGGATAAATTTGGCATCACGGGTTTGTACCTCGGAGGCATTGCGGATGTGTTCGTTTGTATTCAAATATACCTGCTCGGCTTCAAAAACGAGGGTTGTAAGCACTTGCTCAAACTGGCTCGACCAATAAATTGTCTGAATGCCCGATGCTTCTCTGGCGTGTTCTTTGGTATATTTGTAGCCTTCCCAAATGGCAATGAGTTCAGACGTTTCTCTGATAAAAAGAATCTCACGATGCTTGGGGTCGGGGTTGTTGGGAAACAACAAAAGCATGGTTTCTTCTTGGTCGATGCCCGTCAGATAAAATAAATCGCTATTTTGTTGAAAGCCCATTGTGCCATCGGCATTGGTTGGCATAATGTCATTGGCATTAAAAATAGCAATCGAATGGGGTTTTAGGAGTTGACAAAGACGAGCCCTGTTGCTGACAAACAAAGCAGGATTGATGGGTGAATATTTCATTGACGAAGAAATAAAATTTAAAAGGTAATAAAAAAAGAAACCTTACAGGCGGTTTCACACCTGTAAGGTAAATAATGCTTAGGAAAGATGCACGACTCGCACGCAAATTTTATTTCTTTTCGCAGAAATAAATGATTTCTTCTTTAGGTAAAGCAAATTTTTCGACCACATCTTTGGGCATTTCCATCACAAAACGGTCTTGGGTTACTTTCCAGCCACCTTGTTCGAGGCGTTTGTGGTAATCTTTACCATAAATTCTAAAATGGTCGTCTTGCTTAAACAAGCGTTCTCGCTCTTTGGGGTCGGTAATGGTTTTATCTTCAAACGTCGTTTCCAAAGCCCAATCTTGTGGCGATTGCATAATGGCCCAACCATTGGGTTTGACTACTCTTCGCATCTCGTTCATGCAATGAATGTCGTCTTCTACGTGTTCGAGCACGTGGTTGCAAAACACTACATCGAAAGTATTGTCATCAAACGGAATATGGTGTAAATCCATTTTCACTTTTGCCAAAGGCGACTCGATGTCGGCCGTGATATAGTCTAAATTTTTCATTTTCTCGAAGCGGTCGATGAAGCAATATTCGGGTGCTACATGCAATACTTTGAGGTTTTCTTTGAAAAAATTCGTTTTTTGTTGCAAATACAAATACATCAAACGGTGGCGTTCGAGTGCCAAGCAATGCGGACACAAGGCGTTTTCACGAGGCTCAAGCCGACCATAAGGAACAAACTTAGCAAAATGCGAACCGCAAACCGAGCACGTTACCTTATTGCCACGCAAGACGATGGCATACATCTTCATGGCAAAATGGCTCACCAATTGAAGGTATTTTCTTGGAATGTTTCGGAGCGTCCAGCTTATAATATGTTTCATAAATAAATCTTAGAATAATTGCACAGCGGTACAATACAGTGGTTTAGTCAATGAGTGATATAACCGCAATTATATCACTCATGTTGGCTAAGTAATCGTGCTAATTATGAATTATAAATTATGAGCTATATTTTTTATTTTCAGCTTCATAACGCAACAATCATAATTCAGCATTTATACTTAGTTGGCTTTGATATAAGCCAATAAGCTTTTAATGTCTTCTTCGCCCAAGTTAGGGAAAGCCGTCATTTGTGTACCATTGTACTTTTTAAACAAATCGTTGGCGTATTTATCACCACTAGCCAGTACTTTTTGCGGATTTTGTACCCATTTCGTAATCCAAGCTAAATCACGACGGGTCTCGATGCCTCTCAAACCTGGGCCAACCACCACTTCGTCGGTTGGGGCATGGCACGCAGCACAGTTGTTTGTAAAAATTTCTTTTCCTTTGGCTACGGCTGGGTCCGACAAATCGGGACCGGCTGGTTTGGCCGCAGCGGTTGTTGTAGCAGCAGTTGCTGTAGCATCGCCACCTTTAGGCAACATCAAAAATGCCATGAGGGTAAAAATAAAACAAAGCACTACGACAATCAATAGTGTGTTGACAACTTTGAGGGTTTTGAAAATTTTGTTTTCCATGAGTTAAGAATTAGTAAAACAACAATGCTTGTATGCCTACAAAGGTACGCAATTCGACCGAAAAGCGTACATTTTTTGGATACAGCCTCTAATTTTCAGGAAAAAATCGCTTAAAAAAATGATATTTCTTTGTTGTGTCTATGATTTTATTGCTCCGAAAGTCGCCTTTGAAGGGCTTGATAATCCATCAACTGCAAGGGAGACAAACAATTTTTCTCGTAATTATCAACCAATTCCGATAAAATATCTTTCACAACCTCAAGCTTTTCTTGCCCCACAATAGAAGCAAAGGTATTGTTGATATGCTCTGAGCAATCCATCCAATCCGACAAAAATTGTACCCCTTTGTCGGTCAGTTTGACCAACAAAGCTCGTGCATCTTCGGGGTCTTTTTCGGTACGTACATAGCCTTCCTCCATCAATTCTTTGATAAGCTTGCTCATGCCTTGTTTGGTCATACCAGCTTTTTGTGCCAACTGCATTACGTTTGCTCCTTCCAACTCGATATGCACCAAGGCAACAATATGGCCTAAGCGAAATTTTTCATACCCTTTTTGGGTCAAAAACTTCACCGCTAAATCTGTCACCATGCGGTACGATTTGTTGAGCAAACGTCCCATCAAACGGTTCTTTTTGTCCTTAAACGCCCGCAGGCGTTCTTCATCTATTGGTATCATACGCTAATATTTTATGTTGCGGTTTATTGCTGTGGTAGATTTTTACAATTTTATAACAAATATACAACATAAAAAAATAAAATGGTCAATTTACTTGACTATTTTAGTAAACTTAGTTTACCTTTGTGTCATCATTTACATAACGAAATTGTTTGGTAACGAACTATCGCAATATTTTAAAACATAAAAGACGTATTTATGGAAAATCAACAATCCTTTAAAAAGTATTTACCTAAAGCCATTTTAGCTACAGTATTAGTGGTAGCAGGTTATATAGGTTACAAAGAATACCATTATGCTCAAACACACGAAGACACCGATAATGCCCAAATTGAAAGCTATTTTGTTCCTGTATTGCCAAGGGTTGCAGGTTACGTAAAAAGCGTATCGGTCAAAGATTATGACGTAATACAAAAAAATCAATTATTGGTAGAAATTGATGCCGAAGAAAGTCAATTGGCCCTAGCAGAAATGAAAGCCGATTTGTTGCAAGCCGAAACCGACATCGAAACCGCCAAAGCCAATATCCAAAATTTACAGGCTACAATCAAAGCTTCTGAAGCCAACTTAAAAGCAGTAGCGTTAAGAAAAGAAAAGGCTAAAAAAGATGCCGAGCGTGACAACGCTCTACTTGCCGACAACGCCATTACTCGCAAGCAAGCGGACGACAGCCGTTCGGCGTATGAAGTATTGCAGGCACAGTACGAAGCTGGTTTGCAGGAAATAGTTTCTGCCAAATCTCGTTTGCCAATTCTTCAGGCATCGTTGCATAAAGCGGAGGCAAGCTTGGTATTGAAGCAGGTAAAAATCGACCAACAAGCCCTCAAATTGAGTTATACGAAAATCTATGCTCCTTCGGCTGGTAAAATCGGAAAGAAAAATATCGAGCCTGGGCAGTATGTACAAGCAGGGCAATCGCTTATGACCGTCGTACAAGATTCTTTGTTTTGGGTTGTGGCAAACTTCAAAGAAAAGCAAATTCCTAGCCTCAAAGTAGGTGCAGCGGTAGAACTCAAATTAGATGCGTACCCCGACAGAATCTTGAAAGGTAAAATCGTTTCTATTGCCGAATCTACTGGGGCCAAAACTTCCTTGTTGCCTCCCGATAACGCCTCGGGCAACTTTGTCAAAGTAACGCAACGAGTGCCTGTGAAAATTGAGATTGAAGACGTAGCAAAAAACAAAGACATTCTCCGTGCTGGACTTTCTTTAGAAGTATCGGTACCGTTGAAATAGTTTAGCTAGTTATTTAGTGAATGGGGGAGTTGTGAATCAGTAAATATGCTAATTTTCAATTCACAACTCTCTAATTCACAACTAACTAACTATCTCAATCACAATTAAAAAAATAAACCAATGGCTGCAAAAGGATTAGCAAAAGTATTGATTGTAGCCACGACGATATCGGCTGCCGTGATGGAATTGCTCGATACCACCATCGTAAACGTGGCACTGAACCAAATGGCGGGTTCGCTTGGAGCGACTATCGAAGATGTAGCTTGGGTAGTTACTTCGTATGCCATTGCCAACGTTATTATTATACCAATGACGGGCTTTTTGGCAGAATATTTTGGACGTAAAAATTATTATTTAACTTCTATTCTCATTTTCGGTATCTCGTCTTATTTCTGTGGCGAGTCGCATGGTTTGTGGGAATTGGTCTTCTGGCGTTTTATCCAAGGTGTTGGGGGAGGGGCGTTGTTGTCCACTTCTCAAGCCATTTTATTCGATGCTTTCGAGCCACAAGATAGACCTATCGCTTCGGGTATTTTTGGGATGGGCATTATTCTTGGCCCAACGCTTGGCCCAGCTTTAGGCGGATACATTGTGGAGTATTTTACTTGGCAAGACATTTTCTTTGTCAATATTCCTATCTGTGTATTGGCTACGGTATTAACGATTTTGTACATCGAAAAGAAAGAAGGAGAAGGACAGAAAAAGCATCAAATAGACATTGATTATTGGGGCATTGCCTTATTGACGATGGGTGTTGGAGCTTTACAATATGTACTCGAAAAAGGAGAGTCGGAAGATTGGTTTGAATCTCGTAGCATCGTAACGGTATCGCTCGTTGCTACCATTGGACTGGTAGGCTTTGTTTGGCGAGAATTGAGCATTCCGAATCCTGTGGTGAATTTACATATTTTTAAATACAGGGTTTTTGGGGTTTCTACCATTTTTACCTTTGTGGCAGGTGTGGGCTTATTTACGTCTTCGTTTGTGTATCCCGTTATGGCACAGCGTATTAATGGATTTACCGCTTTAGAAACGGGAATTTCCTTGATTGCCCCTACGGTGCTTGGTGTGGTGTTGTTTCCGATTATTGGTAAACGCATGGCGGCCGGCGACTCGCCCTTACCGTATATGATGATTGGGATTTGTATTTATATTTTCTTCGGATTTTATAACGGTACAGCCACCACCGATATGAGTAAATGGGATTTCTTTCCGATGTTGGTTTGTAGAGTACTGGGCGTTGCGATGTTGCAAATGCCGCTTATCAACCAAGCTGTAGCAGGCCTAACGCCTAAAGAATTTCCTGCGGGAATTGCCCTCTCTAACATGATTCGGCAATTGGGCGGAGCGTTTGGTATTGCCCTTGCCAACAACTACGTGACCAAAGAAGCAGCACAACATCGCTCTGATTTGATGGCAAATATGACACCCGATAATCCGCTTTTTACCGAACGCCTCAATATGCTTACGCAGTCGATGGCAGCTAAAACGGGGAATTTCTTTGAAGCTACACAAATGGCATACAAGCAATTGGATTTGATGGTGACAAAGCAAGCCTATTATTTGGCATACCTCGATACCTACAGAGTGGTGTCTCTCTTTTTTGCGGCTATTTTACCTTTAATTTTCTTCTTACGTACCAAGAAGATGTCGAAAGAAGAAGCCGCCGAAGCAGCCAAAGCCGCTGCCGAAAGTCACTAGACTTGGTATAATGTATTGAAAAACATTGATTTAATTGATTCACTCATGAAACGATATTATATTTTAATGGCAACTGTACTGCTATCGTCGAGTACATTGCTGGCACAAGAAAAAAATCCAGTTTTGGGGCAATTGGTTCGCTCGGCGTTGGATTATTCGCCCAAAATTAAAGAGCAACAGCAGTTAATCACGATTGGCGATTACAAAACAAAAATCCAAGAAGCTGCCAAAAAGCCTGTAGTGCAATCCGAGCTGGGTGTCACTCGCATCGACCCTGTGGCAAAAGCTAATTTTGCAATGGGAGGTACGAACACGGTGTTGAGCTTCCAACCCAATATGAACTATAATGCCAATGTGGGGGCTAATTATGTTATTTCGGATTGGGGTCGTCAAGCGTTGAACATCGAAAAATCGAAACTCGAAACAAACGTATCAAGGTTTGGCATCGACAACCTCAAAAACAATTACGCCTACCAAGTTGCCAATATTTATTACGGCATTGTTTATTTACAAAAAGCCATACAAGTACAGCAACAACAACTCAAATTGGTTGCCGACAACGAAAAAACCATTGCCGACCGCCTCAAACAAGGCGATGCCTTGGATTATGACAAAGTGGCGATTCAGGTGCGATACAAAAATGCCGAAACTCGCTTGGTTGATTTGCAGAGTCAATTAGAAAAACAACTCATTTATCTGGGTTCTTTTATCGGAAAAGATGCACACGGCTTGATTGCCAACAATGCCGATTTCGATTTGCCTACAAACGATTTGAGTGCTGGTGCGGCTTACGAACAAGCCCAAAGTGAAAATGTTGATTTAAAAACATTGAAAGAAAAAGATTTGATTGCTGATAAAGAAGTGAAAATTGCTAGTCTTGCCGAAAAACCAACCCTTTCGATCACAGGACAAGCAGGTATCAAAAACGGTTATTTGCCTCGCATCAATGGCGAGACACCACCTATCAACGAAGATTTTAAGTTCAATACTGTAGTAGGACTAAAATTGGTTGTGCCCATTTATAGCGGGCATCGTGGGGCTTACAGCGAAGAAATAGCCAAAGTAAATCGAGAAATGCTCAAATATAGCGTTGATGCCACAAACCAAGCCTTGAAACGAGATTTGGAAGCAGCACAAAACGACTACAATACGGCAAAAGATAAATTGGCGTTGTCCGACAAAAATGTGTATCAAGCCCAATACGCTCTTCAATTGGCAGAAGCAAGGTATAAAAATGGGGTTTTAACACCCGTAGAAATAGAAGCTGCCCAAACAGCCCTGCGTGAAGCTCAATTGACACAGCTACAATATAAATATATGATGGCATTGGCCAAAATAGAAATGAATCGTTTGACGGGGGTAAAATTTTGGTAAGGTTAGTCCATTTGGATAATTTCCCTGCTAAAACAGTATTTTTCGAGTTTTTTAAAATTGAGATTTGGTTTTTTTTAGAACAATCCTGTAACTTTAAGGATAGAAGCAGAAGCTCCTTGTTTGTGTATTTTTATTGTTAGTCTTGACAAAATGTAGTTTTTACTCAAAAAATTAAAAAATATCAAGTAATAATATAAAAAATAAGGTATTACGCAAGCCAAAACCTTGCATACCCAAACCTACAAACAAGGAGTGTTTTTTAAGCTAATGTTTTGAACATTACCAATAGTTACAAAACGGCATGTTTTTTGAGGAAAACTTCAAACAAACATGTTCTTTTGTGATTATCATCTATAATCTCAATTCATAATAAAAAAATTCCTCCATGGACAATTTCACACAAGGAGATTTACCCGAAAATATTGATGCCGAAGCAACCTACCGAGCGATTCGTGACTCAATCCTAGAGATTTTCAATCTCGTGACTCGTCATGCAAAGGAGTCGAGTCCTGATAATGAGGTACAAGTTTCTTGGGAATTAGGCGACACATCGCTGCTCAATTGGATTAGCGACACGCACTGCTATTTAAGTAGGAAAGGGCAAAAAATCCAGTTTCTAACAAGGCCTTCCAAATTGCAAATGATTGATTTGAACTTACTAGCCGAAGACAAATTGATTATTTGTAGCGACGGGCTTATGCAGCATATTCCCGAAACAGAGCTCAACGAAATTATTCAGCAGAGTACTTCTACCGAAACGGCTATCCAAAACATTGCTAACATTGCCGCCGCAGCCAATCTTGATTTGAAGTATAATATTGTGGTAATGGATGTAGTGAATCCTCGTGTAAAGCCTATTACCAAAAGTAAAACCATCGAAAAACCCGTCAACCTCACCCCCAAAGTTCCTTCTCGTATCAAATTGTACGTGTCGGTCGCTATTGCGGCTTTTGTGGTGGCAGGAGTTATTTTCTGGTTCAAAAATCCAAACCATACCCTAAGTCGAGGTAAGGGTACAATAGATACCAATAGTGCCAATAATTACATCGCCCAAGAACCCCTCGATAGTAGCAACACGCTGAATGATACTAGCTTTGCTAGTACTCCAACGACGAGTACCAACGATGGCTTCGATAACGAAACAACGCCTCCGCCAGCACCTGTCAAAGAGGAAACAAAAACTGTAGCGAGTACGCCCAAAGCAACGCCTCCTGCTAACACGCCTGTTGCTACCCCAGGCAAAACGGGAACAGTTCCTAGCAAAAAGCCTAGTAACAACGCTTATGCAGCGGCTAATTTTGAAAAAGAGCTAGACCAATACGAAGCTTTGAAAAAACAAAAAAGCAAGTGGACAGCCATCAGAGATAGTTTGCGTAGAGAGGTAGCTAAAGGAGCCAATAACTTAGCTCCTCGACTTCAAAACAGCGAGCTGGTACTCAGAAGAATTGAAGAAAAAATGGGCGAAAGTGCCGCTAAACTCAACCAATAAAGTACTTACAGCACAATCCGAAATAAAAAGGGGCTCTGAACAAGAGCCCCTTTTTCTATGGCTTCAAGACCGTCACCCAGCCTTTATACATCCGATTTGTAAATTTTAATACGTAATAATAATCACTTGCACTTACGTCGTCGGCATACCATTTAAACTTGCGATCCGACGATTTGAATACCGTTTGTCCCCATCGGTTGGTAATTTGTATGTATTCAAATTGTTCAAAACAGTTATTTTCTGGTAAATCAGCCACATCAAAATAATCATTTTTACCATCATTATTGGGCGTAATTACGTTGCTCGGCTTAAAGTCATAACTAGCTGTGGCATTTTTAAGCGTCACATTTACCTGCAAGGTATCATAGCGATTGGGGCTACAAGAATTATCCTCAGTAACGAAATAAATCTTGTACGTTTCGGTATCTTTTCTATTCAATAAATTGCAGGTCAAGGCCCAACTAAAGGGCGAAGTCACACTGCCCACCCCCGATTTATCAGCCCATTGAGCCCCCACATCTGCCAATTTGAAATTTTGTGGCAAAGCATACAACAAAAGTGGGTCATTGTCAATATCTTTTGAAATGATATTAAAATCTAAAACTGTTGTTTTTTGCCCATCTAGCAAATAGGTCAAATCTTTTTGGGTTAAAGTCGAAGAAATTTCCGGTGAATTACTGGGGGTACTCACAGGCTTGAAGCTGACTGTCACTGTATCTTTCTGGTGTGCCTTGCCACAACGATAGTCAGTGATAATAAAATCAACCACGTAATCGGTGGTACGTACATTGGCACATTGAGGAGTCCAAGAAAAAGGCGTTGTCGTTTTGCCTTGTCCAGTGGTTGTTGCAAATGCCATGCCTACATCCGACAAATTAAAGCCTCGCCCAACTGCCACTACAGTTACTTGGTCGTTATCATTATCAAGCCCCAGTACATTAAATTTTATGGTAGCATTCACGGGAGCATCGACCTTCGATTTTCCTAAATCAGTATTCACAGTAGGGTCTGTATTGGGATTGGGTTCGATGTACAACTTCACCGTAAGTGTATCGTACAAAGGCTGCGGACAACCATCATCGGCCGTAACCACTTTGAGTTCGAGGGGCTTTCCATCAATACTCTCTGTACAGGCATCAAGACAAACCTGTGCTTTGAGGGTATCTGCTGTGGAAGAAATATAGAAATTACTCGGAATTTTACTTAAATTACCATCTTGAAAATTAACACTGATGGTCTTAATCGTCAGTTGGGTCAAAGGATTGGGGTCGGTAATATAAAAGTCTAAACAACGCTCTGTTTGAGTTTTACTAAAGGTAATGGTTTGCCCAGGGGTATAAAAGGTATTACTGCCCTTTATTTTGACCAAGTTTTTTGGCGAATTATTAATCGGACAATCAATGACCATCAACTGAAAATCTCGTCTTACTGCACCAATTTTTTTTCCATCTCTATATTCTTCCGTTAGTACACAAAACACATAAAGCCCCAATCTATTGGCTGTTACATTCAATACCCCTGTTTTTCTATCAACCGTCAAGGGCTTCGAGCCTGGTATCGAATTACTACTGCTATAGCCTGCTGCCCACGTCACGGTAGGATAATTGCTAGAACCTGTAGGGAATTGTGGACTTGGATTATTGGTACTACTCAAACCTCTAAGCGGTGTAACAATACTATATACCAAGCTGTCGCCATCGGCATCGGTGGCACTAAAGTCAAAGGCAAAAGGACGATTGATACAGATATAATCACCCGTCAGTTTCCCAAACAAAGGCGTTGAGTTGACAAATGCTTTACCGTTGACCTCTAAAGGAGCAAATTCCGTATAAAAAATAGAAGATGTACTAATAGGGTTTACTATATTACTGATAATCGTATTGCGACAGCACCTATCCCATACAATATAATATCCTTGGGCATCATTAAATACCGAACTACTCATAATGATTAGGTTGGTATAACGCAGATACCTCGTTCGGAGGCTGGCATTGCTTTGACACGAAGGGTTGGTATAGGTAAGCAGCTCATTTACTGTCAAGGGCAACGTGACATAGCCCATCACAGCATTATCTCTTTTCCGAAAAATTCCTACCGTTACAGCATTGTCTAAAGCAGCCGCTCTACCATTAATATCGTCGAAATAAAGGTTTAAAGATAGGCGGTGGGTAGCACTTCCTGCATCAGTTACTCGCTGTAAGTCGATTTCGCCACCAACAATATGGCTCGCTTTCGCAGAGAAAGCAAAGGCTATTGTCCAAAGTAACAACAGTAATAGTTTTTTTTGCATAAGTAGTAAAGTAGTTGATTGGGTAAATAGTTCAACAGTTGCCTAGCGTGTTGTAATATCTTTCACAAACGTGTATCACAAAACTTTGTGTTTGTCAGACACTATTAGTTACCACAATTATTGATAAAATCATGATAATATAGTAAATTTAATAGATTTTTCTGACAATCAAAGCGAGATACCCTTCTGTATATACCTTCACAAGGTCGCTTATGATGATAAGTAAAACGATACCATTCTCCTATCAATATTGCAACTACTTATACATGACTTTTTTTATACCCAAAAGGTTGCCTACAAGCCAAAAAAATAGCAAAAATCCATACCACTAGCCATCGCCAAGTAATATGATAACCAACTGTATATCAGTTTTAGAAGTATATCTGCATACGCTCAAAAGTAATTTCTGGTAGCAGAAAATGACGTTTTTTTAAAGATTTTTTTACATAGCTATCAAAAAAATACACAAGTTTAAAAAATACTTTATATTGACTTTATTTTTGCAAAACATTAAAATATAGGTTTAAAAACGAATAGTTTTTAGAATAAAATTTGAATTATTTATTATTTTTGGTTCTATTTTAGGCGTTTTTCGGAAAAATACTTAGCCTTAGTCAAATTGTACCTAACTAAGATTATTTTTTGCAAAAACTTGATTTTAGGACACACAAACGATTATTCGGCAAAAAGCTATTTTATCCAAATATTTTTTTGTATATCTTTGTAAAAGCGAAATAGAGTGGATTGATTATCGTCAATATCACAAAGAAAGGTAGGATTGAAAATATACGTTATTTTTTTGAATTTTTCAACAAAAACCCTATTTTCATTATCAACTTTTCAAAAAAACTGGGATATTTATACCACTAAAGAAAATTTTTAGACTACCTATCAAACAGGTTATTTTTTAACTTAAAACAAACCCCATTACCATGACTAACTTTGATAATCAAGGGTTGTATCGCAAGGAATTCGAGCACGACGCTTGTGGTATCGGTTTCGTAGCGAACATGAAGGGCAGAAAGTCACATAAAGTAGTGGCAGATGCAATTCAAATGCTTATTCGCATGGACCACCGTGGAGCTTGTGGTTGCGACCCTAATTCTGGTGACGGTGCAGGTATTTTAGTACAAATCCCTCATGAATTTTTCTTAGAGGAATGTACCAAACTTGGCATTGATTTGCCGGCAGCCTTTGAGTACGGCGTCGGTATGGTTTTCTTTCCTAAGGATGAGACGACGCGCAACGAATGTAAAGAAATCATCGCCCGAAAAGCCAAGAAGTTAGGTCTGGAGATTTTGGGCTACAGAGTTGTTCCTTGCGACAATTCAGAAATTCAAGGCGCCGAATCTGGTAACACTGAGCCTCAAATGGAGCAGTTGTTTGTCAGACGACCAGCCGAGATGGAAGAGCAAGTATTCGAGCGTAAGTTGTATGTCTTCCGCCAATATACTGCTCGTGTAATTAACGAAACTGTAAAGGCTGTTGAGGGAAAATTCTACTACGCTTCTCTTTCTGCACGCACCATCATTTACAAAGGTATGCTTACTACGATGCAAGTACCTGGGTATTTTGATGATTTGCGTCGTGACGAGTTTACGTCGGCTTTGGCTATCGTTCACTCTCGCTTCTCGACCAACACATTCCCCGAATGGCGTTTGGCTCAACCTTTCCGCTACATTGGTCACAATGGTGAAATCAATACCGTGAAAGGTAACTCTTCTTGGATGCAAGCACAGTCGGCTTTGTTCCAGTCTGACTTGTTTACCAAAGAAGAAATGGAAATGATTTTGCCTGTTTGCCAACTTGGTCAATCAGATTCGGCGGTGCTAGACAACGCCGTTGAACTATTGACGCTTTCGGGCCGTTCGCTTCCGCATGTAATGATGATGTTGATTCCTGAAGCATGGGATGGCAACGAACAAATCGAAGATTACAAACGTGATTTCTACGAATACCATGCAGCCTTGATGGAGCCTTGGGATGGCCCTGCGTCTATCTCTTTTACAGATGGTAAAATCATCGGTGCAACCCTCGACCGTAACGGTCTTCGTCCTTCTCGTTTCTGGGTGACAAGCGACGACTTCGTAATCATGGCTTCAGAAGCTGGTGTTCTTGATATTGACCAATCGACGGTTATCAAGAAAGGTCGTTTGCAACCAGGCAAAATGTTTATCGTGGACATGGAGCAAGGTCGTATCGTTCCTGACGATGAATTGAAAGAAAAAATCTGTAAACAACAGCCTTATGGCGAATGGTTGAAAAACAACAAAATCAAAGTTGAAGACCTCCCTGAGCCTGGTGCCGAATACCGTGTGCCTTTTGAAAGAGAATTGTTGTTGCGTCAACAAGTATTTGGATTCACGACAGAAGATTTGCGTGTAGTGTTATCTCAAATGGTTGAAACAGGCAAGGAAGCCCTTGGCTCGATGGGTGTAGATACGCCATTGGCTATTCTTTCAGACCAATCGCAACATTTGGCTTACTATTTCAAACAGCTATTTGCCCAAGTAACCAATCCTCCTATCGACCCTATCCGTGAGCGTACTGTCATGTCGTTGCTCTCTGATATTGGCGGTTTGCAAAACTTGTTGAAAGAATCGCCTGAGCATTGCCGCCAGATTGAGATTCGTCAACCTGTTTTGACGAATGCTGAAACGGAAAAAATTCGTTGGATTGACCATAAGAATTTCCAAACGAAGTCTATTCATATCACTTTCAAAGCTACAGGCGAGCCTGGCCAATTGAAACGTGCTTTAGACCGTATCTGTCAATACTCAGAAGATGCCGTTGACGATGGCTATGCTATTTTGTTGCTGACCGACAGAGGTGTTGATAGCTCTCATGCACCAATTCCTTCGCTGTTAGCGGTATCGGCGGTACACCATCATTTGATTCGCAAAGGCAAACGTGCCCAAATAGGTATGATTGTAGAAGCGGGCGATGTATGGGAAACGCATCATTTTGCCACACTTATCGGCTTTGGTGCTGCTGCCGTAAACCCTTATATGGCTTTCGAGACCATCCGTGGTATGAAAGAAAAAGGATTATTGCAGGTAGATTACCCTTACGAAAAATTACAACAAAACTACATCAAAGCTGTGAATGGCGAATTGTTGAAAATTTTCTCTAAAATGGGAATTTCAACACTTCAATCGTACCAAGGAGCTAAGATTTTTGAAATCGTTGGTTTGTCGAAAGATGTAGTAAACAAATACTTTACTGGAGCAATTTCTCGTATTGGTGGCATTGATTTGGAAGGTATCCAAAAAGAAGCCCTCATCAAACACAGAAATGGCTACCCAGAAGTACCTGTAGCGAATCCGAAACTAGAAGTAGGTGGCGTGTATCAATGGAAACACCGTGGCGAAGCACACTTGTTTAATCCTGAAACCATCCACTTATTACAACAATCGACACGCACCGACAACTATCAGTTGTACAAAAAATATGCGAAGTTGATTGACGACCAATCTGAAAAAGCGATGACGCTCAGAGGATTGCTCAAATTTAAGAAAGGTACGCCTGTGCCTATCGAAGAAGTAGAATCTATCGAAAGCATCTACAAACGCTTTGCCACTGGTGCAATGTCGTTCGGCTCTATTTCTTACGAAGCACACACAACCTTGGCCATTGCCATGAACCGTATCGGTGGTAAATCGAATACAGGTGAAGGTGGCGAAGACCCTATCCGTTTCGAGCCAATGGCTAATGGCGATTCGATGAACTCTGCCATCAAGCAAGTAGCGTCTGGTCGTTTCGGGGTAACAGCCCATTATTTAACCAACGCTCAGGAGCTTCAAATCAAAATGGCTCAGGGTGCAAAACCAGGTGAAGGCGGACAGCTTCCAGGCCATAAAGTAGATGATTGGATTGGAAAAACTCGTCATTCAACGCCGGGTGTTGGCTTGATTTCGCCTCCTCCGCACCACGATATTTATTCAATCGAAGACTTAGCACAGCTAATTTTCGACTTGAAAAATGCCAACCGTGCAGCCCGTATTTCAGTAAAATTGGTATCTGAAGCAGGCGTTGGAACTATCGCCGCAGGGGTTGCCAAAGCACACGCCGACCATATTTTGATTGCTGGCCACGATGGAGGAACAGGGGCATCGCCACTTTCTTCTATCCGTCATGCTGGTCTTCCTTGGGAACTTGGCTTGGCCGAAACACACCAAACCTTGGTACGTAACAAATTGCGTGGCCGTGTAACTATCCAAACCGACGGACAAATCAAAACGGGTCGTGACTTAGCCATTGCAGCACTTTTGGGTGCTGAGGAGTGGGGCGTTGCTACTGCTGCTCTCGTAACTGCTGGTTGTATCATGATGCGTAAATGTCACTTGAACACTTGTCCAGTGGGCGTAGCTACGCAAGACCCTCGCTTGCGTGCTTTATACACAGGTAATCCAGACCACGTAGTGAACTTGTTCAAATTCTTGGCAACAGAACTCCGTGAGGTTATGGCTGAACTTGGCTTCCGTACTATTAATGAAATGGTCGGACAAGTTGACCGCCTCGAAATGAAAGATAATATCAATCACTGGAAATACAAACAACTCGACTTGTCGCCAATTTTGTACAAAGAACCTACTTCTCTTGATGTAGCTTTGTTCAAACAAGAAGAACAAGACCACGGTTTGAATGTACAGTTAGACTGGAAATTGATGGAGATTGCTAAACCAGCTATCGAAAGTCAAGAGAAAGTATATGGCGAACTAGACGTAATCAACGTAAACCGTACCATCGGTACAATGCTTTCTAACGAAATCACGAAAGTATATGGTAGCAAAGGTTTGCCAAACGATACAATCCATATCAAATTTACGGGTACTGCTGGACAATCATTTGGTGCATTCTCTGTTAAAGGTATTACTTTTGAACTAGAAGGAGATGCCAACGATTACATCGGTAAAGGTCTTTGTGGTGCTAAGTTGGTGGTTTATCCAAACAAAAAAGCACCTTTCAATCCTTCCGAAAACTCTGTAGTTGGTAACGTATCTTTCTATGGTGCTACTGCTGGAGAAGCGTACCTCAGAGGTATGGCCGGCGAACGTTTCTGTGTGCGTAACTCAGGAGCGAAAGTGGTAGTAGAAGGTATCGGCGACCACGGTTGCGAATACATGACTGGTGGCCTAGTTGTCATTCTTGGTGATACAGGTAGAAACTTCGGTGCTGGTATGTCGGGTGGTGTGGCTTATGTATGGAACAAAAAAGGTGATTTTGCAAGTAAACTCAATGGCGAAATGGTTGCTATTGAAGAACTTACACAAGAAGACGAAAACATCTTGAAACTATACGTAGAACAACACTTGCAATACACTAAATCGGATGTAGCACAATACATTCTTGATAACTGGACAGAAGTGCTTGCTCAATTTGTCAAAGTAATGCCACAAGACTTTAAGAAAGCTTTAGCTTCTCGCAACGTTTCGGTTGCCGAAGTGCTTGAAAATAAAGATGTGGTGTACAAAGACATCCAAGTGGAAATCGCTCATTAATCTAACTTTGGCTATTTGATGATGCCTTTATCAAATAGCCAAATCCTCAAATTTTCAAATTCAAAACAATGGGAAAACCAACAGGATTTTTAGAGGTAACTAGAGAAACTCCTAAAAAAAGACCCGTAGCTGAACGTGTCGGCGATTATAAAGAAATTGATATTGATTTTACAACCGATAAAGTAACAGACCAAGCAAGCCGTTGTATGGATTGTGGCGTGCCGTTCTGTCACAATGGTTGTCCACTCGGAAATATTATCCCTGAGTTTAACGATGCGGTATATGACCAAAACTGGAAATATGCCTACGAAATTTTATCGTCAACCAATAATTTTCCAGAGTTTACAGGCCGTATCTGCCCTGCTCCTTGCGAAGCCGCTTGTGTGTTGGGTATCAACAAACCGCCTGTAACCATCGAATACATCGAAAAATCAATCATTGAGTATGCTTTTGCCAATGGCTTAGTAAAACCCAATGCTCCGACCAAACGCACAGGCAAAAAAGTAGCTGTCATTGGCTCTGGCCCTGCTGGACTAGCGGCTGCGGCACAATTAAACAAAGCAGGCCACTTGGTGACTGTCTTTGAACGTGCCGATGAAGTAGGTGGCTTGCTTCGTTATGGTATCCCTGATTTCAAATTAGAAAAATGGGTTGTACAACGTCGTGCCGATGTAATGAAGGAAGAAGGCGTTGTCTTCAAAACTTCTACAAACATTGGTGTGGACATCAAAGCTGACGAATTACTCGAAGAATTTGACCTAATCATGTTGGCTGGTGGCTCTACTGTACCAAGAATGTTGCCTATTCCAGGAGCAGACTTGAAGGGTATTTATCCTGCTATGGAGTTTTTGTCGCAACAAAACAAACGTGTGGCTGGTATCGACCGTACCCTCGACCACCGTGGTGCTACGTATGCCAATGGTGAATTGTTGGCTACTGATAAAAATGTGGTAGTTATTGGTGGTGGTGATACAGGTTCCGACTGTGTAGGAACATCTAACCGCCATAAGGCAAAAAGTATTACACAAGTAGAAGTAATGCCTATGCCTCCAAAAGAACGTGCTACCCAAACGCCTTGGCCAAACTGGCCTATGATGCTTCGTACTTCTACTTCGCACGAAGAAGGAGCCGACCGTCATTGGTCTATCGCCGTGAAAGAATATGTTGGCGATGGCAATGGTAACTTAGCTGGTATCAAGATTGCAGACATTGCTTTGGAAGTAATCGACGGTAAAGCACAACAAGTACACAAAAACGAACGTGTAATTCCTTGTGAGTTGGCACTTATTGCGGCTGGTTTCTTGCATCCACAAAGAGAAGGTCTTTTGAGCCAATTAGAAGAAAAAGGTCTTGAGTTTGACGAAAGAGGTAATGTAAAAGCCAATAATTACAAAACTTCTCTCGATAAAGTTTTTGCCGCAGGCGATATGCGTCGTGGACAATCATTGGTAGTTTGGGCTATCTCCGAAGGTCGTGAAGCTGCCCGTCAAGCAGATATTTATTTACAAGGAAATTCTATTCTCGAAGCAAAAGCTGTATCAAGCTTCGCTGTAGTATAGAAACAACTCAATAGTATGAAAAAGCTTCTCCAACGAGAAGCTTTTTTTGTTTCTTCTACATAGAACTTTGAAACTGTTCTAACTGAAAGAAAATAGGCAACAATAATTTTCCTTTTTCAGACAATACATACTCTATATGCAAAGGTTTTTCGTTGATAACATTTTTCGTTATCAATCCATCTTTTTCCATCTCTTTCAATGCCACTGCAATAGATTGCTTATTGGCCTCTTCTAGTTGCCTCAACAAGCTATTGAACCGCACAGGGGTATCTATAGCCAAACGAAAAATTTGCATTTTCCATTTGCCCGAAAGCGTCTTCATCAACGCTTCTACAGGACACATTTCTCTGTTTTCTATGTTTTTTGTGGTAGTCATAATTTTCTGACTTCTTGTTTTATTCACATTTGATGTTGAACTTTAGGCAAAAATAATAACAAATCAAGAAAAAAAATCTTATTCTTCAATCTATTGTTTTTTTCATCTTATATAGAAGCTCTTTTAAATTATATATACTTATGAGTCAAATCGAAAATATTCTACATTGTGATGTCGATGCTGGTGTTTGTGGCATCCAAAACAACATAAACCATACGAGCGAATCAACGCCAATTGACGTAGCACCTCATGAGCGGCCGCTTCATGTTTTTTACTTTACAGACCCAATCTGTTCTTCATGCTGGGGTATAGAGCCACAACTCCGTAAACTCAAGCTCGAATATGGCCATTTGTTTCAGATTCACTACCACATGGGAGGACTATTGCCCGACTGGAACTACAACAAAGGAGGCATTAGCAAACCGAGCGATGTAGCAGTACACTGGGACGAAGTGAGTGATTATTACCAAATGCCCATTGATGGCAATGTGTGGCTCGAAGACCCACTTTCTTCTTCGTATCCACCTTCTATCGCCTTCAAAGCAGCACAAATACAAGATGAACAAAAAGCCATTCGCTTTTTGAGAAGAATCAGAGAAATGGTATTTCTTGAAAAAAAGAATATCACTAAACACGCCTTTTTGGCACAAGCAGCCAACGAAGTAGGACTTGATGGCGACTTACTCTTAAATGATATGGTGGGCAAGGGATTAGCCTTATTCCAAGAAGACCTAGCACTTACCCGACAATGTGCCATACAAGGGTTTCCTACTTTTTTTATCCATAACCAAGCACAGCAAGTAAAGACCGTTTTTGGCTTTAAGCCTTATCAAATTTTTGAAAAAGCTATTTTAGCACTATTTCCGTCGGCTCAGAAAAAAGCCATCACAGCCGAGCGAGTTTTACAAACTTACCAATCGCTTACGGCCAAAGAATACGCTATTTTGACCAATTGTAGCTTTGAAGAAGCCGAAAAATACTTAGATGCCCTTGTCCAAACCCAACAACTCAGCCGACTATCAACGCCCAAAGGTAATCTTTGGCGAAAAAATACTTTAACCACCTAGTAATATTGTTCGTCGAAAAAGATGTAAAACCTCTTATTTCTTTCTCCTATTCAATCAAAAGCTCCTCTTTCATGTTGTTGCCTTCTGGCACTTTGAAAAGGAGCTTTTTTGATAAAAAAAAGCATTTGATAAAGTACTTAATAAGTAACTGTATTTCAGAATAATAAAAAAACATTACCAAAAAACCTCAAAAAAAACGCATTTTTTTTTATTCTTGACTTGCAACTTAACAAAAAAAAGCCGTACCTTTGCATCACGAAAAACAACAAGGTATAACAAATTACCAACTTGTTTAGGAGAGATGCCTGAGAGGCCGAAAGGAACAGTTTGCTAAACTGTCGTACTGGTAACGGTACCGAGGGTTCGAATCCCTCTCTCTCCGCCACAGCTCATTTGTGGTTCAGTTCGGGGTGTAGCGTAGCCCGGTATCGCGCCTGCTTTGGGAGCAGGAGGTCGTAGGTTCGAATCCTGCCACCCCGACAAAAGATTTTGGTTTAACGACCAAAATCTTTTTGAAAACGGTTCCGTAGCTCAGCTGGATAGAGCAACTGCCTTCTAAGCAGTAGGTCTCAGGTTCGAATCCTGACGGAATCACAAAAAAAGTATATTTAATAATACCGAAAGAAATTTCGGGGTGTAGCGTAGCCCGGTATCGCGCCTGCTTTGGGAGCAGGAGGTCGTAGGTTCGAATCCTGCCACCCCGACAAAAGGATTTAGCTAGGCTAAATCCTTTTTTATTTTTCTTCAAAACTATACAAGAATGGGGCTTTGTGTGCCTTCCCCGAATATTCTTTTTCATGTCTTTTTAAAATCCCTAAACTTAGTATCTTCCGTTGAAAAGCACTTCTGTTCAACTTTTCACCTAAAATAGATTCATACACTTTTTGTAAAGCTGGTATCGTAAAACGTTCTGGCAAAAGATTAGCTCCCACTAATTTCTTATCAAGGTTTTCCCCTAATGTTTGTAAAGCTTTCTTCACAATCAACTCGTGGTCGAGCATCAAAGGAGGTAACTCATCCAAAGCATACCAAGCACACAAATCTGACAAAGCATCGGGCTTGGGTATCACTTTTTCATAATTAATTAAGGCATAATACGCCACAGAAATAAAACGTTCGAGCATCCAATCGTTTTCTGCTAAGGGTCTGTCATTGGCTTCCAAAATGGTTTGCATTACTTCGGGCTTGTAACGTGCCACATCCCCAAAAGTATAAAACTGCTCTAAATAGATATTGTCGAGCCCTGTCCGCTCTTTTAATCCTCTCCGAACAGCATCGTTTAGGTTTTCTGTTAAACCAACAAAACCACCAGGCAAGGCATACAAGCCTGTATTATGGTATTTCATGATAAGAATTTTAAGTTTTTCACCAGAAAAACCAAAAACGACCGAATCGAAAGCAATATGCGTCAGAAATGTATTCAAAATGGAGTTGTATTAAGAAGTTTACGGTTTATCAAATTTCTGTATTTGTTTATTCAAAACAAACGATTCTTTGTAGAAGCATAGAACTAGGACTAAACATCCATCTATTTTTTCTATATACTCAAAACATATTATAATTTTTCCCAAAATAAATAGGATTATTTAGAAAAACCAATTATTATTGTCGCAATTTGCGACAATAAGCATTTCCCCTTCTAAAACAATGAAAAAACTTACGTATCTATTTGTATTCATGCTGTGTATGCAAGCCAGTCTATATGCACAAAACAACGCCTTTGCCGTACAAACCAAAATTGCCAACGGTATTATTGAAGGAAATTACAACACCCACACGGGGCTTCAAACCTACTTTGGTGTACCCTTTGCCAAGCCTCCAGTAGGCGAGCTTCGTTGGAAAGCCCCACAGCCACTCGACAACTGGACTGGCGTAAAGCAAACCAAAAAGTTTGGCCCTCGTCCAATGCAAACCATGGTTTTTGGCGATATGCAGTCACGTTCTGACGGCGTTAGCGAAGATTGTTTGTACCTCAATGTATGGACTCCTGCCAAACGCAATACCAAAGATTTGCCTGTATTAGTCTATTTTTATGGCGGTGGCAACGTAGCAGGTGATGCCTCAGAGCCTCGTTATGATGGCGAAGCCATGGCAAAAAAAGGTATTGTAGTGGTAACAACCAATTACCGTTTGAATGTTTTTGGCTACTTGGCTCACCCCGAACTATCGGCAGAAGCCCCTTATAAAGCATCAGGCAATTATGGTTTGCTCGACCAACAAGCAGCCTTGGCTTGGGTACAAAAAAACATTGCAGCCTTCGGTGGCGACCCTAAAAAAGTAACTATCGCTGGCGAATCGGCAGGCTCGATTTCTGTAAGTTATCAAATGGCATCGCCACTTTCTAAAAACCTCATCGCTGGTGCTATTGGCGAAAGCGGTGCAGGAATCAACCCAACCTTAGCCCCTGTACCTTTGGCAGAAGCAGAAAAAACAGGCGTAGAATTTGTACAAAAAGCTGGTTATAAGTCGATTAAAGATTTACGTGCTTTATCCACACGTGAGATTTACGAAATTTATAACGAATCAAAAAGATTTGGTTTTCCTGTGGTAATCGACAATTATTTTTTACCCAAAAATTTACCTCAAATTTTTGAAGCCAAGCAACAAGCACAAGTACCATTACTACTGGGCTGGAACTCTGCCGAAATACCTGGAGGTGCATTTTTACAAGGGCCTGCTAATGCCGACAATTTTATTAATCGGGTGAAAAAAGAATACCCCAACAATACGGATGAAGTACTCAAATTATATCCTGTAGGCAATACCGACCGTGATGTAGAAGTATCGGCTACGGCATTGGCTTCTGATAGATTTATTGCGTACAGCACTTGGAAGTGGTTTGATTTGCACCGCAGCAATAGCACGCAACCCGTGTATCGTTATTTATATAGCAAACTTCGTCCTGAATTGGTTGATAAAACATTGGCTTCGGGTTTAGCAGGTGGTACAGTAAAAAAAGATGCCAATACCCCAACTCCGCCAGCACCAAAACCAGTTGGAGCACCACACGCTTGCGAAATTGAATATTGCATGGGTAATTTGCCTTTGGTAAAAGACTACGCTTGGACAGCCGACGATTATAAAGTATCTGAAACGATGTTTAATTTCTTTGCCAATTTTATCAAAACGGGCAATCCCAATGGCGATAAACTCCCTTCGTGGTCGGCAGCGAAAGCAGGCGATAAAATGCCTTCAGTTATGATTATTGATACCGAATCGAAAGAAGTAAAAGCCGAAAACGACGCTCGCTACGAGTTTTTAGACAAAACTTATAAATAATATGCTATCGGTGAAAGGCGGACAAATCAAAGGCAGTCAACAAGCCTTTATGATTTGAAGATGTGGAGATTTGAAAATTTGGAGATTTGAAAATTTGGAGATTTGAAAATTTGGAGATTTGAAGATTTGAAGATGTGGAGATTTGAAGATGTGGAGATGTGGAGATTTGAAAATTTGAAGATTTGAAAATTTGAAGATTTGAAGATG
>JACCDR011289969.1_pt1 | contig 24295 bp, 22 predicted proteins | sample 7446431 | NCBI WGS metagenome assembly JACCDR01 (sample SAMN15323443, study PRJNA562643) | freshwater metagenome | isolation source: river surface water | place: USA:Blue River Watershed | collected 2017-08-17 | reverse complement strand
GACGAGCTCAGCGAACTCGACGACAGAGCGGGCGCCGCAATATCGATCGGCGATCCGTTCGGGGTGCGGAGGATCCACCGGATCGTCTTTTTTTCGCCTTGGCGCACCTCCACAGCTTGGCGGCGGGCCGGGGTGTCCACCCCGTCCATCTGGGCTACGACGGGGGCGACAACAGCCTGATCCTGGGACCGGGTCATGGCGGTGCTCGGTTGCGCGACCGGAGTTCCGACGACGGGCATCTCCACCCTCCTTGGCGGTTACGGGACCGTGAAGTTCATGGTATCAGGTCCGTACAGGCCCTGCCGGAAAAACAGAACCGTGTACTCGCCGGGGGATAGCATCACCCCTTTGACCCACCGGCCGTCGGACCCCGTCTCGGAGCGGGCGACGACGAAGGCGGGACCGCGGTTCCGGGCGGCGTAGTCGGCTGCCAGGAAAACCTGAATCGAGGCCCCGCTGATGCCAGCCCCGGACGACGTCCGGTAGGTCAAGGCGTCCACGCCGCCGTAGTCGTGGTCGACGAGGGTCGGTCCGACCCCGACGATTTCGGCCAAGCGGAGCGGGGTCGCATCCCGGATACCGATAACGGCGTCGACGGCGGTGTCCTCCGGCTGCCCGGTCACGAACAGGGCGAGCACGTCGTCCTTCTCAAGCGGCAGAGCCCGGCTGACCAGGACCGTCCTGGTCACGCCGACGCCGACTTGGACGGTGGTGGCGGGGGAAACGGGGATGCCGTTGATCGTCGTCGAGAGGAGGTATGACCCACCGCCGGCGATGGGGCCGGAGTCCCTCCCCAGGTCGACGCGGGCGAGGAGCTCCCGCGGGTCGTTGCCGGTGTACGTGTACGTGAACAGCGTCGCCGCGGTCGAGATGTCGACGCCCTGCGCTGCGATCTTTGCGACTTCCACTAGAAGCTCCCCTCGAACACTTCGGAGTACGTGGTCTCGGCGAAGATGCCGGCGCCGCTCTGCTGGAACGTCCCGGGCAGGGTTGCGGACACCTCGATCGTAGCCGAGGCGACTTCGAACTGGCCAGCCCCGGAAAAGACCCCGGACAGGGCAGCGGCTGCTACGGTACAAGCTGTCGCGGTCGCCGTGTAGGTCCCGAGTATAACCCCGGCCGAAGGGCCGGACGCCGCCACCGCCGCGGCCGCCGCCGCAAACGCACCAGCACCACGCGTGATCGGCGAGGCGGCCACCGTGACGACGGAGGCAGCCCCGGCCGGCCTCGTCACTTCCCCTAGGGCGTAGGACGGGCGGACTCCGACCACGACGGCCGCGGCAGCGTTGGTCGAGCGGGACACGACCCCCAGAGCGATCGACGGGCGCGAGCCGGACTGGTCTACAGTCGCTGCATTCGCCGCTGAGGTGACGGTTCCAAGCGCGATCGACGGCCGTACGCCGACTGCGGCTACGGCGGCAGCAGCCGAGGGAACGGTCAGCATTCCGAATTCGGCGGCGGGCCGAACCCCGACCGCCGACGCCGAGGCCACGTTTGACTCAGCCACCGCGGTGCCGGCTCCGGTACCTGCACCAGAGGCGGCGACGATGGCCGCCGACACCGGGTTCGGAGTCGCTATAACGGCGCCGAGTGTGTAAGCAGCCTGCGCGCCGCTCAGCGTCGCGCCTGCGGCGTTGGGCGTCACGACAGTCGGGGCGACCTCGACGAGCGGCCGAACTCCGCCCACAGAGATCGTCACCGCGTTCGAAGGCGCTACGAACTCGCCGAAGGCGGTCGAAGGCCGAACTCCGCCCACAGAGATCGTCACCGCGTTCGAAGGCGCTACGAACTCGCCGAAGGCGGTCGAAGGCTGGGCTCCGCTCGATGTGACGACCGCCGCGTTCGAAGGCGCCGTCTGAGGCGCCGCGACAACTTCTGCGGCCGCTTGTACGCCGCCGACGGCTACCGCCGCCGCATCCGGCGTAACGACCGTATCGCCGACGACTCCGAGCGGCGGCACTCCGGCCGCCGTCACTGCCGCCACGCTCGTTGTCGCCGTCTGCGGGACTGGGTCTTCAAGGGTAATCGGTGGGTTCGCGTCGGCGTGGTAGGTACGGCTTACCTGCCACTGCCGTTTGGCTCTAAACAGCGGGAACCCGACAAGAACTCCCATGGGTCACCCCGATACGAGGCGAATGAGGCCCGTGTAAGTGATGTTACCGGTGGTGGCAATCGCCGGAGTCATAAACGAAAGACAAGCCCCATCGTAGATCCGGGTCAGGTTGAAGGCGGAGTTGATGCCGTCGTAGATGAACGGCACGTTGGCCGCCGGGAACGGCGCCAACGCGAGCGGGTGCCCGATGAAGAACTGCGACGTACCGGTGACAGACGTGATCGAGCTCTGCGTGATGTTCGTGATGTAGCTGACCCCGGTGTCCGGCGAGTTCATAGGCATAAACCACTGCCCAGCCGGAAAGTTCGTCCGCCCTGCGACTGCGGACACAGCGGCGGCGTACAGCGGTGCGGCCTCGGCGACGTTTCCGTCCTGATCTACGTAGGTGACGGTAATGTTGTGCGCGGTCGCAGACAGAGTCGACGTCACCATCGTCGAGAGGAAGTTACCGGGGGCGGTAGCAGGCGTCTGATAACGCGTTGGCCGGTTGGAGTCGTTGACGGCCGTACTTAAAGACGACGCGTGGTTATGCGTCATATCCCAAAGACAGTCGAACAAAAGCAGAGAGCTGATCGCCGAGGCTTGCCCTGTCCATGTCGTCAGGTGGAGTGTGTCGCCGCCCGCGGCGTCGGCTTGCTTGAGTGCTCCCTGGGTCGCCGAGGTGCAGACTTGCCCGGTGCCGCTCGCGCCGCCAACAGCGCTGGCAACAGGCAACGGGCCGACGCCGCGAGCGACGTAGGCGTTGCCGACCGTTGTGGCTGTGGTCGCCGATTTGCTGTAAAGAAGGTCTTGGGCCTTGCCCGAGGCGGCCTCGGAGATGAGATCGGAAAGTGACGCAAAACCGGCGTTGAGCTGATTGCCCGAGGCGACCCGCCGCATCCCGCGGCTCAACTTCCGCAGCTGGTCGTACATGAAATCGACGGCCGTGGCGGCGTACCCGCCGAGCATGCGTCCGCGGAACTCGCCGCCGCGGCCGATCGAGATGTAGCCCGGCGTACCGAGGATCTTGACGGGCGGGCCCTGCCAAAGACGGAACTGGTTGCTGATCGACTCCGCGAGCTCGCCACCGAGCCACCGGTCGATGCGACCCGAGTGCGTAACGAGTCGACCCATGTCTGCCTCCGACTAGGCTTTGGAAACGGTCAGGTCGGTGGCCGCCGCGTTAGCGGTCACCTCCAGCACCGGGCGGGCCGCCCGAGACTTCGCGATCGCTGCGGCTAAGGCCGCCGGGTCTTTCGCCGCGAGCGCGAGGACGCCGGAGAGCTCGGACGGGTCGAGCCCGGCCAGCTTCGCCAAGACCGCCTCCTGGCCCAGCTTGGCCGCCAGGGTGCTGTTGACGAGCCGGCCCTGGGCGCGTATGGCTTCGCGCTGGGCGTTGAGATCGTCCATGATCGCCACGAGTTCGACCTCACCGAGCTTGGACAGGTCGGCCTCGGTGTACTCTTTTCCAAGTGCTTTGATCGCCATTACAGGGGTCTCCTGGATTAGACCGTCCAACGGAGGTTGCCGTTGGTCGCGTCGAAGGAAATCGTGAAGTCGGAGCCGTTCGTGTTGACGTTGCCGCCACTAAAGTCGAGGAACACGATCGGCAGCGAGGCGGCGTCGTTGGTGATCTCGCGGATCAGTACGGCGGCCTGGATCGTGTCGTTCGTGGCCCCGCCGAGGGCGGTCCACGTCAGGTTGGAGAAAATCGTGACAACACGGTTGCTTGCCGTCTGCTCGCTGATGGACACGGTCGCGGCCTTCCGCCCGGCGCCGTTGAAGCCGCCTGTGTAGTTCGTCGCCGTGATCTCGTTCGTGGCGATGTTCGCGGTGGTGGACCCGGCGCTCACGAACGGGTGGTCCGGGTCGTAAACGTAGCTGGCGTCGACCAGCATAAACTTCAACGCGGTCGTGTCGAGGTCGATCGTCCCGTCGAGGATCTTAGAGACGCCCTTGCTGTATGCGCCCGCGGCCATGGTCTTCCCTCCTTGGAGTGTTGGCTTCTGTCTACACCGTCGGACGCGGCCCGAACGCTCGGACGTTGTCCCTCCCGGCGATGGCGATCGATACACCGGTCTTGGCCGCGTTCGCTGCCGCCTGCAGCCGTCCGGCCAGGGCCCTCGCCACCGCCGGCGGCAGGGGCACCCGCGTCCCGCCCTGGTTGAACCGCATGGCGACCCCGCCGTCGTAGTAGCCGACGGCAACCTCCCACGCCCCGTCCACGGTCAGCTTGGGGACGATCAGCTTGCCGGAAGATCGCATGAAGGCGTCCAGGCTGTCCGCGGCGGAGAGGAGGGCCCGCCCGAGCTTGTCCACGTCATCTGCGGCGATGAGGACCGTCCGGTTCCTCTTATCCTTAGCCAGAAGGACCAAGCAGTCCGTGAAATCTACGTCAACAAGCATCGCCGAGAGCCTGAGTTTACATGATCGGGAAGAAGGCCACTAGGTCTTCTTTATACCCAAATCCGAGTGCTTCGACCTCAGACAGACGGTCGGGAATTTCGGAGCTTCGAGTCGGCCTTGAAGAGAGGATTTTGGAGACGCCTCCAAAACTGCGCCTACGGCCGTCAATGAAAGACGCCCCCGAGAGGGGGCGTCTCCGGAAGACTGATGGGTTGGTCAGATTCAGATCGAGCTGCTGTAGTTGCCCCAGCTCGGGTTCTGGGCCACCACCGAGCCGTTGACCACGTTCACGACCTTGGTCATGTCGAGGCCGACGTCGAAGCAGTGGACCGCGGGGGTACGAACTAGGGCGATCTTCTTTTCGCCGGCCGACCCGTCCCGGTTGAGGCCCGTGACGGCCCGGCTGAGGGCCTCCAGCTTGCGCTTGTCGTTGAGGAGCGACAGCTGGGCCACCAGGTCGCCCTGGAGGACGAGCTCCTCGCCGGCGGCGAGGTCCTTGGACTTCGGCAGGAAGCCCAGGGTGAGCTGGCGACTGGTGATGTTGCGGATCGTGGTCGTGAAAGCGGCGTCCATGGTTCTCTCTCGTGTTTATGGTTCGGATCCGTCCGAAGGGGGCCGCCTTAGGCCGATTGGAGGGCGCTGACGGCTTGCTGCATCTGCGGGTTGGCGGCCAGGTAGGCGGCCGCGCTCTTGGCGTACTCGAGGTCCCGGGTCGCCGGCTGGCTCTCGGGGGCCTTGCCGTCGAGCTCGGCGAGGGCGGTCTTGAGGAAGCTGATGCGGCCGGAGGCTTGCTTCACGGTCTCCTGCTGCTTCTCGGCGAGGAGGCGCTGGCCGAGGCGGTAGAGGAGGTCGGCCTCCTCCTCGTTGACGGGCTCGTACCCGTGCGAGGCGAGCTTCTGGAAGAACGGGATGACCGACGCCTCGCGCTGGACGGCGAACGCGGCCTGGTCTCGGGTCATGGGGGCGGTGGACATTGGGGTTTACTCCGAAGGTCGTTTGGGAAGGGAAGCCCGCGGGCTGCCCGGGTGTTGCAGTTTGGGCAGAGTACTCGAAAACCGGGAGGGAAGTTGTTCTTCCTCAACCACTGGTAGATCTTTCCCCGTCCTCCGATCTCCTTGGCGTGCTTGTGGCCGCCGCCGTTTATGTGGTCCATCTGTAGTATCAGAACTTCGTCGAGACCGCAACCCACACAAATCGGGCCTCCGTAGGCGTCCATGACTTCGATCTTACGCTTCCGGTGATACTCGATGGCCTTCTCGGCGCACTCTTCGCATCGATCCTGTGTACCGCTGAGGATGAAGGTACCGCAGTTGACGCACTTTCCCTCGGCTATGCGTTTCTCGCGAAACTTCCTCATCGCCTCGCAGGCCATCTCTGCGTGCCTCTCGCAGAAGCGGCTGTTCCGTGTTGCAGCCCTTGGACACCTCTTGCAAATCCGGTCGGCTGCCCGCTTCTTTTCTCGGTTCGACCGAACGACGGAGCAGGCTTGGCATTGAGACCTTCCGGGGCGCACTGCGTTCTTGCACCCCAGATTTCCGCACACGCCTGCCAGCAGGTCTCGTTCTCGATACTTCTTCCGGTTGGCTTTGTCCTTTTCCGTACAAACCAGACACCGGGTTCCGTTATCTGCGGTCTTACCACAATGAATGCAGAACCCGTTATCTCGTCGGTACCGGCGGAGGGCCGCCTTCGCCTGAGTCGTCGGCATACCCTCTTCTCCGTGAGGTGGAGAAGAGAGTATAGGACATACCGGCGGGTTCGTCATTCATAATCAGCCCTTGCCAGGCCGCCCGTGTGGCCGAGAGCCGAGCCGATCGTTTCATACTGGTAGAACTCCAGCATGAACGCTTCCTTCTTCATGTACATCGTGGGCGGCTGAAGCTCGAAGGCCTTGCCCAGGTACTCCTCGGTCGCGAAGAAGAAGATCGTGTCGTCGGGCACCAGGGTCCGCTTGATGGTCACGTGCCACTTGATGCCGAACATCTCCTCGTACGTCCACCCCTTCATCAGCATGTCCTGGCTGATGTCGCCGCCGGCCTCGGCCCGGTCCATGGCCACCAGGTCGAAGATGCTGGTGTGGTTGATCACGGCCACAGAGGGGTGCAGGGCGTTGTCGCCCGTGGTGGTCATGATCTTCTGGCCGTTGGTCACGTTCCGGCGGTCGATGGCGCCCGGGATGCCCTTCCACTGGACGGCCCCGGACCACGGGTTGGTGGCGTTCTTGGCCCCACCGAGGCCGCGGTTCACGCCGCGGAAGAACTTGGTGTCCTCCTCGATGAGGATCCGGCGGGCCGCCATGTCGCTGAACACCTGGCGGATGTCCATCTTCCACGTGCGGAGGCGGTTGATGTCCTTGCGGTGCCGCTTGGTCTGCACCGTGGCGAAGCCCACCGGGTAGCGGGGGGCCTCCATGTACACGTTCTCGGGGAGGTTCCCGAAGCTCACCGTCACGGCAGCCGGCGAGCCGGGCTGCTTGTCGATGACTGTGTACGGCGCGTCGGTGTGGACCTGACGCACGAGGTCTTCGTTGTTGATGGGCTTGAACGGGAGGATCTTGCGAGCCAACCCGTCTTCGTAAACTTCGGTGCGAGTGTAGTCGTCCACCGCGTTCATGGCCCGCTTCTCCTGACCGTCGGTCAGGAAGGAGTCGATGAACATGTCGTTGTTCATCTTGATTTCGGCGTCGGTCGCAGCAGCCATCGAGAAACCTCCATGTTTGGTCGAACCGGTGCGGCGAAGCCGGACTCCGGTCAGAAGAAGAAGAAGAAAGGTTGTTACGAGTCCGTACCCGGCAGGTACACCGGCCAGAAGGTCAGCAAGCTGCGCTTCAGGTGGTTGATCGCTGGCGGCTTGGAGACCACGCCGCACACCGCGGTGGTGTAGAGGGTGACACCCTGGTTGGTCAGGCGCCCGCCGGTCGTGGCGTTGGAGTTCGAGGCGATCGCGCGGAGCGAGTCGTTGTAGGCGTAGGTCTGGGCCGGGTCGAACTCGGTCGTGGCGATCTCGTACCCGCCGGTGGCGACGAGGCCGAAGGTGTCGCCGTCGGGGATGATGCCCTGGAAGTCATCGTCCGAGAGCTGGGCGACGTCGTTGTCGTCGTTGTTGCCCATCAGGAAGATGGCCATCTGCTTGCCGACGCACCCCATCTCGAACTCGCCTTCCGAGTTCAGGTGGACGACGCGGCCCTTGAAGACCGGGTCGATGGTGACGTTGGCCGAGATCTTGGCGGCCTTGTCCAGGGCGCTCATGTTGCCCGGGACCCAACCCTTGACCGGGTCGCAAACGTGATCGAACATCTGGCGAAGCGACATCAGAAAACCTCCATGTTAAAACCGGAACTCCTGTTCGGGCCGGTCGATTTGGGAAGAACGACTCGGGTTAGACCTCGCCGCGGAGGCGACGCTCGTAGGCCAGGTCCTGCGGCCGCTTCCCGGTAGGGTTGGCCGAGGCCGACTTGGTGGTCGGCTTGCCCAAGGTCGGCGGGGCGTTGCTGCCGGCCTGGGCTTGCTTGTAGCTTTCAGCGACCCGGCTCAACAAGGCCAAGGTGCGGACCGGATCGCGGAGGATGCTGGCGCACTTCTCGCGTTCGGCCGGGGTGGCGATGCCGGCCTCCGTCAGGATCTGGATGACCCCGGGGAGTTCGGTCTCAACGCGCTTCTGGACGGAGGCGGTCTTCTCGAGTTCGGCCTTCGCGGCGTCCAGGGCGGCGTGGGTGCATTGCGTGTGTTGCAGCACCAGCTCGCTGAATTCGGTAGGGATCTGGCTCATGGTCGGGTGTCTCTCAAGTTCCGTGGGGTTTTGGGCGATCCGGACGCGGGCGGCTTAGAGGCGGAAGACCTCACGGACGAAGTCCTTGATCTCGCTCCGCTGCTGTTGCTCCTTGGCGTCCTTGGCCGCCTTGTAACCGAAGACCCCCGAGCCGACCTGCTTGCGCCACTTCTGCTCGGCGGCGGCCGCCACCTTGGTGAACTCGGCGAGCACGCGGGCGCTGGCCTCCTTCTCGGCTTCCTCTTCCTTCTTCTCGCCGCCCTCCTCCTTGGGGGCCGGAGGGGCTTCGCCGCCGGCACCGGCACCAGCGTCGGCCGGGGGAGCCGGAGAGGCGCCGCCACCGCCGCCTTGGAGCGCGGTCAGCTTCGCCATGAGGAGGTCCGGGGGAATGCCCATCTCGAGCAGGGATTGGAGGACTTGGTCCACGATCGCCGACGGGTCTTCACCGCCGGGGGCCGCGCCCTCCGGACCGGCGGGGGCCATCGGCGGGGCCGCGCCGCCGTCGGGCGGCATCGGCGGGGCGCCACCGGCGTCCGGGGGCATGGGCATGGCGCCGGCGTCCGGGGGCATCGGCATGCCTTCCGCCCGCTTGTGCCAGTTGGCCTTCTTGAGGTAGGCCGCGGTCAGGTCGGCCGCCATGAGGGACTCGAGGACGACCGGCATCAGGGCGTCCTGCGTGGCGGCCGTCTTGACCTGGGTCTCGTCCGGCTTGGGGGCCGTCGCCGCGGTGAGGGCCGCGGCGGCCTTGGCGAGGTCGTAGCCGGTCTGGGCGGCCGGGTTCGTGACGGCGGGGCGGGGTTCGTGCGACACCGCGGTGCGGGCGAGGAGCTGGTTGCCCAGGGCCTCGGCCTGCTTGCAGAGTTCGGCGAAGGACTGGTTCCGGTAGCTGCCGTACTTCTCACCCATCGAGAACTTGGCCGGGTGGGTCGTCCCCGGGTCCTTGTCGTTGGCCGAGTAGTTCTGCTCGACCGCCGGGTCGTCGCCGACCGGGGTGGCGGGGGCGGTCTGCAGGTCGGTCTGGCTGGTCGTCGAGGCCGGGGCGTCGCCGATGACGGCGCCGGTCGGGATCATGGACTTGACCGCGCTGTCGTTCTCAGCGGCGGGGGTGCCGGTGGACGGCTTGGACGTGTTGTCTTCGAGTTTGGTGGTCGGGTGGCTGCTGGTCGTGCCGTGCCCACCCGGGTCGGAGACGCTGGCTTGCTTCGTCGCCTGGATTTCCTTGAGGTAGGACCGGAGATCGGTGAGCAGGTTCGGTCGGGACATCAGTCACTCCTTGACTATGGAGACGGTATCGACCGTTCCTCCGTGAAAAAAATTCTTGCGTGAAAACTATTCCTACGCAAGAGGACTGTTGAAATAATTTTGTCGGACGGCCAGTTTTAACATTGGAGTCGTCTCCAAAATCGGGTCCCAGTACTCCAGGAACGCCAGCTTGTACAAAGCGTAGGCATCGGCCAGCCGATCGGCATCGGAGTTCGAGGCCGTTTTTTCAAGACTTTTCTGGACCGCGGGCACCTCGCCGTTCCGCAGCGAGGCCAAAACGATCCGCCGGCGGAGGCTCGGTTCCTCCAGGGACAGCTCCGAGGCGACCTTGTTGGCGAAGGCCCGGGCCCGCTCCGACGACCGGGCCCCGACGAGGTACGGGTTGCGCTCCAGCCGCTCGTCCAGGTCCGGCGCGTCCATCATCCGGGTGTAGACGCCGGGCAGGGCGCGGACGACGGAATCGGCGACGGCGCCCGCCTTTTCCAGGGTTTGCCCGGTGTGCCACGCCGCGAACTCGCGGACCGGCAGGCACACCTTCCGCTCGGCCAAGGCCGTCGTCAGGGCCGTCCGGTCGTCCGCGGTCTTCGAAAACCCGTTGTACTCGTGCGCCGACTTCAGCGTCGGGGAGAACGCGAGGTCCTCGTTCAGCCGCCCCGGGTACACCGCGCCCTCGGCCTCGGCCAACTTCAGGAGCAGCCGCAGCTGGGTCGCCACGCGGGGGACATTGCTGTGGGTCGGGAAATTCCCGGAAATACCGCACTCCTCCGCCATCTCGGCCCCCGACTTGACCCGCCCCTCGGAGGCGGCCTTGGTGTACTCGCCCAGGACGTAGGCCACCCGATCCGCCGGGCGCCAGACGTGGGAGATGTCGAAGAACCGGGGCTCGCGGTTGTCGGCGTGGAGGATGTGCCCGTCCGCCGCCGTCTTGCCGAGGTTGTTCTTCAGACCGCCGCGGTCGCACGTCGACTCGTCGCAGTACTCGCCGCGGTGGCGGGCGGCGTTGCCGCAGCTCGAGCAGTAGTCGAACGGGACGCGGCAGTTGTGGACCGCGAAGCCGAAGGCCGTGAAACTCTCGTCCTCGTCCACGGTCAAATCGCAGACGTCGACTTCCTCCTCCACGAAGGAGACCGATTGCACCGGGAAGGCGAGGTAGTCGCCGGTGATAAATACGGAAGGCCGTTCTTTTTGTTTTTCGACAACCTCCGCCTTGGAGCGGGTCGAGAACACGGGCGAGTACCGGTTGGAAATGTTGACCGAGTACTCGACGCCGACGCCGTTGCGGCGCCGGTCGGGCAGGTCCGACGTGTGATCGTTCCTGTAAACGGAAGCCGGCAGCCCCACCGAGGCTAAGAGCATCTGCAGTTCGATACTCAGCTCCTTAGAGCAGGTACTCCAGTGGAGGCCCTTGTCGTCCTGCCACCCGTCTCCGTTGAACCACCCTGCCAAGAACTCCAGTTTGACGTCGGACGGGGCGTCATACACCTCGGCAGGTATGACCTTATTTCGAACGCCCCTCCCCACGGTCGCGGCCAAGCGCGTACCTAACGGCTTGTCGTAGACGTTTACGTTCAGCGCCTCTTCGGAGGCGGAGTGCCCGTGAACCCCGACCGGCTTGTGCGTCAAGTCGGGTAGCTCTCGTACGGCGTCGTCGTTGACGCCGCAGGTGAAGACCGGATAGCCGTCGCTGGTTATCGAACCCTCGGCAAGGTAGTACCCCGCCACTCTCGCTTCTTCCCGAGTCATCGTAGAGCTGCCGTCGCCGCGGTAGATGGGCATGAGTACGTGGTCATAGCGGGCCAGCTCTCCGCACGGCAACCAGCGGGCGTGCGCGTGCAACTGACTGCGGTGCTTCTTGCGGAACGTCTCACTAAACCCCGTTGGATCCTTTGCCGTTCCGTAGGCCGTGCCATTTTCGGTTCGAGGGATGTCCCGCCAGCGGGCGACGTAAAACTCGTGTTCTGGGGTGAACTCCAGAACTTGGCGTCCCGCGTACTTCAGCTTGATCTTTACGTACTGCTGTTTGACCCGGCGGAGGGTAGCGGTCACCTTGCGGTAGCGCCCCTTGTGGGTGAGGACCTCGTCTCCGGGGACGACGTCCTCCACCTTCCGGAACCCCCTCTTTAGTTTGACCAGCGTGCCGAGCCGGGGGCAAGCCATGCTGATGCCGATCTGCTTCTTGGCCGCCAGCTTCTCGATCTCGCGGTCGGCCACCAGGCCGCCGTTGCGCTCGGCCGCCTCCTTGGTCTCGTTGAGGACGGACAGCAGGTCGATGCAGCCGACCTTCTCCTGGAACAGCGAGTCCCGGATCAGGCCGTACGAGATGGCCGGGTCCTTGTTGATGTGGTCCCGATAGAACCGGCCGAGCTTCACGAAGGTGTGGTGGAACAGGCGGCACGCCTTCTTGCGGAACCCGTCCCCGTTGCGGTTCGGCCCCGTCACCTCGGTCGCCCCCACCCCCCGGAGGTGGAGGAGGCGCTCGCCCGGCTGCAACTTGAGCTGGCGGGCCCGGTGGGCCAGCTCGTCGCCGGCCCGCTTGACGAACTCCCGGAAGTCCACCCCGACCAGGCCGCGGCTCGACACCGGCACGAGCTGGTAGGGCTCGATGCCGAGGTTCTGCGTGTTCGGGGCTAGAATCTTGACGGGCACGGTTGCGACCTCGTTACTTGCCTTGGGGCAGGGCGGGTACGGACGTCTTCGCGGCGGCGAGCTCGGCCTCGAGCTGCCGCAGCTTTTCCTGGGCTTCCTGCGCCTTGCTCTTGCCGGTCGCCGGGTCGATCGCCGTCCACGACCGAGCTTGGTCGGACAGGTTTCCGATCCACTGTGCGGCCCCGTGGCCGAGGCCTCGAGCGAGGAGCGAGGCCGGCACGCTCGGCCTCGCCTTGCCTAGAGCCCGCGCGACGTCGTGGCCGAGGATGGGCTTTTCGTAGGGCCGACCGGTGCTGGTGTCTTTGGGTATTTCAGGCCGCGCGGTCATCCCCTTAAACCAAGGGGCGAGGACCTTCTTGCTCCACGGCAGCCGGCTGACCCCGGGGTGCTCGGCCTCGGCGACCGACCCGCCAAGCCGAGCGGGGTTGAGTACCAGGTTGCGGAGTAGGTTGTGCGCCACCATCGTCGTACCGAACCGAGCACCGGCGTTCTCTAGGGTGGTGGAGCCGTCGAAGTCGGGGGCGAGCGTGGTGGCCGCGGCGCCGAAGTTTTTCTGGTTCTGGCGTTCGCCCTTCCCGTTGAGGCCGAAGAAGACGTCCTTGGCCCGGCTGACTTGGGCCGGCATTTTGCCGGGAGCCAGGTCGTTGAGGCGGCGAACCAGCCAGTCGGCGCCGGCGCCGGCGGTGCTGGACGCCGATCCGACGTGCTGTACGGCCTGGCCGACGGCGGACTCGGTCTCGGGGGTTTCGAACCGCTTTAGGCTGCTGTCGACAGCCACCGCGGCTTGGGGGCTCACCGCGGCGACGCCCGGTAGGATGCCGGACCGCAGGCTCGAGAACATCCGGGAGACGCGCTTGGGTATATCGGACTGCAGATTCGCGAACGTCCTCTTCGACGCCTCTTCGACTTTGGTGTCCGGCAGGCGGAAATCCGTACCCGCCGCGGCGCGGTCGCCCAATTCGGCCTCGGTCTTCGCCTTGGCGTGCTGCTGGTCGAGGCTGAGGACCTTCTCCTCCGGCTGCTTTTCATTGAGTTTGTTGTTCATCAGAAGTCCGGCCCCGAGCCCGCCGGCACCGCCGACCGCCCCGCCGAGGAGGCCGCCGTACATCGCATCCCGCCAGCTCCGGCCGCGGAGGCCGCCGGCCAGGGCGCCCACGCCGGCGCCGACCCCGGCCCCGGCCAGGGCCAGGTTCTCCGGGTCGTCCTTGAGGGCGACGAGTTGCTGGCCGAAGTTCTTAACCCGGTCGGAGGCGGCGAAGTCCCGCAGCGCGTTCGCGCCTTGGGTTGCCAGCCCGCCGAGCCCCTCGGCGATGCCGGCGGCCTGCTTCTCCAGTTGGGCCACCGCCTCGTCGAAGCTCAGGTCACATAGCCGGCTGAGTTCCATATCCGACTCCCGAGGGTTCTTGGTTCCGCTTCATGTTGTTTTCCATCTTCGTCAACAGGTCGGCCTCGTACGGGTCGAGGGCCCCCTGTTGGAGGCGTTTCCGCAGCATGGCCTTCATCACCGCCGGCTGGTCGGCCAGGCGGGGGGCGAGCTGGGAGATCTCGTTGAAGTGGTTCATCACCTCGGACGGGTCGTACCCGGAGATGACCTCGTCGTTGGCGAGGAGGTCGCTGAGCATGGACTGGGTGTTGATGTTCCGCAGCTTGGACTCGTGCTGCGGGTCGAGGAGCTTCTGGGTCATCTTCCCCTCGAGCGCCTCGGTCGGCTTGACGATGTTCTCGCCGAGCTGGCGGCCGAGGCTGGTCCCGATCGTCGTCCCGAACAAGCCGCCCAGGAAGAAGGCGGTCTTTTCCGGGGGCGGGTCCAGGAGGCTGCCGGCGGCGGGGGCCTTCCACCCCTCGACGTATTTGCCGAGGACCGCGGGGATGCGGGCCTGCGCCTTCTTCTCCAGCTCCTCGTGATCGTCCGTCAGGCGGAGGAAGTCCTCGGACGCCGACACCAGGTCGGCCATCGTCCGGGTGGCGGCGTCGGAGACGCGTACCGGCGGGTGGCGGCGGGCCGCCGCCTTCTCGAGGCCGGGGGTCTCGGCGACGGCCTTCCGCAGCAGCCCCTCGCCGAGGGCGCCGTAGCGGATGCGGCAGTCGTTGGCGAACTTGGCCAGGGCCGGGGCGTTCGGGTGTTGGAGGTCGCGGGACAGCTGGCCAACCAGGCCCGTCACCCGGGCGTACGCCCGGTGGCAGTCGGTCTTGGAGGCGGAGACCTTGAGCTGCCAGTCGCGGACCTCGGTCCAGTCGCGGGTCAGCCCGTCGTTCGCGTTGGCCGGCTTGGCCGGGACGCGGTCCGGCTTCCATGCCGCCCACTTGGCGTCGAGCTCGGCCGTCTTCTCGAGGGCGTCGACGAACTCGGGCGGCCGCTTGTACTCGTCGGAGACGACGAGCATCCGGCGGCGGGCGCCGGCGGTCTTCTCCCCCTCGGGGTAGAGCTGGCCGAGGGCCGCCTCGGCGTCGGCGATCGGGTACTCCTCGAGGCACTGGTCGAGGCTGCTCGCTGTCTTTCGGTGGGCCTCGGCGGAGCTGAGGTTGTAGAGCTTGGCGACGAGGTCGACGTGGCCGGCGGGGAGGTTGCGGTCCCGGGCGACCTTGACCAGGGCCTTCGTCGGGTCCTGGCCGGACTCGACGAGGCTGACGACCGACTCCACCGAGGCGGCGATGCGCTCCTGGTCTTCCTTGCTTGGCGGTTGAAACGGCACCGGGCGCCCTCCTGGCGGGTTTATGTCGATGTGGATTCTACGGTAAACGGGTTGTTCCCGTTAGTCAATTCCGCCAGCTCGTGGTCCCGGAGCTCCAGCTCCGAGGCGTCGATGGCGAGCACTTCCTCCGGCAGGCGGCCGACCACGTCGTCGACATTGACGGCCGACCGCAGGTGCGGCCGGCTGCCGACCTGCCACGGCATGCCGGTGAACATGTTCTCCAGGCTGACGATCAGGACGTCCCGGCCGGAGCCGTTGTCGGCCATGCGGCGGATCTCCTCCAGCCGCGTGTACGTGTCCAGGATGACCTGCTGCGTGAAGTTGTTGATCGGCATCAGGAAGGTGGCCAGCAACGCCTTGAGGCCGACCTGCGCCTGGACCGCCCGCTCCACCGCCGCCGCGAAGCCCTGCGCGTCGCCGAGCTTGGGCATCGGGAAGTCCCGCTGGCAGAGGATGTCGAGCATTGCCGGCCCGCACCGCCACCCGAACGTCTTCCACAGGATGTCGAGGTCCCGCTCCGTCGCCCCGTAGTGCAGGGACTCGCCGATGACGATCCCGCCGACGTACCCCCGATTGTCTAGGCGGTCGCGGGCGTGGAAGAACAGGTCCTCGTACCACTGCACCGACCGCGGGTCCGGGATCGCCAACTTGTGGGCGATGCTCTCGGGCTCCTCCCGGGCCATGATGCGGGCCTCAAGCTCGTGCCGCGGCAGCCGGTTCTTGTCAGACCAGATGGCGTAAGCGGCGTAAAGGCGGGGCCACTTCCGCTTGAGGCGGATGAAGTCGAGGCCGTCCCGGGCTTGGGCCTCCAGGACCTGGAACTCGTAGGCCGTGAGGACGGCGTGGTCGTTGTCTGCCTTCCAGATGTCGGCGTACTCCGCGCTCGCCCGCATGTACGACGCCCGCTGCCAGCGCCAGTCCACGGGGCGGCTCGAGTCGTCCGGGCTCAGCCGGGCCGGGTTCTTGTGGTCGATTGGCGGCATGCTTAGTCCAGCCTGTCCCCGCCGATGGAGAGGTCCCAGGTCGTCAGACCGGAGCCTGCCGGCAGGTCGATGTGGACGTAGATCTTGCGGTCCCGGTTGGAGACGCTGCCGTCCTGGTTGGTGTAGACGTAGCCGGTCTGCCAGAACCGGATCAGCTGGTTCTCGGTGTCCTCGGTGGCGGCGTCGTCGTGAGGGATCGTGTTGTCGTTGCGCAGCCGCGGGAGGGCCTGGTACAGCCGCGGACTCGCCGTATAGTCGCCGGCCGGGTCCGCCCCGCCCGACGAGGCGCTCGGCAGGACCGCCCGCCTCGAGTTGAAGAGGGTGACGATGATGTTGCCGATGCCGGGGGCATTGCCGCCGGTCTGTAGCAGGACGAACCGGTTGATGCGCATGTTGGTCGGGAAGTCGACCTCCCAGACCGTGGCCTCGCCGGCGGAGGCCTGGAGGTTTCGAGCTTCCTTGTTGTACGGGGTCGACATGGCGGGCCTCAGGAGGAAACGTCATCCAAATCGGTCGAGAACTCTTCCTTGTACGGCTCGACCGTCTTCTGTTGCAGGGCGAGTACGATGTCGCCCAGGTGTTCGAAGGTGTTGCGCAGGCCGTCCTCGAGCTCGACCATGTCCTGCCGGCCGAACCGCCGCTGGAACACGTCGCCGTGCCAGCAGAGCGAGAAGTAGATGCGACCCAGGCGGTCGAGCCCCTTCCGCAGGTCGGGGATGTGCCGGTCGATCATCGAGTCGTCGCGCATCGACTTAAGGGTCGACGCCAGCATGGCCATGTCCATGACCTCGCGCTGGCCGGCCTGCTGGGCCCGCACCGCCGTCTGGGCGGTGTACTCGTCGATGCGGTCGGGGAGGCGCTCCTCGGACCCCCGAGCGAAATCCATCGGGGCCCACTGCTCCTGCGGCGGCTCGACCGTGTGGCCGTGCGGGTCGCTGTAGGACTGGTTCTGGTCGAGGAACGACGGGCTGGTCGGGGCCGACCGCTGGAGCGGGTAGTCCGGGGCGGCCGACTTCTCCAGGAGGAAGCGGTTGACCCGGCCGGGAACGACCTTCTCCAGTACCGCGGCCGCCGTCTTCTCGCGGAGCCCGAGGTCGCGGACCATGTGGACGAGGGCGTCCCGGTTCGACAGCCACCGGCCGTCGACCGAGTAGCCGCCGCCGGTCTGGCGGAGCTCTAGGGCCGCGGTTTTGCCGAAGATCAGGCGTTTCAGGTCGTTGAGCTTGCCGAGGGCGAGGGGCTTGTAGTCCTCGGCGTCCCGGGTCTCGTAGCCGGACTCGAGCTTCAGCAGCTTGAACCCCTCCGGGACGAACAGGGTCCCGTCGTCGTGGCGGAAGTTCGACCCCTTGGGGGTGACCCGGATGTGCTCGTCGCCGGACCAGTGGTCACGCTCGGTGTCGCCGAGCGGCAGGCCGCCCTTGCGGCCGCTGGAACAGTAGTCGAAGCAGACGTCGACGCGGGGGAGGTCGGCGTCCTGGTAGCCGCGGCGGAACGGGATGCTGCACCCGTTGAGGCCGATCACCATGAACTTGGCGCCCGAGTCGGCCGAGTGGAGGGCGTCCTCGGTGACGTCGGGTAGGCCCTTCCACCAGGAGAGCCAGTCCTCGACCTTACCTTCCCGCACGAAGACCTTGTCTGAGTCCATCACCTTGTAGCGGCGGGGGTCGCCCTTGGCGACCACGACCACCTTGCCGGTGGTGCCGTTGCCGTTCTTGGGGGCCACGCCGACGAAGGCCTCCTCGAACCCGCCGTCCTCGAGCAGGACCTGGTAGACGCCGGAGCTGGTCGGGTTGGCGACGGCCTCGAGGTCATCCTCGTAGGCCCGCGTGACCTCGTTGTCCGGCCGCCCGTCCCGGATGACGACGCCGCGGCGGAGGAGGTCCTCCTTCTCGGTGTCGCTCAACCCGTCCGACGGGGCCAGCTCGAACTCCTCGCGCAGGACCACGACCACGTTGTCGGCCTTCTTGACCGCCGGGCGGCGGGCCCGGTCCTCGTTGAGCAGGCTCTCGCGGGCGTTGGCCGCCTTGATCGCGTCGTCGATGATGCCGAGCCCGGAGTACTCCTTGGCGAACGCCTCGGCCAGCTCCGGGTGGGCGATCAGGTTGTTGACGAGGGCGTGGACGGCGGCCTTACCCTCCTTGACCAGGAAGGCGGGTAAGTCGCAAACGCCGGCGTACTTGGGGTTATCGAAGGGGTCGTCCGTGGCTGCGTCCGCGAAGGCGGCGGCCCCGGGCAGAAGGTCGGGGTGGATGTCCGGGCCCGCCGAGGCGAGCTTCGGGGGGCGGAACATGGTGCGGAAGTCGGGTGAGGACGGCTTGAAGTAGCGGTCGTCCCGCTCCATGCCCTGGCCGAGGAGGCTCGGCCGCTGCTTCATGATCGAGTTGACCCAGTCCTCCTTCAGCGGGACGAACTGGTCCAGGCTCTTGATGTACAGGAGTTCGTGGCCCTTCACCTTGCCAGACAGGAAGAACGTCGGGGCGTACAGCCACTCGCGGCCGACCTTGAAGCCGGTGATGCCGACGACCTTGGTGCTTTCCTGGTTCTTGTCGAGGATCTGGAACCCGACCTCGTAGTCCAGGAGAGCGGGGGCTTGACTGCGGATGTAGGTATGGGCGATGCTGGACATCGCCTGCTCGAACTGCTGGTCGTCCCCGTTACCCCCTAGCTCCGCCAGCTTTTGCAGCGCGGCGATTTTGGTCATGGGCCGGCAGGTCTTGAGGCGGATCATAGTCGCTTCCTTGCGCCAAGTTCGAATGCTGATGGGCATTATGCAGGATCGGGGGCCGAACCGCAAGGCACCGGCCCCGGGTCACCGCAACAGCGACCCAGCCGAGGGTCCGTTCCCCCACCCGTTGATCGGGGCTGCCGGGGGCTCTCGACCCATCAACTGGTCGAGCAACCGCTGCTTGTCGGGAGGGAGCTTGGCCCGCTCCGCCTCGAACTGGGCCTTCTCGGCCGGGGACATGGGGGTAGGCGGTTGGAGCGGCTGCGGCCCGGCCGAAAGACTGCTGACCGCCTGCCGCAGCGGGGTGGGGTTCATCGCCGATTGTACCTGCTCCTCCATGGTCGGCTTGGGGGCGCCTTTGAGCCTTTCCTTGCGGGCCAAGTCGGACCTGACCCTTTCCAGGGCCTTCTGGTAGTCCTGCTGCCGCTCCTTGTCCCCGCCCCACAGCGAGTTGATCTGCCCCCAAACGGTGCCGTCGTCGCCGAATGCCTCGCGGGGCTGCAGCTTGACCCGCTCCTGGAGCCGCGCCAAGACCGCCGCCTCGTCCGGCGTCAAGGGACCGGACTTGGCCTGCTCCGTCAGCTGGGCCAGGCGGTGCTCGTCGAACGCGCGAGACCGGGCCGCCGCCTCGACGCTGCTCAGGCTTGCTCGGTCGTAGGTATCGCTGGCGTCGGCCAGGGTCTGCGCCGTGCCGAACGTTGCCCGCCCCGGGTCGAGGACAACGTCCTTGGCCCGCTCGAGATACTTCTCGGCGCTCGGCACTTGGGAGTCACCCTCTTGGGGACCGTACAGGCGGGCCTGCCGCGCTCGCAACTCGTCGGGGTCGGAGGTCGCCCCGTTGGCGATCTGGATCGCGACGCCGAGCGGGCCGGTCTTACCGAGAGCGCCGCCGACCATTCGGGACAGGCGGTTACCGTACGTCAGCGTCGGATGACCCAAGGCGGTTGTACCCATCCGAGGGGCGCTGAGGACCCGGTTCAGGGCCGCCTGCCCGCCGTTGTTAAGGACGGCCTGCCGCGCCCGGTCCAGGACCGGCGAGCCGACAATCTTCAAGGCGGTGGTTGCCGCCGAGTCGCCGGCCGGGGCGTCTCCTGCTTGGAGTTCGGTGATCGCTTCCGGCTCGGACGCGGGAGACCAGTCCGGGTGTTCGGCCCCTGAGGGCAGGACGCCGCCCGAGAAACCGGAGGTGGGCGGCGGGGCGGGAACCGGGCTGACGTCGGGCCCCTCGACCGCGGGGTTCAGGCCGGCGCCGCCGCCGAACTGGTAACGCAGGGGCGAGTCGACGTCGGGACCGGACGGGGTCGGGTTCAGCCCGGCTCCGCCGCCGAAGCTGGACGGAGCGGGCGCCGGGGCCGGCGCCGCAACGGGGGCGGGCGCCGTCGGGTTGGGTAGGATGTCGGCCATCCGCGGCGGGGCCGGCGGCGGGGCGGCTGGGCCGGGCTCGAATTGCCGCTTGACCCCGGCCAGCGCGGAATCGATCCGGTCGCCGAAGATGGTGCGGAGGTTCTTCCCGCCGGCCCCGACGTGGTCCATCAGGGCCATGAGAGCGGGCAAGCCGCCGATCCGGCCGGCCAGCGGACCGAGCTGCTGCATGATCTGGGGGGCGAAGGCCTTGAGGGACTCCGGGTTGAACGACCCCAGGCCGGCCCCGAACCCTCCGAAGGGGGAGGCCGGGGCGGGAGGGGGCGACGTGGTGGCCGCCGGGGCGGGCGGTGCCGCCGGTTTCGGCGTCGGGAGGGTGCCGGTCAGGTTGCCGCCGACCGGCGGCGACGGGTTGACGGCCGGGCCCTTGGGGGCCGGGAGTACGCCGGTCAGGTTCAGGCCGGTGGCGGTCGCTTTCGGAGGCGCGTCCAACTTCCCGACCGGGATGACGCCGCCGCCCCCGCTCGTCTTCGGGACGGCGGAGCTCATGGGGGAACCCTCGGGCAGGTCTCCGGCCGTCTTGACGGGCCCGCCGCCCGCCGCGGGCGCCTTCTTGCGGGACTTCAGGAGCTGGTGCAGGCCGTAGGCCCCCAGTCCAGCCGCCGCCAGCCCGCCGCCGACGCCGAGGGCGGTACGGTTTCGAGACAGCCACTCGCCGATACCCCCTCCGGCCGGCGCCGCCTCGGGGGTGGCGGGAGGGTCAGGCGGAACGGACGGGGCGGACGGGACGGGCGCATCCAGCCGATCCTTCAGGGTCGTCCACTCGTCCCGAAAGAGGCGAATGCCGCCGTGGTCGCCGCTCAGGTGGATCTGACCGTCAGTCGGGCGGCCAACCTCGGGCAGGCCTGCCCGCTCGTTGCTCAGAAACATCCGGATCCGGTCGATCGGGTCGTGGATCAGCATCGGCTTCGCCGTCGGGGCCGCGCCCGTGAACGTGATGCCGCTCAACGGACCGGCCAAGGCCGTGCCGACGGACGAGACGGCGTTCTCGACCCGGGGGGAGGGGTACGGTCCCGCGGCCCGCTTCAGGAATTCCGGCATCCGCATTACAGGCCCTCCAGCAGGGACGTCGTTGGCATGCTGCTTCCTTTTTTGAAGTTGCAAGCCTCACAGGAGGTTGCGCAGTTCCGGTAACTGTGCTCGCCGCCGCGACTCAACGGTATCACGTGCTCCAAGTGCATCTCCGAAAATTCAACCGGAAGTCGGCACAGATAGCAGATACCGCCGTCCCTTTCGTAGACCACCCTTCGTCGAACTTGCTCCACAACCGGAGCGTTTTTCTTCCTAGCTCTCCGTCGAGCCGAGCTCTCCGCGCTGACGTGGGGGTTGGCTTTGTGATACCGATTTTCGATGGCGCGGTATTTGTCTAGGTTGCACGCCCGGGTGGCCGCATGCCGAGCTTTGATGCGGGCTTTGTTTTTCTGGTAGTACGCCTTAGAGGCCGTCGAGCAGGCTTCTTGATTTTTCTGGCGATACTCCCGGTGTTTCGCTTGAACCTTGGCCTTGTTGCGTCGGTACCTCTTCTTTCCTTCCTCCGAGTGACAGACCTTGCACAGGGGGCGGAACCCGTCCGGGCTCTGCGAGCACCGATGAAAGAAAGCCGGATCCAGCGGTAGGCGGCGAGAACACCGGCTGCACCCTTTCGTCGACGAATCCTCGAACGAGCCCGCGTCGGCCGAAGTGGACGGGGTTGGCGAGGGCTGGGACGTAGCTGGTACCGGCTGAATCACTGGTCGCCCCCCTATGTACAGACCTTAAAAAACTTTTCTTTAAGTTAGAGCCCAGTTGTTGTGTAAGCCAGTCGGGATCGTGTTGCAGGTTCTCCAGCCCGCGGACCATTTCCGGCTTGAACGGCGGCGGCTCGTCGTGGACGGTCAGGTCGTTGATGCCGAACTCCTTGAGGGTCGGCAGCATGCTCTTGGTGACCTTGGTCCCGATGGAGTAGTGCAGGACCGGCTTCTCCAGGTACTTGCCGAGGGCCGACCCGGCCGCGGCGGTCCGGTGCCCGGGCCGCGGCACCCAGTCGTGCTCCAGCTGGTCGTAGCTGACGACGTCGTCGGGGCTGTATTCCCCCGACTCCTCCGTGAGCCGCACGTGGTTGATGAGGCCGCGGGCGAGGATCTCGAGGTTCCGGCGGTTGGCGTGCAGGTTGTTGAGCCGCATGGCGTCGCCGAAGGCCTTGATGAAGTACCGGCGGCCCTCGCCGATGCCCTTGTGCTCGACGATCCGGGCCGGCTGCGGGGTGCCGGCCGAGAGGACGTCACCAGCCTCGACCTCGTCGCCCGGCTTGACGTGGATGTCCACCCCCGGCGGGACGTAGTGGTCCTTGCCCTCGATGCGGACCGTCTTGCCGCCCGCCGGGGCGTCCGCAATGCTCTGCACCACGCCGTCCGTCGTGGCGTGAGCCGCACCGCCGGTGAAAGTCTTGGGCGACTGGACGAGCATGTCCAGCAGCTTGAACCCGCCAACGGTGCGGCCCGCCCCGGCCACGCCTCCGGAGTGCTTCTCCGACAACCCCCCTTGGGAGATCGGCTCGCTGATGGCCGCGGCCGCCGCGATGCCGACCTGGTCGCCGATCGGGGACAGGCCGCCCCGCTCGCGGACGCCGACGTCGCGGGCGTACAGGCCCCCCTCCGGCGGCCCCCCGACGATCGGACTGCGGACGACGATCCGCTCGATGCCCTGAGCCTTCAGGTCCCGCAGGATCTTCGGCGTCAGCTCGGTGTTGCGGGCGTAGCCGCCGACCGGGAACGAGAGCAGGGCCCCCTCGTTGTCGGCGTCGTCGACGCTGACGGGCATGCCCCGGCCGTGCTGTCGGTCGTCGTCGGCGTCGAGCTTGGTGATCAGGAGGCGGTGGCCGGACTGCGTCAGCTGCTTGCCGAAGAACCCGGCGTCGGCCGTGGCGAACTTGGTGCTGATCACCCCCTGGCGGGCGCCGAACGCCCCGGCGAAGTACTCGGCCGGGGTGAGCCCCTGGCTGTAGCTGCGCAGGATCGGGATCGGGATCGTGCGGTCCCGGTGGTCCCGGTAGAGCAGGTCCGACCCGATCAGGGAGTTGAGGTTGGCCGGCTTGCCGCGGGAGCCCGACAGGATCTGCGTGGCCAGCGGGTTCTTCTTCGCCAAGGCCTCCTGGTAGACCGCCTCCTGCAGCGGCTTCTGGTGCTGGCCGACGGCGACGATCACCGCCTTGGACTTGTCCTCGTCGGACATGTCCGAGTCGACGATGCGCTGGATCTCCTGCTCGATCTGCTGCCGGACCTTGGCGTGGGCCTCGGACTGCTTGAGGTGCTCGGCGCCGAACGAGAAGCCGCCGGTCGTCGTCGCCATGTGGCGGCCGAGGTCCGACAGCTTCTTGGCGACGTCGCGGTACTGGTCCGGGTACTTCTCGGCGACCTTCTGGAACAGGGCCTTCACCGTCTTGCCGTCCAGGACGCGGGAGTAGTCCCGCAGGTCGGGCGGCAGGGCGTGGTTCACGAGGAGCTGGCCCACCGTCGTGTTGATCACGTCACACCTCCAACTTGGCCGGGGCCGCCACGACGTCGACGACCGAGGTGTCCTCGATGCCGAGCAGCTTGATGGCGTCGTCCCACCCCGGCTGCCCCTTGAACCGGGCGTGGATGTGGTTCGGCCCGACCTGCAGCAGGACCACGATCGGGTTGCCGTGGTCGTCTCGGACCATGACGCGGGTCGCCCGGGACGTCCGGACGTCCCCGAGGCGGTTGCAGGTTTCGAGGATCACGCCTTCCTCCGGGCCCGGAGCAGGTGCAGGAAGGCGTTAGCCCCCTCGGCGATGGCGCCCGCCGTCTTGGCCTGCGGCTGGACCGCGGCGGCCGGATGCTCGGGGTAGGCCGCTGGCATCGGCTGCATCGCCGGGATCGCGCTCGGGGGAGGGGGCGGCGATGTCGGCTGGCCGGCCCCGCCGCCGTCCTTGCCCTTGTCGCCCTTGGCCCCGCCCGGCGGGCCGTCGTCGTCGTCCAGGATGTTCGTCGGCAGGCCGATGTTCAGGACGCCGAAGAGGTGGGTCAACAGCTTGGTGTTCCGCTTGGACTCCCGGAGGACCTCCGCCGGGTCGACCTTCGCCGCCTTGGGCTTCTTGGCCCCGCCGTCCTCGCCGCCCCCTTGGGCCTGCCCCTGGCCTTGGCCCTGCATCGCGGCCTGGAGTTCCTGGCGGATCATGTCCCGGATCGCGTTCGGGTCCGCGGCCGGGGCCGGTTGGGCCTCCGGCGGCGGCTGCTCCTGCGGGGCGGCCTGCGGCGCCTGGCCCATGGCGGCGGCCGCGTCGAACGGCATCGCCCCT